>JAAHTG010000399.1_pt1 | contig 39769 bp, 74 predicted proteins | sample 6116081 | NCBI WGS metagenome assembly JAAHTG01 (sample SAMN13939989, study PRJNA603662) | sponge metagenome | isolation source: marine sponge | host: Mycale hentscheli | place: New Zealand | collected 2005 | reverse complement strand
ATCCGAAAATGTGCCGTTCTGGTGATTAGTTGTCCGACTTTTATCCGTTGCCTTACCTTAATTGATACTAAACCATGCTATCTGCGCTATCTGCGCTATTTGTGCGGCAAATCTTCGGTCATTCTGGTCCGAGTTTTTGCCAGCCAGTGGCACTTTTTCGGTCATTCTGGTCCGAAATGTTGCCGCTCAGACAGAAGTAGTTTCATATAGGTAGCAGCACAGATATACACTATGTCAGTTGAGCCGAGCATGGTGGTAAAACAGGAATTTAATTCTCTCCCTTCAGCACATCAGCAAGCAATTTTAACAGTTCCTGTGTTTCAAGCACGATGGGTTACAAAGATAGCACATAATTTTGACATTGAAGAGAAGTCCGTTAAGCAGGAGATTGAGCGTATTTCTGCTATACGAAATGGAGAATTAGAGGTATTAGCACAAGAAGCAGAAATGGAGACTGAGGCATTGGCTCGTGCTAATGAAGCAGAAGAATTGGCTCGTAAAGAGGCTGAAGCAGAATTAATTCAATCAAAATTAACTGAGGTAGCAGTTATCAAAGCAAGACTTGAGGCAGGTATGAGCATAGAACAAGCCCAAAACACACCAATTACACCTCAAGAGATTTCTCGTGCTAAACCCCAGATTTCTCAGGACTACACACTTGCTCAAGCCAGCGTAGATTTTGATGAACCAAAATTTGGTTCAAGACAACGACGCACATATACGAAGTTTATGACTGAAATAACTACTGCGCTCAAGAATAACCCTCAAGGGCTAACGAAATCAGACCTCCTTTCTATTACTCGTCGCTCAGGAAAATATCGCCAAATGAGGGACGAGATACTACTTTACCTCCAATCTAAGCGTCTGGTCAGAAAATTAAACAACAAGTTCATTCACACTCAAAATTTGGGACGAGTGCTTGAAACCGACTTTCATCGTAAAGTCTATGAGTCCTTAGCAGGTGGCCCGCTCACCATTACAGGAATTGTTACGCTCAAAAATTCTCAGGGCAAGCCCATAGTAGGATATAACAACACAACAGGCAGAAGAAAAGTTAAGCAAGTGCTTGACCTGCTTTGGCGTGAAGGCTTAGTAAGCAAAAACACGCTCAACCAATATTATATTGTGCGTCCTGAGCCTTGATTGTGCTATGTGTGCTAAATGTGCTAAGTGTGTTACTTGCGCTATTTTGCTTAAACTTAAATAGGTAGCACAAGACACTAATTATATGGACGAGTCAGAATCATTCTATACCGTAAAGGAGGTAGCACAACTTTTGAGGGTCAGTGAATCCACCATCAGAAACTATGTGCAAAAAGGTATAATCAAAGCACTGCGAATCGGAGCAGGTAAAAGAAGCACTATTCGCATCCCTGCCGCAGAAGTTAAATCTCTTATTAGTGATGATGAGGACACCACAGAATCTTAAATAGGTAACACAGGAGTATGAATATTATGAGCGAAGTAGTAGCATTAGCATTTACAAAAGATAATCCCTTGACATGGGACCAATTTTCTGGTTTCTTTGTTGAGCGTGGATATGAAGTAGCCGATGAGGATAACGGAATTTTTACATCTGCTTCCAAAGAACCATTCAAGGGTGTATTCTACACCGAAGCAGGATATGTGCTGATTGAGGCACAAGAAAATGAGCAGAATGAAGAAGGACTTCTGCCTGATGAAATTTTTGACTTCTTGCTATCCATTGACGATTCCAACGCACTGATTTCTATCGGTGATGATAAAGGATACGGTGTTGAAATCCACACCGAGATGAATCTGAATAAATTTCAGAAGGATTTTAGAAAAGCCCAGGAGGAAGAACAATGAACCCAACACAACCGACCCAATTGACAGCAGAACAATACCACGCACTACCGCCCGAAGTTAAGGCTAATCTGATTATTACAGATATGCTCACAGCGATTGATGCACTAATTGACATGAGAGGTGCGCTCAATAACATTATTGATAGCCACCCAGAATTGTTTGGTATGGATGCACAGATTAACACCCCTGAACCTCATGTTCACGATGAAAACTGCAACCACGGTCATGAGGAGGAATGAAAATGCGGCAAACTTTTTGGAAGTGTGATACCGAAGGGTGCGACGATTCCCAAATTTACCGCCACAAAGGTCTGTGCCGAACTTGCACCGAGTATTCATCAACAGGTAAAATCATCGCACCACAACCCAGAATACGAGTCAATAGAGATGGAAGCATTTATCAGAAAATTGATGTAGTTGCCCGTGGACGACCTATAACTCGTGCAGAACAAATTCAAGTGGCTCGTAATCAAGCCTATCACTCTAAGGTTCAAACCAAGATTCGTAAAGCACGACAAGCGATGGTTGCAGAAGGCATTGACCCAAAATTAGCCGCACAAGCAATTATTGACCAAACGCAAAGTAATCAGGGATGTGCCGACCCAGAATGCGCTGACCCAACCTGCACCGCCGATTTTGAAGGAGTAGAAATCGGAGAGTCTGTCTCACAAGAAGAAGAGTGAGGTGATACTTTGAGCAACCCCGCAAATAACCATGATTTGGATTATATGTATGGGGTCAAGTATGACCTTAATTTTCCTAACTGTCCCGAATGTAAATCCCAATTGCGCCGAACCGTAGATAAGGGTTCAGTCAGCACCAAATTGATTTTGCTTTGGGAATGTCGTTCATGCACATGGCACAAAATGGAGGAATTAGAATGAAAGAATATAACATTGATGATAAAATGACCAAGAACGCCATTAAGAAATTAGTGACAGGACACACTCAGCGAAAGTGGGTAAAATCTGAAAATAAAGATGAATTATCGGCATTCAAACCAATTGCCATCACCACAATTTTTGATGGGAATCCTATGGTAGTCACTCAAGCCATTAAACATAAATTCATTCATTATTATGCCGCCGAATCAACCACTCAGAAACTACGATGGGCTCATAATCTAAAAACCAAGAAAACCATGAACATCTCACTCATCAACACCGAAAAAATCAAAGCAAGACAAAAGGCTAAGGAGGCTGCTAAAAATGCCGAGGAATGAAACACCACGAATCGTCTCTTGCGTGATTTGCGATAAAAAGGGATACTCCGATGAGATGGGAACCAGAAATGGACTCCGTATGTGTGGTAAATGTATAATTCAACACATCAATTGGAATAAATCTTAAATAGGTAGCCAGACTAAGGTGATATTATGGATTCTAATGAAGATGTTAATGTTGGATTGTGCGGCCCAGGCCGACACGAAATACCCCAAGTTACGACCTATATATTTAACAGTAATGTGGAATCACCCTTGGATTTTTCCGACCACGAATCTCTTTCGCTATCATTCATTGAGGCCATGGTTTCTCAAGGCATAAGACAAATTAATTTGTATATCACAGGATTGACCCCTGTTCTCACATCCTTCCTCAAAGTTTGGATTCAAACCGATTGCATGGTTGGATTGACACTATTCCACTATAATAGAGAATCTAATAATTATAGCCCGCAGGTGATGTGAATGGATATTTCAGCATGGACAGACCAACAACTTCTTGACCACGGCTGGACTCCAGAAGGAATCCAATATTACCGTTCTTTGAACACCCCTCGTGAGGCTGATAATTGGTATGAAGACATTAGTGCTGCAAAGTCTGTTGTGAACCCTAATAAAAGAAAAATTGTGCTTGTTGTGCTTGCACTTGTGCTTATTGCGGCGTTCTTCAGTTTTTGGGGATGATTATTTGGAGATAATTGAGTGCGAACATTGTAAAGCCATCTTGTTGCCTGATACATTCTGTGATTGCGTAAAGGGAGATGAATAATATGAAAATGAGAAGATTAATTGGAAAACTTACATCGCCCATTTTTGTCCCACTCCGTAGGTTTGTAGCATGGGCTGACCAAAATTTTGGAACTTGCGACCACCGACTATGTGTTATTCCTGTCAAATACGAAGAAGAATAATTTCTTGAAGGAGAGATAATTATGATTGCATGGCTTCTTTTTGTTTCCACAATCTGTGCGTTTTTGTGGTGGTTGGGCGGAATTATGATGCACAATCACACACCCATTATTCAAGAAATCATAAAGATGGAGGAATCGGAATAATGTGTGGTGCATTATCAACGATTTGTTTAACTGCTGATTGTAGCAATTGGGTTCGGTATGAAGCCCTATGTAGCGAATGCAGCAGTAAAGAAGAATAATACATATCGGAGTGGCTGAGTCTGGTTAAAAGCGCAGGGCTTAAATTCCTGTCCCAAAGTGGTTCGCAGGTTCAAATCCTGCCTCCGATACCATAGTATTAAATAGGTAGTATCAGAAGTCATATTCATGGAACACCAACCCACAACCGAGGAATGGCAAGTAATTTTGAGTGCTTTGACATTAGCAAATCCCGACACACCATTGGGACAAACAATTACCACATCAGCAATTGATTTAGCCAAATCTTATATGGGTGATAACATCGTTGTAGAAACAGCATACAATGAGGGAAACATCACCATTCGTGGGTTCGGTATTCCAGATAGTATCATAAATAAAATGGAGTGAATATCATGACAGAAGAACAAGTAGTAGAAATAGTAGAACAAATTAGTGAACTTGAAGTAGACGACCTCAAAGAACTTGCCCGAGCAATTCGGGATTTGATTGATGAAAAAGATGTGTCCGAGGATGTCAATGTTGGCGACCTCGTAACCTTTGAAATCCGTGATGGAACTACCCTAACAGGGTTGGTTCAATCAACAACGGCGAAGAGGGCCACTGTGTTGCTTAATGCAGCCGAGGGCCTCTACACCATCAATCTCAAAAATGTGGCTATTTTGGAAGCAGCCCCACCCGTAGAAGCACCTGCGGAGGGTCTTGAAGCAATTGTGGAGTGAACTTCATGTCGCTCAAAAAGATAGGACTCAAAATTATAGAATTATCTTTGGCAGCACATGGTTTTTTACACATCTTTGAATTCGCCACCGCCATGTATGAAGAAGCATATATAACGGCATCATTGGCTGCTTTCGGAGCCATCACAATGCTTATGGGCTCGCTATTTTTGGGACACTCACATAGACACTTTCACAGCAATGAATGATGGTGATATTATGACAGTTCCTATGAAGCCCATTGATGAAGACAAAGAAAAAGATAAAAAGAAGGTGAAAGAAGATGGATGAAGAATTAAGAAATTTCGTTGAAGAAAAATGGGGATTATATGAAGAAGCCCTTGCACAAAAAGATGCTACTTTGGGCCGCCATCAACACAGTATGGCTTTGATTAGGACATTAGCGAATGTATTAGCATTAGGTATGTCTGTTGTTATTGCTTACAAGGTTTGGTGATATTATGGATGAAGGAAAATATTCTGACCGAAAAATACAAATCAAGTTAAGAAACTTGGAAAGAGAAAATCGTCAGTTAAAAATCAAACTCAAACAAATTAAAAACATCATTGGCAGGTATTGAAATGAATGTTATTGCATTAGATATTGAAACCAAAAACTTGGATATGGTAGCCGACAACCTATCATTTGATAATCCTCAAGGTTGGTTAGTATCTTGCGTTAGCATTTGGGACTCATCAGTTAATACAGAAAATGATTACAATTATGCTAATCTCGCTGAAATCCCTGAGGCAGTTCGTGTTGCTTATCGGGTAGAATCATTTGATACACTAAAAAAAGATTTGGAAGAATGGTATGAAAATGGCTACTTACTATTGACTAAAAATGGAGATAAATTTGATTTACCCATCATTAATAAATCCATTGCCGAAGGCGGTTGTGGAGTATCAGAAATTATACAAAAATTTAATCACTCAAATCAACATTTAGATTTACAAGTTTGGTTAGAGAATGCCACGCAAGGACTCAGATTTTCACTTCAAGCACTTGTTAAAGGAGTATTGGGCGAATCTCAATCAAAATTAATGGAAGCGCAATTCGCACCCGAAGCATGGAATCAAGGAAAATATTCTGAAGTAATTGAATATTGCGCCAAAGACTCTGAACTCACTTATTTGGTCTGGCAAGTCGCCCGAAACAAAGGTTCACTTCAAGCCGTCGCTAAAAACACAGATACAAATCAATATGACACTTGCTATGTCAAGATTGGTTGGTAAGAAGATTGATATACAATCCTGAAGCATTGCACTCTATGACAGACCAGAAATTGCCTAACTCAATGATAGAGCGACAATTAACAAAAATTCAAGAACACCTGTTTTCTAATTATTCTCACGACAATGATTCCTATCAAGGCACATTAAAGAAGGAAGTTCACGAAATTATCTTTAACAATCTCTTGCTAAATGAAGCCATGGATGAAGAAGCGTTTGTTGAAATTTTATCAAAAATAGTTAAGGAATTAGTAATTTGGGTTGAAGAAACATTAGAGGGAATTAATGGAGATTTACTGCGCCGATTTATGGCCGATTTCGTCCATCAATTTGTTCAACAAAATCTGACAATAGCACCCACTGAAGACCCATCCATCTCTAAAAATGATTTTTCATATATGTGAATGTTAAATAGGTAATACACCTCAACCATAATTGGAGGTTGGCTATACAAGTGTATGTGGCGGGGCGATATTGTTTGGCATGATATTGTTCTTTAAGCACCACTGAAGGTTCGTGCTATGAAATGGTTATTCATAGATAACACGGGCTTAACATAAATTGTAAAACTATAACCATGGAAAAGTCCACAGAGATTCACTGAGTTTCGTAAGATAATTCCGATAAGAATAAGGTGAAACCACCTGAGGGTGGTATCGCCCCTTTTGTTGTGTAGCCGACCCCTAACATTAATTTTAAATAACAAGCCATCAGTAGTGATAATATGGCAATCGTTAAATTCACAGGAATTCCCAACAATCCTGAAATTAACGAGTTCTTGGAAAACTTCGGTTATACGCAAAGAATCAATGTGAATTGGCAATATTATGAAGGAATAGCACAAAATCAATTCGCACCTGAATTCCGCAATTTGTTTATTGCTCCCGAATCAACTCAATATAATTACCGAACGAGAGAGAATGTAGTTATTCCTGCACAAAACAATTCTGATTTTCCCGCACACAGTATCAATAACCTTTGGAGCATTTGGCGCAGAAAGCAGTCCAAACCTTCTGACAAGGTTAAAATGTATTTAGTAGACAACAAATTACTATTTTTCTGGATTCCACGAACAGCAAGAAATTACCAATTAACAGCCACCCGCCAAGGATGGAGAGGAGGACAATTTAGTGCATCAGGCGGCTCTTGGTTTTGTATGCACCGCTCTATCACTCCCGATGAAGAAGGAAATTACCCATTAGTTTTTGGATTACCTGCGACCTATACACCAATTTCTTTAATCCAGCAAACAAGCAATATTACTCCTGCTGAAATTACGGAATTGGCTGAAGGGGCGCAATCATCCATCAACAGGATTCCACTCCCTAATGGTAGACCATTCAAAGGCATCGCATATAATTGGGATTTTCAAGGAGGAATTGTTTATACAAATGCTTCAGAAAGTGATGGAACGGCGGCTCAACTTAACCGCTCCGCAAACGAAGTTAGAGATAACATTGACTGGTATGGGACATTATCAGCCAGAAATAATTTTGGGGAAAATCGTAATACCCCTCAAATCAAATTCAGATACCCTCAAGTCCCTACACAAAGTCCTCGTGCTCGCGGCAGCACCCAGCAAAAACTACGACTCAACACACTTAACCCACACCTTAAAAGAATTGGAGAATATACCCGAAACAATACCGAAATTACAGGAAGAGAATTTAAAGCCACTTGCGCTACAGAAAAATCTCTCAAGTATCTAATGGCAAACTTTATTGAACAAGAAGAACCAGCGTATGTAGCATACGGCCTCCCCCAAAGAGGATATTCTCCACAGCAACAATTTACCACATTTATGCCCTATGATGAAGAAGGTTCTTTTTCAGACGCATGGACGGAGTTAGGTTGGAACCAATCATTATCAACACCATCACCACAAAACGGTCGCTCAAATACCCCTCAGGAGCGTGATGGTTTTACTCCCGATGCAATTCTTACCAAGGTGCAATTTGACCCAGAATCTTGTGGACCCATATTTACAGGAAACACACCTGCTTCTTGGAGGCAACAAAGAAGCGGAGGTCAAGTAATCACAGTCAATTTCATTATCAATTACAACTACCGAACCCCCAATATAATTAGGTGATGCTATGTCACTTGTGAAATTAAGAAAAAATTGGATACGAATCCATCCAGAAGATATTATTGGTGCAGAAATGTTGCCATACACCAATAAAAAACCAATTTATCTAAACAAAGAAAATACCGCCTTCATTATTTGGAAACCACACCCGCTCAAGAGCCAAAAGATTGGAACTTGGGAAATATTCTGGAGATATAGTGATAATAACCAACTCTATAAATTCCCCGATGTCAGTCTCAATCGTGAAACATTTAAACTCACAAATCCACAAAAAAAAGCAGTAAATCGTCTTGGAAGAATTGTCAAACCTCAAGATGCAATCCGATTTCTTAACGAACCTATTGAAAACAAAAATGGAAACATAGAAGAATTTAGCCAATATATCAAGAACGATATATTCTTGATTCGTGGGGGCAAATATTATGACCCATTAATTCACGGATTTGCCCCTGATGATTTTTCTGTTATTAATTACAATGCCCGCATACCACGCATTCTTAAATAGGTCGTGAATCAAACTTATATTGCGGGGTAAAAAGTCTCTTGGTTTTCTCTTCTTGTTTTCTTACCAATGTAAGGCTGGTTTTGGTTATTCGCTTCCTCTCTCGTTACCTCAACCACCCCGCACCTTAAACTCAAATAGTTAAAAATACAAGTGATTACCGTGCAGAATCAGAAAACCGCAGAAGACATTCTGCTTAGTTATTTAGTGACCGAAGAAGGTCCTGATGAATATTCAATTCTACCTGTGGTTCAGCAAGTAATCCTTAGTTATTTTCCCGAAGGAGAGAAACTAAATATCACCCAACTCAGCCCTGCTATTTTAGCGTGTGCATCTGAAATTCAAATGAATGTAGAAGAATTAGATTCCAGCATTGACCCTGATTTTATGGCTCCCTTAATTCAAGAATTAGTGGCTTCATCATTGGGCCTCAAAAGGCTGTGGAAAGTCTTAATTCGTTACGGCAGTAAAGACGACCTAACCTCTCTTATTTGAGCGTGAAGAGTATGGGAAAAAATAAAAACAAGAAACGAGATTGGGCATCCCCCAAAGAAAATAAAAAACAACGAGATAAACTTTGGAAAAAACCAGAAATACCTCAGCACCACCAAGATGTAGAATTAGAGGACATGGTTCTCCGAATTAATCGCCAAATACGATGTTCATGTGGAGCCATTTACGCCGATATTTTAGAGAACTGCACCTCTTGTGATAAGGCCAACCCATTAAAGGTTAAATAGGTAGTAACGCACCTTAGTATTTAAGGAGCGATAACAAATGCCGAACGAAATAGTAAATATGGTAGCCAGCACAAGATACTGCACATCACTTGACATCAACGATGTAGCAGATACTTTAGAAGTAGAATATGAACAAGAACAATTTCCAGGAATGGTCTACCGAGTGACCTCTCCTAAAGTTTGTTTGCTACTTTTCCGAAGCGGTAAGGCTGTTGCCACAGGAGCCAAGTCTGCTTCAGATGTAGAGTCGGCATTCCAACAACTTCATCAGCGTCTAACTGCGGAAGGATTTTTGACCGAAGAAAACCCATTTAACCCTGAAATGATTGAAATTTCTAATTTGGTCATTACCACAGATTATGAACGCTCAGTAGACCTCAACGATTTGGTATTGTCATTGCCGTTTGAGAAAACAGAATATGAGCCTGAGCAATTCCCAGGATTGATTTATCGTATTGATGACCCTTCAGCAGTTTGTTTGGTGTTTTCCTCAGGTAAGTGTGTTATCACAGGAACCAAGTCACCCGAAGATGCAGATGCAGCGGCAGATGCACTAATGGATGAATTGAACAGTGTTCTTTGAAAAGACAAAACTTAAGTAGTTGCAGCACTTAGTTAAGTGCATGAATCAGCAAATACTCATGGTCGGAACTGCGTTAGGCACAATGGCTGGACTACCAATCGTTTATCAATTTACTCGTGATGCTTGGGGTTCTAAAAACACTCGTAACATCATTTGGGGCGGTGCTGCTACTCTTGCACTCGGAACAGCCACATTTTGGTATATCACACAATACGCCAAGCAAACTAAGTTATTTGGAGGAGAAGGCTCTGACCACCGACACTACAACCCAAAAACCCGTTCATTTGAAGCCCCAGCACCCCCATCAACCTCAGGACGCACATTCCTTCCAGAACAACAAGTTCTTGGATTAATTGCAAATAATGGTGGAAAGATTTTTAGTATTCAATTTGAGAAGCGTGATGGCACTCTCCGAAACATGACGGCTCGCACAGGTGTCTACAAAGGCCCTGGAGGACAAGGAACCCGAGTCTCAGGAGCAGGTATGAAATACGACCCTACAACTTTCCAACTCCGAACCGTCTTTGATTTAGACAAAGACCAATACCGCATGATTGGAACCGACCGTGTTACCCGCATGACTATTGGTGGCCGAACATACCGCTCTGCATCGGCTCAATAATCGGACTCACAGAGGGTCTGAACATGAAAACCAATGGTTCAAAACCCGACTATAATGAAATGGCAGAGAAGTGGGGCGACTCCCATTTTTTTACCGAATTGATGGACACAGATTGGGACCCAGAAACACTTTGCTATACTCGGGAGATGGTTTGCGTCAAGCCAGCCCACACCCCGCCCTCTACGGGAGTGAGGGTCAAAACCGATTATTCTTGTAATGCCAAGATTGAAGCCAAAATGTATCTTGACCCAAAGTATTACAACAAATACAGAGCCGACATTAGAAGGGACAGCCTTCACCCCACATACCCCATGTATTATGTCAATAATGGGAAAACACGGAGAGAACATATGTTTAATTCGTGGGATACATTAGAAGAAGACATAGAAGGACAAACCGCACCATTTCTTCCATTTCACCCACCCGCTTTTGAATACAGCGGCAATGCACCTGATAGAGAAAAGAGGGAAAATTTCCCGAAAGGAGTCCTTATCCCCATAATCAGAACCGAATATTTTGTAGACGATATTTTTGTCGGAGTAGATTCCAGAGCCTATACTAATCAATCTGACGCAAAAGAAGGTATAAAAAAATGGGAATGGGATGAAAACCTCCCTTTTAAACTCTATGAAAATTATAATGATGCACAACTTTATCTTGCCCCAAATCAACCACTCAACTGGTTGCGAGACGGTATTACTTTCTTAAATAGGTAACACCCTTATGATACCACATGGTATCCAGTTCAATTAACTCAGCCTGGTTTGAGTTAGCACGAGATTATCCCGATATGATTGACCCAGGAGTTAGGGTCGGACAGACTGACCAAACAGGAAAAATTCAAGATTTAGTTAATTTGTTTTCTAATCGTTATGAAGAACTTCGCCGCATTATCCGAAAACATTTGGGCTTCCGTGAAACCATGGATATTTCTGAGTTGAATCGTCAAAAAATGGCCTTCAAATACCGCCCTTGTAATATCATTGGAATTGTATGCGAAATATCCCGCACCAAATCAGGAGGCAGATTGGTAGAGTTAGAAGATAAAACTGGCCGAATCACGGTCTTTCTAAGAAAAGAAGACCCATCCGTAGCAACATTATTAGTAGACGATGTTATCGGAGTCACAGGAAAATTCTCAGATGATGGACGAATGTTTTGGACTGACCGAGTTCAATTTCCAGAGGTTCTGCCAGGTAATAAAAATCGTGGTGGATTAGATTTTGACCCTGTATCTATTGCCTTTGCATCAGACATCCACATGGGTAGCAAAAAGTTCTTAGAAAAAGAGTGGGATGAAATGGTAGAATGGATGAATTCTGACCATCATGTTGCAAAAAATATCAAGTATTTTGTGCTTTCAGGAGATTGTGTTGATGGAGTAGGAGTATATCCAGGCCACGAACACAATATCACCATGGACAATGTCTACGACCAATATGAAATGTTTGCCAGAAAATTGGATGAATTACCAGACCATATCACTCCAGTAGTCTTGCCAGGAAATCACGACGCTGTGAGACCTGCCGAACCTCAACCCATGTTGGAACCACTAATTCAACAACGGTTCAATTCCGCAGTTCATGTCGGCAACCCTGCCCGAATCAACCTCTCTGGAATTGAAGTCTTGAGTTATCACGGCAAAGGTATTGATGACATGGTTCCTCGTATGGCCCATGTTTCGTATGAGCGACCTGCTGAAGCCATGAAGGAAATGTTGCGAAAGCGACATCTGGCTCCAATGTGGGGCGAGCGAAACGCATTAAGTCCCGAAGAAGAAGACCAAATGGTTATCACTGACAACCCAGATATTTTTGTCACAGGACACACCCATGCCCATCAAATGGAGATGTATCGTGGTATTCCATTAGTGGTTTCCTCTACTTTCCAAGGTGAAACTGACTTCATGCAAATGTTAGGATATAAACCAAAGATGGGATATTTATCTGTCTACAATATTCAAAATCGCCAAATGAAAGCCTTTGCTTTCAAAGACCCATTGTGATTTTAAAGAGGTGCTAATATGAAAAAGTGTTATTGCGGTAGAGACATTTATACTACCTTGGAACGACATACCCAATTTCATACGGAATACTGTTCACAATATTGCTATCATTATTATCAAAACCCCGAGGCATATCCCGACATTAGAAAATCAGATTCTAAATACCACATTAATCAATGGAGGAAACCAAACATTACCGTAAATTGCGAAATGTGTGGAGATGAATTTTCCATTCGGGACGACACCCGACATAATAATACAATTTGTTGTGGACGCTCCTGTGCTCTTCAACTTAAGCGAGGCAAAAAAACATTCCGTGATTGGAGAATTTTGAAGTTAATTTCTTTGTATCCAAATTCCACCTCCCAATTTTTAATGCAAAAATGGAGAGATAACAATCACAGCATTTCGTCTCAATCTATGGGACAAATCCTCCGACTTTACACCGCCCGCAATATTATCAACAGAAAATCAGTAGATGGTAATATTTTTTCATATCAAATTTCCGAAGCATTTGCCGACACCCAATTAACATTAGGTCAAGCAGTTCAGAACAAGGTGAGACTATGAAATGCCCTTGTGGAAAAAGGATTTGTCGGGTTACTTCAGATAACTCCTATTTTACTAAACACTGTTCACACTATTGCTGGATATATTATCAAAACCCTGAGGCATACCCTGACATCCATTTTAATTCAGACCACCCCAATTTAAAAAACCATTTACGCCGACCCATCATCAAAACAAATTGTGAAATGTGCGGAGATGTCTTCTCACTATCACACTCCTTAAAAGATGGAAACAAAATATTTTGCAGTAGGCTCTGCTCTACAAATTTACAAAGATGCAAGAAAAAAGCCCTCCGAGATTTTGCCATTCTTAAATTAATCAAGGTTCATGGAGAATTAGGTGCCGATGACATTGTTAAATTACACCAAAATCCACAAAGAGCATTAACCACAGCGATGGTTGCACAAATCCTAAAATGCAACGGCTACATTACCCGAAACATCATTCAATTAGTAGATAATCCCAAAGGTCCCCGAATATATCGCTACAATACTAACATTGATGCACCTCTCGGACAAATAATTGCGAAAAAATTAAATTACCGTGAAACTTAAGTAGTAAGCCCATCAAATAATTAGTATGCGGGACATATACACACTGTATGCCCCCGACGATTCCCAGAGAGGTATTAAAGTAGATGACTTTTCCTTGGGATGGGAGCGTGTGTGGGCCTCTGCTTCTTTTAACCCATTAGATTCAATTAGTTGGCCCGAAGATTTTAAAAACGAATTCATTAAATGGTCAAAAAGCATTTTTGTTGTAGCACCACCTCCGCCTGACAGCAAGAACAGGTATTCTCATGGAGATATTTTACGCTCATGGAAATTCCCGAGTTTTGAAATCCTCGTAAATGAAAAATCCCTCTCCTCAATATTTCCTTCATGGATTATAAATACAGACCCCCGAGCCGAAGAATTAGAGAAGTTGTGGAAAAATAGCACTATCACGAACAATCTAACTGCTCGTCAAAAAAGAGACATACTTATGGAAATCGCAGAAATCTACCACCCATATCGGGAAATTACGGCCCCTCAAAATTTAGTAGGACTTTCCCTCTATGATGTATATCTGGCATACCGTATGATTATTAAAATGCCTACAGTTAGGTGGAAAACTTCCTCAGCAATAAATTACAATCACGAACAAGAGGTTGCTAAGTCTGAACTAATAAAAAGAACCTACTACACGATTAAAGATTGGATTGAGAATCGCCAAGGCATAACACCACCTTCAATGAGTATAGACGAAAATTTTACTGACTTTTACAGTTGGGCATTATTTGAATTGAAACCTCGTTATCAATGGTATAAACGAAAAAGAGATGCAGAAACAGGACCCGAAATACCAGGAATACAATGGTCACAAAATGCACTCCAAAATATCACCGAGATTGATGAATCATACCTTCCAGAAGATGTAGCAGATAATTATCAATTTATTGATTTAGTATCAAGTAGTGTAGGCCCCGACCGTGATGACTATATTGAAAGCGATGGTTTAGAAATTGACGAATCGGCTTGGGAAGAGGCTTGGGATGAGTATGATTGGGGCGAGGATTACGCCGATTATCCTTTAGAATTGCGATTGGCAGTAATGTCTATACTCCGAAATATCAGAAATCTTACTACGACCGAGGCTTTATCATGGGGTCTAAAAGAGGAATTCCGTGAAGATTTCTCAGAAATTACTAATGATTGGGTTATGGGATTATTTAGAAATTGGGAACAAGATTTTAATGGAACCACCAAAAAAAATTGGAGTTTCCAGGTATGTGAACCTGATGAGGCCCTCACTCTGTTAAATCTAAACTATGAATTTTCATCAAATAGCGTTTCTATCTCCTATAACCTTCCAGAACCACAACCCAATGAAATCTATGTGTTGCTACGCGCTGAAGAAGAGGGTGATGTATTCCTCAAATACAAATATTCTCACGAACTATCATTCCAAGTGATGTTCCCATTTATTAACTACATTGCTCACACACCCAAATACCTGTAAAAAACCCTGTTTTTGGCACAATTTAGGCACAGAAAGCACAACCTCACTACCCAGGCACAAAATAGACACATGGGTCTTGAAGTCAAACACTTATCTAAAAAGCGATTCCAAAAAGGTCTTGAAGTCAAGACTGATTTAGGGTAGTGTTTTTTCAGCAAGTTTAAGTAGGAGAACCCGCCATCTAAAATCATGTATTCGTGGTCTCAATATCAAGCAGCCATGAAAAAAATTAATAAATCTTTACTCCCTGAAAACTCTCGTTCCAGCAAAGCATGGGTCAGATTTTCAATCAACGACATCCCGCTCTCCACATACAGAATGAGCCAACTTCTCAACCAAATTAATAGGAATGGTTATGGAAGGAATTTCTTACCTCAAGGATATTTGTTCAATGGTGAGTTAGTTTCATATAATTATTACCTTAACAAACTGGGGCTAAGAAACAAAAACAAAAAATGGAAATCTTATGCAAAGCAAATAGGCTCTGTTTATGTTTTAGCAAACAAATGGATTATACCCACTCCAGCATCATTCCCTACTGTAGATATGATGGTTTATTGGTTCAATAAAGATAACAAAATTCAAAAGTTCAACATAGGAGGAATTATCAACAATTTTTTTAATAGCCAAAGTTTTAATAGTGGCGAAGACCAATTTTGGACAGGTGGTTTAAATCCAGATAGTTATAATCTGGGCTACTCCCTTACCCCACACAAAGGCGGAGGAGGTAATCGGACAGATTTCACACAATATTTCTGGCATCCAGAAAAAGAAGGCTATGTCAATATGAAAGACATAAAAGCCCTCACCGAAGCAGTTTATCGCCGTGGCGAAACAATCATACCCGTTGATTCTCCTGAAGCACTTCGTCAAGTGTGGGGTTTAAAATGGATTAGTAGAAGTGAAATGGAAGAAGAAGGAGAGCGAATAGTATTTGAAAAGTCATATAAAAAGGAGGCAGAAAATATTCATAAAGCCTACCGATTCGCATTACCCGTGATTGAACCACCACAAACTCAATGGATTATTAATTACACTAATAAAATCACATCACTACTGAAAAGTTAATATAGGTAACACAACTAATAATAGTCATGCAAGTAGGTTACGCCTGTATTAATCAGACACTGGGAGGTAGTTGCGACCGCACTTTCAAAGAAACAGGAACTCGCTGTGGTGCTTGTTTCAAATGTCTTGGCGGCAAGCAAAAAAACAAGACATACACCAACCGCACTTGTATTGCTCGCACATTTGACATAGATACCGTCAATCAGAAAATTATGGATAATCTCAATGATTTGCTTACTATTCTGGAATGGAATGAATCTCATGACATTCGTTTTATGCGGTTGTCTTCTGAAATGTTTCCTTTCATGTCACATGACCGTCTCGGATATACCATAGAAGATTTACCTTCTGCGGATACCATCAAATCTCAATTACTTCAAATCGGTGATTATGCTCGCACACACAACCATCGTTTGACCTCACACCCAGGCCCATTCAATGTTCTGGGTTCCACCAATCCCGACACAGTTCGCCGCACTATTGCCGACCTCAATGCTACATCCCGTATTTTTGACCTCATGGGTTTTGAGCCATCTCATCACAACAAAATTAATATTCATATCGGGTCAGGTGCTGGCGACCATGAAGCCACCATTGCTCGGTTCATTAGTAATTTCGCACTTCTTGACCCCAATTGCCGCCGCCGTTTGACTTTAGAAAATGACGACAAGGCTCGTATGTATTCCGTTTCTGACCTTATGACTGTTTATCAAGCAGTAGGCATACCCATTGTTTTTGACTATCACCACCACGGTTTCTGCACAGGCGGTTTGACTGAGCAACAAGCCCTTGAGTTAGCCATGTCCACTTGGCCTGAGGGCATTACACCCGTAGTTCATTATTCCGAATCTCGTGTTTTAGAACAAGGTGGCGACAAGCCATCTCCTGCACATTCTGATTTGTGTTATGGCCCTATGCAATTGTATGGCAATGACATTGATATTATGATTGAGGCCAAAGCCAAAGAGTTATCAATTGCTACTTTAGAGTTGATACCATGATGCCCGAAAATAGTGTTGATGCTTTTGCTTTTTGGATTGTCTTTGGAATTTTTGCATTTATTACTGGTAAGTTGGTTTATGAATCATTACTTACTAATTGGTCAGACATATTTTATGTAGAGGAAGAATAATCCTAAATGTTAAATAGGTGTGCTCACTATGGAAGGACATGGAAAAGCATTTTGACATCCCCGTAGCACCCCGATTCATTGTTCGTGCAAAAACAATGCAAGAAGAGTTTAACCAAATTAAGATTTCTAACAAAAGAAGCAACGGACCCACTGATTGGCACGGTGTCTTGGGAGAGATTATGTTTGATTGGTATATGGCTAAAGTAGAAAACAACCCCTCGGTTACGGACAAGCCGATTCCTTACGAATGGATTGAATTTGTTACTACCGATACCGCCTCCGCAGATTTTGAGTTTGACTATGGACGCACACGCACCGATGTTAAAACCACTCGCTATTCAGGATTGTATTACCAACCATCCAACCTCAAGTTTGATTATTACATCAAGATGACACCGATTGACTTTGAAAATGGCGACTTGCAGAAGCCCCAAAATATCCGTATTGAGGGCTATCTTTCTAAGGAAGATATGCAAAAGATTTCTAAAGAAATTAGTAATGGAATCACCAGCCGTGGACGAGAAAAGAATAGCACACCTGGACGCATTACCCATTGCATTTATGAAAACCATTTGCGCCCGATTTCAGAACTAATGGACACATTGAGGGGTTAATTTGTCAGGATGGTCTGACTGTCCTGAATGTGGCAAGTGTAAAAAAGTCCCCTACAACACTGTTGCTGACGGTCAGGGTAACGAATATTGGTTTAGATGTTTTGATTGTGGATATTGGGAAAACTACACCAATGAAATCTATGATAAAGATACCAAAAAATGGGTAGAAGCCCCTTATGAAGTTCGTTCAGGCTACGAAAAAGTTACCACTTGCGATAATTGTGAAAGAGGCATGAGGGTTTCAAAAATAGTCGCCGCAGGAAAATCTCTTGACGACCCTCCCGAAAAAACAGAATATGCTTGTGGAGTTTGTTTCTTTTGTTTTCAAGTAATACACCAAGACGAAACCGTGGAATTAGTGCGTCTACCACTACGAGATATTCCTGATGAGAAACAATCCGCAGAACGATTTACAGGATACCCCATAAATTACGAGATGAATTCCGATGTTTGATTTGAAAAGGTGTCCCGAATGTCAATATAATGACGAAGGGCGTGTTGAGCAGTTTCCGTTAAATCAAGATACACCATTTTTTTACCAAATTCCCATTTACCGAGAAAAGAGTCATTTTAATGTTTGGACTTGTCTGCGTTGCTTACACACCACCAATAATTATCCTGAAGGTTATGTTTCAGGACCTATGATTCAGAAAATTTCCATCAAATGTATTCATTGTCCATATTATTTAGCGCAAAACAACTTACAAAACAACCGTCAATTATTTACTTGCCCTGCTTGTAATTGGACTATTAACATAGACAATAACGACAAGACCATATCTACCGATTCAAAAACATTTTCACAAGAGCAAACTGAAATCCTATTATCCAGATATTCTGAATTGGCTGAAGAGCAAGATAGGGACGAAGTAGTAAGATTGATGAGAGAAGCCGATAACTCAACGAATTACGATTGGGAAGAATTAGACAATTGGGTTACGGAAAATTATTTTACGACAGATTCAAATAGTTGAAATAAGAGGTAATAGTATGTCAGAATATGAATCAGTTGGAGGACCTTGCCGTCGTCAATGTCGGGTAGACCCTAAGACATTAGTGTGCGAAACTTGTAACATGAGTTATCAAATCAAAGAAACAAACTCAAATAGTTGAAGCGTCAATACCATATCATGTTCGGGCATGGTGCATTAGACATTAAGATTTTTAATTCCCGTTCATTCCATTCTGAATCATCAACTTCAGATTTAGAAAAGGTTATCGGCACACCTCCAACTTTAGACCAATATTACGACGATTACGACCCAGAAACTGGAGAATATACTCCTGACGATGATACTCAGCGTCTTTTTGATTTAGCACAGCAGCAATATAATTCAAAAGAATCTCAAGCCACTAACTATTTGGAACTCACTCAATATACAGATGCTCACGAATTAAGGTGGTGTCATAACTTAGAAAAATATGGGACAAAATTACATTACTGGATATATGCTGAAGACGGAACTTCTTCTCAAACGGGTTCATTAGAATCATCTGCAATCACCCATGACCAAATTGTGGGGCTGATGAACATTACCAATAATCTTTTGACAGAAACCACAGTCAGAGAAATTGATTGTCAAGAGGAAGGCATGACTCCTAATGAATCATTTGATACGGGTGGATTTGGAGGATTTGGAAATCTTTTTGGAAACAACTCTCAAAACAATAGCAATACTTCCACGACCACCACCCAAAATTCTTCTGGGAAGGCAATTGGAATAGTAGTATTATTGGGGCTCGCAGGTGCTTCATGGAAAGCATACAAATCATACAGAGGTGCATAAGATGAATAAATTAGTGATTGGAGTAGCCGTTGCATTTACAGGAGCCAGCATATTTGCTGCCAAGCGTTCTGACAAACTTCGTGTTTATTTAGATAAAAAATATGGTCGCAAACTTATGGATGCCGTAGGATATGCAGGAGGAGCCCTCCAATTAGCCGCCGTAACATCTGTGTCTCGTGGCTGGTTATCTAACACCTCGTCTACATATCACGGAATTAGTTTAATCGGTTCCACAGGATTATTACTTACGGCATTTTACCATAACGCTATGGCACCCGTATTAGTCAATATTATTTGGATGGGAATGAATACAGTTGGTATCTTTGAAGGAATCACTAATATGCAAGCACTCTCGGAAATTTCACAACTTGTTATTTGATAAGGGCAGACGAGTCCCCATTATTTGCTTGTCCCTAATGACCTCCCCCACCCCAGCAAGTCATTGCTCAAGGATTAGATTTAAATATATTAATTTATTAATCATATTTATGAGAATCCATCATAATTGGCACCCAGATAATTTACCCGTTCAAGATTATTCCATGGATAGGGCCGTTATTGACTGGATGCAAGAATATATGGAGCCTTGCCTTGATATTGTAGAATTTGGCTCAGGCACAGGAACACCGAGATTAACCTCAGCAGGACACAAAGTAGTTTCCATTGAACATGACCCTAAATGGTTGCAAGAAGAATCTATTTTAGTCCCCGTAGAAAATGGTTGGTATTCTCACGACCACCTTCAAATTATTCTTCAGAAAAATTGTGATTTGATTATTGTTGATGGAACTCCCACAAAAGGAAGTAGAGATTTAATCTTTGAGTGGTATAAACTCCCCGAAGTTGAATCATGGTTTCAAAAAGCAGTAGTCATAATAGACGATACTGATTCTGATAATAATGGAAAACCAGTTCTGGAAAAATTTGTTGCTCTTGGTTGGAAAATCATTTTCAATGATAACCCTCGTTGGACCGTAATTCAATGGGGCTAAGAACATTCATATAGGTAGTAACACACCATAAATAATATGAGCCAACTGGATTTACTCCGCCTACACTTTAGCCAAGCACCTTCCATTTCTAATGTGGAAGCCCAAGCCATTTATCGCATTAGGGCTTTGCCTCGGCGTATCGCTGATTTAGAAGAAAGAGGTTGGGAATTTTCTCGGGAATGGAAAACAGACCCAACAGGACAGAGATACCGCCGATACACAGTATCATTGAATCCTGAAGCGGAGTGATAAGCATGGATATGATTTCAGCATCATTAATTTTGACGACATGGGCTTTGTTAGCACTTGTTAGTATTTATTTTCAAAAAATGATTACTTCGGTATTAAATGTTAATGACCAGATTTTGAACCACATTGGACTTCGTGATAACGACACCGTTGATGACTCACAGACTACTCTCGCAGATTTTACTAAACCTGCGGCCTCAGAACTGGCTAAGAAACTTTCTAAAGACCGTGCTAATCTTGAAGGAATCGGCTCCGAAGAATAAACAGTAATATGCTTGTTTATCGCCAAGTCTGCACTTGTGAATCTCAACCTTGTTGGATTTGTTTTCTACTTTTTGATTTAGCCGTTAAAGAAATTAACTGGATTCTGGACGAATAATTCATATAGCAGTAATACATAGTATCAGTTATGCTAACTCTTGGAGAACTTTATCAAGAGTATTTCCCTCGCAAACCCTATCAAGGTTATGCACAATTAGATTCTCCTGTTCGTCTCTGGGATTTTATGATTTTTCTGGTAAGCCAAGGATATGTTTTCACAGATGTTTATTTTAACTTCGGCCAGGGAGACCCAGAACGGGGCAAAACTCGCTCACCCCCAAGTGAGTTAGTTAAATTAGAGGAAACTCTCACCCAGCCCCGAAAAGGCGGCCAGAACAATTTTGTTATTACAGACTACACAGATATATTTCAAAACATGGGTAACACAGGTTCAGGTGAAGAAAAAATACAGTGGTCAGGAGTAGACATAGGAAAACGCAGAACTGAGCCATTCAAAGGAAAGGTTTTGATAGACCCCATAGCACAGGAATACACAGGTTCAAAATTCCGAAAAATTACAGGATTCCGAATTAAAATTGAATGGTATATCATGGAAAAACATGGCGTAGAATATTTCAAAACATGGGTAATTAATCTTGGAACCACACCTACGGACAGCATCACTGCCAATCGTTTAAACGCACTAATTTTTCCCTACACACCCCACAAATTTATTATCAATTATTGCAAAGGTTTCAGCCCCCAAGGAATAAGTTAATATAGGAGAGCCACCCAACATCTACCATGAATCTAATATATGCTAAAACCATTAGCATCAATTGGATAGGAAAAAAAGGATTCATATTGCACAAAATTAAATCCAATCCCAGCGATTATTATAACGCTTGGAACAACAATAAACATTACTGGCGTTCACAAATGACGGAGGAAGAAGTCTCTATGCGAAGCCACCCTAATCGTAGTCCTGGTTGGATACCTGGTCGCATTCAAAAGAAAATTACTGAATTACAATTAGAAACATTAGCATTAGTTACTGATAAATTCAAATATGCTCCTTACGCCAGCCCTCAAGATTGCCTTGATTGTGGACTTCAGGCTTCTGTGCAAAAATCTGCCCTTGATGACTATAACCAACTTCTAAAAAACATAACAGATTCGCCCCAAATGAAAAATGAAGTCGTCAGTTATTCTGAAAAACAACAGATTTACTCTCAAGGCCAAAAAGATGTTATCACTTCCTTAGAAGCCATTTACCCGCCCGAAGTGATAGTTCAATTACCCACCCACCTACCACTCTATACCACTCAAACTGGAATCCCTCGTCAGTTTGGACTATGCGCCATTTGTTCCGACAAATACATACGCCAAGCCGACCAATTAATCACTAACATCATCAATGGTTAAATAGGTGGTTATGGAAATAACCCTCATGAAAGAGGATGCCGTGTCAGCCCCATTAGATAATTTATGGAAAGCAGGTGCTCGCAACAGAAAGATTGGTTGGTATAATGATTTACTGAAGGAGCAAAGAGACAATTTAGAATTTCCGATTCACATCAGAGATATTACTAATTTGGGATTAATAGGGGCTCCGATTACCGAAGACAATTATTTTGTGGGAACGCCCGAAGAATACCCTAAAATAAATCTAATCCCTTTGAAAGATTGGATATTGGAAGCCATGGATGGAGTAGTCAATTATTTCCCAAATACTTCTGATTTTTCTTTTACAGCAACAAACACCATGGAAGGTGAAGCCATGAATAGTTTTACTGTCAATCAATTTTATGACCGCTCTGCTGAGGTGTTTCACCCAAGAATAAGTGCTGAAACGAAATCATTCCCATTATTTGAAAAGGTAACGGAAGGATTCAAATTTATAGGAGGCATACCCACCCACGAATCCACAACGATGAGAGATGCTTACTACCAAAATTATACTGACTTATTGATGCTAAATATCAAAAGTAAAAAATCAATTTCTAAAAGCATACTGATTAGAAAATCGGCGGAAATGCAATTCAAAGATACGATTTTAGACATACCTCAAAGATATTTCCATTTACCTCAAGAGACATATCATTTTATCAATGAATCATCAAATACCTCATACATGGTATCTGTAAAAAGAGGCGAATTACAAATTTTTAAGGGAGGTGATTCTATCGGAGAGGAAGCAGTTTTAGAAATTATGTTAGAAGATATAACCGATGCTAATGGGAACATCAATTCTAAATCCATTAAATCAGGGCTTGAAAAACTTAGAGATAAGTTGAGTTGGGAAGGAGTCAATTATGAAACAATGCGTGAAAATCTTGACCAGCAATATGAATTAGGAAATCTAATTTATACACCTCACATTCCTTCGTTACTCAAACTATTAACAGGTGCAAATTTCGGTCCCGATTCAGGAATGAACTTACAAATATCCGAAACTCAAGATGAGTGGTTAGAAAAGTGGTGTCAAGAAGTTGAATTCATCATTAAATTGACAGGATTTATGCAAGACCCTCGGCAAAAAGAATCCATTAAAAGAGATACAATTTCATATCGTAAAGAATACAAGAGAGGGACTAAGACTGGTAATGAAATTAAGTATAAGGTCTGGGGACAAAATCTCAGCCCTATCAAAAACGATTCAAAGAAAACAGGACAAAAAAATAGGAGTCACCATGTTGAAGGACACATAAGAAAACAACCCATTAAAGATATTCCAAAATACGAAAAAAGAGGATATGTGGTTAATAATCCACATGATAAACCATATGTAGATATGTTCATAGAACCTCATTGGAGAGGAGATACTGAATTAGGCGAAATTACTACCATATTGATGTTCGGAAAACAACAGAGTGGTTGGTCAAGAAAGGCAATAAATTGGTTAAAATCAATATCAGCGAAGGAAAAAATTGATATTAAACACGCAGGAAATGGTGGAGAGTATGCTTTCCCCCTTGGAAATGGAAGGATGGCGAGAGTAGATGGATTTTGTCAGGAAACAAATACTGTGTATGAATTTTATGGAGATTATTATCATGGCAATCCTAAGAAATATAATTCAGAAGAATATAATAAAAAGGTGAAGAAAACTCACGGAGAATTATACGAGAATACCATTAAGCGAGAACAAGCCATCAAATCATTAGGCTTTAATGTCGTTTGTATTTGGGAATCCGATTATGATAACCCGATTCAAGATTCTTAAATAGGTAGCACGAGTAGTTCGTGCTATGGCAAGGAAATGTGGAAACTGCGGAGTCTCAGGACACAATTCCAGAAATTGCCCCGAAATGGCAGACCAAAAACAAGAGTCTCAGCGTCAATCTCGTTTGTCAAAACCCAAGGTGATTCACATTTCAGGAGCCGCAAAATATCTCTGTGAAGCCCCTGCTAAAGAATGGCCTGAGAAATATCTTGGAGATGAGTTCGCTCGCACCCTACCTGTTTGCCCCGATTGTCAGAAAATCTATGAGAAAAAACACAACCAACCACTTCCCGAAAGAACTATGGAGGTTTCAGAATGAAAAGTGAATGGCAGTGGATGTTAAATATTGAATTACAACGAAAAATACCTCGTGGAAACCCATTCCCACCGCCCCAAGTTATTGAACATTTGAAAAATTTGAAAAGGAGGAAATCACAATGAATTACCGAGTAAGATTCCATTTAGGACTGGGACAAAACCACAAGAAATTTCAAGTCAAACATCCTGATGGCCGAGTTACATATCACGACCCAGCCCGAGTTCAAATTCTGATGGTTGGCTGTCGGTTGCACAATCAAAACCGAATTGCCGAGGCCATTTGCGCGGGACGAAACAAAACAGTTTGTGCATGGGTAGACGCAGATTCTGTCTGGTTTGACTACCCTTCAACCATCACCATAGACTCCAGCAAAGCCATTAGTTTCAATCCCAAAAAAGTCCCATATTGGACTGATGGAATCAGTAATTTAGACGGAAAAACCTATCCAGAAATCATTACCTCTGGAAGCAACCTCTATCTTAAATAGGAAAACCCATAATTGATTATTATGCCTGAAGGTCCCGAAGTTAAAACCATTACCGACCGACTGCACCGAGTTTTGCAAGGAAAAACCGTGAGCAATTTACGCATTCATACTCGGGAATATGCCGCCAAGCAAATGAGAAACGAGTTTAATGAATTTCGTCAAGCACTTCCTTTGACTGTTGATTCAGTCAATTGTAAAGGCAAGTTCATTTACTGGAAATTTTCCGATGATTGGGTAGTGTTCAACACTTTGGGAATGTCAGGCACTTGGAGATTTGGCAAACTCAAAAGCCTCAAAGGTATTCATTTCACCTTAGAATTTTCCGATGGAACCCAAGCGCATTATCGTGATAACCGACGGTTTGGAACCTTCAAGTTCTTTCAAACAAATTCTGAGGTTGAATTACAAAACAAATTAAACAAAATCGGACCTGATATGTTAAGTGAGCCTGTTTCTGATGAATTATTCATTGAACGACTTCGCAAAAAGAATCATTGGAACATTTGTAAAGCCATTATGAATCAACAAGTAATTTCAGGAGTAGGAAACTACATCAAAGCCGAAGCACTTTACAAAGCCAAGATTAACCCTTCTGCCTTAGTGTCTGATTTGACCGACACTAATTTAATTTCACTCAGCCATCAAGTTAAGTCAGTTATTTATTCATCTTATCAATCTCGTGGAGCATCGTTCCGAGATTATGTCCCGCCCGATGGCACTATCGGCACCTATTCGTTTGCCTTTGAATGTTATGCTCAGAAAAATGACCCTTTGGGAAGAACCGTTATTCGGGAGCAAACACCTGATGGAAGAACTACACATTGGGTTCCTCAAGTCCAAACATTAGGAATTTCGCAACAATCTACACTATTTTAAGAAAAATTGATATAACAGAAAAGTCAATATCTGTCGGAGAGAGAATTATGATACCTAAAATTTGGAACCTCAGCAAACAAATTATTTTTGAGTATTGGGATGTTATCGCTCTTATCGCCATCGCAATTCCATTTTCCTTCGCATTATCATTAAGTTAATATAACAGGAAGGAGCAATATAATCATGCCTCGTGATGATTTACCCAACGCCATACCTCGTTGGAAAGACCTTTACATCTATGTAGATTTCATGTCGCCATTAGGCAAAAGCGAAGATATGCTCAAAAATAATGGACTATTACTTGAATGGATTTTCAGTAGACAACGGGAGATTACAGGAACAATTTATCTAATACCACTTTACGCCGAAGGACTCGGCAACCCCCGAATAAAAACACAGTTTAATTTACAAGGCAATATTGATACGCAATTAAATATCTTCCGAGATGATTTGGTAGAAAATATCCCCAAAGGCTACATGGCAAATATTCTTGCGGGCGAAACCATAGATACTGCACCACCTATCAAAATTATTTATCCATTCCGTTCCATTAATTGGGACCCTCAACTATACTATAAATTCTTTCCCGCTTTGATTCAACCAGATATTATCGTTTCAGGCCATTTCAAAGATAGTTTCCAACAAAAACACGATTTTCCAGCCGCACAACTTCAAGATTGGGACAATAAACCTGTATTGTATATAGTTCAAGGGATAGACAGTGGAACATCAGGACGATTTGATACCGACTCTTTCTTGACCGCAGCAGAAAAAAATTCTCTGCGTGAAATTCTATTTGATAATCGTTAAATAGGAATACACTCAATGTTAGGTAATGGAACGAGCCGACATTATCCGACCAATTTATGGCACAGTGGTTCTTCAACCATTAGTTTTACTGTGGTGTTGGCTTACTGACATACCATACTTTACTAACTTAGGATGGTTCACAATTATTGCGACCATTTATTTGATGCCTGTTTATGCCTATTTTGAGTCCCACTTACGCCCCCGATTTGAAAAACCATAAATAGCAGCAACACCCAATCATATCATGGGCAGAGTAGCAGCATTTATTCTAAACCCAACTTGGCGGAGAGGTTTATCAAAAATCAACCGCAATGTGCTACAAAATTTTCTACGCAGGACTTCACATTACGAGTCCATTACAATTATTATGTGTCAATCGGACAGAATCTTCGGAAAAGGAGAACCAATTATAGAGCCTTATGACAAAATGGGAAAACACCCATTAACAACAATATATTCTATGATTCAAGAAATTCAACAATGGATTGAAGCATTTCCCAATGACGATGATGAAAAGTCTTTACCCCCTATATCATTTGTTTTATCCTCTCAAAACCCTATCATCAACCAAGATTTGCAACCCAATATATTACCTGCCGTAGACGATATTTTCCTATTCACCAGACATGAAAGCCCCAACATAAATTTCTTTTATGAAGAGGATTGCGTGAACTTATGTTTTCAAAATAACCCCGTTGATTCCATATATGTGTTGTAATGTTAAATAGGTAGCACCATACATTTTTCATTATGCCCTACATTCGTCAAGACAAGCGAGATGAGTTTGATGTGGAATTGGATGACTTTATCATTCAATTTTTAGAAACCAGCGATAGTGATTCCATAGCAGGACGGCTAAATTATGCTATCTCCAGCATCATGGGAGCCATTATCAACAACGATGAGCGTATCAGTTATTCTCGCATCAATGAACTTATTGGCGTTTTAGATTGTGCCAAGATGGAACTTTACCGACGCATCGCAGCACCCTATGAAGATGATAAGTCCCGAATTAACGGAGATGTTTATTGATGGATAATTGGACTCAAATCCTGTTAGTTATGGCTTTACTCAATTTCACACTCAACATCGCATCAGTTCATTTGGGCTGGTGGAAGCGTAAAAATTTAGGAGATATGATGGAACACATTATTGCTCATGTTTGCCCCACTTATCACGATGATGACGAAGAAATGGAGGATTTTGATAGACACATCAATCTTCCACAAAATGTATTTTTGGAAGATTGGATTAGTTTTGCCCAGAACCACATTATGGAACATGGCCGACTTCCTAACAATGAAGATATTGAAGCCCATTTTAATATCTCCGAAGAGCCTGATATGTCATGGAAAGAATGGGAAGAGGCGGAATAAATATGAAATCTAAAATTATCACCATCACACTTGCTTACGAAGATGAGGCAGAATTCGCACACATACTCCAAGGACTCTTGGAAGCACTACCTAACACTCACCGAATGAGCATTGAGCAGTGGTTTGATTTAGACGGTGAGCACCATCTTCTAAAACCACCTATGGACGAACAATACGATGAATTTACGGAGTGAAAAATATGAATAGATTAAAAGGACTAAGATGTTATTTAGCAGGACCGATTGACCAAGCCCCCGATGATGGCGTAGAATGGCGTAAGCGAATCACACCATGGCTTGAACAAAAAGGAGTAATGGTATTAGACCCGTGCGATAAACCAATCCCTGATTCTTACTACAAGGAAATTGATGATGAGAAAATAGGTATGATGCGTCTTAAAAACACAGGCCGCTATTTTGAACTCTCGCAACGCATGAAAGAGATTGTTCACATGGATTTGAGGATGGTTGATATTTCTGATTTCTGTGTGGTCTACTTAGACCCTGACATCCCCACCACAGGAACTATTCATGAACTAATTAACTCATTGGCGCAACGCAAACCCACCTTAGTAGTTATTCAAGGTGGAAAACAATTCGCCCCAAATTGGCTTTTTGGAATTATGGATTTCAACTTTATGTTTGATGATTTTACACAACTCTATTCATTCCTTCAACAAATCAATGACGGAGGAATCATGGGCGATTTGAGCCGATGGGTTTTCTTTGATATGGACAACAATGAAGAGGATGAGTAATATGAGTAAATTAGCGTGTGAAATTTGTTTTGAAAGAAAATCGGGAATGCGATATGCTAAAAATGCCACTTGTTTCCCTTGCCTTGACCTCGCAGTTACCTATTACTTGGAGCAACATAAGGAGGAATGAATATCCCCCTATGTAATCAATGTAATAAAGAATACCCAACTCTGAATCGGCAACATCATTCAGGAATTGAGTATTATTTTTGCAACGAGTGTTTAGCCGCTAACCTTTGGGATTGCCCTGAATGCGACCGAAGTTTCTACATTGGATTAAATCAACAACGACTACCACGACATTATCGCAACACCAATGAAATTGATTATCGGATGAGGCAAGTGCGAGAAGTGTGTCCAGGTTGGAAATCATCACGCCGAATAGCCGCAGAAAAAAGATTTGGATTCAATATGAGAATACCCTCAACAAAAAAACAAAGGAGAGTAATTTAATGTCAAAGTGTTTTTGTGGAAAAGAAATAGAGAATTGGGCCTACTCCCGTAATAAAATTTACAATAATGTTTGCTCTCGGTTCTGTGCTGAGACTCAAAAAAGGAAACTACCTTATGATTACCATCGGAAAATCCCTATCAAGTGTTATTCCTGCGACAACACCTTTGAACTCAAATCCCCTTATACTCACGCCAACCAAAGATTTTGCGGAGTCAAATGTCTCAATAAAACCATGTCGTGCCACAAAGGAAAGAAATACTCATTTATGTTCACAACTATTTATGAAAATCAGGGAGGCATAACTTCCCAAGATATTTATGAGGCTTGTGATAAGCAACCATTTAGAGTCAAAGGAGCCCGTGGCGTAACAATAGCCCTGAGGCGTTGGGTGGCTCGGGGAATCATCACCATAGACAAATCCACATCGCAGACCCTATATAGGTGGACCTCTGACCTACGACCAGGACAGGTATTACTGAGGTGGCAAAAATGACATTTGAATGTGCAATGTGCGATACTTCTATCAAAACCAGCAAACCAATTTATATTATGACTGACACCTTATTTCAAGCCAATGGAAGGTGGGTTGAACACCTAACTACTGAAACCTATTGCACCATCAAGTGTGTTCAAGAAGTAATGGAAGGCATCACAGGCGCAGGAGTCACTGATGAAGACGGATGCGAATGCAGCGTTTGTTCTTCTAAATTCCTGGCAGGATATACTGCCACCGTCGGTTGGTGTAAAACTCAACGAGAAAAGTGGCACCGCACTATCACTACACAAAATTATTGTTCCCACGATTGTTTGCAAAAAGACATTCTTAATCCCAAATCACCATTAGCATTAGAGGTTCCTAAAAAACCCGCTAAGAAAAGAAAGAGTCGTAAAAAGACCGCCAAGAAAAAAACTACTAAGCGTAAGAAAACTAAAAAGTGATGTGGTTTTATGAATATTGGAATTACTGACCGTTTGGTAAGACTCATTGGTGGCTTAGTCATTGTTATCATAGATTTTATTGCCAGCGGAGATTTAGAATTGGCTTTTGTGGCTCTTGGGCTTTGGAGCGTTATAACATCTACATTTGGTTGGTGTCCATTCTATAAAATGTTAAAAATTAACACTTGTTCTATCACTCTAATAAATCAAAAGAAGAGTTAAATAGGAGGTGGAGATAATGAATCTCATGAAGGTCGGATATTACCACCACCCATTAGGTGCAGGTAATTTTGGTGATGAATTAGCACCCGTAGTAGCCGAAGCCATGTTAGGACAAAAAGTGGAGACCCAACCCCTCAATACCGAACCATTTCTTGCTACCATAGGTTCTGTTTGTCATCATTTATACGCAGGTAGCCACATTTGGGGTAGCGGAATTATGATGTATCAACTTCACACGGCTGATTTAACAGTTCATGCCGTTCGTGGACCCCGCACCGAATCATTTTTGCGAGGCATTATTCCCGATATGCCTGAATCAATCCCTTGGGGCGACCCTGCCTTGTTATTGCCCGATTTTTACCAGCCCGAAATCCGTCCTGAACTCAGCAATAAAATAGGTTTTGTTCCACATTGGAGTTATTGGGATGAATACGAACCTTTGGCCGAAGAATTAGAGATTTTTTATGACATCCATTTGATTGACCCCACGGCTAATTGGAAGGAAGTAGTAAATGAAATTGCATCTTGCGACCGCATTATTTCCTCCTCACTTCACGGACTTATTTTAGCAGATGCTTATGACAGACCTAATTTGTGGTTGCGTCAAGATTTACAATATCACATTGCTGATTTAAAATTCCAAGATTATTTTGAATCTATTCAAAGAAGATTCCATTATCAAACAGATTTGGAAACTGCGGCCACAATACCCGTTCCCCAATTCTGGTCACAAGGAGCGCAAGCCTTAGATTTAACGCCTCTAAGAAATTCGTTTCCGCATCATTTGTTCACCAAGGAGGAGTAATTATGTCATCCGTAGCAGTAGTAGACGCAGGATTTTTTATCGGACGACGAGGACGACATTGGGGACCCAAAGGCCAACTTACACGCATGAGAAGACAAGTGGCTGCGGGACGACGCTCCAATAAACAATTTTTTAATCTGCAACGAAAGTGCATCATCAATGATATGAAATATTTAGAGTTCCGCATGAGAGAAGTTAAGTTTTTCCCATCTGCTGACCGACCTATTCATTTCTGTTGGGATGGTGTAGAAGGAAGAAATTTACGAGGCACAATCTTGAAAAGTTACAAATCTGAGCGAGCCATTCGCATGGGCTATGAAGCCGAAACATACGATGCTTCCACCCACACCATCAACGACTTCCGAGAATATATCACTTCTCTTAATTTAGATACCGATAATCTCCGAAGAAATTGGATTTCTCATTATGAGTCCATCATGGAAGCCGACGATATGATTGCTTATCAAGTTAGTAATTTAATTGACGACCCTAACATCAAATCCACTGATAATATTTGGGTATTTTCTGGAGATACCGATTTGTGGCAATTATTTTCTTGGGACCCACGAATTAGAATTCACAATTTTGTTCGGGAAATATCACGAGCAGAAATTACTCAAGACATCGGAATTGAACTTCAGCATTATTCATTACTTAAATCCATTACAGGAGATACCAGCGATAGCATCACAGGAATTCCCAATATTGGACCCAAATCCGCCGCCGCACTCATCCAATCTCACGGAGCAGAATTATTAACCAACCCTCAACTTCTATCTTGGTATCAAGCCACCGCTCCCGAAAGTTTGGATGCCATTTCCGCCGCTCTCAAACAGTATCGTTCTGATAATAAACTCACTCAAAAATCATGCACCGAAACTCACGGCAAACACTGGGTTGATTTAGAAAGAGGTAAAACCCGATTACTCCACCATTCCGATTACCAACCCATAATTGATTTGTTCCCGAATTTAGCCCCTCACTTTACTATGACTTCATATTTTGATACCATCACTCGCAATATTCGTTTGATAACTTTGCCTTTTCAGTTGGTAGCATAATATTAAATAGGTGAATTAAGGAGTTATTATTATGAAGGAAATGACACTACCCGAAACAGCACTATTACGCTGGATTGAAGAAACCGCAGCAGGAGGAGATTTAGAAGATAAGGGACTTCATGTTTTTCTTCAGAATTTTTATACACTTTCTTGTCTATGGAGAACGCCCTTGGAAGTCATTCTTACTAATGGAAAATCCGACTCATTAACCACGGAAGAATACCAAAAATATTTGGATGACCGTGCTTCTGGAATCAAGGTTGATTGGGATGGAGAATAAAATTAAGTGCGAGGTTTGTGGCACCCGATTTAACGACCACAAAACAGCGATTCTAAAAGAAGGGTTTTACAATTGTGGTTGCGGTTGGTCCATTAGCATTACATCGCTCAACATGACGCAATCTTAAATAGGAGGTTGCCAGATGCAATTTCATGAAGATTTTGATTGATTCCAAAGAGTCAGCCTCTACCAAAGAAAAATTTCAAATGTTGCTAAATGCCGACATTGTTAATCTCCCTGAAGGAGATATTGTCATTGAAAATGATGATGGAAAGAGATGGGTTATTGAGCGTAAAACTTGGGGAGATGCTTATTCATCTTGGAGTAGCAAAAGAATCCAAGAACAAATTTCTCGCATGGTAGAAAACTGCGATAAATACATATTGTTGGTAGAAGGTTCGTGGAGCGAGGTTTATGCTGACATGGATAGCATCAAAGGATTACAGACATTCTTCAACCGAATGTGTGTAGAGGTTTGTCCCGTCATTTACACCGATTCATTGGATGAAACTATTCGTTATGTTCGCTCCCTATCTCTTCGTGTCAAGGATGGTTCCGTTAATCAACTTGTTCGCCCTGTCACGGTTGTTTCCAGTAGTCGCAACAAACACCACGCCATGTTAGAACAAATCCCTCGTGTCGGACGAGCCACAGCAAAGAAAATATACAGTGGCTATGATAACATCACAGATTTTGTCAATAACTGGAATCAAGCCACTGAACGAGGTGTTGCTAAAGGAGCCACTTGGAATGCTGTAGATTCTTTCATTCGCACACAATGGGGTGCTACTGAATCCCGTGTTATTGTAGACAGGTCTAAATCACAATAGTTAAATAGGTGGCCTTATCAAAATACAATTGTATGGCGATAGATGGAACAATGTTTTTTGGGTCTCCGCATCACGGAATCCCTTATTCAGCAGTTCAGTTTGGAACCATTAAAAACATTATTGTTATTCAAGATTACAACTGGAATGCAACACAAGGTTTTTACGAATATAAAACTTGGATTTCTAAACCAACTCATGCCAGCATCCAAATCATTAAAAAGATGAAGTATGCTTACAAAGGTTATCAACGAGCCGAAAGCAGAAAGTCTGCGGCAGGGAATACAAGTCAATATGTGCAGATTAACCGAAGCATTCCTGATTGGAAAGAAGACTTTGTGGAAATCATTAAACGCTCACCAAAGATGGAATCTCATTTTGCTGAGTTGCAAAGAATCCCTTCTGCCCCCAACACAGGAGCATTTTATGAACCACCCAAAGAGCATATATCAATCGGTAAAACTAAATCTATGTTTAAGGCACAAATAAAGGCGATGAAAGATTATTCCTTCGCCTCCCTCTATTCGGGATTGTATCTCATTGATTCTATTCGTGGCTACCAACCCATTAATTGGGCTGCTGAGAATCACAAAAAAAATAAACTATATAGTTCCCGCATGATTAACACCTTAGCAACCCATGTTAAATAGGTCGCAACACAAAATAGAAACTATGTTAGAGGCAAGCATAGCAGTTCCGAGAATGAAAAACATCCTCAAGGGATTACAATCAATTGCAGAAGATTGCATTTTGGATTTTTCTGAAACAGGATTAACCGTTCATGTAGTGGACACCATTCGTGCCAAGATGATGAGGCTTCGTTTAGAACCCTCCGCATTTCAAGCCTATCAGTGCGACCAAAGACACCGATTAGCAGTAGATTTGAGCAAACTCAAAAGCATCACCACAGGATTAACAACTGCCGATGAATTACGGCTTCGTTATTCTGATAACAAGTTTGCACTATTGGCAAATTCTATGGAGCGGGTTATTCGTCTTAAGCGTCTTGAATTGGTTTATGATTTACAAAGCATACCTGACTTTGACTATGAATACAATACCACGATTTCATCGGCTAAAGACATCCGAGATTATCTCAAAACTCTGGATAAAACACCCATCTACTCCATCAATGTCCGAGAAAATAACCTTATTTGGGAAACGCTGGATGCCGAAGAATTAATTACTTGGGCTCCTGCTGCCGAATTAGAATGCGAAGATGATTTCACTTCACGACAATTATTTACTGCCTCAGAAGTAGCCGCTATGATTTCAGCCAGCAACAAAGAATCTGTTGCTATCCGTGGCGGAAGTGGAGCGTGTCCTGTAGAATTTACTTGGATACCTTATGAGGGAGTAGAATACACAGGCATTGTAGCCCCAAGGACTTGATATTATGAAACCAATACGAAGAAGCAAACCCACCAGTTATCAAGCCGCAAAATCTCTCGTCCACTTGGATGAAGAATTAACGGCCAAAACAGTTATTGACCGAATGGTCACTTTAGGCAGAAAAGAAATTCCTACCAACCGAAGTTTGGCCGCCAAAATGAAAAATGATTCTGATTTTGTTGTGGTTAGACCTAATGGCTCACAAGGCCCAACGGTGTTCAAAAGAATTAACTGAATTAAAGCAATTACGCCACCTTGCACCAAACAACGCAAGGGGTTAGCGACAATCTTATATATGAGAAACCAACCACACAATATTCCACAAGGCGATTAACATGAGTAATGAAAACAAGTTCCAACTTAGCGATAATTTTATGAATAAATACCGACGCAAAAAGGCTCCATTCGGATTCAATGGGCTCGGAGAATTGGTTTATAATCGCACTTACTCACGCCTCAAGTCTGATGGAAAAAATGAACAATGGTTTGAAACTGTTCAGCGAGTAGTAGAAGGAACATTCAATATGCAAAAGCAACACATTGAGACTAATGGACTTGGATGGAACGCTTGGAAAGCCCAGCATTCTGCTCAAGAAATGTATGAGCGTATTTTCACCATGAAATTTTTACCACCAGGCCGAGGGCTGTGGGCTATGGGAACACCTATCACCGAAGAAAGGAAACTGTTTGCTGCTCTCAATAATTGTGCTTTCGTTTCTACACAATCTATGGCCTCAGAATTTTCTAAACCATTTTGTTTTCTGATGGATGCTTCCATGCTCGGAGTCGGAGTCGGATTTGATACCAAAGGCGCAGGAACTTTGATGCTCAAAGGTCCATCTAATAACCGACGCACTGAAACATATACCATCCCTGACACTCGTGAAGGGTGGGTTGAATCTCTTCGTTTGCTATTGGATTGCTACGCTCATGGTTCCGCACCTATTGACTTTGATTATTCCGAAATTCGTGAACTCGGAGTTGCAATCAAAGGATTTGGAGGAGAATCATCAGGACCTCAACCCTTGATAGACTTGCACAATCAGGTCCACGATATTTTGAAAGCCGAAATTGATGCACCCATTTCTATCACATCTATTGTTGATATTATGAATTTGATTGGCAAGTGTGTCGTTGCAGGAAATGTTCGCCGCACCGCAGAAATTGTTTTCGGAGAGCCAGACAATGATGAATATCTGGACTTGAAAAATTATGAGGTAAATCCACACCGAGCCGAATATGGTTGGACATCTAACAACTCAATTTTTGCTAAATTAGGTATGGATTATGAAGATTCTGCGAAGCGAGTCCGTATCAATGGTGAACCAGGATATGCGTGGTTACAAAACATGAAAGATTATGGCCGCATGGCTGATGCTCCTGATTACAAAGACCACCGAGCCATGGGAGGCAACCCTTGTTTGGAACAAACTTTGGAAAGTTATGAATTGTGTTGTCTGGTAGAAACCTTCCCTAACAATCATGAATCTATTGAGGATTATCAAACCACCCTTAAATATGCTTATTTGTATGCCAAAACAGTTACCTTGGGTAAAACTCATTGGCCTGAAACCAACCGAGTTATGCTTCGCAACCGAAGAATTGGATGTTCTATGAGTGGTATCGCTCAATTTATTGCCAACCGAGGATTAGGCAAACTCCGAGAATGGATGGATGTCGGATACGGACACATTCAACAGTTGGACAAAGAATATTCCGATTGGATGGCTATCCCACGCTCCATTAAAACCACATCTATCAAACCCTCAGGAACTGTTTCACTTTTGGCTGGAGCCACACCAGGAATTCATTTCCCTGAATCACGCTATTATATCCGACGCATGAGATTAGGAAAAGATTCCAATCTGGTAGCCCCACTTTTGAAAGCAGGATACAAGGTTGAACCCGCAGTTGGAAGCGAAGATACTACATTAGTGGTAGAAATTCCCGTAGATGTAGGCGAAGGAGTTCGCACAGTAGACAAAGTTTCCATGTGGGAACAATTAGGAATTGCTGCTTTAGCACAACGATATTGGGCAGATAACCAAGTCTCCTGCACCGTTACATTTGACCCAGAAACCGAAGGCTCACAAATTTCTCCCGCATTGGACATATTCCAATACCAACTCAAAGGAATTTCATTCTTACCTCGTTTGGATTATGGCGCATACCCACAAATGCCTTACGAAGCCATTGATTTAGAATCCTATGAAGAAATGAAGGCATCTTTAGGAAGGCTTAATTTTGGAAGAATCAAAGGAGAAGAAGTAGTTGTAGAAAAGTTTTGTGATACTGATGTGTGTCAAATTGATTTTGTCGCAGATACCACAAATAAAACATCTGAAACAAATAACGCAGAAACACCAATCTCCACAGACAACCCAACAGAATGAGTTTTAGCAACGACAAATTTAAGTAGCAACAACGCTAAATTAAACAACATGGGCGAGATTCATAATGTTGAGTCATTGATTGAGCAATCAAATACATCTCTACAAAATATTGAAAACCGCATGGAATCTACAAAACATTCTAATCAATGTGTCGGAAGATTAGCAGCCAACATATTAGATATTCTGCGAGGGATGAAAGTTGTCAGAGGATGATACCTTTATTGAAGTGGCTCAAAATCTTGAAACGCTCCTTCAAGCATTAGTAGATACCTCACGCTCCACGGATATTCATTTAGACAGATTAGCATCTGAATCTATGTCCCATAAAGCCGATTTAAAAAGATTGACTAAAGTTGTGATTGATGGTAACGGACAACCACCTATTCTAACCCGATTAGCATTGTTAGAACAAAATGTCCAAAACACGGATGAGGAAATTGAGCGTTTCCGAGCCAGATGGTGGCAAATTGTTATGATGTTTCTCCCAGGATTTATTGGTGCAGCATTAGGAATAACCACGGTGATGTAATGACTCGTTCTCCTAATTATGACCCTGCCCGACACGGAACAGGCTGGCCTTCTAATCAACCCAGCAAGGCTATTGTTAATTATCTAAACAATGAATATGTTTCCGATGAGCAAAGATTACAGGTTTTTAGAGATAATAGTGATAGCAACTATACTATCGTCCCTCCCCCATCATTAGGTGGTTCAACAATCGCAGTTACCCCTCAACCCGCTGTTATTGAAAGAGGATATTCCATTATTACTGTAAAACTTATTAATTGGAATACAGGCATCACTCCCGAAATATACCGCAGAATAATGAATATAGAAGACCCACAATTAGCATACGATATACCCACGGACTCAATTACTATGAATCCTGCCCCGACCATAACTAATTCTATTGTTTCTGAATTCACGGAACTTCCGAACGATAATTTCACAGGAATTTTTGGAGTGCAAGATATATGACCACCAATCAAGATATATTAGCAGCCATGGCCGCAGAAAAAGAGAAAAAGAAGGCATTTGCTTTGCAGCACCCCCAATTAGGGCGACAATTAACCAATGCAGATATTGTTAAGGCCCACCAAGACCAAGTTAGAGCAGGAAGAGGGCAACAAAAAATCGGAGCCGATTCCAAATTAGGAGCCCCCACCTCAGGAGCCACTTTAGAAAAAAGTTTTGACGCTAAGAATTTTTTTAACATACCAGGACTTAAAGAAGCACTCAAGAATGATAGGTCTTGAAGACAAAGATTCATATAGGTGAAGACTACCAGAATCATTATGCCCTATGCAGACCCTGAAAAGAAGAAAGCGTATATGCGAGAATATAACAAGCGTTGGTATCAAGAAAACAAGGATGCTAAAAACTTAGTTGGAAAATCAGTTACCAACAAAAGAAACCTCCGAATCAACAAGAAAACTTGGATTCTTAATCGTTTAGGCGGTTCGTGTGAACAATGTAGTGAAGATGACCCGATTCTTTTAGATGTGCATCATACTGACCCCTCGTATAAACAAGGTTCTGAAAAAAGCATTACGGATTATTCATGGGATGATTTGTTGGCAAAAGCCCACACACTTGCCCTACTTTGTGTATCATGTCATCGCAAACACCATGCTGCGGAAAGAGCCGCAGGAAGTGATTGATTGAGTAGAGTCCAGTTTTTTACCATTAACTGGATTTCAATTCCGTCCCCATTAGAAACCATTTTCGCGCCACTCAACTTACAAGATTGTATTAATTGTGATAATCTCAATTTATTGTTCCACGAGTTTTGTAATTCTTGTGGAGAGTCTACTACCACAGAAAACTTTGACCTAAAACGGCAGAAAACTTTGAACGACCTCAAAGCAGGAAAGAGATTACCATTAGATGCCCTGAGATTTTTAGCCAAAACTGAATATCAAGAACCATTTGCCATCAACAAGTGAAACTTAAATAGCAAGAGCCACAAATTTAGGGTATGTATGCCGCACCCTTAATCGGATTTATTGTGGGAGCGGGTGGCTATATGTCATTAGCCGTTGCCAAAGATACCTACACAGGAAAAATGCCTGGACCTGCCTCAGCAGGATATTTTATTGCCGCCATCACAGGTGCTACTGTTTTGGGTCTAACCTTTATGAGTCGTAAGCAAGGCTATCTCGCTGAACAAAAAACGGCTCGTGTTAGAACCATGTCAGGAAAACCTGTTTCTGAA
>JAAHTG010000398.1_pt1 | contig 39801 bp, 33 predicted proteins | sample 6116081 | NCBI WGS metagenome assembly JAAHTG01 (sample SAMN13939989, study PRJNA603662) | sponge metagenome | isolation source: marine sponge | host: Mycale hentscheli | place: New Zealand | collected 2005 | reverse complement strand
CCAGTGTCCTCTTGAACAAGCTTTACGACAAAACCATCAACAGTGGCAGCGACCTTGAACTCGTCTGAAGGGATGCTATTAATCGCCTCTACAATTGCTGCTGCTTGACCAGAAGCTGTTATAATTCCGTTGACGCCGACGGTGAGTCTGCCGTTGCCGCCAGAGGGGGCATCATAGAGGCTGCCAACTGAGTTAGGGTCGAAGAAAAGTTCTACGCCGAGGACTGGTGTGTTGTTGTCCTTGATTAAAACTCCCGTATCGACGGTAGCAGGTGCAACGGCGGCGAGCGATAGTGCTGTGTTAATTGTTATATCAATTGTTGCTGCCGAAGCTGCTGTTCCTGCGTCATCAGCAAAAGGAATCTTTCCTGCTGTGACTGTGATGTCGTCGTTTGTCTTTGCACCTGAATCAAATAGACCGAGTTCAGCATTGTCAGAATAAATAACTGCTGCGAGGTGTCGGTTGTCGACGTCGATATTAGTATCACCTACGAAAAGACCGTAAGCGTGCTCAGCCTTCCAACCTGCTACGCCAGAGGAATCTTTGTTGGCGTTGGCTTCGCCCAATAGACGAACAAACGTGATAGGAGAAGCAGACTTTAAGTAAGCTTGCGCTGCAAATGCCGCATAGGTTGGTCCAAGACGGTTGCCTTGTCTCCAAACGTCATCACCTTCGCCGCCTGCAATTGGGTTACCAAAAGTCTCGACGAAATCTGAAAATGAATCAATCTTTACTGGAACCATTGCTGGTCCTCTTTCTGCTCTACCAATAATGACTGGACCTAATTCTTCAGGCAGTCTTGGAAGCTGTGAATTATCTACCTCGTTGATAAAAATACCAGGTGACACAAACTTAAAACTCTTTATGGACATTTTTTACTTCTCCTTGAATAAAATGGAAATACCTATGTTTCATCGCTTTAGACGATGGTTTTCTCTAATAAATAGTCATTAGAAGCCCCAAACTCATTTTTTGAAAGTGTTTTTATTTTGGCAAACTATGAAAGTCGTTCAGGCTTAATAGTGGGGTCGAGAATCGAACGTTCTCTTAGGATTTTAAAGTCAACAGCGTTTTCTCTTCTCACAAACTTTGGAGTTTCTTGATTTGGACCATCGCCAATAAGAGCAGCAATAACTTTAAGCTCGACTGTTGTCTCATATCTTCTTTCACCCTGCATGTCTGTTACGGTGTTTTCTAATGAAAAATCTGCACTAATGAAGCCTTCAAAGCGGTGACCGTTGTTCTCGATAATAAGGTAGTTTCTTCCGCCTGGTTCTGTAACGAAAGGCTGAATCATATCATTCATCTGTTGCTGATATTCTGCTGTTAAGGAAATCTTATAAGAAGCCTCGATATAAACAGGCATTGGAATGTCGATTGTTTCATAAACAACCTTTTCTTGTTTTCTTGTTCTAAAGTTTAGCTTTCCTGTTCTCTGCTTTGATTTAGCATTAGCAAAGTTACCTGTCTTGTCTTGTTTTATGGTTCTCGCAATAGTAATTGCTCCACCCTTGTTATCACTAATATTAGGAATGTTGCCCCAGGCTGTTCCCTTAAGAGCAGGGTCTTTTGTCACTGCTGTTCTCTCAAGTGTTATAAGAGGCAGAATAAGGGCTCCAGAAGAGTCTCTAAGGGACGGATTGTTCTTCATCTGATAAGACTTCTCTCCAGCGACCCATTGAACAGGCACCTTGTTAAAGCCCTTATTCGTCGTTGTCTTAACATCAAGAGTACTGTTAAGCCAGTCAAAGGCTGCTTGGTCAACGTTCTCAATTGTTGTTGGAGAAACTGAAATTTCTTTTAAAGGCTTATCTGCCATCGAATGAACCCTCTCTTGCCTTTCTGCAAGTTGCTGTTATTTCAAACTTCTGACCTTCTTGACCAAAAAGATATCTTGGTTGGGATAGGTCTGAAATCTCATAGAACTGATTGTCATAAAGAAGAAAGTCCCCTTCTCTGACAAAGAGGTCTTGGTCCTCTGTTAATCTACGCTTATGAAAGTGTACCACAATGTTCTGCACTTTGTCAACCCCATAATTAGAATAAGTTCTATCAGTCTCGGCTTTTTCAACAAGAGCATAGATTCTGATTGGTGGAAGGAAAGTCTTTTCAATAGCTTCGCCATAAAGAGAATGGAAATTAGAAGCTTTCATATCTACTGGGTAATAAGCTACTGTTTGACCTATAACTCTTTCAATAAGTTCGTCGTTTACTTGCTTTACAAGGTCTCGCTCTTTCTTACCAGTGAACATTGGTGGAGGTGGAGCTTCTGGCTGTGACCATTCATCTGACATCTATAAACCTCCTTTATCCTGTGAAAATGGCTGTTGGAATTTTAACCATTACTCTGTTTGAGTTCTCGACTGTTTCTGCGTCTGACTCTAATAACTTGCTATAAGTTAGTTCGTCAAGGGTTTCTTTTAGTTCTGTTCGAAGTGCTTCTTGTTCTTCCTTGCCTGCTGAAACAAGAGCATCGCCGTTCATTGAGATGTCATTACCTGGAATAGGAATAGACGAGAACTTTGAACGAATAAGACCCAACATCTCTTTTGATAAAGAAAGTGCGAATCTTCTAATCCACTGTTTACCAATAGAGTTAATGTTCTTATAAGGAATGTTCTGTAGAGGCATAGTGTTCATGTTATTCACGCCTGTCTGTCCAGTCTTCCCAGCAGCAGGGTCTTCAGCCCAAGTATCAGTTGGATAGACAAACTCAATCCAAACCTTTTCTGGTGAACCGTTTCCAGTTGGAATTGGAAAGATTCTTAACTTATTGTTTCTTAACTCATAAGAATAGTGTGAACCTCTTACATAGAGTGATTCTTCATAAGCCTTTGCTTGCATCTTGTTCTGCCAAACAGGAACAATCTCATAGGTTGAGTCGTCAGCATATTGACCATAGGTTGACAAGTTTCCTAAAACGTTTATGCCGTTATAGTAGCCGTAGTATTGCCACATTGCTCTTGCTGTTTTATAATAGACCTTTTTAACAAGAAGCTTGTTTGCCTCACTTGAAGAAGTGAAGCCCAACTTTGTCTGCCAGTCAGGGTCTTCTGTAATCTTAGCTTGGATGTCATAGTCTTGAACGCCATCTGTAATATCAATCGAAGCTGAATAGACAGTTGTGTTTCCGCCTACACCTACTTCTTCTGAAATGCCTGACGAAACTCTTCTTGCATAAGCAAAGTCAAATCTTGGATATAATAAGGAAACGTGTGACTCTTTATTTACAACTGGGTTAGTTGACCCTGAAGCCTCTGTTATCATTCCGTCTTCGTCAAAAGAGCCAGTGGCGTTTCCAAGTGAGTTGGAAAGCGTGTTCTTTGTTTGATGAATGTTTAGGATGTAAGAATATTCTAACACAGCTTCTTCGTAAGCAGCGAACACCTGTTCTTTTGTTAATTCAATATCAAGAACGTCTCCACCGAGTTTTCTGTAGGTAAAAGCAACTTGGTCAGCAGAACCTGACAGAAAAGTATCTACCTGTGTTGGGTCAGCCGAACCAGTTGTGTCAAACCAATAATTCTTATTTGCGTAGGTTCCAAAAGGAAATGAAGCAACAAGGGTATCATAGGAACCGCTTGTAGCTGGGTCTTCACGGTCTGGAACTGAATAGCTCTCTGGTAAAACAATAACGCTTGTTGTCTGTGCTGGTGTTAGTGTAGGTTTTGACATCTAATGGATTCCTCCGCATTTTCATTTAGTAAGTAGTTTGAGAAATACAAAAAAAGCCCCAACCAAAAAGGAAGGGGCTCATTTGTTAGAGTTAGACTCTAAATGCTACCGTTCGAATTAACCCTCAAGGTCACGAACAACAACAAGACCATACATGTCAGGTCTTACCATCTTCTTGCCGTAGCGAGTCATCACTGCCTTACGAGGAGTGAAGTTCTCGGTGTCGAAGATTGTAGGAGTAACCTGCAATGGAACGTAAGGAGCATAAACAAAGCCACTCTCAAGGAATGAACTGCCCTTACGACCAACAAGAACCACGTTACGTGGGAAATAAGGGTCTACGTGCAAGTCCCATTTCTTGTTGATTGAACCAACCTGAACCGCACCAACTGAACCAGTAGCGTCGTCGTGAGTGACTGAAGCTCTGAAACCAGTAGTGAACTCAAGGATGTTAGCAACCTCTGGTCCACAAACCAAGAAGTTAGCACCACCACGAAGAGTCTTACGGTGAATGTCGGCTGAAACGTCATTGATAGTCTCAATGAGGGTCTCATACCACTCGCTTACTGAGCCTGTGAAGTCAGGTGGTGAGTCAAGTGATGTAGCGTCAGCGCCTGTTACACGGTTGACGAAAAGACCTGGACGACGTGACCAGTAAAGCTTGTTAGCCTTGGCACCTGCGATAAGGTCTGAAAGGATTTCCTGGTCGATTTCCAAAGCAATCTGCTCTGAAAGAATTCCAGTAAGCTCAACTTCTGCGTCCAAGTTGTGATAAGCGTTCAAGTCCTGAGCAAGCTCTGGAGTCCAAGAAGCCTTCAACTTACGAGTTACAGCAGTGATAGCTGTTGAGTCAACCTTGATTGCGATTTCAGGAAGTGCTGAAGAACCTTCCATTTCCCAAGCCTCGGCACCAACGATAGCGCCATCAGCGCCACCAGTTGTCAAGTTGTCAGCCATTGCGAAATCAACTGCGATTGGTGTGGCAGCTTGAAGTGCCTCGCCATTTGCTGCGCCAGTGTTGCCTGTAGCGTAAACAGCAATCTGCAAATCGTCGCCAGAAAGCTTAGATAGACGACGAATTAAACGACACCCTTCCAAGTCACCACTAGTAAAAGTAAGTGTAGATGGAAGAACATCGCCGTTTGCTGCTGAAACAGCAACGTGACGAAGGTCTGGCTTCTGGATTCTTGCGAAAGAACCAGCAGGAGTATCAATCAAAGGGTTGCCATCAGTTGTAGGCTTTGTGTTCATGCCTGCTTCTGTGATTTTGATGATTGCAACGAAACCTGTCTCAAGAGCCAAAAGGTCTGCGTCAAAGTCAATCAGCTTGGCGGCGGTATCACCAACTGCTGCTGAAAGGTCGATGACATTTTCTGAGATAGTTACTGCTGCTACTGCTGGCTCTGCTGAACCACGAGCGTTTGAGTGACCGCTTACAAGGTCATAGAACTGAGGAGTCTGAGCATCTTGAGCACGAGACTCTGGTGAAAGATTAACACCAATTGTCTCAATTTGCTTTGCAACAACCTGACCGCCGTAGACTGATGGGTCTTTACCCTTCTCAAGACCGTCACGAACCTTGTCGTCTGCAAATTCACTTGGAGTCTGCTTCACGAAGTCCATGAAGAAAACAAGACCACTTGGCAAGCTCATTGGCTGAACTGAAACAAGTTTCTGAGCCAAAAGACCGCCGAATACACGACGAACGATTGGGAATGCAACTGCTGCGAAGCCTTCGACGTCGCCACCAGCCATTGTGTTTGATTCACGAAGTAATTCCTTCGCTTGGTTCTCTAATAGAACCGCCATTTGATTTCTGTTGAAATCGCCTTCGAGACCTTCAAGAAGACCAGTCTTTTCCCATTTGTTGAGAATAGCCTCACCTTCCTTAGAGAGGTCACGATTTACGATTCCTTCTGTAAGATTTGTTAAAATAGACATTTTGTTTATATTCCTCCTAGAATTGATTTATTTTGTCTTTTAATTAGCTGTTGTTAATTCCAGCTAATCGCTGCATTCTTTGTGAGAATGTATCGGTTTGTCTTGGAGTAGCATTAGCTCCTCTAGACGCAAATGGCGAAACGTTTTTCTTTACTGCTTCACTCAATGTATTTGGTGCTGACTTCTTAGAAGTCTCGCTACTCAACATTGTGTTTTGAAGTGTCTCGAAAATAGTTTTCGCTTCATTAACCGAACCAGCACCCGTAATGGACTCGACAATTTCGTTTTTCTGTCGCTCATTCAAAGAGGCATTGTTTAGAATGCGATTCGTATACAACAACTTAGCATTGGAAAGATTAACTTCCGCAAGTCGCTGTGTAATTTTGTCAATAGCAGAACGATATCTCTGCTGTTGAGCACCGAAGCCCTGTGTCTGACCTTGAAGCTGTGCGTTTTCCTCTTCCAACTCTTTATTACGTGCTGTAAGAGTTTGAATCATTTCTTCTTCTTCGGTAAGGACTGGGGTCTGAACTTGCTCTACTTCTTCTTCGTCAAGTTGAAGTGCAACTTCTTCGACCTCTTCTTCCTCTTCCATAGGAATAGAAATAATATCTTTTCGCTCTGGCTTATAGTCAATCTCAAGGGCTTCTAGATTAATTTCTTCATCTTCTTCAATAGTTTCCAACTCTTCACCGAGGTTGAGTTCGATTTCTTCTTCAAGCTCTAACTCTTCCTCTTCACCTTCGAGGTCCATAACAGGCTCTTCTTCGGGCATTCCCAAATCCATTCCTGCCTCTTCTTCCTCTGCTTCAATTTCTGCACGAAGTTGGGCGAAGTCAATTTCTTGTGGCTCGTCGTCTTCTGGACAAGGGCAAAGTCGCTCACCTGAAAGATAAGAAGGTGCAGCCATTTCTGGTCCCATTCCAGAACCCATAGCCATCTCTTCTGTTAATGCTTCTTCTTCTTGCTCTAAAAGACGTGAAACTGCTGAACGCATTTCGTCAGCATATTTCTCTAATAATTCGTTCTCTGCGCTCTTAACGGCAGCCTCTTTGAGGGCTTTTGCGTCGACAAGAGCTTGTTCTAGTAAATTGGACATTTATTAGTCTCCTCACTTTCGTGTTCAATAAATGAAAAAGTCGGTGTTTTTCTCTAATAAATAGTCTTATAGAGCGTGAAACGACAATTTTGTAAGAAATAAAAAAAAGGGGGTCCGAAGACCCCCCTAAAACTATTAAGTTTTTATGTTTTATCTGCTAAAAAGCAAATTATACAGTTACTGTACCTTCGTCGTCAGCGAATGTGTAGAACACAGCGATACCTGACTTGTTGCCCTCGAAAGTGAATGTAACGTTACCAGTTGATGAGTCAATTTCCATCGGAGCGATGAATGACACAAGGTTGCTACCGTCGTTTTCGAATAACTGGATGAAACTACCTGTTGATGGGTCGAAACCAGTTGGGAATGAAGAACCATCAACAACGAGTGATGCAACATTTGTGAATGCAATCTTGTTGTGTCGGTTATTCTCTCTTGTCTCAAGTGAGTCAAGGCTTGAAGCCTCTGTTGAGATAAGAGTTGAAAGGTTAGCCTCAAGTGAGGTAACTGATGATGCTCTTGCAACAAGCTCTGCTGAAAGATTACCTGAGATAACTGCTTCTGCTGAACGAGCAGTTGAAGCCTCACCTGAGATAGCAGCGTTGATTGAAACAACGTGTGATGCAACCGCATTGTCGTTCACAAGGTCAACTGCGTTGATAAGTGAAACGATTTCTACGAATGAATCCTTGTCAGCGTCTGCTGAAAGAAGAATGGCGTCGATACGAGCCTTCTCTGTTGAAACCTCACCTGAGAAACGAGTCTGAAGTGATGAGTCAGCGCCTGCTCTTGCAACTTCTTCTGAAGAAACACGAGTTGTAAGTGATGAATCACCAGCGATTCTTGCTGCTTCTTCCTGTGAAAGTCGAAGTTCAATTGAGTCGTCGGCTGCGCCACGAGCAACTTCTTCACTTGACAAACGAGTTGTAAGTGATGAGTCACCTGAAGCTCTTGCTGTTTCTTCATTTGAAATTCTTGTTGTAAGTGAAGCGTCAGCAGCAACTCTTGAAGAGGATTCTGCTGAAACTGCTGCGTCCTGAGCGTCTTCTTCCTGTGAAAGACGAAGCTCGATAGAACCGTCAGCGGCAACTCTTGACGAAGACTCTGTTGAAAGAGCAACGTTGAGTGAAGACTCTGCTGAACGAGCAGTTGAAGCCTCTACTGAAAGAACAGTTTCAAGTGAACCGTCAGCAGCAAGTCTTGTTGAAGCTTCTACTGAAATAGCTGATTCGAGTGAATCGTCAGCGTTCTCACGAGCAACCTCTTCTGATGAAACTCTTGTAGTAAGTGATGAATCACCAGCAGCACGAGCAACTTCTTCTGAAGAAAGTCTTGTAGTGAGTGATGTATCAGCACCTGCTCTTGCTACTTCTTCAGCAGCCAAACGAGTTGTAAGTGAACCGTCAGCAGCAACTCTTGAAGACGCTTCTGAAGAAATGTCTGTGTTGATTGATGAAACGGCTGTTGCCAATGCGTTGTCGTTTGTTGTGTCAACAGAGTTGATAAGTGAAACGATTTCTGCAAATGAGTCCTTGTCAGCGTCAGCGCCTGAAAGGATAGCGTCAACTCTGTCTTCCTCAGTTGAAAGACGAGTCTCAAGTGAACCTTCCTCTGCTCTCGCAAGTGAAGCTTCTGATGAAAGGGCAGTTTCCAATGAACCGTCCTTTGCAAGTCTTACTGACTCTTCTGCTGCGATACGAGTTGTAAGTGAAGTGTCCGCTGCTGCTCTAGCAACTTCTTCTGTTGAAAGGCGAGTTTCTAATGAACCCTCTGCTGCTTCCGCTCTTGTTTCTTCTGAAAGAACTGCTGAAGCTCTAGCAATAAGCTCTGAAGACAAGTTACCTGAGATAACTGCTTCTGCTGCTTCTGCTCTTGTCTCTTCTGAAAGAACTGCTGAAGTTCTTGCTGAAACCTCTGCTGAGAGGTTTGTTGAAAGAACAACTTCTGCTGATGCTGCTCTTGAAGCTTCTGACGAAACGTCAGCCGCTCTAGCAACTTCTTCAGTTGAGATTCTTGTCTGAAGTGATGAGTCAATTGCGACCATTGAAGCAACTGCTGCGTTCTCTGAAGACTCTTCTACTGAAAGGCGAGTTTCCAATGATGAAAGGTCATCAAAGTTACCAAACTCAATCCATTCTGTTGTGGCTGCGTGCCACATATACAACTTAACGTCTGAACCGTCGAGTCTCTTTACGATACGACCGTCTTCGTGTGTTGTTCCTGAAGGCAGGTTAGTAACAACTTCTAGTGCGAAGTCCTTTACGGATGCCTTTAAAATATTAATTCTACTCATGTGTTTTTATCCTCCTATAAATGTAAAAAACACAGTGCTTAAAAAGCACTTTATAAAAAGCGGGGGGTGCCCGAAGGCACCTCCCCTAAAATGTTTGCTTATCCTAAGACAAGCGTGTTATCCTTAGATAACTTATGAAACGTCGTGACCACCGAGGTATAATCTGTCTACCTCAACCCAACTTACGTTTCCAGCACTAGTAGCACTGTTTCTGTAAAACTTGATGCTCATGTTTGTGTCAGTTCTGTCACTCATGCTGATAACAATCTTTACGTCTGTCTGCGAGTCCTCTGCCATCCCAGCCATAGTACCGAAGGACGATGAACCGTTATCTTCGTGAATTGCCCCGAATATGGTTATATCCGTGTTCGCATCAGGTTGAGGGAATGCAGTACCGCTAGTTCTGTAGAGACCAAAGCCCTTTTGGGACGTAGCGAGAGCGCCTGATTTGCTCAAAGAATAGAACTGATAACTACCAGACTGTAACGATGCACTGTTCGCAGTCAACTCACTATAAAGATGATGACTGGAGTCGATGTGTGTGTTTGAGCCCGCCCAGTACTTCGCTGCGCCATTATAAGTAAAAGAAACAGCGCCTTTGTAAAGAAGCGCCCATAAACCGCCACGCCACTGGCTGGAAGAATATTGATAAGTACCATTCTGGTAATCAGTTGTGGACACCCAATCCGACATATCGAAATACCAACTTGGACCGAGACTGGTACTGTAGGCATAGTCCCCTATTCCGCCAGAAGCTGCTATGTAATCATAGACTGGGAGGGAACTACTATTATCAGATAGAGTCTTTCCAAATCCTGAATCTGTCTTTAGGCTAGTAATGTCCGTATGGTCAACGTGAAGTCGCATAAAGACGTTAACATATGCTGACGATGTTGTGCCAGAGTTAGCGCCGATATACAAATCAATTCTTGAATAACCATTGGAGCCATTCTCTGTAAGTGTCGGAGCACTTGAAGAGTTAGTCCAAGTATAAGTAATTCCACTATAGTCTGATTCCCATGTAGCAGTGATATAAGGATATGAATTACTCTGGCTGACGCCTATTCCCGAGGTGACTGGCATATAGAAGCTAGAAGTGTCCCCAAACTTGATAACTACCTTATTCTCAAAGGACATGTGCTTTTCATAGTCTGATGCTGATACACCTGAAACATTAACCTTAATCGACGTCGAAGTAGACGCTGTGAGATTAAGCCCTGAAATGTCAACACCTGTGATTGCGTGACTGACATTAGTCGCCACCTCTGTTGCCGCTCCTTCATCGCCTGCGAATGAATAGAACACTACGAAACCTGACTTAGCCGTTGAACCAAGGTCAAACGACATAGCGCCAGTTGAAGCGTTATAAGACGCTGGTGCGATAAGATGGCGGAACTTGTTGCTTCCCATATCCTGAAACACCTGAACCATACCATTGCCTGGCTCAAAGTTCGTTGGCAAATCTAATGCAGCAACTGTGAATGAGGTCTGACTAGTGAAGTCAACTCTCATGTGGCGTCCTTCGCCTTCATGCTGTTCTGCGTCAGTAATGTTTCCAGCGTGAACGTCGATAGCAGCCTTCTGGACTGAATAAGTCGCAGCAAGGGCTGAAGTCATTGCTGAAGATTCCGAAGAAACTCCTGCTGAAAGAACTGCTTCTGCTGAACGTGCTGTTGAGACTTCTGTTGAGATAGCCGAATCAATAGTTACAACATATGATGCCAAAGCGTCGTCTGATTCTGTGTCAACTGATGTGATAAAAGAAACAATTTCAACAAAAGTATCTTTATCAGCATCTGCTGAGTCAAGAATAGCGTCAAGTTTGCTCTTCTCTACTGAGATTTCGCCTGAGAAACGAGTCTCAAGTGAACCGTCTGCAAGAACCTGCGCTGAAGCTTCTGACGAAACTCTTGAATCAAGTGAAGTTTCTGCTGAAAGCTCATTTGACTCTTCTGCGATAAGTCTTGTCTCAAGTGAGTCGTCTTCTGAGTTTCTTGCAGCAATTGCTGAAGAGATTCTTGCGTCGAGTGAAACTTCTGCTGAAGCCTCTACTGACTCTTCCGCAGCGACACGAGTTGTGAGCGACAAGTCGCCTGCACTTCTCAATGCTTCGATTGAGTCTACTGCCACAATCATTGCTGACTCTTCTACTGAAAGACGAGTTGTAAGTGAAGTGTCCGCAGTTCCTCTTGCGAGGGCTGCTGCTGAAAGTGAAGACTGGACTGAAAGCTCTGCTGAGCGAGCAGTTGAAGCTTCTGCTGAAGCCGCTGTCGTGAGGGATGAATCTCCCGCTGCTCTTGCTGAACCTGCACCTGAAAGTGAAGTCTCAAGTGAGCCGTCTTCTGCAAGACGAAGTGATTCTTCTGCTGACATTCTAGCGTCAAGTGAACCTTCTGCTGAAAGCTCGATTGACTCTTCTCCTGCCATTCTCGTGTTGAGTGAAGCCTCTGCTGATGCCTCTGTTGACTCTTCTGAAGAGAGACGAGTCTGAAGTGAGGAGTCGCCTGAGATTCTCGCTGCTTCTGCTGAAGCAATTGCTGAATCAATTGAAGAAATCTCTGTCGAAGTCTGTGCGTCGTGAGCAACGTCAATAGCGTTGATGAAACTTACAGTTTCGACGAAAGTGTCCTTATCCGCAGTTGATGCGTTTAGGATTGCGTCAACTCTATCCTCTTCTGATGAGAGACGTGTTTCTAAAGAACCTTCTCCTGCTCTTGCGAGTGAAGCTTCTGATGAAATAGCTGCTGCAAGTGAGTTGTCGCCAGCAAGTCTTGCCGACTCTTCTGCGCCCTCTCTTGTATTAAGTGAACCTTCTGCTGAAAGCTCATTTGACTCTTCTGCTGCAAGGCGAGTCTGAAGAGAACCTTCTGCAAGTTCTGCTCTTGCCTTTTCTGCTGAAACGTCTGCTTCACGAGCAACAATACCCGATGAAAGATTAGTTGAAAGAACTACCTCTGCTGAAGCCGCTCTTGACGCTTCTGCTGAAACGTCTGCTGCTCTGGCAACGAGTTCTGATGAAAGGTTACCTGAAATAACAGCTTCTGCTGCTTCTGCTCTTGTTTCTGCTGAATCAATAGATGAGCTTCTAGCAACCTCTTCAGTTGAAATTCTTGTCTGAAGAGAAGAGTCGATAGCGACCATTGAAGCCTCGGCTACTGCCTGGCTTGATTCTTGAACTGACAAACGAGTTTCAAGTGAAGTGATGTCTGTTGAATTACCAAACTTCTTCCACTCTCCCGAAGCGTCGTGCCACATGTAAAAGTGCGTAGCGTATTTTACAATACGACCGTCTGCGTAATCACCTGATGAACCATCAACAGGTGCTGATGCGAAAACTTCAATCTGAAAGTCTTCCACCGATGCGTTAAAAATATTTATTCTACTCAAAATTTTATCCTCCTATAATGTTTAATTCGTGCAAGTATTCGTGACTCTGCACTATAAAATTTGAGCTAAGATGGACAAGAGAAACCTCTCCCACCTGCCTCTATTTAGGTTGCAAAAAAAGATAAAGAATAGGTTTTTTTTAGGATTGGCGTTTTAGGTTTTGAGAGGGCTAAAATAAAAAAGGGGTGCCCGAAGGCACCCCAAAACTATTGCCTAGTTGAGGCTGGAATGTTTGCTTGTCATAAAATAAGCGTGCTATCCTAAAGATAACTTATGAAATGTTATGACCACCGTAGTATGCTCTATCAACCTCTGTCCAAGACGGAGATGAAAGAGTAGCGTCCGAGCGATAAACAGTCATAGACATGTTTCCTGCTGCTCCGTCGTCCATTGCGACAGTAATCTTGAGGTCATACATGGCATCTGCATGAGTTATTTGTGAATACATAAGGTATGCAGCCGAACCACTGTCGGCAGGGAAATAAAAGTTTACGCTAGTATTCGTATCAGGCGCTGAAGCCTGAGTGTTAGAGATTCGACCAGAAGTGTCTCGTCCGTAATAACCCAGTTTAAAATCTGTGCCATTGCCTGGGTTTAACCAGCGAACGTGAAGAGAATACGCAGCAGGAACAGTGAGTGCAGACCTACTTCCGTAAATTTCGCTATAAAGTCTGTGAGTCGAAGTAACGGATGGAGAAATCGTAGCTTTCATGTATTTGTCAACGCCGCCGATTGTCATAGTAACATAGCCACTATTGACCTGCTGGTTAGAACTACCAGCGCCGTTGTTATTGAGATTTCCAACGGAGGAGATTGCATCATATGCGGTGAATGTCCATGCTGGACCTCTAAAGCTTTTACCATCGCCAGTTGCCCAAGTGTTGTACTGACTATAGGCAGAGATACCATTAGATGACAGTGCGTATGGTGGGTGAACGTGCATATCACCAGTCAACCCAGTGGCACCCAAACCTGTATCTGTTTGAAGTGCCTTTGTTGTAGCATCTATCTTTATGTACACTTGTAGTGGCGTGAAATGCAATTGGGTTGTGCCCCAGTAGACGTAGAGGAACTGGTAACCGCTATAGTTCGTTGGTGTCTGAGTGTTTGTCCAAGAAAGGGTTAACTCAGTATAGTCAGTGTTCCAAGAAACACCCAACGGAACGCTGGAGGAACCTGCTACTGCCGCATTCTTAAACGTGGCACCGTAGTTTGTGGCTGATACTGAATGAGGTGTCAAGAGATTGTAATGCTTCTTAGCATTCGCTTCTGACCCTACACCCTCAAAAGTGAGAACGATGCTAGATGAGCCACCGTTGTCATCGGATAGACCTGAGCCGTCAAAACCACTGATGTACATATCCGCATTAAGCTGCACTTCAGATGCTGAACTCTCGTCCCCTGCAAATGAATAGAACACTACGAAACCTGACTTCGATGTTGTACCAAGGTCGAATGACATTGCGCCAGTTGAAGCATTGTAAGATGCTGGTGCAACCAAGTGACGGAACTTATTACTTCCCATGTCTTGGAAAACCTGAGCCATGCCGTTGCCTGGTTCAAAGTTTGTTGGTAAGTCAATAGCAGGGACTGTGAATGAGGTCTGACTAGTGAAGTCAATTCTCATGTGACGAGCAGCACCTTCGTGCTGTTCTGCGTCAGTGATATTCCCAGCATGGACGTCAATAGCAGCCTTCTGAACTGAATAAGTTGCAGCGATTGCAGAAGTCATTGCGGAAGCCTCTGACGAAACTCCTGCTGAAAGAACTGCTTCTGCTGAACGAGCAGTTGAGATTTCTGTTGAAACAGCAGCGTCGATAGTCACAACGTATGACGCTAAGGCGTCGTCTGACTCTGTATCGACTGATGTAATAAAAGAAACAATTTCTACGAAAGTGTCTTTATCGGCATCTGCTGAATCGAGGATGCTGTCGAGCTTGCTTCTCTCTGATGACAATTCACCAGAAAAACGAGTCTCAAGTGAGCCGTCTGCAAGAACCTGTGCTGAAGCCTCTGAAGAGACTCTTGTGTCTAATGAGGTTTCTGCTGAAAGCTCATTTGATTCTTCTACTGAAAGGCGAGTTTCAAGTGAGTCGTCTTCTGAATTTCTAGCGGCAATTGCGCTTGAGATTCTTGCGTCAAGTGAAACTTCCGCTGAAGCTTCTACTGACTCTTCAGCAGCAACACGGGTTGTAAGTGATAAATCACCTGCACTCCGAAGAGCCTCAATTGAGTCTACTGCTACAATCATTGCCGACTCTTCTATTGAAAGACGAGTTGTAAGTGAAGTATCAGCCGTTCCTCTTGCGAGGGCTGCTGCCGAGATAGAAGACTGGGCTGAAAGTTCTGCTGAACGGGCAGTTGAAGCTTCTACCGATGCTGCGGTTGTAAGTGACGAGTCGCCTGATGCTCTCGAAGAACCTGCGCCCGAGAGTGAAGTCTCAAGTGAAGTATCCTCTGCAAGGCGTAATGACTCCTCCGCAGATGAGCGAGCGTCCAACGAACCTTCTGCTGAAAGCTCGATTGACTCTTCTCCTGCCATTCTTGTGTTGAGTGAAGCTTCGGCTGATGCCTCTGCTGACTCTTCTGAAGAGAGACGAGTCTGAAGTGACGAATCACCTGCAACTCTTGATGACTCCGCTGAAGCAATCGCTGAATCGATTGATGAAATCTCTGTCGAAGTCTGTGAGTCATGGGCGACATCAATAGCGTTAATGAAGCTTACTGTTTCAACGAACGTATTTTTGTCTGCTGTAGAAGCAGCAAGAATTGCATCAACTCTATCCTCTTCTGATGAAAGGCGAGTTTCCAATGAACCTTCCCCTGCTCTTGCGAGCGAAGCTTCTGATGAAATAGCCGATGCAAGTGAATTATCACCAGCAAGTCTTGCTGATTCTTCTGCGCCTTCTCTCGTGTTGAGTGAACCTTCTGCTGAAAGTTCGACTGATTCCTCTGCTGCTAGGCGAACCTGAAGTGAACCTTCTGCTGCGCCTGCTCGGGTTGCTTCCGCTTCAACATCTACAATGCGAGCAGATACCTCTGATGAAAGATTTGCTGAAAGAACAGCTTCTGCTGAAGTTGCTCTTGAGGCTTCTGCCTCTACGTCTACTGCACGGTTGACAAGCTCTGACGAAAGGTTACCTGAAATAACGCCCTCGGCAGCCTCTGCTCTTACCTGTGCTGAATCAACCGCTGAAGTTGCGGCAGACTCTTCTGTTGAAATTCTTGTTTGAAGTGAAGCGTCAATAGCGGCGAGAGATGACTCTGCTGCTGCCTGACCTACTTCCTGAGTCGATAGACGAGTTTCAAGTGAAGTGATGTCTGTTGAATTACCAAACTTTTTCCATTCGCCTGAAGCGTCATGCCAGATATAGAAATGTGTCAAATACTTGACAATACGTCCGTCTGCGTTATCACCTGACGAACCATCTACTGGTGCTGATGCAACGATTTCGACTGCCAAGTCGTCTGCCGTTGCGTTTAAAATATTTATTCTACTCAAAATTTTATCCTCCTAAAATAATGTTAAATGTGGGGATATTTTGACCCTCCACTATAAAATTTGAGTTAAGATGGACAAGAGGACAAACCTCTCCCACCTGCCTTTACTTAGACTAGAAAATAAGATAAAGAATAGGTTTTTTTTAGGATTTGTGGTCTGGGTTTTGAGAGGGTAAAAAAAGTTTTAATGGACGATGATTATGCTGTAACTCTCTTGAGAAGTGACCTCACCGAAGTAGAAAACGACGTCATTTGAATTCCTCGTAAATGGAACAACAATGTTATTCTTATTAGAGTCAATTATCTGAACAACATAATCAGAAGCTCCAAGGTTATGAGTGAGTGTTTCAAAAACATTAGAGCCAACATTCGCTGTTATGGTGTAGGACTTTATCTCTGGCAACAAAGAAGATGAAGCTGCGATGGCTTCTATAACAGCATTAGAGATAGCAGTCTCTATTGCCGTGTCGTTGCCTCCTGATACTAATGCTGTATAGGTCGTGCTGTTAGAAACATCGCCGAAAAAGAAAACAGTGTTGTTTGCGGTGCGAGTAAAAGGAACAATTATATTATTTCCAGAAGAGTCGAATAATTGGATAAGATAGTTTGTTGTTCCAAGGTTATGGGTAAGTGTAGTGAAAACATCTGTTCCAGCAGAGGCAGTGATTGAGTGGGCAGTTACTTCTGAAACTGAAGTTCCACTTCCTCCTCCACCAGTGCCTACGGCTGCTGTTACGTCGGCGGTGATAGATTCGAGTAAGTCTTCTGAAATAGAAGTAGCTAATCCGCCGCCTGACGATTTGCCAGTCATGCGTCCGCCTGCAATTGACTTACCCGACATTACTTTATCCTACGCCGTCGCCTTTGCCCCAAATCTTGCGAAGGCTTCTTTCCGTTGCATCTGGGTTGATGACAGTTGAGTTAGGCTCTCTGTCTGCTTGTGAGCTTCCTGAAGTAGGCTCAAAGTCAAGAACACCTGTAATAAGGATTGAAGCTGCGTCAGTTGCCAAGCCAGGCGCACCCACGGTCTCTTCCACTGTGCCGCCGTTGTTGGTGAAGACATTGCTATTTACGAACTTTTGGATTAGGATGAAAACAACCTTTGTTCTCGAATTGATTGTTGCTGTCTCGCCTTGTTTAATTTCAATGTAGTTGCCGTTCGCAACTGGGGTAGCAAGAACAGGGTCGGCTGGCACTTCGGCAGCGTTGACATCCTGCCCTGGTGCTGTAAGCATTACTTTTGCTCTAATGATTCCTTCGCCAGCACCTTCTTTTGTTCCATCAACAACTGTTTCTTCCATAAGAATCTGAACACTTCGAATGGTCGTTGGGAACTCAATCATGAGAAGCTCGCCTTCGTCGCCATCTGCACCAGCATCCCATTGTCCTGCAAGTGTACCCTCGAAGTCAATTTTACCAGCGACGATTTCGCAAGTAAGTTCGTCTGGGCGAGCGCCGCCATTCAATCCGTTGATTCTAACAACCCTTTTAAAGAAGGGTTTTCCTGCTTGGAGTTGGGTTGCTGCCATGCCACCAAGGATATAATTTCTTGCCATTGTATAAGTCCTCTGTTATAAACTAAAATAAATAGTTATTCGTTTCTGTTTTGTCGTTGTCTTTTTCGCTTGCGAGCCTCATCAGCGAACCTGCGACGTTCTGCTTCGATTTTCTTATGCTTCTTTCGAAGTGATTTCTTTGGTGTGTTTCTACACTCGGCAGTTCCACGAGAAGGGTCACGAATGATATTCATAACACCTTCCTTCTTTAATTTACGAAGGGCTCGCCTTACGAATGCTTCCGTAGACTCTCCCTTTCTAATTCTCTCTTCAAATAAACCTTTTCCTTTATCTCTCATTTTGTTCCTTTCGTGTTAGAGTATCTTGGTTATGTAATCTGATTTTAAGTTTTTGGCGTTGATTATCTTTGCGCCGTTCTCTAATGTTCCATTGAATGAGCCTATGGAGTCAACAATACCGTTTGTTGCGGATGTGTCTCCATCACCCATTTGCCACCAGCTTATAATGCTGCTAGTGTCTGAAAATTTGTTCATGTCTTTCACTCTTCCTGAACCAGCAACGCCAGCAGTTCCACCAAAGATTTCGAGAGCCTCAGTAGCTGTGAGTTCTTTGTTGAAGATAACAACATCAGCCATTTGGTCTTCAAAAGCCTGACCCGCTACGGGTGGCTCGTTGTTGGTATTTCCAAGAAGAAGGGGTTGTGTGGTGTTTTCCATGCCTTGATAGTTTCCGTCTGCACCTGGCGTTGAAGCCACGGCACTACCATCTACATAATAATTCATCGAGGGAGCGTCTTTATTTCCATTATAGGTGAAGATTATGTTGTGCCAAGTCGCATTAGTTAAGACTGTTGCATTTGAAATTAATTTTATTCTATTGGCGGTTCCAAGCGAAGTGTAGAGAAAAGTTCGCAGTTCGCCATTGGCATGTTTAAAGATGTATTCTGTTTCGCCTGATGAGCCGCCGACGATTTCAGCCTTCGTTACAAAAGGTCCGTTAGATGCTGCGACGTCTGTTATAAAAGCCCACACAGAAAATGAAAAAGGCTTATCATTGCCTGCACCATCTGTAAAACTAAAATCGTCGTAGTCTCCGATTAAAACGTGGTCAGATTGACCAGCAGCAGTATCTCCGTCAAAAAAGATAGACTTGGTGCTCATTGGTGCGATAACTCTACCTGTAGGTCTGCCCCAAATTTGACGCAAAGTTCTTTCTGTTCCGTCTGGATTTATAATTTTAGAGTTTGGCTCGCCCATTAATTTGCTCCTGCTGATGGCTCGTGGTCTAAGACAGCCGTGACGAGGATTGAGATTGCATCATCAGGTCCGCCTGCTGCGCCTTGGGTCAAGACTGGACCTGTGTCGAAAATGTAAGGTTCGTCCAATGCAGTGTCATAGTCAAACTTCTGAACAAGAATAAATAAAACTTTGGACCTCGAACTGATTGTTGCTGTCTCACCTACATTGATTTCAATAAAGTTGTTTAATGTAAGAGGTGTTGCGTCCGCTCCACCTTGAGTAACTTGAACATCTTGGTCTTCTGCTAAAAGAGCAACCTTGCAGCGGATGCCTGGGTCTCCTATTTCTAACAGTTCTGAAGGATTTACCCCTTCTTTATACCAAGCTTCTTCAATTAAAATTTTTGCGCTTCTTATTGTGCTTGGAAACTCGACCATAATAAGCTCGCCGCCTTGACCGTCAGCATTTGCATTCCAATCAGGTGAGAATACGTCAGCGAGGTTAATCTGCCCAGAGCCGTTTATCTCACAAGTCAAGCCGTCGGCACGAAGGTATCCGCTGTCTCCACCGATTCTAACAACCCTCTTAAAGAAGGGCTTGCCTGCTTGTAGTTGTGTGGCAGCAGAGCCGCCTCGGATAAAAGTCCTAGCCATTACTTCTTATTACCTTCTGCTAATTTCTTCCAGACATTACCGAGACTACTTGTGAGCCCATCAATATTCACACCTGGGTCACTAGGGTCAACTCCGTCGAATGCTTTATATCCGCCAGAGCCCTTAGAAGCTGAACCGCCTTTTCTTAGTGGCTTGGTTCCCTCGAATACATCGACGCCATTATAAGACGAAGAACCAATAGCGTCAAGAAGTTTCTTTTTATTTTCTAAAACCTTTTGCTTTTCAGCTTGGTTCATTTGATTCGTTTGTTGTGGGGCTGGTTGCTGCTGTTGCTGAACAGGTGCTGCTTGGCGAGCCTCTGTCATAAGTCCGCCTTGGACGCCAGCAATAACTTCTGAAATAACCTTAGACAATAAGCCACTGGATAAGAGTGCATCTTTTACGCATTCCTCTACGATAGGCTGGATAATGTTCTTTAGTTCTGATTTCTTCAATTTTAGTCCCTTACAATGTCGTTTAGTAGTCTGTTAATCTTGTCTGCTTTAGTGTAGACATTTGTTGTTTTAATCTTGCCCTCGGCTAAAGACATAAATGCTCCAATAGTAGAAGGGTCTGAAACAAAGTCAAAACAGATAAGGTTGAAGTCGTCTTCAACAATAGTAGTTCCATTTCTGTCCTCGTGAACTGAGCCCATTCCTCTTGAGGAAATGCCGAGTGTTACGTTTGACTGAACAAGAGACTGGAGAATCTGACCTGAAGGTGTGTTGAGGATTTTACATTTCCCCATTACGTTATCGCCTTCCCACCAAATTTGAGTCATAAGGTGTGAGACGTTCTTCAAGTTTACAACAGAGTCTTCTGGGTGGTCTAACTCGCCCAAGGCTCTATTCTCTCTTACTACTTTTTGATAGTTCTCTACTTCTCTCTCCAAGACTTCTCTTGGGTAGACTCTACCATTTTGGTTTTTCGCCTTTGCTCTTTGAATAACGCCAGTAAGATACATTGCCTTTCCGTCAGCAACTTCTCTTTTTTCGCTTTCAGTTAGAAAGTCCTGACAGACTCCCCCTTCACAAAGCTCATAGTATTCTCTTAGTAGAACTTTATTGTTCATTTGTCAACTCCATAAATAATAAAAAGCAGGCTCTCCCTGCTTGGGTTTACTGCCTTTGCAGCAATTGCGAACAGGCTGTAACATCCATCTTTTGTTTGCCATTGGAAACCTCACTTTCATTTGCTTATCTTTAGACCATTATCGTCAAATAGCATTGCAATAATGTAAGAAGTTCCAGAACTCAAACACCCAAGCAAGATTGCCGTTAATGGACTATAATCAAAACTAAATAGTTCGGTTTGACTATTTAGACTCCATAAAAGTAAACCAATCCAAAAACCTAGACACATAGGACATTTAAATAGTTCTCCTAGTTTTCCTTTGGTTGGTCTGATGGCGTCAAAGATAGAGCCATAGACTAGAATTTGTGTAAGTCCGAATGAAGATAAGATAAAATAGGTGAGAGGTAGCACTTAAGTTCCTTTCTAGTAAACCCTGTAGTAAGACTTAATAGCGGGATATTTTGGAACAGTGCCTTTTTCAACTTCCTGTGGGACTTCACCGAGTTCTGTCGAGTCTTCCCTGGAAGGTTCAGTTACCGACTGAACTATTGCGTCCTCAAGTGCGTCGTCGTGTGCGTAGTAGGGCTTTTCTTCTTCGATAAAACGACCGATAGAATAAATAACTACTTCTGTTTCGTTTGCACCGTTAGTTGCTTCAGGGTAAGTAGCCTGAATTGTTCCATAGACATTGCCTGCCTGAACAGAGTCCATAACAAGAACTCCTCTTCTGTTCAGGAAATCAAATAACCTATCCTGTGCTGCGTAAACGTCATCAGACATTTCATTTTTAGGGAAAGCAAGAACTTGCTTTTTTTCTGGCTGAACTACAATGTCCAAGTCTGCGTGGTCGAAAATAGCATAGTCGCCTGATAGAGTCTTGCGAATCGCCATTTTCATTTTGGGATTATAAACTACGCTCTTTTCTTCTGGTTCGCCAATCTGAACTTTGATATCTTCATTCATTTGTTTCCACCTCTCTGATAAGACCTTGAATCTGCATAATCTTTTTAATAGCAGCTTCGTCGAGTTTGGTTTCAGTCAGGCTGTCTAAGAACTCTAAAACCTGCTCTGTCTTCTTAACCATCTCTGGGTCGGAACTAATCTCTTCCGAGTCAAGTGATAAACGAACCTTCTCTCGAAGTCTTCCAACTTCTTCGTTTAGATAGGTCTTGAGTGAAATTCCGTTATCTGAAACAGAGTAGATGTATTTTGAAACAACCTGCTGCTGTTCTTCATGAAGTTTACCAGCATAAGCTTTATTGAACTTGTTTGTAAAAGTCTTGTAAGCGATAGAGTCGAGGTGCTCTAAAATTTCTTTCTCAGTCTTTTCCTCTGCCTTTGTCATCTCTGTAAGAAGTTTATCCTCAAGGATAACTTTCTCGTTAGGAGAAACGTTGTCGGCGAACAATTGTCCGATAGTAGCCATAGTTTTGTAGTTTGGAACAAAGTTGGAGTAAACCTCTTGTCCTAATTCTACGTTAATCTTCTTGATAAGTTTTGACTGCTCTGAAAAGATGTTCTGAGTGTTGAGCCTATCTCTGTCTCTACGAACTTCTGAAATGATTCTCTTTGCAAAATCAGATTCAGCCTCTTTAAGCTCCATTAGAACCTTATAAGATTGCAAGTCTTTGTAAAGAACTCCACGCTTGGTGAAGTGCCTTTTGATAATCTTTGCGATTTTTGTTTGTCGCTCAGAATCATTGGCTACTACTGACTTTGCCATTTCCTTGATAAGGGTTTCAAATAGGAATGCTGTGTTTCTTTTTTTATTGTGCTTAAACTTCATTTTGTTTGTTATCCTTTTAATTGCTTATTTTTCTTCTTTTCAAGGTCTTTCACGAGCGACTGAACTTGCCAGTCAGTTAACTCCTGATTCACTTCAAGAAGCAATTTTTCATCTGCGTCAGTGTAAGTAGTTTCATTACCCTCATAAATGCCACGAGAAAGAGACTTCAAGTCAGACATTCCTGGCATTGTGTTGCGTGGAGTATTTGAAGCCGTTTCGTCTGACCACTTGGACTTAACGGAACGAGTCCGAGCACCAGAAGGTCTTGAGTCAACTTTCTCTGGGTGGTAGACCTTACCCTTGGCTCCTGGTGTGAGATAACCATCTCGCTTACCTGGTGCTGCCAAAAGTGCTGACTCTGGTTCATCTCCACCTTCGTCGCCGAGGTCCATGTCGTCTCCACCTTCATCACCGAAGTCTTCGTCTCCGCCAAAGTCTCCTCCGCCGCCTTCGCCGCCTTCGGGAGCCTCGCCTGCTGCTTCAATGGCTGCTGCGAATTTAGAGTCATGGAACATTTCTCTTTGAATGCGAATAACCTCTTCTTCTGTAAGTCTAAAGATATTTCTATAAACCCATGCCTTTGAGAAGTAGCCTTCTGTTGCTGAGTCGGCAACTTCGAACTTAGTCTTCATGTGCTCTAACTCTTGCATTGCTGCTATCTGTGAAGGGTTATTTAGCTTGAGACCAAACTTAGTCAAGTCCTCGCCACGATAACCGAGAGTGTAAAGGTGAATAATTCCAACCTTTTCTAACTCGGCGATGACAGAACGTTGAAGCCTTTGAATAGTTCTTGCAAAGCGAATGTCTTTTTGTGCGAGTGTTGCCTTGTCCTCGTCTGCTCCCTCTGAACGAGAAAGATAAGACTGAGGAATCTTGAGTGCTGCAAAGAGTTTATCTCTCAAGTATTTCACGTCGTCAATGTCGCCTGTGTAGGTTCCACCTGGAAGTGATTCAATCTTTGTGCTCTCGCCGCCACGAACTGGGATAAAATAATCCTCGTCGATAGAGAGTGGGTTGTAGCGAAGGTCAACACGTCCAGTGTTTTGGTCAACAACTTGATTCTTCTTCATGGTTGTTACGACCTTCTGCATGTATTGCTCTACGTCTTGTGGAGAGATATTACCAACGTCAACATAGAAGACTCTTCGCTCTGGTGAGCGAGTGATTCTGTAAGACATCATAGCGTCTTCTAAAAGGTGAAGTTGTCGCCAGATGCGTCGTGCTGGTTCTAAGATAGAAGTTCCGTAAGGAGCGTACTTATCATTTCCTAAGATGCGGAAGTGTGCTACTTGCCAGTTCTCAAAAGTAAGTCCAGCAGAGTTCCACTGATATTGAACATAGTTAGGATTGGTTGGGTCTTCGCCTTCTAATCTTTCTACTTCTGCTGGTGGAAGAGGAATAAAAGACTTTACGCCAATCTTATCGTCAATGTCGACATAGAGAAAGTAGTCTCCATATTTACACATCGTGCGACACCAGCCATAAAGGTTGAAGTCAACGTTTAGAACGTTATTATAGAGAGATTCTAATGTAGACTTGATTTCCTGGTTTGGACACTCAATGTTTATCATATTATTGAGTTCATTGTGATAAGTCATCTCGTCTGCGTAGATGTCCAACGAAGATGCGATAATAGGTTCGAATTCCATTTGGTCGAAGTCGACATAACGTTCATTGCGAATTCGGTTATTCATCGCATCTGAGTTTATCTGCTCAAATGGGTTGTATTGGTTTTTCTGAAATTGTTTTCCAGAAGCAGAAGTAAAGCGTGTGGCATAATTGTCTAATGCTTGTCTCTTAAATTTTCTTCTGTTTTGCTGTCGCCTATTTACAATAGGTCCAGAGAATAGCCTCGTTAAACGCTTAAATAAAGCCGAGTCTTCGTTTTTGATATTATCGTCTGCCATCTATTTTACCCCTTAAAAAGACCAGGGAAGTTGGTCATTATTTCTTTCATTTTTTGAACCCCGTTAGGTTCCCCATAGTTTACCATACCTGGAATGGTTGTGTTAAGCTTTGTTTTAGAAGTAGTCATTGCTCCAAGAAGGGCTCTCTTATATTCAGAGTCCCTCTGGTTTGAAACCAATGCTGTGTCCCTTACCCAACAAGCAATAGCCATAGACATTACAAGGTCGTCGTTATAACCTCTCATAGCCTCTGGCTTGCCATTGTTCCAGACGAATGTCTTTAATTCATTATAAAGACGATTCGATACAATGCTAATTAGGTCATTTCTTATAAATTCTTCTAACTTAGCGATTATTAGTGGTCTTGTCTTCATTGACGTCGTAAAGCCAAGGACAGAACGGCTGTTTGACCTTGCTGCTGCTGCGTCTACATATTCGTGAGTCGACTTGATAGAATAGTAGAGGTTTGGGTAAACCATTTCTTCTAACTTTGTTAGAACAGAATAACCGACATTGTTGTTCTCCACTACAAGCAAACATCCGCCATAGGATTTGCCTACGTCAGCGAGGAACATAGCATAGGTGTCTAAATCTACTTTACCTTGGTATTCCGCTGCTTGAGACATCTCTGTTACATTTATAACCTGAAATGCTGAAAAGTCTTTTCCGTCTCCACGGGCGACGTCCGCTACAAGAAGGTAAGAGTGTTCTGGGTTGTAGTCTTCCCAAATGTAATAGTTTCTATCAAACCCTGCTTTGTGTGAAGGGGCTGCAATAGCATTCATTATTCTTTCTATGTCCTCGGTGTTAATAACCGTTTCACCAGACATGTTGAAATTACATTCTAACTCTTGTGCGATTTGCCTACGAGACATATTTCTCGTCTCTTTATCGAACCAGTCTTGGTCTCTGTCTGGGTGAACGTCCCAAGGAAGACAAGTAGGGTGAAAGTCGTTATTAGATTCTTCTGAGTCAACATAAGTTTGGTGAAACCAGTTTCCGACGCCGTTTGGTGTGGAGAGTGCAATGCAGCGACCACCAGTTGATAGAGTAGGATAAAGACCAGTCCATAGTTCTGCCAGACCCTCGACGTGTGCAGCCTCGTCAATTACAAGAAGAGACAGGGCTTCTGAACGACCAGCGTCTGACGAGGTTGAGGTTGCTTTGATTTGTGAGCCGTTAGATAACTCAAAAGAAGTTCTATTGTCCACAGAGATGTTTGCTATTCGCATCCACTCTGGAACGTTTCTCATTATCGCTTTTACCTTCTTTACCAAGTTGGCTGCTGTTCCGAACTTTGTAGCCATAACAAGAACATTTTTATCTTTGTGGAAAAGCATCATCCAAACAACATAACCTGCTGTTACGGTTGAGATACCTAACTGGCGTGCTTTTAGAATAACGTTGAAGCGATGGTCGTTGAAGTCTCTAAGGAGTTCGTCCTGAAAGTCGTAGGTTCTAAATGGAATAGACCCATGCATCGGGTGTGAAATCTTTGCATAGTTGTTTAGAAAATAAACGGGGTCTTTGCCGCATTGGACGATTTCAGATAAAATCTTTTTCTTGGTGAGTTGATAAGACATTCAAGCCTGTGCTTTCTTTATGATGGTTCGCCTACGAAACCTGCATCGATGTTTTCGATGACTTTGAGTAGCATCGCTTTGAGCCCCTCGTTAGAAACACCGTTATCGAAAAGGTCATTGAGAATCATCTCGATTTGTTCTTGTTGTGCCTCAAGGCGGCTGGCTGATTCATTCATTGTGTTGCCTTCTAGTTCTCTTGCTGCTGCATGGAATGCGAGGGCGACTTCTTCTGATGAAATCTCGTAATCACGTGTTGCTCTCTGAATAAGGTTCTTGATGTCATTATCAAGATACTTTTCAAAAACTACTGAGGAGTTCTCATTCCTGTGAAGCTGTACTTCTTCCTTGATGATTTGTTTTAGCCTTGTCTTTGAAATCTTCATTACGTTGCCCTCTTAGTTTGCTTAAAAAGTTTATTACTAATTTTCATTATTTATCTTCCTTACCAGTCTGGTCGCCTATCTACGACACCAGTGTCTCGTAGAAGTGCTTCAAGCTTATCGTGAATATTGGCTAATCTCTGTACTTGATTAGCCAATTCTTTAGCCAGTTCTGGGCTACTTTGGTATATTTTATTGGCGATATTATCAACATCATCAATAATGCCACTCAACTCTCTCACCTGGTTCCTAGATTCAGACTCAGCTATGAAGCTTTTTACCTCTTCTTTAATAATCTTTACTAATTTTTCTTTTGAAATCTTCATTATCCGTCTTTCCTTTTGTCGTTAGGGGCTTTGCCTTTTCTGCCGAGTTCAAGCCATTTCTTGATAGCGTCATCAACATTGTCTGATGAAGGCTCGCCAACAGCAGCGACTGATTCGTCGAATGAAGTAATCGTGTAAGGGCAAGTTGCCTGAACCCAGCATCTGTGAGCGCCGACTGTCTGAACGATAGCGTCCATCTCGCCTGACTTCTTTAAGGTGAGGGCAGAACCTGTAACCTTTTTATATTCTTTTTTAAGGAAAGAAGAAATGTCAGCAATCATTTGCTCCATCTCTGACTCAAAGCCACTTGCCTTTGCTTCCTTCATTGTAACTTCACCTTGATATTTGATAAAGAGAGTGTCGCCAGACATTGAGACCATAAAGCCATCCATAACTCTTCTATCAGTAATCGCTACTTCTTCTTCTCGCTTTAAACCAATCTTGATTGGTTCGCCGTTTTCATCAACAGCACCATCGTAGGTGTTCGCCATTACTTGCGAGATTCCCTGAACGATTTCTAATACATCAGCCATCTTATTTCTCCTTGTTTGGACGCCAGCCAGACTTCCATCTGTCTTCACGGTTTTCGACATAATCTATGTAACACTTAAAGCAACATTGGAACTTGCTCATGTAGACATCATCCTGTTTATCGAAGGAGTAAGCACCACATACGGGACAAGTTCTATTGCTACCCTTCATAAGTAGTTTCTTTGAAACAAAAACGCCATCGGCTATTTCTACTTTTTCTTTCTTATCTTCTGCCTCTCTGGACTTTGTAGCAGCAATTTTGAGCTTTTCTAAATGCGCTTCTTCTTGCTCGTCTGTCCAACCTTGGGCTGGTGATTTGATAGCTTCTTCGCCATACTTCTCTTTTATTTTTTGTTCAATCTTGGCTACAAGATTCCAATCTTTATCTTTACTCATTTATTCACCGCATAAGTTATTCCAACAGTTGTAGCAACGCCGAGTGCAAAAGAAGCAATAGCAACAACTGGAACAAACCAAGAGTTGTTACTCTCTTCGATGATTTCTTCCAGTCTATTGATTCTTCTATTCTTGACTTGGACGAACTGGTTTAGCCCGTCTATCTCTGCTTTCAAAATAGAGACGTCTTTGTTATAAAGCAATTCTCTTTCGTCTAATTTCAGTTTACAGTTATTCTCGCATAATTGGACGTCTAAGCGAAGGTCAGCCTCTATCTTGGCGAGTGCTGCTTTTGTTAGCAAAATGCCCGTGAAGGGGGCTTCCTCGCCCTTATTCAGCCCTGTTATGTTTAGTTCCTGACTTATAGCATAGGTAGGAGCCAAAGTCAAGGAAATAGTTAGCAAAATAGATAATAGTTTCAAGTTATATCCTTTCTAAACCAAAACGTTTTGCGAAGTCGTCAGCAATCTCTTCTACTGGCTTATCTTTGTTTTCCTCAATAGTTTTCTTGAGTTCTTCACGGTTCGCTTTCTTTATTTCTTTTTCTTTTACTTTATATCTTTCTTGGAGAAGTTGCAAGCTTTTTTTATAGTTTTCTAAAATCTTTTTTTCTTTCTCTCGCTGCTCTCGTAAGACTTTGAGTTGAGTCTCGTAGTCATCACGTTGAGCTTGAAGCATGTCCTTCAAACCCTGTTTGCCGCTGTTACCAGCGAAGTAGCTGATAATAACGACAACAGAGGCGAAAGGAACCCACCAGTTGGCTTTGAGCCAGGTCCAGAACTTTATCATCCTCGCAATTGCTTTACAAGGTCAACTGCTGCTTGTGAGCCAATGTAAACCATTGTAAGCTGCGTCCAGTCGCCTGATGATAGAACTCCGTAAAGAGCCAAGCCCGAAGCGGTTAGCCAAGCAAGAAACTTGCGTGAAATAAATCTTTCAACATGGGTGTCCATGAATGCTTTAATTTGTGTCATCATTTTATCCTCCAGTGGCTTTCGCCAGTTAGAGTAAATAGTTATTGATTAACAAAAGCAAACTTGTCCTTCTTCTCAATAACAATCTGCAAGTCTACTGAATCTTTCAAACTATCCAAATGTGAAATAAGAATAACATTTTTGAAGTGAGACTTTACTAGGTCCAAGATGCGAATAAAGCCTTCCATGTTCTCTTCGTCCAAAGCTGTGCCTGGTTCGTCAAGAATGAAGATATCTCCGATAGGAAGTGAAGAAACGTTCATAAACGCAAGGCGGATAGCCATTGCAGCAATAGCCTTCTCAGCCCCAGAGCCCATCTCTAAGGGACGTGGTTCAAAACTTGGGTGCTTGATAAGAACATTGAGTTGTTTTTCTTCATTTTCTAAAAACACTTCGAAATTCACGACGTTAGCAAGAATCTTTGCTACCTCGTCGTTAATGACAGGAAGTTCTTTTTTGATAATGTCAAGTGAAACTCCATTAGAACCCATAGCCTTTTTGTAAAGGTCGTAGGCGGAGAAGTCTCGTTGGAACCTCTCCAGGTTCAACTCCTGATTGTGAATCTCTTTTAATTCATTTTCATGAAGACCTTGCTTTCTACTCAACTTTATAGAAGCCTCGTTGCAAAGGGTTAATTCTTTCTTCTTCTGAGTCTTACTCTTCATAAGCTCGGTTCTCTCGCCTGTAAGTTTTGCAAACTCTAAGATAGTCTTTTCATTTTCCTCGAATAAGCGAACCTCTTCTTCTGCTTTGCTCTTTGTGTCCCGAAGGCTCACAATGGTTGTTTTGTTCTTTGCAATTTGAAGTTCAAACTTGTTTATTTCATCCTGCTTGGCTTTTCTCTTGTGAACAAGTTGTTCGTGCTGGTCTAGATATTTCACAACGCTTGCTTCGTCAAGGGTCACGATTTCTTCCAGAGCTTTTTGTTGCATCTTTTCGAGGTCTTTTCTATCACCATGGAGGACTTCTTCTTTGGCGAGGCTATCGTGAGCGTGTTTAATAAACTTGCAATTTGGAAAACTATTTCCACAAGGAACCTGTTGTAGCAACAGTTTATTATCTGAAACTTCCTTCAAACCTCTTTCCATTTCAGCAATCTGAATAGAACCCTCAGATATCTGATAATTGAGTTGCTCTATCTGAGTTTCTTTTTCCTTCCAATTATTATAATTAAACTCTTTTAGGAAATTGTCAATCTTGACAATGATGTCCTCGTTGCTTACGACGACGACCTCTAGACTTTTGTTGTTCTCACGAATAGACTCCAAGTCTTCGGTGAGCTTTCTTATCTTTGTCCTCTCTTGTTCTGGGTCGATGACTTTTTGAGTTGGTGTTGACTCCAGCCTCGTTTCAATCCTCATTATATCAAGGTTTAGTTTTTCAACCTCTTTCGTCAAGACCTTGCAAGTCGCTTCTTGCTGGCGAAGGTCCATTGTAGTCTCTTCTATCTCTTTTTGGACTTCGAGCTTTCTAATGTCGTGACCGAGCGGACCAGCAGAGTCTAAGAGATATTTGATTTTTCCATCTAAGTCGCTTGACTCGTCTTTGGCAATCTTGTATTTTGAGTCAAAGATTTCCAAGTCGAGAAACTTAGCAAGAATTTCTTTTCTTCTTGTTGAGCCCTCGGAGATAAAAGCAAGAGACCCTAGTTGGGAAGAAAGAGAGGTCAACAAGAAGTCGTCAAGCGTCCCAAAGAAAATTCTAATGTTGTCGTCAGTCTGACTTCTTGTCTCTCCGTTGAGTGGTGCGGTTTCTTCTGTAGCAAGGTCATAAACCGAGAACTCTAAGTTTGTCTTTACCTCTTCTGTCTCCTCGCCTTTTAGTCGCTTGATGTATTTGTCCGCTGTTCGCTCGATTGTATAAAGCTTATCATTAACTTCAATCGTTACTTTACCCCAAGCGTTCTGTTTATTCTGATTTACAATATTTATAGACTTCTTATTTCGTTTGGAAGTAGAATTGTACATTACCCAAAGAAGACTATCAATAATGGAAGACTTTCCTGAAAAGTTCTTTCCGAAGATTCCAACGATTCCTCCGAGGTTCTCAAAGTCGACTTTGTTGCCCTCGCCATAGTTGAAGAGATTGTTCCACTCAAGAGTCTTTAGTTTCCAACTAACGTTCCTGTGGGCAATAGCCTCGGCGGAGACAGCCTGAGCATTGATTCTCCTGTTTATTTCCATAACCTCTTTTAGAACTCGCTTGTCCTCGTCAGTGTCTGAGAGGTAGTCATTAAGATATTCTGCAATAAGCTTTTCTTGAACCGCTACGTCTCGAAGGTTATGTTTTTCGAAGTCAGAATCAATGTTTACCTTTGCTCTCGAACCAGTCGCTCTATTGAGAAAGGTTATTGACTCAGGGCTGAATTTTGTTCTTGCGACGTCTATTGCCTTACGAACCTTTTCTACTGGGATAGAATGGTTCGTTACAATGCGGAGTCTTGCTCCAACAGGTGGGTTGGCGTTCTTTGGAAGCCTACCTGTCTTTGTAAGTTCGATAGTCATAAATGGGCGTGGGTTTTTGAGAACGTGGTGTCTTACGTCAAATGTGTCCTTGTCCTTTATGTCCCAAATAAGAAAACCTTTATCATTAGTCTCGCCGTGGTTCTGTTGGACTGTTGAGCCACAGTAGCGGACTCTGCCCTCGGTGTCTAAGATTTGATTTGTCTTGTGAATGTCTCCAAGGAAAGCATAGTCGTGTCCCTCAAAGATATCTACTGTGTCTTCTCCGTGGTCCATTACCCAGCCGATGTCGGTTGTAACGCCAGCAATAGCGCCGTGGTAAAGAGCAATGTTGATAGACTTATCGTCAGAAGGGCTTACCCAGTTGTCTCTGTCAAAAACAGAAAGGACGTTAAACGTCAAGCCTTTACAGGGTGAGAACTCGCCAGAGTTCTTGAGATAGTGAATAGTGTCTTTATCAAGAGCATTGATAATAGGTGTAAGGGCGTCTTGGCGGCTACTATTCTTTAAGTTGCCGTCGTGGTTGCCTGCGATAAGAACAAGCGGTGCAATGTCCGATAGTTTATCAAAGAAGTTGGCAGCCATTTCAAAGAACTCTGGTGATAGTTGAGTCTTTGTGTGAGCTACGTCTCCGCAATGGACAATGTAGTCTGGCTTCTCTTCACGAAGAATCTCGTAGAGGTGCTCAAACACTGCACGATAGTCTTCGTGAAACTTTAGGTTGCGAATGTGCGTGTCGCTAATGTGGGCAAGCCGTAAGGCTTTTTTCTTTTTACTCATCTTCTCTCCTTAGATGCTATAAATTGCTCTCTCTAAAAAAGTGTCGGGCGTCATTAATTGCGCTTGCGACTTTCTCTTTTGGAATTCTCTTTTAGTCATTTCGCCTACGTCACCATAGGGCATAATATCTATCTTATACACTTCTATATCAAAAGTCAACATTTTTTTTATTAATTTCATTGCCTTTGCTTCAACGTCTGGGTCGAGGGCAATGTAGACTGGTGTGTCGTGTTCTACTATCTTTTGGAATAGTTTTGCGTCGTCCCTTAAAGAAGAGCCCAAAATAGGAACTGCATTGCCTGCTACAATAGCGTCAAAGGCTCCTTCTACAATAACCAAGTCGTCTTCATAGTCAACATAAAGTTCGTTAAAGACAATGTTTCGGTGAGCAGGTGGATTTTTGTATTTCATCCAATCATTACCATAAGTTCTCGCAATAAAATAACTTACGTCGCCGTCCTCGTTGAATGAAGGAATGATAACTCTATTTTTATATTCACCTGAAGGACAATAGCCTATCTTCCATTTTATAATGTCTGCTTTCGTCAAGCCTCGCTCATAGAGAAAGCGAAGGATAGGTCTTGCTGCAAGTGAAATGTTATTAGAACAAAGAGACTTGAACTCTTCTGGTAAAGCTATTGACTGCTCTACATTTTCTTCTGCTTCTTGTTCTGTTGAGAAGACGTCTTCGAATGAGGATATCTCAATAGTGTTGTCTATCTTTGCCCAGGCTTGCTGGTCCATAAAAGAGCCAAAGCGCCTTACAAGACGACGAATGTTGCTTCCTCGGTAATCACAAACCCAGCACTTGAACTTGTTCTTTTCCAGGTTGACAGATAATTTCTTTTTATGGTGCTTGCACTTTGGGCAATAGAATAGCGTTTCACCACCAGAGTGATAGCCGCTGCCCAAAACATTTTTTATAATAGCAATCTTGTCCGACAAGTTTTATAAACCTTCTTTTATTCTCTCACACAATAACAGAATAGAAATGATAAGTCAAGCGGTTTTTTGAAAAAAACCAGCTTTAGCTATAACCCAGCTATCTGCTCTGTCGAATGAGTCAGGCTTGGGGTTTCCGTGTTTTGTATATTCTACCACGAAAGTAGGCTCGTTGTCAAGTACATATTGTAAAACAACTGGTTTTGCTTTTTCGCCCTTTGGAACTTTTATTCCGCAAAGCTTTCTCGCAGAGGTGGCTGCAAGGTATTGAGGTTCAAGGCTCCATAGAGAATAACACATCCAACTTACAATCCCATTGAAACGAGAAAGGGTTGAGAGCGTTTTTGCTGAAGAGAACCCTGAACGGAAAGATTGCAGAGACTGCTCTATAAAGATTTCTTCTACTTTATAAGAATTGGATAAGTCTGTCAAGACTTTTTTGACGGCTTCTGCTTTTTGGAAAAAGTTTTTATATTTTCTTGTGTCGATAGCATTCATAACCTTTACCTCTCCATTGTCGTCGAGTAAAGTAATGCCTGTGATGCTGGTGGAGATGTCTAATCCTAAAATCAATTAAAAGTCTACTTTCATCTTGAAGGTGTATTCTCTCGAAATAGTCTTCTTGACTGGTGTTGCTAGTTTTGCAATGGCAATTAGGTTTTTATTTTCGTCGTAAATGCCGACTTTTGAGATGTAGGTTGTTTTCTCAAAAGAGCCTGAAGTATTTGGATAAGGCGACTTAACAACGTTTGCTAATTCTCTTTTATCATTCTCGTAGTAATCTACGTCGTGTTCAACATCTACACAAGCTTCTACATCCTGGTCTGATGAAGGCTTCACATAGGTTGGGTTATTTGAGTGATTAAGGTCGCCCATCTTAGCGTGAGCAAGCATTGTTATAACAGGAACATAGTTCGTTCCTTCACAATCAATTGTCCATGAAGATGAAGGACAGAACTCTGCTGCGGATGGGTCAGCAGCTAAAAACTTTTGACCCCAAAGAGTCCACTTTGGTGCAATGTTAACTCCGCTGGATAAGAATTCGTCTGTGTAGGTGCTTGATAAGTCCCAAGAACCAGTTAGAGCGACAAAGCCTTCATTATAAAGAACAGTGCCTGCGACCTTGCCGTTATTATCTGCTGCGCCGCCTGCGAACTGTGTTATTCCCAAACTTGTTATAGAGTCAGGGTCTTGGATTGTTGTGTTTCCAGCAGCGCCTACAACATCTTGAGTAAGGGTAATGGAACCGAAGGTGTCATCATTCGTAGAAATCTGAATTCCACTTACAGATTCAACACCGATGGCGAACTCTGTTGCTATGTCTTCTCTGGCGAACAATCCGTTTATCTGAATTACGATGTATCCTGAGCCGTCTACAGTTCCTGTTGAACCTTCAGTTCCAGAATCGTCAAAGATAAATGTTGTGATTACCCCGTTGGTGTTTTCGAGAACTATTCTTTTGTCATTATAACCAAAGGAAGAGTTGAAGTCGACTCGCCCTGTTGCAGAAGCTGCTGCTGGACCAACAGTTTGAATCAATTCTCCATTCTGACCAGAGTCTTGAAGTCTCCCTACAAGAGAGCCTGTGATATAAAACTTCATGTCTACAGAGCCCTTCTTTATCGAAGAGCCATAAAAGATAGAAGGAACAGAGACCAATTTTATCTCTTGCGTTGCTTTATCCCAAGTTCCTACGGCATTGGAAGACTCGTAAGCATAATGCGGACTTAAAGGTCTATAATAATTGAATGTGTTTTTTAGAGCCTTGATGTGTGGTCTGTCCGTAGTGGAGGCAGCCTGATATTCAACATCGATTGACGAGGATAGAGGATATTGACCTCTAATTTCATCTCCATAAGAATAGGTCTGAAACGTTTCTGTAGAGATGGTCTTAAACGACGTCAAAGAGCCCTGCTTTGTTATGAACGGATAGATAAGGCTTTTTTGTGTTGGCGGACTGTGTGTAGAGGCATCTCTATTAATGTTTAGTTCGTAAAGACTTAAATCGCCTTGTTCTGTCTGTTGAATTGTTTCATCTGCAATAGCAAAAGTATTGACAGGAAGAATATCACGATTATAATAAGTCTTTTTATCGCTAATAAGAAAACTAATGCGAGGGTGTGTCTTTATTCTGTTTTTAAAAACATCATTTTGCTCAAACTTATATAAAGACACTTTTCTCCCTCTCTATTTAGTGCGGATTAGTAATCCAGTCGAACTCGAAGGGTCATGTCGTTCGTTATGTCTTTGCGTAGTGGCTCTGAGAGCTTGGCAACTGCGAGTAGCTCGTTGTCTGATGAATAAAGACCTACTGAAGTAATGTAGGAGATTGGACTATCATTCTCCTCATTTTTAACTCTAACCCTGCTATTGGACAAGTAAGTTGGATTAGAACTGTAGTTGAAGTCGTTGTGAGAGACTCTGCAAAAGTAAATTGTTGAGTTAAGTTCTGTTGTGTTGTTGAAACAAACCTTCTCGATTCTCTGTCTGAAAGCAAGTGCTACATCGTCCATTGTTTTATCATTGTCGTTTAAAAGGGCAAGAACGTTCTGGTTAGAACCATTCATATAAGCATCTACTCCGTCAGTTGCGCCAGCGAGGGTAATTTTGCCTTTGTTATAAGCACCTGCACCATCGCCAGCTACAAAGCCCATAAACAGGTCTGGTGTCAAAGCTACAACACCTGCTTGATAATAAATCAACCCACATTTGACATCGTAGCCGTCTACTGTTGAAGGACCGCCGCCAGCGTTAGTTGAATCACCAGTAATCTTAAGGATTCCGTATTCGCCTGCTGGTGAATTGACCTTATAATCAGTTGCTGCTCCATCATCCTTGATTGTCAAGAGATTATCATTCATGTCGCCAGCAGTGTCGCTGTGAGCCTGCTCTGTTCCAATCTTGATTTCGAATGAGCCCTTTTTGATTTCATCTTTTCCAAGAAGTCTTGCAAAGTTCATGAAAATCAAGCAGTTATATTTAGAGCCGACTAGTGATAGTAAATCGCCATCTTGGTCGAAGTTTTGGATTTCACCTGCGACGTCATGACCTACAAGAACCTGTCCCATCTGACCATAGATGTTCTTTCTTTTCTTAAAGAAAGGGTGTGTGCTAATGGCGGTCAATTGTGATGCGCCGTCGTAAGTGTCGTCCTCTGACTGAGTTCCAGTTACGCCCTGTGCTTCAAAAACAGAGTTGTGTGCGTGGGTTACATCAAAGATGTGATTCGCTGAAGAACTCAAGAAAGGATAATCATAAACTGACTGGAACATTCCATGTGCAAACGTCTTTACTTGAAGCTCTGCTCCAGGTGCCCCGTAGGTTCCGTAAATGATAGAACCTGTAATCGGAATCGCCTCGTGAAGCAATGTTCTCGTAGTAGCGATATCGTCATTTAAAAATGTTTTGAATGTTGATGCCATTTTATGTTATCCTCTTAAGTGTAAAATTTTGTAAAACGAACAGGAATGTCAATGCTTCTACCTGTTGTTGCGCCTGTGACTCTTACATTTGAGTCAATGTAGTAGTAATCTTTTGTATCGATTGTCATCGTTGCGCTTCCACCAAGCTCTTGGAAAAGGAAATTGCTTGTGTTTAAGTCAAGTGATGACTGAACCTTAAACTGTAAATAAGTTCCTCTTGGTCCAGAGATTGCTTCTGTGTTTGAGTCTAGCCTGTTGGTATTATTGAAAACAAATTCGGTATCCGTGTTTAGTGAAAGATAGTAGCTTGCGATGTTGTCATCGTCCTTAAAAGAAACAGTGGCTTCTTTTGCGCCGTCTGCTTGGCTGACAATCTTGCCAAAACGGTCGTCGATTTGAATAATGTATTGGGTCTCAACAAGGTCGCTTTCCAAAGCAAAAGCTGGTGATGGTTTGCCCAATGAGTCAATTCCCTGGTCTACCCTAATGTAGTTTCCGCCGTTGTTGGTGGTTTCACCGTCAAGAACGCCTGTGTTAGGGCAAATGCTTCCCGTGGCGGTAATGTTATTAAAAGTCGTCTCGTCAACTGCAACGACAAAAACACCAGTTGGTGCAGCAGGGGTATCCTGGTCTACACGTTTTGTTGCGTCGCTGTAGACTTCATTCAACTTTATAGTTGGAAGATAAAGCAGGTTCGTTCTAGGAAAAGAAATCAACTTGTGCTTCATTGTGGAAGTATTGTTTGTAAACGCCTCCAAAACAGGAGTTTGCATAATCTCCAGGTCATAGTAAGCCGAACCGCTTGGATGCGACTTGTTGTAAAGCTCGTAGTCAATCTCGTCATCACTAAGAGCAAACTTTACAATCTTGAAAGTTCCGTCGCCTTTTGCTAATCTCATTCTGCCTGTGTCAGTTAAAACTGCGTCAAGAATGATGTCGCCTGAATTATCTAAAAATGCCATTTTATTCTGTCCTCCGCATTATAATTAGTTTCGTTATTGATTTAAAGCCTCAAACATAAAAAATTATGTTATTGCTTTTCTGCCTCATAATCATATTCTAAGTTAAAGTCAATTTTCTTGCCAGTTGATTTCGATGTCAGTCTAACTTTAAACTTCTTTCCCCAAACTGGGTCTGCTGTTGTTCCGAGAATCACCTTCTGTCCTGGTTTCACTTCTCTACCTCCAGTAATTCCAGACTTTTCATAATTAACAAAAGTGTTCGATGTCGTTGGTTCAATGTGAAGAAACCTTTTAATTCCAACAGCAGGTTGCTTAACATCTGGTTCTCTAAATTCAAAAGTGTTTATTATCGGATAAACTGAACCTGCATCATCCACGATTTCTGCCTGATAAACAACCGTTGGATAAGAGTAGTGACCGTGAACGTCAATAGCCTTAACACAATAGTAGTATTTCTTGTTTGGTATAACTGTGTCATTAGTAGATGATGAAGATGCACGAAGAGTGCTTATTTCTTTTATAACACCTTCTTGAAAGTCTTTATAAGACCTTGGTTCTTTATCAAGACGATAGATGATGAAATTATCAACCTTGTCGTCTGTCTCATATCTTATCTTGTCTTCAGGAGATAAGTCCTGCGCTATTCTGAATTTGTTTATCTGGTCCTGTTCCAATTCTTGAATAATCACTGGTTGCAGGTCATACCTTCCAGTTCCAGAGTTGAGAGCCAACCTTAGCTTGTTGTTGACTCCACGGAATGGAATGATGTCGATGTCAGGTGCGATGGGCGGATTGTCCATAACCATTGTTTCTTTACTGAAGATTGGAATCTCCATCAATTGCAGTGATGGACGTGTTATAACCTTGAGCGCTCCGTCTCGAAGCCTTTCATATCTGTAGGACGAACCAACAATTAAATTCATTGAATAGATTTTATAAACATAAGATTTGCCATATTTAACTTGTGTGTCCACATAGTGCAAGTCTTTTAAGTCTCCAAGATTAGATAGATAAAAGGATTGAATTGGTGCTGCGTTTTGGTTGTCGGCAGCGTCGTGCTTATCTATTCTGTAGAAGACTGTTTCGTTGTAGCATTTATTTCCAACCAAAAGGTCTTGAAATGACCTCAAGTTGTTCTTTACAATGTCGTCTACTTTTGACTTTCCGATTAAAGACATTAAGTTATAGAAGAACTCAAACCTTGGGTCATCAGGTCTCTCATTCTCGTCTCTAAAAGCTATAGAATTTTCATCAGAGGAAAGTTCAGTGTAGTTATTCAGCCATTTCCCAAGGTCGTAAATTCTCTTTGTGTCGGTGCCAGATAAAACCTCTGGTAGACCAGATTGTTCTGACACTTGAGTCTGAGCCTCGAAAATGGGAAGGTTTATTAGTTCGGCATTTAGTGTTGCCTCAGCTACATCCTGTTGTAATTTTGTTGCAAGCTTTAGCTCGTCAAGGGCTGCGTTCATTTGGGCGCTTGCGTCTGTAGAAAAACTTATGTCTACAAACATTGGCATCAACTCTTTGCTCTCGTTAATGTCTTTTAAGTCCCTTACATCCTTTTGTGAGAAAACAAGGTTCGTGAACTTGGAAAGAGTTTCGCTGTAGTTGTCGCTCTTTATCCAGAAACCAAGACCATTCGACCAAGATTCAAAATATCTAGCAACAGGTCTAACTCTTCTCTCGATTGTTGTTCCCGATGCTTCTCTTATCTTCTTAAACCGAAATCCACTGACTATCGTTTGCTCAATGTTGCCGCCGATGGTCAAGAAGTCTTCAAGAGTCTCGTTTGTAGTTTCGTCTGCCTCATAGAAGGCATAGAGGTTTGGAAGACCTTTTTCTGGAACTGGTTCCACTCCGATTGAGTCTTCATAACCCTTGATATAATAATTATAATCAGACTTGACTTCAGCATAAGCTGTTTGAATGTGAGAGTCTCTCTGGTCTGCTATTTTCTTGTCTATGAGGGTGTCGAAGTCGCAAGCGTGGTCTACAAAGGTTTTAGAAGAAATCTCTTCATCCAATGACTGTTCTGAAACGAAAATGTCAGTGCCGTTGTCGTTGAAAACTCTATAAGTCTCCTCATAGTAAGAGCCACTAGCATCTGTTTTTAATTCTCTGCCCTCTTCCTTAAATGAGATAAAGACCTTATCACTCACCTCTTTGTCATCAGATGCGAAATAGATTGAGCCGTCATCGTTTCTTGCCCAAAAAGCTGCTGTAAGATATCTTATAGGGTCTATTTCTTTCGACTGTCTATCTGTGAGTGGTTTTGACTTATCGTAATTTGGTAGTGCGTTTTGAGAATCTACAATAAAGATAGGGTTTCCAAACGTAATTCTGTTGAGATTGTTTGCACCTGTTGCAAGATAGTCTTTTACAATCCTGCTATTGGTCTGCTTTATCTTTTTCCCTCTAATATCAATAATGTTCATTTTTTATTTCCTTCCCTGTAAATAGTCTTTCTACAGAGATAATAGGTCAAATTTAGATTCTGCGAGTTCGTCCCTTATTTCTCTTCTTCTTCTTTCAATAGTGCTGATTCTTCCTTCTATAAGGTTTATTCTTGCCTCAACGTCTGGTCTAAGAGGTAGGTCTCCTCTTATGCTTCTTAAATCAGTTCGTTGGAGATAGCTGTTGGGGTCTCTTCTTATTTCGTTTATCAACAATAACAAAGAAGTTCTCTCAGATTCTAGTTCTCTATCCTCTTGTTCTAAAGTCATCTTAAAGTGTCTGAGGAAGCTAATTTGATTTTCAAAAATCTGTTGGAATTCAGAATCAACAGAGCCGACCAAAACCTCTGTCTCTTGGATACCTTGAAGTTCTAAGAATTCAGCCCTTCTCGTCACAGGTGGTTTGAGAATAAAATAAGCGTCGTAGACTGGTAAAGACTTAAACGGGTCTGAAACTTTAATTCCCAATTCTTCAATTGTTGTAAGTTTTAGTCTACAAAGGATTTCCTCTCCAGCAAC
>JAAHTG010000387.1_pt1 | contig 40432 bp, 63 predicted proteins | sample 6116081 | NCBI WGS metagenome assembly JAAHTG01 (sample SAMN13939989, study PRJNA603662) | sponge metagenome | isolation source: marine sponge | host: Mycale hentscheli | place: New Zealand | collected 2005 | reverse complement strand
GGTGGTGACGATGATGCATTCCGACAGTATGTAGGACTATGCGAGAACATCGACTTTAACGATCCTCAAACTTTTACACAAACAACATCAATCAATTATTCAGATGACTAAGTTCAAAGGCTACGTTCTCCAACACGGAACATCTCCAGTCAATGGTTCACCCTTCGTGGTGATAATGACCATGGGTTCAAGTAACACTAAGACCGGGGATATGTGTCAACTGTGGATACTCCACGAGAATATAAATCCAGTCGATGCAGTTAACCTCGGGATGGATGATACTGTCTGCGGTGATTGCCCACACCGTAAACAATTAGATGGTTCAAGATCTTGCTATGTGAATGTCGGGCAAGCCCCAAATGCAGTTTGGAAATCATATAAGCGTGGTATTTATGGCAAGCTATCTGATCTAAATCCCTCTGACATTCAGGGTCGAAAGATACGCTACGGGGCTTACGGTGATCCAGCAATGATTTCACCGTCACTGATCACACTGCTGAATGAGCACGCTGCAGGTCACACGGGTTACACACACCAGTGGAAACAACCATGGGCACAGTGGTGCAAAGGAGTGTTCCAAGCTTCATGTGATTCGTTCGCTGACTACCTAGACGCCAGTGCTCACGGGTGGAAGACGTTTGCTGTTGTGGCAAAGGGTGAACAGTCCTTCAGTGGCAAGCTGTGTCCCGCGACTGCTGCTAATAGTAAGGCGCAGTGCATCACCTGCTCACTGTGCGACGGAGCTAAGACCGACATCTTTGTTGAGGCTCATGGCTCCGGTGCCAAGTATGTAACCAACTAAGGGAATTCCCCTATCATCATCGCCATGAAAACCAAGTGCTTAGGACTGACCAAAGCAGAACTGTGGGTTTTACTGGACTCACTGCAAGGGAACAACTCTTATGAACAACAAACCGATCCAGAACATTATGAGATCAGAAACAAACTGATTCGATCCCTCCTTTCTCACGTGTTCGACCCTAAGCTCACGGGCAAGATGCCAGACGAGTTACCGAGCTTAAGAGTATGAACCACTGGTATACAAACCCTGAAAACAACATCGCAGCCGCTAAGGACAAAGCCCGTGAACAACTTTCAAAGCCACAGCCTAAACTCACAGCCCTCGAGAAAGCCTTCTGGCACAAGTATCGACGCGACCAATCCGCCTTAGCGAGGAAGAACCGTAATCACCGCCACGGACCCCCGAAACCTTAACCAATTATGATTCAATCAAAGCTGGTGAAACATGTCTGAACGTGGCAATACTCCGAGTTATTACCAACTGATGAAGATTCTTGAGGTTTTAGACAAAGAACAGTTGGATTGTGTCCCTACTGTCTACTGTGCTGAAACTGACGAATACCTTCCGATTGATCGGTTTGTGTTCGCGTCAGGTAATAACCAGGTCTTAGACACTGATCACCCCTATTTTCAGATCAATGCTTGACTTCAAAGCACTAACCACAGGAGAGATGTGACGACCAGCACCTACTTGATTCGTTATCGAGACGTCAACAACGACTTAACTAAGACAGTTGTGACGGCTGAAGATTCTATGGATGCACTAATTAAGTTCAGAGCACAAACTGAACACAACTTAATTTATGCCTGTATCCCGAATGATTTTGAACCTTGCCCCTAAAATTAGAATGATTAGTTTTTAAATCGATGTACACCTTCGAACAACTTGCGTTAGATATCATTCGCAACTTGACTGATGAACAACAGAAGAAAGAGGTAATGGTCTCCAAAGATGGCGTGCTATCTGGAGCTACTGAACTTCGTTTAGGAGCTAACGATCAACCTGAAATCATTGAATCCTGACTTATAGTTTGACACTGTGCTCATTCTAAGCAACAATGCTTAGGGTAAGCACTTTTTTAATGGTTTACTTTCGATGACATGTTGTTTTATCAAGATGCGTGATGCATCCACGGGGGCTAGAGGTTTATTAGTGGAAGAATGTGAAACGTGGTCTGAGGCTTATGACAAAGTCAAAGAACTGCAAGAATCAAATCCACTTGCTTACTACTACCTTGCAAGACCAGTCACTAGTTATGCGAAAGATCGAAGAAAACATGTTGCAAGCTTGCAAGGCGCAGCAAGATCTCAAAGTAAGGAACACTCGCGTTGAGATTATTGACTTTCCTGGAGTTACAAAGCGTGTAAACGTCTATTTGTACTCAAAGTGCATCTGCAAGATTACTAATGAAGAACTTGAAGTCAACCATCATGGATTTCTCACCGTCACAACAAAGTCTCGGATCAACGCTCTGTTAAAGGAGTTCAATGGCACAGCTGAGATTGTGCAACTCAAAGGCAAGTGGTACTGGAAGAGGGTTCACCCCGACAAAAGTTTTTCTTTTGCGTGGAGTGAGATCCCACCTTCCCCACAGGCATTTAAATTCAAACGACTAACTCATGAACACCCTGCAACCTCAATCGATGGCTAACACAGAAGAAATCTACAGCGAAGCAATTTTGTTCATTCTCGATTCCATTAGCTCACACGAAAAGACCCAGCTCAAGGACGATATACGCCTGAAGCTGGATCTTGAACGTGAACTCGAGCCAATAACAGTGACGGGTTTGCTCGTCTTGAAAAGGCTGATTGAAGCTAGTGATCTTTCGCGAACAATCGAAAGCTGACTATCTGGCTTGAGCCCGGACGTAAGGCACACCCCGGTAAACAAGGACGTTGCGTCCCTCTGTTTTATCGAGGTTCCTTTCCATCCGCATCTTGTTTTCTTCACGCTTCTTTGCAGCGCGTTTCTTGTCGAGATGTGTAAGCAATGCAGTTTCCATGGCTTTTGTTTTTGTAACTGTTGTTACTCTAATCTTTGCTACTTAACTCCTGTAGTTCCTCGTGTTACACAATGTCTAAAATCAACACAATTGTTTCCACTTTGCTAATTGTCTGCTGCAGCTCTGGGGTCGGAATGCTTCTAACAAGAGGGATGCAAGTTCAACTCAACAGGGCAGAGAAAGATGTGTGCGACATGGCCCACGCACGACGACTTATTTCAATAACAACTGTTGTTGGTGATGCCTACTATTGTGTTCCCTTGCATGTGTTTTCAAAATGAGTTTATCCCGTTTGCTGGATAGTTTTGCAAGACAAACAAACATCACAAGTCTCCATGCATTTCAAGTTTTCTTAGTCATTGCTGAGTCTCACCCTCTTCCTCTCTTACGGAGCAGCTTAAAGCAGTACCCAGCACTCCAGGATGACCCAGAAACAACTTTGGCTAGGTCAGTTCGCAAACTTATCAAGACCGACATGGTTCATCAAGTTCCAGATAAATTTGATACAAGAACAACTCAGATCTATTTGACCGATAACGGTAGAAGACTGTGGGCTCGATTCTCATCATGGGCTCTCCCTTCAAGTGACCACGCTCCAGAACTGGCACAAGTAAATACACCTAACTGGCACAGCAATTAAAGTTTATTTGGTTTTATCTCAATCATGATCAAATCATTTTTAGGTGCTTTCGCTCTTCTGAGCCTGGGCACTAGCGCCATTTCTGGTCCTTACTTCAACCCAGAATTCAATGGATCGACCGTAGGCGACGATTATTTGGGCGGTGCTGTTACGCTCGACATCGGATATGAGGATGGTGGTGAAGGTTATTCCTGGTTTGTCCAGGGTGGACCTGCCTTGATTCTTCCCGAAGGAACGGACAGCGACGTCGAACTGGCTGGAAAGCTGGGCGGATCAATCGCTCTCGACGCTGAAGAGAATCTGTCTTTGTACGGCGAGCTCAGCGGGGTGACCGGCGACGACTTTTCATGGGGCTCGAAATTGGGCGCTAAGGTTAAGTTCTGAAGCACGAAAGTGGGCCAGCTACAGCTGGTCCTTTTATCGAGTAGTGGTAGTCGGTTGTCTACAACCAGTTAACTGGGAGAACTGCTGGCCGCCAACTTGGATGATTCCTTATGTCTATGATTTAGCTGAATATTATTCAACTAAACCTTATAGCAAGGAGCAAGACTATCTTGACCAAGTTAATTAATCTGCTCGGTATTCTCGGGTTCTTATTGTCAGCGGGACTGACGACAGGTGCTTTAGTTCTTTACATGAAGTTGCCTGGAATCATCGCTGATGCAAAACTCGAACTGACCGAAATGGTTACGAGTTTGATCCCGATTCCTCTACCTGTAGATGGTTTCGACGAAGACTTCGAAGGCTTACCCCTTCCAAAAGAATCATCAGATTCAGGAGTCCCTCAGTTACCATTCTGAAGCAGGAATAAAGCGCAATTTCGCGCTTTATTTTTTTATTTACTTATGTTAAAACTTTGTATACATTTACAACACACCGACAATCACTGAAATTAATCAATTCCCATGAAAAAGTTTTATAACAAGTGTTTCTGTTTGTACTATCGCAAGAGACCAAACGAAAGTAAAACTCGATACAGAGTTGACACAGGGTAGAAGATGCTTTACCATCAGCTCTGTGACAACCCATCAACACCATCACATTCTAAGAACATGAAACTCGAATCTCTGCAGGACAAAGCCTTTCTTACAGCTCGCTTATGGGGCGAGTGCGACCACGCTCTGGCGGAGGTCAGTGAATCTTTCGGAACACCCTGGGAGGCTGCCCGCGACACTCTCAACACAGCTTTAACTATTGCCGAACACAAAGGAGTTGAACTAGATCAATTCCAAGGACCAGACTCGCTCTTTCGTTTTCCCGAGATTGGTGCGCAAGTAATCGTGCGAGTGACTCGGCTACCGGTTCCTTGTGACGAACTTGCCAAACTCGACATCAGAATCGAAAAACAAGAGCGGGAGCTGAAGCTCTTAAAGGCTAAGCGTAAGTCTGTGATCGAAAAGCTAAAGATCAAAGGCTTTGACTTTGTAACAGAAAAGGTGACTACCGCTTACAAGCGTTTATCTAAATGAACAATCCTGAGATTTACATCCTCCACTGCTCTGTCTCATCATCCGTGAGGCAGAGCGTGCAGATCGCTTTCGAGGACTACAAATTACCTGACGGTGTCATAGACACACTCAAGCAAGCTAGTGCTTTATCAATTCGGCCAAAGCTTTCTAACGCTTTGAAGGATCACCTTCGTGACGTACGGATGCTTCAAGTGCAACTGTACGATCGGTGCACCATTAATCACGGCGATATCCATTTCCTTCATCCTGACTATTTTGAAGACGCTATGGATCGGATTAAAGAAATCAGAGCCAAAGTCAAAGAATGCAACTTGCTTCTCAAAGATTCTTGGCCTGAAGAGTATTCGAATTGGAAGAGAACAGTCGACAACTTTTTCTCCCCACTCTTTATAGACAAGAACGAGCTTGACCTCGTTCGGGAGGCTTACCTCAAAATGTTTCCGACTGAGAAGGAGTTCACGGCTCCAATTAACGTCTCAGTCGTAGGTCCATGTCCTGCAACTATGCAAAAGGTTGATGACCCCCAAACTCTTTCAAGTCAGATTCAAAATGAAGCCACTGTAAATACGTCTCAAGTTTTAAAAGCTGCTTGCGACGGAGCTCTCGACAGAAGTCTTGGCACTATTGCTGAGTTACTCGATGACCTGGACTCCAGAGCAGCTAACAAGGTTGGCGACATCGTTTTAAAAAGAGACACTAAACGAGGATCGTGGCAGAGAATAAAAGATGAAATCGAACTCGCGGCAAAACATTTACCTCAGTTGGAAAGTATCCACGGGCTGATCACTTCTTTGATAAAGATCGGTCAGACAATGAGGGATGCTCCGAAAGGAGTAGAACGCGTCAACGCCTTTGAGCAGTACACTCAAATTCGTGAAGAGATACGAGAGGAATCTCAGTTTCTAGTTCAAGAAGCAACCTCTTCTAAAGGACTCGACTCTCTTCAGATGTCTTTGACACTTACAAATAAGTACAAAGACCTTTTAACTAACCTTTCCCAGTGCGACTCCACTCATGATCTCCAAACGATTGAACAAGAGATTGAGGTTCAAACGAGCGTTTACAAGTACAGGGCTCGGCATTTACAACAAGTTCTTGGCAAAGCTCGGGAACGTGTTGCTGTATCTTCCGACATTGAAACGATCATGGAGGAAGGTGCTTCGCCGGAAAGCCTTTTACGAACAGAACTCGACTTTTAAGTACTTAGTCCCTGGTAAATCTATTCACGGGCCTTACAAACGCAAACGTAATTTCTTTTAAACATGGACACTACTACTTTCACAGACCTTCAAAATTTTCGTACACAGTTGAATAACGCTTTCCTGGAAAGGACTGACGTCATTGACGGCATCATTGCAGCCATTATCACTGAGCAAAATTGCTTTTTGTTCGGCGCTCCTGGTACTGGAAAGTCTGAGTTAGTGAGACAAGTAGCGAAGGGATTCAACAACTCAAAATTCTTTAGTTATCTTCTTTCTCCAACCACAGATCCTTCCGAGCTTTACGGTCCCGTTGCAGTTTCGAAGTTACTCAAAGATGAGTATACGCGTGATGTAAAAGGATACTTACCTGACAGCAACATAGCTTTCTTAGACGAATTATTTCGTGGAAGTTCTGCAGTCTTAAATTCACTCTTGCAAATTCTTAACGAAAGAACATTCAACAACGGGAAAGAATTAATTCAAACAGAGATCAAATCAGTCGTTGCAGCAACAAACTCTTTCCCATCAGACGAGTCACTTCAGGCGTTTTGTGACCGTTTTCTTTTTCGACCGACTGTATCTGGTTTGAAGAAACCTACAAACAAACGCAAACTTTATAACTGGGCACTAAAAGGAGGTAGACCTGATATTTCTTCAGGGCTGACTCTCGAGTCTATTTCAAAACTGCAGACAGCAGCAGCGGAGATCACAGTCACAGACACGTTTATTGACGTGTTCACAGAGTGTATAGATATGCTTGAAGGAAGAGGTGTATTTGTTTCAGACAGACGTCGTGTACAGATACTGAAATTTCTAAGAGGGTGGGCAGTTGTTCAAGGAGAAGACTGTTTGCTCCCCGAATATCTACATTCGACTCTGCCTCATATCGTTTATCAAACAGAGGAGGATGTGGCAACGATTAAAGAAGTTGTTGACCAGTGTGTCCCCACAGCAGATAAATTCTTGCGATCAGTTCAGCGAGCTTCAACCGGCCTGATGAACGAATACAACTCTCTAAGAACTAAACAAATTGATCGAATATCTGAGCTAAGTATTCACGTTGGAAAACTTAAGCAGCTTCATAATGATTTAAAAACTGTGGCTCAGAAAGTAGAGGACACACTTGATAACGATCAAATGAGATTTACAGCCACGACCAGGATGAAAGCTACAAAAGTTTGTCAGGAAATTAACCACAACGTAGATCAAGTCGCAGAATCAATTTCTAGGTACCAGAAATGAAAAGATCTATCGATGTAGTAAGACTTGCAGAATCAGAACCATTGGTGCTTGCTGTTTCTGCGTTGACCGATTTCTTGTGGCCTGACTTCGTAAGGGAGGCTAAGCCACGGGTGAATTATTTTTCAGATCAATACGACATCAGACAACTGAGTCGATTTGGTAAGGAGTTATTTGAGTTTTTATATACAGGAGGAGACGTTAATCTTCTTGTGTCAATGGAAGATATAGAAACCTACCTTCACGAAAAACAAGATGGTTCAAACCCTGCGCCACCTAAGGGTTACAAGCCTGAAAATGTGCTTTGGCAAAGTATCTTGATTGGTTTATCGACAAGCCCTATTTACAGTTCCGTTTATGAAAATTGTTTAGGAAAACATTTTGAATCAGGTAACACAGCTGTATGCATTCTCAACGAAATAAGTGACGTAATTGGAGAAATGATTAACGAGGACAAAGCTGTGCAGAAAGCCTTAACAGTTATGGCTAGCGATTTGCAGCAGATGAGAAAGGATTTTACTGACGCTGTTAAAGCTGGAGACAATCAAAAAGCTTCTCAACTCAGACAACAGGGAAAAGAATTAGGTCAACGAATTGAGGATATCCTTAAAGGCGCTCATGATCAGTACAGAAGCGAAATACAAGACAGCATTGAACAAGGCCATAAAGAGGCTGGAGATATTCAAGATGCCATGAACGCTATGGCAGGAAACCACGAGGGCTTTGGCGTTAAGTTGAACGACGTACAACAAAAGCAAGAGCTAGCCAAACGCCTACAGGCAAACCGACGCTTGATGGAGTTAGCACAACGACTAGGAGGGATGAAGCAAGCCTGGTCTCAACGAATTAGATCTAAGAAACATAACTCGTCTTTTAGCGACATCGTTGGCGCAAAGATGTCTGACGATGTGACCAAAGCTTTTCCTTCAGAAATTGCTTTAGCTGCGACAGAAGAAGGTAAAGCCTTATTTGCGTACAAACATTCTCAAAAGACTATTCTCAGCAAAGATTTTGAAGCAACAGTAAAAGAATTAAACAAAGGACCAGTAGTCATGTATGTAGATATTTCTGGATCTATGTCAGGAAATTCTGAGTTGTGGTCTAAGGCGATCTCGTATGTAGTTGCAGAACAATGTTCAAAGGAAAATAGAGAAATTCAAATACATCTGTTCGACACAGGAGTAAACCAAAGCATAGTTTTAGAGCCTCGAAGTGGTGACCACGAGGGGTTACTTAATTTCTTGATGGCTTGGTACACCAGAGGTGGAACTTCTTTCGATCAAGTTATGATTCACGCTTCTGTACGTGCTGACATAGATCCAAGAGCAGATATTTTGATAATCACAGACGGAGAGTGTCAAGTGACTGACTTAACTGTGCGTAGATTTAATGCTTTTAAAGATAATAATAAAATTGATGTCTTTGGATTCTGCATAGGTAAAAAGAGTGAAAGTCTTTTAAGGTTCTGCGACTCAGTGCATTTGGTTGATATTTGTGAAGATGCAGAGTCTTCTGACCTGTTTCAAAAGGCGATTAGCTAAGTGGTAATTAAATTAAATACGTATGCTTTAAGCAAGTGCATCCCTTAAAAGAAGCAATTGCGACTGTAGATTCAATATCTAAAAAATATGTCACGAAGCTAGACAATGCAGAACTATTACATTGGATCGCAAATTGTCTTACTCAATATCAAGATACACGTTATGTGACGACGTTTGAAGGACGTTTAATTACATATCTTTCAGGTCCAGAGGTGTTTAATGTGCTGACGTTAGACACAGGAGGAATACCAAGGTCAGAAAAAACTATATGTGTAAGTAAATATATAAGTAAAGACTATGCTTGTTTAAGCCTAAAAGAGCTTCACGAAGTAATCCAGTGTACTTCATACGAACTGTGGCACATAGTGAGAGAAGTTGAGAAAGACATTATGAAATCAAAGAAGAGTTGACTAAACAATGATCATCATTACTCTTAGCGAGGATCAATCATTCTTATGAAAGTCAACTTTCAAATTGCTGGCGTCCAACTTAAAGAGTCGGAGGCAACCACACTGTGCACACTGTCAGACTCACTGCCCTCAGTGACCGTCGACTTGATGGATCATGTTGACTCAAGTCTTCTGGACTGTACAAAGTTATTCAAGCTGAGTATTGAGAAGAAGCATCCAGAACTTGCCGCTCTGGCAGCGAAGCTAGCCATGGCTACTCCCAGCTCCACTAAAAAAGTAAAGGTAAGTTCAAAGAAAAAAAATCGTCAGACGATCAGTGGCATTCAAGTAAAAAAAGTTTCTTTGGACGTTGCCTTAGAAGAATTGCTTGTTGCTCGGAACATTAGGTCCGCAGGAGCAGCGATGATTCTCTCTGAGTTAGCAAGGCACTCAGATCTAACACTGCGTTCAATTGCTGTTAAGCAAGTTAACAGCTTGGCTGGTGTGGGTCTAGCCAAAAATTCCGACCTCTTTAAGGGATTCAAAAAAGTAAAAAGCAAGTACTCTCCCTTCGTTGCTAAGGCTCAAAAAGGAGTCATGACCTATCATTCATCACCGATCTACGGAGCGATGCGTGATGGTCTTGCTTACCTCGTAGAAAGGGGTTTGGTAAAGGTCAGTGAGGAAACAACTTACGGCTCAACTGACAAAAAGCTGAACGAAACTCAAAGCTTCCTGCAGCGCAAGGTGTACATCCTCAATTTGACTGAACAAGGCGAGGTCCTTGTCGATACCTGGGCAGATGTAGATGAATTCATCCTAAAATTTTGGGAAGGACGCGTTGCCTGAGTGAGAGCAAGCTAAGCTCAGTGGGCCGCAAATGAAGCGGCCCTTTTTTAATGCCATGCAAATCAATTACATAACGACGAGAGATCAATTCGAGAGAGCGTTAGCTGAGTTATGGATCCTGCCCAAACTTTGCGCTGACTTTGAAACGACAGGGTTAGACGCAAGAGTGCATGAACCACGGTTGCTTCAGCTTTGTACCACTCAAGAAGACGTCGCTGACCGAATCGTCTACGTCATAGATTTTTTTAAGTGCAAAAACACTGACGGTCTGAAAGCTCTAATCGAGTCTCGCGAGATGCTTCTCCTGCATAACGCAAACTTTGATATGCAGTTTTTCTTAAAGCTTGGTATCGATTACAAAAAGAAAATCTTTGATACTTTTCTTGCTGAGCGTTGCCTCTGTGCGGGGTTCAAGGAGAAAAAGGTAAGCCCTAAAACAGAAAAGGTTTTCTTCGGAGACGTCAGTTGTTCTTTAAAAGCAGTCGCATCGAGACGTTTAGACCTTGAAATATCAAAAGAACAGCAGGTATCCGATTGGAGTGCTGATGAGTTAGCGATTGAGCAAATCGAGTATGCAGCTAAAGACGTTGACATACTTCCTAAAATTGCAGGTCTGCAACTGACAGAGCTAGCAGCTGAAAACTTACTTGAGGTCTACACTCTCGAGAGTCAAGTTATCCGCCCTGTGGCTTTGATGTGTCACTATGGGTTTAATGTGGATGTCAATAAAGTGAAAGCTCTAAAATTTAGAAAACAGCAGGAGCTGGACACAGCGACTAGATTATATTGTGAGGACCTTGATCGTCGTCTACCCGATGAAAAAAAACTCCCCAAACTTGCCGATGGAACAATCGCCATCGGAAAGAACGCTAAGAAGGAATTCAATCCTGGATCTAATGCACAGTGCATTAGATGCTTCAACGAAGTCAACACTGATTTACCAGTTGACCCAAGAACAGGAAAGCAGACTCTGTCGCAAGTCGCTTTAAGCGAATTTGACAGTGATGACCACACGCTCAATCTGCTTAGGAAAAGAACAAAGCTAGAGACCGCTCTGGCCCATACGCAAAAAATTATCGACAACATAAACCCTGTGTCAGGTCATATGCACAGTGGTTATAACTCCTACGGAGCTAACAGCGGAAGATTCACTAGCTCGGGTGCAAAACGAGTTACAGGCAAAAAGAAGAAAGAAAACTGGGGAATCAATATCCAGCAAGTACCCAGGGATAAAGAATTTCGAGAATGTTTTGTACCGTCGCCTGGTTTTAAGTTTGTTATTGCCGATTACTCGCAGATCGAACTTCGATTAGCTGCAGAGTTGATTGGTATTCCTCAAATGATAAAAGCTTTCCAAGAGGGGGCTGACCTTCACTCTCTTACAGCGAGTCTTATTTACCACGTAGGGATTGAAGAGGTAGAAAAATCTCAAAGGCAGATGGGTAAGACCCTGAATTTTGCTTTGCTTTACGGTATGGGATTTAAAAAGTACAAAACGTATGCCGCCAGTTCAGGGAATATCATCTCTCTTTCTGAAGCCAAAGTCGCACATGCTGGTTTTCATCGTGCTTACCCTCGTTTAAGGGAGTGGCACCGCGAAAGAAACGCAATGGTTCAAGATGGTTGGACTTACGTAAGAACTCCAATCGGAAGAAGGAGGCTACTTAGTTACGACGACGCAGCTATGACTACTTGTGCTAACACGATTATTCAAGGAGCTGGAGCAGATGTCTTGAAGTTGGCTATCGCAAGACTGAGCAAATTTGTTAATCACGAGTTCAGACCGATTGCTACAGTTCATGACGAATTAATATTCGAAGCACTAGAAGGCAAAACAGAACACTACAAGACGATACTCGAAAGAGAAATGAAAGATGCAGGAGAAACAATTATCACTAAAGTGCCAGTGAAGTGCGATGCCAACATCGGCGATTCTTGGGCTGAAAAATGAGTTTTACTGCTTGGTTCCCCTCAATCGAAAACAAAGAATTTTTTACTGCTAAGACAGACAGTGGATACATAGGTTGTATAAAAACTGACAAATGCATCGTGCTAACGAAAGAGGTCTATGACAAACCCTTGGTGGCAGCTAACGCAGCTAGAAAATTAAACAAGACTCTCAAGCAAGACGGGGCGATCAAAGAAGTAAAAAAGGTTCAGACCGCCACAAATAAAAAGACAAATAATCAATCCAAGGTAAAGTTATCAGGAAAACTTTACACAGAAGAAGAGCGTAATAATATGCCGCTCCTCTCCCTAAAAGAGGTTTGGGTGGTGACTCGCCACGGTGAGTTTGTAGAAGACTGCCTAAACCAAGAAAAGAAACTTTTGTGCTCATATACCAAGCATCGACAAAAAGCAAAGCGTTTTAAGAGTCACGAGGAAGCTTTAAGAACAGCTAGAACACTTAAAAGTGTCATAGGGCCTGGTTTTGATATCAGTCGTTATTGGCTAAAACTGAGCTAAATTAGAGTATATGTAGCTGCACTCATCAATAGTGACTTCACTTCGTTATAACTCTCCGATGAAACAGGGTCTGCGTAAGGCAGGCGGACTGTTTGGTTTAGATCTTTTTAAGCTTTTCGAAGACAGCGAAGGAAGCGAACAGGGTGATTTCGATCCAGCACTTTCGTTTTCAACAACTTCGAAAGGCAGAGGTGGTTTAACTTATTTACCGCAGCCGCAATCGGCAGTAACCACAACTCTTGCCTTGATGCCTCGTTCGCAACAAGTGCAGGCACCTAGTGATCTTGCTCAACCTCAGTTACCTTCTCCTCAGACTGCAGAGCCGGTAGAAGCAAGTAATCAAAAGAGTCTTCAAGACATCGCTAGGGATTACGGTCAGACAGCTTTATTCGGTCACCAGGATTATAAAAAAGCAACTCAGGATTATGGTTACTCGAACGAAGACGTCCAAAAATATCTTGAAAGCAATCCTTACATGCTCGCTATGAGCAACCGCGCAGGTCAAGGTGGTTTGATGGATGAAGTTTTACGTGGAAGAGTAGATACAACAAAAGCAACCACACGAGAATTTGCTGATGCACAGCGAGCTTTCACACCTACTGAAGGTTCTCAGCAAACACAAGCATTTCGGAATGCTCAGTCATACTCTGGTGCTCCTGAAATCTCTACTCAATTTGGTCAAGACGCCAATTACTTTGGTAAAGAAGATCTTGCTGCTGCTCGTCAATCTGGTTACTCAGACGAAAATATTAAGAGCTTCTTACAAAAGAATTTAGATAGTCTTCGGGGTCCGAACGTACCAGGTGGTGAAAGTGAGATTGGTCAATTGACTGCAGGCATGAAAAACAAACCAGAGCCTCCACAGGCAAATACTTTCCGTCCAGTCCCTGATAATGCCATGGTGACGCCTCCGGCTTCAGAAAGAGGACCAAGTCTCGAGCCTGAAAATATTGTTAGAAATGCGCCAGAGATCCGTCTATCAGCTGGACAAAGCGCTGAGTATTTCGGTCACAAAGATGTCGAAGCAGCTAAGGCGGCTGGTGCGTCTAATAAGCAAATCGCTAAGTACATTTCTCGGAACCCCTCACGTCTGCGAGGCGGTAACGTACAAGGCGGCGGTGGTCTCTACGATGAGTACGCGAAGTATATGTAGTGATGAATCTTTTCAGTAAGTGCGCTCGTCGCCTGAGATTATGGGTAAAACTGTATTCTCTTATGACTGCACCTGCGTGGGATGCCGAATTACAGCTTGAACAGGCTGCAGAGTGGCAGCCAAACGATGTCTATTGAGTACTACAAACTCAAATTAGTAAAAAATAATAAAGAGATAGAGTTAGGGGTTTCTGCTTTAGACGCTGCCCACGCGCAGGGACAGGCTTTAGACATATCCAGAAGTCTTAGCGCTGAGAAGTTTGAACTTGGTTATGGAAAAGCCAAGCAAACTAGATTAAGCAAACTCTATGAGAGGCTTGCTTTCAACGATTTTGACCACAGAGACTGTTTTGAGTGGACAGGCTCAGTGACTAACAAAGTGCCCAGTACATATGTATTCGGTAAGAGGTACTACGTGCGTCCATTGATATTGGGCTACCTGGACATAGAACGAGATGGTGTAGTTAAAAATCAATGCAAGAACCATATGTGCATCAACCCATACCATAACCAGTATCTCAAGTCACGAAACTCAAAATTGGGTAGCGGAGACCTTCAAATGCTTCTAGCATTCCGAGGCCAAGGTGTGAGCGCTTCGCAAATCGCCAAGGCATTAAACGTACACCGCTCAACGATTTACCGGAACTTAAAGCATGAACGTATTTCTGATGGGAATCAGGATTACAGACGAAGCAAGCACTGAAGACGGAAAAGTCAATGTGATTGCTGAATCTCTTCCTTCGTCTGCAAAACGTATTTCCACAAAGGTTCAGCTGATTCAAAAAGCTGATCACTATGTCGGAAAACTTCTTCTGGATCTTAAAGAATCTCAAGAAGTCCTAGCCATTGGACCGACTAAGGCCACGCCGGATGGTGTCCTACAGATGCAGCCAATGCTGGTTGTCTCACGGGATAACTTTTCCGACATCCTTGCCATCAACACCTTCATGGCGTGTGGCGGGTTAGGACCTAAGTCTGAAGAAAATGAAGTCGGTGACTCAACTGTCACGAATCGGTCGATCGCTTGGCAGGCACCTGACGACCAAGAGACAAACTGGTTCAAGCTCACCGCATGGAACGAACATTCGAAGCAGCTTTCCGAACTTCCTAACGGAACTCCAACTATCGCAGTTGGTCGAGTGAGCACAAGCGAAAAGGATGACAAGCAGTATCTGAACTACGCAGTAGATCAAATCCTGTACCTACCTAAAGGCACGAAGTCCGCGCCTAAGAAAGCAGCTGACCCTGAAAAAGGACAAGTCTCTGCAGCGGCTATTGGTTCAATTAACTTTTCTCTCTGATCTATGACTTACATCGCAGGCAAATTTGCAGCAGATGAAATTCTCTGCCAAGTACCACCGCACACTCTTCGCATTGATCTCCAACAGCGCCGTTGGAAATCGGACACAGATCCGGATCAAGCAATTACCGACTCGAATGACAACGGGATCCCTATCTCATTTGTACTGCTCGGCTTTAGTCCCTTCTATGGGAACCTCGGGATGCGGAGTCATCAAGAATTCATCCGTATCGCTTTCGTGGGTGTGGACCCTACGCATCGTTTACTTCCTTCTCGTTGCGTTGCTACCGCTATTATTTCTGGCAAAAGCAGTCAGAAAAATTTTATTTCTTATTTCCAGACTCTTTATAACAACCGCATCAACGTTGCGGAAGTTATTACAAAAACTAAGTTTGTCCAGAAGAGCTTTACTCAGACTGATCCGGTGACGGGAGCAGACACTGGTAAAGTTAATTACAACGTTCTGGAATTCGCAGATCGACCGGTTGGTAACGACGAAGAAAAATCTCTCGTCAAAGATATTGATGAGTGGCTCAATGGCGATGGAGGAGAGCTGGTATCTTCTGCACTTCGTGCTCATATCTCCGGTGCGAATCTGGTCGAGCTACCTCTCGGAAAAGACCACGCAGAAATTAAAGAAGCATTCAATGAAGCTCATCCACAAATCGAAGCAGCTAAGTCAGAAGGGCTGGCGTCTCTACCTGCTGGGGCTGGCAACCCTAAAGGTGCACCTCCGGAACCTAAGTCAGAAACCAAAGAACTGACAAAGGAACAGAAGGAAGCTCTAGAAGCTGCTGGTTTATCTGTTTAAATCAAACCTATACAGGTTTATTCAACAAGGGTCGCTTCGGCGACCTTTTTTCATGGCTTTAACAGTGACTTCAAGGGAGGAAGCTCAGCACCAGACTCCGCCACAGCCTGAGCAAGTTGTGAGAATAAACGTTTTTGTACAAGGTAGTTTGCGTGTAAAAGATCTAAGATCTCAATTAACTCAGGAACGCTGTCTACTTCCTTAGCTCGACTCATGAAATGAAGATGGTAGAACTCTTGCTCCATCGTCATGTAATCCCTCAGACGTCCTACAAGCTTTTCTGATTCTGACTCCATGTCGTTCTACCAAGTCCCAAACAATATTTTCAATCCTATTGCAGAAAGAAAGCTATGCCCTGGTCGAGTAGTCCTACCAAGCGATAATGCAGGAGAACTTAAGAGTCAGTTGATCTCATGGGGTTACACAGACTGCATCAGTGCACCACACGATGTTTCTTACCTAGAAATACAGTGGTGGAAGAGCTTACCAGAATTTGACTGGACAGTAGCGATCACTCAAGGAAAGCAAGAACTCGACTGGATTCTTGAACCAGGCTTTGAGCTAGCTAAGAAAGGACTGATAATTCTCGATCGTTTGACTTTTTTAGAACCTACTAGAGGGCGAGCTGATTTTTTAAAGTCAAAACCTTTATCCAATATTATTGTTTTAAACCCTCGTCCGGTATTTCGTGCGGATCAGAGAAAAACAAAAGACTCAGTAACGTCTGCGTGGTATGTGTTTAATAAAGCTAAACCGAGAAATAAAGAGACAAAAATTGATTTCGATGTAAGCTGGCAGCGACCAAAGTCATTTTCATAAAAGTGAAAGGACGACTTCAGCTCTTACTATCTCAATGGATTGAAACCCAGCAAGAAACAAACAAAAAGCTGGACACAATCACCGCAATCTTAGTTAGCAACCAACTTTTGCAGGAATGTGTCGACCACACAGGGCAAGGAAGAGAAGCTGACGAAATTGCTGAGCTAATCGCTGATTCGTTCTCAGCGGGACGCTGCCTATTGAGCGAGTTAGACCAGAGAAACCGTGATTTTGAATATCAAAAGAGCGAATTCTTTATAGACGATGAGCCTGATAGCCCTACAAAAGCAGACACCGATTTAGAACCGTTTTAAAATTACTCAAAGGTAAAAGTTTTGGATACCAGGAAAACGATCAATGGTCTAAGGCACTATCAGTGCCCTGGAGTTCCTGAGTACCTGCCCTCTGTCACTTCAATTCTTAGTAGCACTGCAACCGCTAAAACTCAGCAGAAGTTAGCTCACTGGAACGTGATGAACCCAGGAGTAGCAGACGCAGCTGCTGCAAGAGGAACTTGGATACACGAAGCTAGCGAAAATCACATCCGAGGTTTAAAAGTCGTACCGCCTCAACACTATGCTCCTTACTGGGTAGGAGTGCCTGAAAGGATCGACGAACTTTTAGACGGTGGTCGAGTTCTTTGGTCTGAAAGACCTTTTAACCAACCAAAGTGGTCAAAATATGTAGGAGATGATGGTGTAGGCAGAATCTTTTATTACGACGAAAACTCTGGGCATGGTTACGCGGGCTGCTGCGACTTGATCTACATGGATCACAACGCTGAAATAATTCTTGCAGACTTTAAAACTAGTGCTGGTCCGTACAGCGCTCGGTTCCCCACGAAGAAACATAACTTGGACGAAAAAACTAAAAAAGCAATGATCTCAGGAGTTTTTAAGGTAAAGAAGACAAGGCTTCAACTAGCTGCTTACAAACTTGCAGCTGAGTCGTGCTTAGGAATTAAGATTAGTAAAACGCAGATCATCGTTTCCACTCCTTTCGACGAGTATCAAACTCAAGTATTCACTTTCGGTGAGACAGAGGTTGAGAAAGATGAAGCTGCGTGGTTGGAACTAGTAAATAAATTTTTTACTGAGGTCCGCCCGAAGGCTACACAGTCTTAAATCTTTGCTACCAAGGTGGCGAAACTCCGGATTTAGGGCAGAATGACGGAACTACAGAACTTCTCATGCATTTCATTTGCTCAGTAAACAGCAAAGTAGTCAGTGCGCTCGATGCTGTTACGGGCAAGATTGAGCAAGGTGGTGACTTTCGTACTTTTAACAATAACTGGAAACCTTTTACATATACTTCTGAAGAAATTGCTGATGAAGTAGGTCAGAGTAAAGGTCTATGTGCGTGGCATTTAGTTGAAGGAAAAAGAATAAAAGACGGCACCGGACTTATACAAGCCGGTTTAATTATCATCGATATCGATAATCAAGCCGACGGTAAAGATGTCAATGGAAACAAGATACAGAAACAGGAACTTTCTTGGGAAGAGGCAAAAGAGCTTGATATTTGTAAAAAATATCTTTCGTTAGCTTACGACTCTCCGTCTACATCTCAGTCGTGGCCTAGGTTTCGCTTGGTTTTTGGTTTAGAAAAACCAATTATTGATGGAGAGTTTTATCAATGGTTTACTCGCGCAATTGCGAAAGATATACCTGGGTCCGACATTAGAGCCACGCAGGTTCCAAACCTTTTTTATGGGGCTTGGTCACAAGGCGGGATACTCGAAGTTTCCGACAAGTTTATTCCAACTGAAAAAATTGATGAAGCTCTAAAAATTTATCATTCATTACCTAAGGAAGAAAAAGGGAATAAATTCGACGTCACGGAAGCGCTTGAGAATATCGCTGTTGACGATGAGGGTGTTGACTTTCAGCGTCTCCTCTCCAGATCTGTGGTGGATATTCTGGAAGGGAAGCCTGTAGACGACAGAAGCCTTGCTGTAACAAGAGCAGTCAAGGAAATCATTGGATGGACCAATTGGCTTAGAGACCAGGGGATACCTACTCAGGTGTCACCCTTGACATATGCACATCGTGCGTTCTATGCTGTCTATGCGTACCCTGCGGAGGTAGATGGGAAGTTTACTCGAATAGTTGAAAGCATTCGCGACGTCGAGTCAATCAGGCCAGCAATCGTTATGGCGTCAGAGCATGACGAGATCGCAGCTTGGAAACGTCTTCGATCAGTTAATAAAGATGTTTACGACAGTGTCGCGACAGACGAGATTAAGGAAGCCATTAAGCAAGTCAAGCCCAAGGCTGTCAACTCAATTCTTACCTTTGACGACTTTTCGATAAACGAAAAGCCCAACACAACAACATCAACAAAAACACCGGAAGAGAACATGTCTGTCCCACAAACACCCGCTCAGCTGGTAAATCTTCAGAACGTACAGCAGCAAAACAGAGCATTTGCGGAAAACGACGTTGCAGAGATCATTGCAACGAATCAAGGAGATAACTACTTATACGATAGTACGCACGATAATTTTTATACTTACGATAATGACCTAGGTATATGGTATGTACAAGATGAAATGCATGTTAAAAAGAGAATCGTAAATGCTCTAGATACTTTTGTCACTGCTGGTGTCCTTCCTAAGTACCAGTCATCCACTGTTAATAGTGTCTACTCGATGCTTCAAGCAAAGATGCTGAAGTCTCTGAATGGCGGTAGGATCAGCATCTTCAGTAAAGGAAGGGGCTACATCCCTTTTCAAAACGGTGCGCTTGACAGTGAGACATTTGAGTTCGAGCCTGGACAAAACAAAGAGCTTTATTTCCGTAGTCGACTTCTGTACAACTGGGATAAAGAAAAAAAATGTCCCAAGTTTTTAGCTTGGTTAGACAACTCACTTCGAAAAGGACAAGGCACCTTAATTCAGGCTTATTCGAGAGCTCTTCTTACCGGGTACACCTCTGGTGAAAGATTCCTGCACTTGGTAGGACCTGGTGGTACAGGTAAGTCCACCATGCAGCAGTTAATGATTGCTCTTGCTGGTTTCAACAGTACCCACACCTCGAGTTTGGAGTTAATCGAAGCTAATAAATTTGAGACATACAACCTTATAGGTAAACGTTTGTTGCTTTTGACTGATGAATCAAATTACAACAAGCGCATGGACGTTCTTAAAAAACTAACTTCTGCTTCCGACACCCTGAGGGCTGAACGAAAGTATGGAAAAGAGATTATTAGCTTTAAGCCCGAGTGTCTTGTGTGTATCGCAAGTAACGAGCACATCAGCTCAAATGATTCTACGAGTGGTCTCGAACGAAGACGTTTGACGATCGTTATGGACAAAGTTGTCCCACCTAGTCAACGTCGTGAACTTCTCAGTGTTTACGGAGATCGTCTCGAAGGCGACTTTGTAGAGGAGCTACCAGGCATTGTCAGCTGGGCATTATCTATGTCGTTTGACGACATGCGTGACATTCTCGCTAACCCTGTCAAACATGCTCCATCACTAGCGCAGACCAACATCGACGCTCTTGTTTTTAATAATCAGTATGTTGCTTGGATGGCTGAGTGCTGTCTCTACGCACCTAACAGTTCAACAGTCGTGGGTCGTGGTGCAGCAAGACCAAGCACAGACGAATCAGAGAAAGGGATGTTTGTGAAAAATGCATACAGCGAACTTTATGCGAGTTACGCCAACTTTTGTAAAGCCTGTGGGTACAAACCCTCTGCAAAACCAAGGTTCGTGGAACGAACCATGGAAACACTTAGCAACATATTAAAACTTCCTGGCTGCAGAACAGTAACTAAAACAGGACTACCGGCAATCAAAGGTATACGTCTAAAGCCTTTTGATCTAACATCAGATCGCGCCTCACATGGTGACACTCGCTTGCCGAATCCAGTCGAATTCGCGCAGGAACCCGAGTTCTCAAAATGGGAAACTAGTTTTCAAAAACACGATGCTGACACTTAAATCTTTTCCTCTGACCATTTTTTTCGGGGGTGTCGCGGCAGTCACAACCGCTGTAACAAGCCCCCAATTTGTAGGAGCACCTTTGGCATTTATCGGAGGTGCTCTTGCGGGTATCTCCATTTCTGATAAAAAAGTCAGACAGGAGCGTGAAGGTTCTGATACTGCCCACCGGGTCAGTGGTGCATTTAGTGCGCTTTACGAGCGCAGTCGCGGTCTAGTAGATCCTGTCGAACTTTCATTCGTAGCCAACGTTGGTGTGGATCAGGCTTATGGCTTTTTGTCTGCGCTAGCTGAAACCACGGGGGCAACTAAGATTAATAACAACGAGGGAGTAGGTGCTGTATTCAATTTCCCTCACAGTGCAAACGCACTAGATGAACTCTCAGCCAATGCGCAGAACTGGGCTTCTCAACAAACTGCTGCACTTAACCAGCAACTTGAACAACATCGACAAGCACTTCGTACTGCTCAGCTAGCCCAGGCTGCAGCAGTTCGACAAGCTGCTAATCCTCCAATCGAAAACCCCTGGAAAGAACCAAGTGATTGAGAAGAACATAGAAATGATCACAAAGAACTCTATGTATAGAGTTTCCGTAAAAGAAGATGGAATTGAGGTAGCTACTTATGTTTCAAGTGCACATTTGGCTGAAGAAAAAATTCCTCACTTACTTGAAAAAGTTCGTGAAGAAGCCCGACGAGCTTTTCTCCGCAACCGAGAAGATGTCTGAAAAAGAACTCGACGACAAAGCTGAAAAACTCAGCGAAGAGGATCAAAAACTATTAGATCAAGCTCTCGCCAACCTTAAGGGTTTCATCGAAGAAGAAACTTTTATTGGTTACTGGGAAGAAGAAGAAAGTTCAGAAGACCAGCCTGACATAAATCTCCAACCGTCTAGTGATTGATCCTCGGTAGCTACCAAAGCTTTCGTGACGACCGGTAGCTGGGTTCCGAAGATTAGAGCAACCTGACGAGCAATCAAACGATGCTCAAGTTGAGTATCTTCCTTGGCACGTAGACCTACGTAATGCACCCAAGAGCGAACTGTTCCATTTGCATGAAGTCTGGTGGGAGTGTACAAAGGCAAAATATTTCTTGCGCACTCACGAGCCACGCCGGAATCAAGCATGTCTTCATAGAGAGAACGCAACTCTGCATCGACTCGATGAATTCGTTCTCGAAAATTAGTCATTAGATCGAGATCTACCTCCTCCACACTGGATTGCCGGTTTTTCTCCGCCTGTTTTCTAATATGAAACTCTTTTGGGTGATCGTGAATGTCGTCGGACATCACGGTAAACGGGTTCGAGTAACGCTGAGAAAGTTCTTGAAAACACAGGCTTTTGTGGCGAATGAGCTGTGCGCTAATTGCCCTAGAAGTAATAATCTCAAAACTTATATTTGCCTGCTCAAGAATCGACCAATGCCCATGCTTGATGCAATAAGACAGAAGTCGAGCATATTCTTCTCTATCTGGATCTGCCGTCGAGACACGCGCATGACGAGCGATAACCCTTTCTGCATCAGGGGTTATCCAGTCAAGCTTTACCGTGTGCATACCCAAGGATTATCTCGGGTAACAATAGGTCAGCTTCTCGGAAAAGTCTCTTGGTAACGGAGACGTGCAGTAATCTCAGACGGATTACTTACTGCACGCACCATATCAGCTGGACCCATACCTAATGCCATACCCGCCATACGGGTAGGTCTTGTCCGGTCACTTCGGTGCACTAGGAGATCCTCCTAAAACTTGTTCTTGAAGCAAGAGATCATCGCGACGGCGATAATCGTTTTGCATAGTCAGTGGTTGTAAGTCACGATTATTTAGGAAGTTTTGCTGAGGAAGCAAAGTCAAAGCCTGTACATTGGTTCGCATAGCTGGGTCAGCCTGATTGACCGTCTCGTGAACGTACTGTCCCGCAGACATATCCATCGGACGCTCAGGTAAAGGCATCTCTTGATGGTTGTAACCAGCAGGCCCGGTCACCTCAGCAGACTTAGTAATGTTCCCATCAGCGTAGGGAAGAGGGTTAACAGGAGCCCTCATGTAAGTTCCGTGATCGATGTTGTACTGGGCAAATACCCTGTTTACATCGTCGGTATACGCTTGACGACGCGACGTCATACTGATTGCGTCGTTCATGTATGAAGCAGGCTGAGCCGCAGACATACCAAGAGGTTTCAAGGCACCGGTCGGACCTAGTCCACCAGGTCGCTGAAGGAAGTTTTGTTTTTCCATAGGTTTAGTTTAGCTTCGTTTGGGCTGTTTCTCGCGATTAGTTTTCTCTTTAACTACCCGAATATTCGAAGAGTTGTTATTTTCCGGGTTGAAATCTTTGTGATCGACTTCTCTTCCGTCTCCCTTAGATACTCTTCCACTCTTTTCCATATGTCGACGAGCCTTGTTACGCGCAGCACGACGTTTCTTTTGACGTTTTGAACCGTGGTAATCACGATATTCTTTTTCATAATCGCGCTGCGCCATATTAAATAATCTTAGGCTGTTTTAATTTTACAATCACCTGTATGAACAGCAGTGAAATGATCTTCCCTGGCAGATTCACCTGACTCTCTGCACCACTCGTCCCACAAACCGGTATACAAACTGTTAGACCGACCAGAACGCTGATACAAAAAGTCCATAAATAGAGCTTTTCGATTTTCTTGCTCGTTGCTCCAGGTCTCAAAGATCTGGTTATACGAAGTCATGGTTTTGCTTTGATGTACCACCCAGAACTGTAGCCTTTCTCCACCATCCAGCGAGGAGCTAACTTTGTTTTCTCATATTTAACATGCGCTCCATGATCAGACTCATAAACACCTTCATCTAAATCCAAGTCACCTAAAGAGTTGTGTACAATTATATATTTTTGATCTTCAGTTATACCCACGGCACAAACCAAATGACCTGTTCCGCCTGGGTTGTCAACGGGTCCTGCATGCAAAATACCTAAAGGCACTGGAATTTCATCTCTTAAAAGCTGTTCTATGGCATTCCAGTCCCCGTCTTGTCGAAACTCTGCGTGCAGACCGTATTGTTCTAACGTTTTAACCTGTACCCAAGCTTCAGAACTTTCTCCGTTTTCACAAACCGCGTCCATATAATCTTTAGCTTCTTCTGGGCTGATGTCTTTGAGAGACATTAATAACATGGCACAAGACGCACTAAAACAGTTTGTATCATTAGTACCTAACTGATGTATATAAGGAGTATTTAGTTGCACATGTTTCTTAGGTTTGTATAAAAATTCTTTGTCTAGGTCATTGATTATTTTCCAATGCGGTTGATAGAAATACCAGGAGGTTTCGGGTTGCGCTTTTAGCCGCACCTCTCTGAACGGGGTACCAGCTGAAATAATTATCTGAACCCATTCCCAAGCACTACCTCTTTGAACAAAAAGCTTTTCAGTCGGATCTAGCTCATCAGGATCTTGAGCAGAAGTAGTCAACCAAGTATCATGCTTGGCATAAAGAGATTGACTCAGAAGAGGGTGCTTATCAGTAGTCACCCTGGTTCTAGCGTTGGTGTCTTTGATTTATTTTGCCTAAGACAAAGTGAAATAACAACACCACTAGAGCAGCTCTTAAAGTTGAGTTGTAAAGACTAGAAAACTGCTTCCAAGACAGTGAGCTTGACTGCGTAAGGAGAGCAGCTAATACGTACAGAAACCCATCAGGATTTAGGACTACGCTGTTGATTTTTTTTCTCACACAGCTTCAGTTGCTCTTGTAAAGAAACATAGTAGGAAGAAGAGGTTTTACCCCCTTCTTCCATAGTTTCTAAGACTTTTTCAGCGATAGAGCATTCCCAATCTTGTGGGGAAGTCATTTTTTTTACTGTTTGGGTTTAAGCAGCAGTGTAAGTGACGCGGTAAACACAGGGAGAACGATCAGTTTTTTCGACGTACAAGTAGTTCTCAACCGATGCTCCCACAGAGAAAGTGAACGAGACATCAAGACGGTTTGAAGTTTTAGGAGGAGCGACCTCACCCAAGATCGAACCGTCAGTTCCATCCATAATGAAAACACGCTTTACAGACATCGACCCCGCTTGAAGTGTTACAGTGCCTGTTCCAGTGGCACTAGAGGTAACACCGTACTTATCAGCACGTTTAAAGAATCCCTCAGAAGTATCTTCTGTGGTGAAGTTGACAACTACGTTGCCACCGTCTTCAGAACGATACTGACTAAAACGAGTAATCCCGACTGGGGCAGCCCCAAGTTCACGATTAAAGGTGACCTGAGCCATGTGATCTAGTTTGCGTTTATATCTTTTATTTTAGTATTAATAATACGGACTTAGATTTTTTATCAAATGAAACCCATCAAGTACAGCAAAGTTAACGCTATGGCTTATCAAGCCACAGAATTTTTGTGTTTTTTGAACAAGAAACTAAGCTTTAACCCCTGGGTTTTAAAAATTCGTCAACACTGCTTCGAAGACTGGGTTGAATACAAGGCTCAAATGACGTTAAAAAGTTTAAATATACAAACAGAGCAACTACATGAGTACTGGGCAACTACAGAAGCAAAAGATTTGGAGCCTTTTTTCTACGAATTCAATTTTGACGAAGATAGCGAGGGTACCCCGCTAGGCCCAGCTATGGGATCTACTTACTCTTTTTGCGAAGATGAGCCCGAGACTTCTTCTTCGCCCGAACGCAATTAGGAACCATACGATTCCCTTTTTTCTTCATGCCTTCCTGGACATAGCCATCCCAACAGGTTCCTTGCTTAGCCATTTTTCTTAGATGCTTTGAAAGAACGAGCTTTTTTACCAGCTCTTTTCGCTGTCTCAGTATTAGCTACATGCGTGTTCACAGGCTTTCCTTTTGTAGCCCGTTTTTTCTTTTCGTCAGTAGCACGACGCTCCTCCTTTGACATAGACGCCCACGCTGCTTTTGGCAGGTAGCGTTCGGTCCTCCCTTTTTCTCGAGCTTTATCCGCCACTGCCTCTCCCATATTCAAACTCAAATATAGCTCCCTGTAAGAAGTATCTCAAATCTATTATTTTTTCTTGGTCAATATTACCTTGACCGGACCAATTATCCAGAGTGAAATTGACAGCGTCGTGTAACGCACGCACAGAACGTTCGTCAAAAATACACGTTACGTAAGGGTCTTCTTCAAAATCACTTTTTCTCATACTCTTCTTTGGTCTGCCAATCTTCTTTAGACCATTTAGAGAGTTTGTTTTTCTTAGATTTTTTACCTTCGTATTCTCCGCCAGCGTCTTTGTAGTATTTAGTAGCCAACTGCATAGCTCGAGCGGAGTGTCCGCCCATTTTCTTACGAGCTTTAGCCTTTGCTCTGGCCCATTTTTCAGGATGTTTCTTCTTAGCAGTCTCAGCCATTAGATAATTTCACAAACGAACTGAGAAAGGAAATGATCTCGTCTTTTAATTTTAGCTACTCCAGTCAAATCGTATTTTTTCATTTAAAAGTAATCGTCAAGGCAGTATCTTAAGGTACGACATGTAAATTTTTACACCATGGCTGAAGAAGAAAGCCAAAATAGCAAGCAATCTTTTGAATTACTCGGTGAAGTCGTAAAAGTATCAGTTCTTGGATGGAGTGCTGCGTTATTAACACTTTCGTACATGGGTTACTTTCAAAAAATGGATCCTACTTTTATAGCCTCCATTTTTAGTGGATCTTTAGCTGGTTATGGAATTTCACGTGCAGTTGATACCAACGGAAAACAAAAAAAACCTAAGATAGAAGAGGATAATATTACAAAAAGTAAACCATGACCAAACTCACATGGCTAGTTTTACTGAGTCTTTGCAGTCCAGTTGGAGCATTCGCAAACACTGCACCAGCCTTTACTCAAGGCTCAATGAACAGCACGACAACCACGGAACAAACAATCACAGAAACAATCGAAATCGAAAAATTTGGAGGAGCTTACTCCAGTTACACAGGACACAACGTCACTCCAAGTGCAGCAATTGGAGCTACGGGCACTACTTACTCAATGACTTCCGGGGCAGACAATTGGCAATTAGAAATAGTAGAAAGAGCAGCCAACGCTGTCACAGAAACTCAGGACATCACACGGACGATAGAAACAGAATCTACAACTACTTCGTTAAGTGTGTTCTCGCAGTAACTCTGTGCTGTAATACCGCTTACGCTCAGACGAATGAGGGAACTTCTGTCATTGCAAACCCAATCGCTTCGAGCACCGGGTCAGTTACAAATTCTGCGGTGCAAATAAATCAAGGATCTTACAGCACACAAGGATTCGCAACTGGGCATTACTGCAATAGCGGCACTGTGGTTTTTTCACCTTTTTATCTTGGCGGTGGCTTTCACCCGCAGTACACCCGAAGTGAAAATTATGGTGCTCAAATCAGTATTAGCGTCCCGTTAGACGGAAATATTACAGAAATATGCAAAGAACTAGGTCGTAAAAGGATTCAGAAAACAAGAGTGGATATCTTGCTTACAAGAATGAGAGAGTGTACAAATATGTACGACAAGGGATACATGATCCGGCCCGAGTCGCCTTACTCAGCTATTTGTGACGACGTTGTGCCAATCGCTGCCTACTCCAAGTTGGGGGCTTCTTCCCTAACTTCCGCTGAACCCGATTAAATATTTGCTTAACAATTGGTTTTAGGGCACTAACGCACTTTTTAAAAACTGCAGTGGCTGTAAGCGTTGCTGCCACAGATATAGTTGCCGTCGTACCAGCAGCGACAAGTATTTCAGGTTTAGGTATAGGTATTTCTAAATTTCCAGGGAGGCTAACAGTATTAACAACCTCAGAAGCTGCTTGCTCTTTTTCAGCTACTTCAAGTTTAAATTTATCTAGATCTGTCCGTAGTAAATCTATTAAACCAGAGTATACGTCGAAGGAAGGTTGTACAGCGTCTACGACATCCTCAACAATTTTTTCTGCAACAGATTTTTCAGGTTCAGGTTCTTCAACAGGACCTTTTGGCGTTACTTTTGGGAGGTAATTATTTGCTTTACCAGGACGATAAGAAGGCACCAAGACCGTCGGATAATCAGGCGGTTTTGGTGCTAAATAATCTATTACAGGTTCCGGAAATTTTTTAACTTCCGGAAGCTTTATATCAGGGAGTAAAAACTCCGGCACTTAGAGCCTTCCGCTGGTGCTCCGTTCGTCACGACCATCGCGAGATTTTGCTTCACCTTTCCTTTCTTTTTCACGCTCAATCTTGTATTTCTCAGCTCGCGTTTTTGCACGAGTAGCTTTGCTCATCTCACCACGGCGCTTGCCTTTTTCAGTCGCTTGCACGGTTCCGTCTTTTAGATCTCCAGATTTCTGAAGAGTTTTTGTAGCAATCGCGTAGGCAGCCCCCTCTTTCATACCGGGGTTGTCTTTCATGATTGACTTGACTGCGTCCTCGAGAATGGCAGGCATCGATTTAGAATTCTGGGAGTATATTTATATTGTATCGACTTTTTATCATGTCTTTCCTACTAGAAAACTGGTCTAGTATCGTCGGCATTGCTGGTGCAGCTCATCTGCTTGCGTTGGCTATCGTCAACATGACCCCAACTCCTAAAGACGACGAAATTTATGCAAAATTTTACAAAATTATTGAAATGATCGCAGGTATTGTTACCAAGGTCGCCAAAAAATGACGTCGTTGTTGTTGGTTTTATTCTTGTCAGCGGGTGTACCTGAGGTATTTCTCAGCTGCAAAGAGACTAACGATTTGATAAAAACACTAAACGAAGATCCATGGATAAATAAGAAAGAAAATATAAATTACAAGAAAAAATTAGGGTCACAGATACGCCGTAGTGGACCTCGTAACTGCGGTGTAATTTTATAGATTATTTTGGAAAATTTTATCGAATCGTGGAAAGCGGGAGGTTGACATGCTTTTGAGTCCTGATTCAAAACTAAAAGATTTTGTACAACTCAAAGAAGATGTGTTTTCAGAAGAGCTTTGTAACGAACTTATCAAAGAGTATGAAAATGACGCCTGGAATAGAGCCGTCACTTTTAGCGGAAGGCCGAATGTACGTACAAACCAGCAACTTCAAATATCTTTTTTAGAAATATTAAATAAAAATCACCGTCGACATGAACTAGATCATATTATTTTTAAACACATGGAGAACTTAGCGGGAGCATATGCTCAGCAGTTCGAAGGGCACCTTAACTACGAGCAAGACGCAGGGTACGCACTGCTCAAATATCAAAAAGGTGAGTATTACCAGGAACATTGTGACGATTCGACAAAAGTAACGTTTGACGAAAACGGAGTGCCTGTCGCCTCGACTCTGACTAAACGAAAAATCACCATAATCATTCAACTCAACGATGATTTTTCAGGCGGAGGTCTTAGTTTTTTTGACGGAACTCTAAAAATGCCAGTCAAAAAAGGGTCAGCTCTTCTTTTTCCGTCCATATTTATGTTTCCACACCAGGCTTTACCTGTGGAAGAAGGTACAAGATACTCATTGATTACCTGGATCGACTGATGAAGTCAAAAGAGTTTCTTTAGCTTTCAATTTCTGGTGATTTAAGCTGCTTCTGGAAGAAGTAATGCTTCTCTTTCTATCCAGTTGATATATACAGAAGAGGGAGGATTAGGATCAGGCTGGTTGATCCAGCTCAAAATCCTATCCTCCCTTTCTGGTGTCCAAAAAATTTGGCCTCGATACCACTCAAACCAAGGTGTGTCTGATTTTTCTAGGTTACAGGCTCCACAGGCTCCAATTAGATTGGTGCGAGTGTGCTTTCCGCCCCCAGCTCTAGGGACTACATGGTCGAGAGTAGTCGGGTTGTGGCGACCACAATAGGCACACTCGGGCCAGTCGTCCAAAATACTTCGTCGGAACCGTTTTCTAGCAGACTTTTTTTGTAAACATTGGAGATTGAATACAAGCTCAAGTTCCGAACCGACCAAGGTTAATGGTGCGATTTACCTATATCCTACGTCAAATGTTAAGAACTATTAGTCCAATTTAATTCTCAAGCCAACTACACATAATTTCTTAGTTCCGCCTTTATTGACAGCTCCACAATGATCAAGTAAAGAAGAAAAAATAGCACCTTTACCTTTTTCAGGTAAGCATGAAAGCGAAGTGCGTTCCTTACTTTCTTCATTAGAGCTATTTAATTGCCATCTAGTCTCTCCATCTTCACAAGTACTGAGGTATATAAACATCACAAAGTCTTCGTTAAAAGCGTGATTATGAAAACCCATATCTCCTTCCTTGCCATAATCTAAAAAATGAACCCAAAAAAGGTTAATATTTTTTTCAGGTAAGTTAAGTAAATTAGAGGCTTTATTTAAGAAAAATTTAGTAAAAATATCTAATTTTGGAAAATCTGTATCAAGTAAATTATCTGTTGCGTACGAATCACTAAGATTAGAAAAAGCTGTTTCTTCTATATAAGGATTTTTTGGTAAATTAATTTTTAAATCTTCTAAAAACTCTAATAAACTCTCTATTATCCAAGGTTCAACTTCAAAAGTTTTAAGCAGAGGAAAATCCATATTTAGTAATAAGTCCAAGAAACGTACGAGTCACGAATACCTTTTTTTACTGGAAGAACATAGTGTTCATACATAAAACTTGACGGAAAAACTACTACAGTTTGATCTTCAGTCAAAAATTTTCTGTACGTTTGGTCGGGTGCTCGAATAACAAACTCACCTCCTTCTTCTGCCCCACGAAGTAAGCCAACGACACTACATAAAGGAACACCTCTTCGATTACCGCTAAACAAAGTGCTGATACTATCGACGTGTGGAAGCATTTCACACCCTTCTGTGTATCTATTTAATCTGATTGACGAGAACTGTGGCGCTTGAGCATACTCAAATTCGTCATAGTACGCTTCTAAGGCAAAAGCGCACAAATCAAAAGACAGTTTATTAGCACTTAACGAGCAGACAAAAGGTTCTATCTCACCGTTATTCTCTTCTTCATCTATACCACCAGGCATAGAAGCGACGTACGTATGACGTTCCCAAGCTAAATTTTCTTCTGTATCAATAATATTGCAAGCTTCTTTGGCTACATCTTCGGGAATTTTATAAGTTCGTACGAGATCAAAAAGGTCCATAAAAATCTTAAGGTCTCTTTAGAAGCTACTCAACGGTAACTATACTGCTATTATTCGGCAAGCGACAATTTTACTAGGTGTTCACTAAACACGATGTACTACCCTTAACACTCTACGAGTTTGAACTTCCTGATGCCTTGTACATAAAAACTCTAAAGCAGTGTGAAAGTCTTGATTGGGAGGCGATAGAGCATCGTAATCGCAAAAATCACTTTGGGCGAACATTTGATTGTTTATGGCATCAACAAGAAGAATTTCAAGATTTAGTAAAATTTATTGAAGACTGCTTAGAAGAAGTAAGAGTCGAAATAAAAGGAACTGCTTTAGGAAAACTAGCTGTATCTTCACTTTGGCCTAACAGAAGTGTAAAGGGTGAGTGGCACCACGGGCATACGCACAACTGGTCTTTTCTAACAGGAGTTATCTATATAAAGGGAATTACAGGTAACACTTGGTTTAGTCGTGAGAGTGAATGGGAAAAAATTACTAATTTTAATATGCGTCGAGAAGAGGAAGAGCAGCCACTTCTGATTCACAAGCAGTCACCTAAGCCCGGAAGCATGTTTGTTCTTCCTTCGAACTTATTTCATTCCGTTGACGAGGTCACCGAAGGAGAACGTATAACTATGAGTTTTAACAGCTTCCCTTCGGTAAGCGCAGGAGATATAACAGCTTACGCAGGCGTAAATTTAAAAGTTTTGTGACTTATGTACTTACTGCTATGTACATGTAGAACCTACTAGTATCTACATCAAACTCGATATCTGATTGGTTGAAATGAATCGGACGGTTTTCATTTAAACCAATTATATTTGTTGAGGTCGTAGAGCTTGAAGATGGGCTTGTAGGTGAAGGTCCTTCACCGCCACCACCACAGCGAGGGTTGGGGTGAGGGACATTTTGTACCCCTGATACATGAGAGTGAGATTTGATCGTACCTGCTTGAAAAGATCCAACTTCATCCCCAACAGGCAGAAAACCAGACAGAGCGGTTCTAGTTGATTTGTCAGGGTCAATATTAGATTCGAAATCAGCGCCGCGTAGGCATAATCCATTTACGTCAGGGAAATGCATATCCGTTGTAGTGTCTCCGCCACCGTACGCTCCACTAGGCCAAACACTAGAAATTTCAGTGTAGGTAGTTCTGGAAGCTGACTGCCCGTTAAGCAGTAAGTAAGTCACGTTGTTGTTAACGAAGACCTCGCCTCGATGAACACAAGAAAAAATTACGCGTCCTAACATGATTAATACCTACGAAGGGGATCCGGCATACACAACCCACATTACTGAAAGGTTGTCTGGACGACTTTCAACGCCGCCCGCAAAAGTACTACTAGACGGAGTTGAAAGTGTAGTTGACGAATATGCAGCTCCATCACTTCCGTCACCGTTCGAATTAAACCAACTTCCCCCAGCGATTCTGTGTTGGTGAGTGGCAAAAGCATCTGGATCACCAGAAGCGGAAGCAGCGATACCTGATACTTCTACTTGACCAGGATTTCTCATTCCTTTAAGGAATAAGCCCCTCATATCGGGGATGTTATATGTACTAGAACCATCTCCAACACCCCAATTAGTACCGATCAAATCAAAGAACTGAGAATATTCAGTCCTAGACAGTGGCTGACCACTTGCGATAAAGAACTGAGATGCAGGGAAAGAAGGATTGTAATTCCATTCCGGCCACAAGACTGGAAAAACTGAGCCAACGGGCATAGGCGCATCAGCCGTGCAGAAAAGAGGAATCAAGCCGTGAGCTCTGGCCTCACAATTTTCTCCTTCGCCATCGTGGCTAGATGGAACAGGTGTCGATAATCCGTCAAAACGACGAGGGTAGGGCTGACTTCGGTTACGTGGTGGAGAATTATTAGTGAAACGTCGAGTGAAATTATGATCGTGACCAGCTCCAACAGCTCCACTTGTATGAACTGTGGTAGCACTCGTGCCAGAGGCGGTTAAACCTTTTGCATAGATAAATGTGTCGTAAAGACTAGGAATATTAAAAGTATTAATATCATTACCAACACCATAAGCTGTTCCAAGCTCCGCAAAAATTACAGGATCATTAATACGATTTAACGTAACCCCGCCACTGGCGACCATATAAAAACCTGTTTCAACTGCTGTGTCTGCGCAACCGCTAGACGCGACAAATACAATTGACGAAGTAGTCGTAGCAGCAGCACCAGCAGCAATAGCTTTAGGCCAAGCTTGGTTCTGTCTCTGCCGGTAAACTTCAGAAGGAGCTATCCACTGACCGGGAGCATTGATATTACTGACTGTTTGAAAAGGTCCAGTTTGACCCCCGTACTTGCGAACCATCTTTTTACTCTCCTCTGTAGTCGTATTGAGGTGTTAGATAATCAGATGGTAGCGTAGTACTACCTCTTACCCAACTAGATTTTACTCTAAAAATATCTGTAAATCTTGCAGATACAAAAGTAATTACTCCGTAAGTTTCATACTCAGTTTTTAAAGCGTTTTCATTATCAGCAAACCATTCGTCATAAGCTGCCTGACGCTCAGCAGCAGTCTTATCTAGAACGTGATATTTTTTGTCTAACGCTATTCCTTCTTCCTGAGACAGCTCCTCGGTTCTGTTTGGGTCAGCGTTAGTCTCGGCGTAAAGACAATCCTGAACTTGCTGAGGAGTAAGCAAACTAGTGCTATTTTGAAGATTCTTTAATTTTTCTTCAGTATCAAATTGAACTCGAACGTATTTATCTAAGTAATTGTCAAAGTTAGGCTTATCAGCTTCTATATCTGCAAGACGAAAATCAATTTCTTGACGAGCTAACTTGTCAGTTAAAGAAGAGGCAAGCTCATCACCGACACGATCTCTGATTGTATATGTCAACGCATTTGAATCCCACACTGCTATTTGTGTAGAAGTTGTAAAAGGAACCGTATAAGGACCAGTGTACCCGCAACTTTTTACTTCTTCTAAAGTTACAGAGTGAGAGTAACGAGTTTGACCATCCGGTAACCGGAGGCGTGAAGGAAGATGCTGGGGATCAGCACCTTCTAAGGAAAAGAGGGAAGCTGAATAGTCCATCATCAAACCTCTACATAGCTGACAGCAACGTCTAAAGAACCACTAGTGGAGGTGCCAAATTTAAGTTTCTGTCCGCTCGGTAAGATAAATTTATTACCGAGAATGTCTACGTTCGAGTCAGCTGGAACCGTGATTGTGCTGGCAATCCTGGCGTTTACTGCATCAGCAGCACTCAGTAAATCGACAGTTACATCAGTGTTCGAAGCAGTCGTGTTAGCACACAAAATACTTAAAACAATCGTCGAGTCCGAAGTTGAAGTGACGAATGTTGCTGCTACATCACTTAACGCGCGGATTGGCACGTTGTAAAAAGTTGCCATTAGGAAATAGGTAACGCACCTTCTTTAGATATCTTAGCAGCGTGCTAGATATATTTATGAAAGAGCCATAATTAATCCAATCATACCGGCTTGATCTACTGGAGGATTATTTAAAATTAACGACAAAGCATCATTTCCAGAAGCAAGCGCTTGATTACCGTCGAATATTAAAGCGTTACCAGAAGCTTGAGCTTCTGCTCCAGAAACAATCGCTCTATCCGCTTGAGTAACTGATAAAACACCACTAACGGTTGCTGTAGCAGAGGTTGCAATTGCTGCCACACCGCTGACAATTGCAGTATTAGCAACGGATATAGAAGTAAGTGCTTCTGAGATACTCGCATCGCCAGATGCTTTGGCCTTGAAAGAAAGTGAGAGCGCTGCGTTACCTGAAGCCTCGGCTACAAGAGCAACTGTTATAGAAGAGTTACCAGAAGCAGTAATCTCAGGAATAAGAGCTAAAGCTGCATTTCCGGAAGCCAAAGCAACTGCAGCAGGAGCATGAACGGCATCACCGGAAGCAATAGCCGTCGGTGCAATAGCTTCACCAGCTAACCCCGAAGCAATGGCTGTGTCTGAGGTTTCAACTGCTTCGTCGTGCAGGAAAATAGCAAAGATTGATTTGACAACTGCATCGGAAGCTCTATCTAAAGCTTCGACACTGTTAGCGAGAGCAAAATTACCTGAGGAAGTAGCTTTATTTGCTTGAAGAACTGCTGCGTTGCCCGAAGCCAGTGCTTCAGTAGCTGCTGTAGATGCGGCGCTACCAGACGCAAACGCAATTGAAGAGTCGGCTAAAGCTGCATTACCAGAAGCTAAAGCAATTAGTGAGTCACTAATCGCTGCAGTTCCAGAAGCAATTGCTACCGCACTTACTTGAACAGAAGCAGCACCAGAAGCTATAGCAGACGCTGAATTTACAACCGCACTTGATCCAGAAGCGATTGCGGACTGATTATTAAATAAAGCAGCGTTGCCAGAAGCCTGAGCTGAGCTTGCTCTGAACTCTGCTGCAAACCCAGAAGCAGCTGCAATATTTGCTTTGACTAGTCCTTGTTGCCCAGAAGATGTAGCGACTGCAGTATCAACAAGAGCATCTATACCAGATGCAAGTGCTTCAGTGTTGAGAGATAAACTTGCATCACCAGATGCCTGAGCTTCGAAACCAGAAGCTAAAGCGTTGTTTGCGATACTTTGAGCACTTAAAGAAGTAGCAATAGAAGCGTTGCCTGAAGCCTGAGCTTCGGCAGATTCAATGACTGCTCCTTCTCCAGAAGCTAAAGCAGTAACTGCAAGAGAAACAGCGGCACTACCAGAGGCAATTGCAGTGAGACCTAAAGTTAAATCGGCACCGTCAAGTCCTAGTTTTCCGTCAGCTGTATATAAAAGTCCAGAAGGATTTACAGGTAAATCAGTTTGAACAAAATTAGCTAGACCGAGCGTAAAAATACGCCCACCGAGGCCGCTACCTGCGATTAGGTCACCAGTAATTGGGATGACGTCATCGTCATGGCTTTCGGCAATAAAACCGCCGGAATAAACGAGACCTCTACGCAGAGTCATTTTACGAAAGCGCGATAATTAAGCCGATTGCAGCGCCCTGACTTAAGCCTGGGTTCGCCGCATAAGCTGTGAGAGCGGCATTGCCAGAAGCTTGCGCTACAGGCACGATGACCAAACCAGCGTTACCAGAAGCTAGTGCAGTACTAGAAACTGATAAGGCTGCGTTACCAGAGGCTAAAGAAGTATTGGCTACCACAAGGGCAGCGTTACCAGAAGCTTGAGCAATAGCTGAATCGCTGATTGCGGCGTTACCAGATGCAGCAGCGGCAGCAGCAAGAACTAAACCAGCGTTACCGGAAGCTAAAGCAACGATCCCGTCTGAAATTGCTGCATTACCGGAAGCTTGAGCTGCAAGTGCAAGAGCGATACCTGCATTTCCGGACGCAGCAGCTCCTGCTAAATCTTCTAGAGCAGCGTTGCCCGAAGCTTGTGCTTGTACTGCTACAGCCAGACCAGCATTACCAGAGGCAAGTGCGTTTAAAGAAACACTGATCGACGCGTTACCAGAAACAGCAGCAGATTCAGCTACAGCTAAACCGGCATTACCGGAGGCAAGTGCAACGTTTGCCAGGTTTAGAGAAGCCTGACCAGAAGCTAAAGCTGTGTTTGAAAGAACGACTGCTGCATTGCCTGAAGCAAGAGCGACAGCGGAGTCGACGAGGGCAGCATTTCCTGATGCAAGAGCAACAGCAGAATCAGCTAAGCCCGCATTACCAGAGGCAAGAGCTGAGTTTGCTAGGGAAACGGCAGCAATACCAGAAGATAAAGCTTGCTCTGAATCTGTTAATGCGGCGTTACCAGAAGCTAAAGCTGAGACGGAAACTGTTAAAGATGCGTTGCCAGAGACAACGGCTACCACAGCATCTGCAAGACCTGCGTTTCCAGAGGCCAACGCTGTATTAGCGTCTTCCAGAGCTGCGTTACCTGAGGCAAGCGAACGAACGTTGGTAATTAATGCTGCGTTACCTGAAGCAAGTGCTTCTTCAGATAAAAGCAGTGCCGCGTTACCAGAAGCAAGAGAAGTAGCAGCGTCTGCTAAGGCAGCATTTCCTGAAGCAAGTGCGTATTCGCCAAGCTGAAGAGAAGAATTTCCAGAACTTAGTGCTGTCTCAGCAACTTCTAAAGCTGCATTACCAGAGGCAATCGCAATAGCAGCCTCTGTCAGACCAGCATTACCAGAAGATAAAGCTACGGCTGCATTAGATAAAGCTGCATTTCCGGAAGCTAATGCATTTGTAGAATCTAGTAAGGCAGCATTGCCTGAGGCCAATGCGTCTTGAGAACGTTTAAGCGCAACACCATCAACGGAAATCTCGTTTCCTACGTAAATAAGACCACTTGGTTGAGCTGTAAAAGCTACATCTAAACGAATAGTGGAATCTGTATTACCGCCACCTACTAAACCACTGCCTGCGGTAAGAAGACCGCCAGAAGCAGAGGTGATAATACTGTCACCAAAAGGTAGCTCGGCGAGAGCACCGCTAACTAAAACTACCGGCCTGCGGACTACCATGATTTAACTCTTTACCCTCCAGTATAAAGAAGAACTGGTGGAGAAATTTCCACACTTAGTTGTGTAGATGTAATAGCTAGCCCAACACTTGTCGCGGCTTGATATGCATTAGATCCGGAACCTGTGACGCTCCCTGAAGTTGTGGTGAACCTTACAACTTCTCCTTCAAATTTAGATAAATAATAATATTCTCCTGGAATAAGAGCTGTGTCTGCAGTGATATTTGCTGAAGTTAATCCGATAACTCCATCTAGGTTTACCACAACGTCTGAACCTTGGGTTGCCGCTTCTCCGGCAAAACCAATTGGAGAAAACTGATAAGCGTTTACACCACTAAGAGCGATAGCAGGTACTGCAAAAGCACCACTAGCGGAAACCATATCTCCCGCAATTAAGTTAGCGCCAGCTGTCAAAGTAGCCTCAGGAGCAGGGTTTGTGACAACTCCCTGACCATTAGCTAGGTATACAGTTGTACCGTCAGCTTGATAACTTGTGTAATTGCGGTTGAATATCGATCTGTTCGGCACCGATCACAACCAGATACTTACGCTTTATTCTACACTTTTTCAAAGATATCCACTAACAACGTATCGAGGTTGTTGAGGACAAATTCTAAGTGAACCAGTGCTAATTGCTGTTCCTAGTTCTACTAAATAAGCTCCAGAAGCTCCCAACTGATCGAAACCAGCTACATAGGTTGGGTAATCAACGACTTTTCCCCCGCTTGCACTCACAAAATATCTAGTACCAGGAATCAAACCAGAATAAACAACTGCTTGTGCGTCAGTTACCACACGGCAAAGTGTCCCAGTGCTTACATCGTCGACAGAAACACCAATTGTGTTTGCTTCGTCGAGGTCTCCCGAGGATCTAGCCGTACGAATGTAGCCAGAAGTGCTCATATCTACAGCTACTGCATCGCCTAAAGCGATGTTTTCACCAGCACGAAAAGATAAGAGCACGTTTCTACCAGATTCTTATATAAGTTTACTTGCCTTGACCTTTATAGGGCTTACGCCCGTGCGAAGGTTTCGAGTGACGACCATTGCCCTGTTTAGTACGTTTTGGTTTTGCTTCGATTTGATTTTCAGGGCTAGGTTTTGTCATCTTTAGAGGGATTACCTGAGAATATTAGCTCAGACCCATGATCAGACCAATAACGTCACCTTGAGACATACCTGGAGCATTACCGCTTGCAATGACGTTATCCCACTGAGAGCCATCCCAAACGTGAATGACATTGTTACGAGAATCAGTCCACTGAGCACCTGTTACTGCATTAACAGGAGGCACATCTCCGTAAGAAGGAGTACGAGAAGGAGCCGATTCGTACCAACCGCTTGTAGCAGCGTCGTAAACGAATAGCGAACCCATGAGGTTGTTGAACCAAATGGTTCCGTCTCTTGGAGGAGCATTGAGTCCACCTGTACCAGAAGGAGGAACTTCGCTCTTAATTGCTAAAGCTTCAGCGTTAGCGATATACCAATCAGGTTTGGTGACGTTATTTCCAGACGCATAAACAAAGAGGCGGCCTTCGTTAGTGTCGAACCAAAGAGAACCGCCGACGAAGTTACTTCCAGGGTCACCCGAAATCGTAACCACAGCGGCACCTGCTTCAGCAGTGCTGTTGTACTTAATAAAGGATCCTGAGTAACCGATTGTTACGTTGGTTCCTGGTAGAGATCCAACGTCGATCTGTTGATAATCGCCGCTTGTTCTTACAGCAGAACCAGAACCAGCAACTAACAGACTTTCGAGAGAGACAAACGATCCGGAGTAACTAGCACCAATACCGGTGTCCCCAATAATTCCGATATCAACAACCTGGAAGTCTCCACTCTGGCTGACACTTGTTCCAGATCCAGCAACAAGAAGTTGTTGAGAAGTTCCAGAAATTACTCCAACCCGAGCACCGTTGTAGGAGAAATCGACTGATCCTTGACCAATAAGGTCAGTGCTGACAACAGCAGTTGAACCACTAGCCGTAACAGTAATTCCGTCACCACCTACAAGTCCACTAACAACAGCAACAGCACCTTCGTTAGTACCAGAAACTTGAATTAGTTTTCCGTCGTACTCAACATCGTTATTTCCTAATCCTTGAATATTTACGTCAAATAGAGTTCCTTGTCCACTAGGAACACCAAGTACACCAGACCCCGGAAAGGACTGGGTAATAAGACTTGCGATGATACTGTATAAACCACTCGTCGTAATACTGATCCCAGAACCAGGGACTAGTAATCCTCCAGTAGCTTCGATACCACTAGCAGTGGAGTTTAAATCTTCGAGTGCCCTTACTACACCTTCGAAGTTAGGTGGGTATCCATAAGGACATCTGGTGTAGCTAGTAGTTCCCACGCCGCTGATGGTTTCGATGAGGTTATCGACTACCGACACAATTCCGAAGAAGTTGTGCGGTGCACGTGCCCTGGGTAAAACGCCGTGAAGTGGACACGCAGGGCTATTACGTTCAGGCATTTAAATAGTCCACCTCCTTATAACAGTCTATCTGAGTATTTGTAGAAATTAAATTCTACTGTTTATTTACTCTGTCTAAAAAAGTTAGTTTTTCAGGATCTGTATGACGAGCATTATCTTCTGCAAGCTTCCAAGCTGGTATACCTAAGAGATCAGCTTGTCTTCGAAGTGATTCCCAAGAGCTAGACGGAGCATTAGGAGCAGGAGTGAGTTTCATAATTACCAAGTTCTTTTTAACATTGTATACGATTGTAACTTGTTCTGCTGTCCACAGAAGGTCTGAAACAGTGCTTGCAAAATGAAACCTTATTAGAGCTTTTATTTTCAGTAATCGTCGTCTAGTTAGTTATTTATATAAACGTATAGATAAATAAAATAGGGTTACAAGGGGTATTTGGACTGATCTTCGCTGGGTCAAAACTAGATACACGTCTGCAAAAAACCGTCGTTTTCTTCAGAAACTGACTCTCAAGAAGAAAGTTAGATTACTTAGAAAATCTGTTGATACTGCACAAACCATGACTTGTGTGCGCTACACTCGACCTATAAAAACAACAACACGCCTATGAACACAAGAAACGTTCGAGCAGCTGCGCTGTTCGGGCTTTTGGAGCCTTTCGAGCCTCCTGAGCCCACAGAGACTCCGTTACTGGTAAAAAGCCGTGGGCACTGGGATGTCCTTTACTTTCCTGGGTGTGTTACCTGGAGATGTAGGTGTGGCAGGTCAGAGCCCTTTCGACTGACTCTTGCGGCTCACGAAAGAGTTGAGCTTCCTTTTGACGGAGTACACGCTTGTGAGGTATGCAGATCC
>JAAHTG010000183.1_pt3 | contig 40575 bp, 40 predicted proteins | sample 6116081 | NCBI WGS metagenome assembly JAAHTG01 (sample SAMN13939989, study PRJNA603662) | sponge metagenome | isolation source: marine sponge | host: Mycale hentscheli | place: New Zealand | collected 2005 | reverse complement strand
TGCTATATCAATTTAACTTAAATAGTAGTTCACACCCATAATAATTATGGACTGCGGAACTTGCGAAGTCATAACCATTACCGAGGCACCAGAACCCATAGAAGTTTCAATAACTATTACCGACTTAGCCGCCGAAATGTTGCGAGATGCGTTCGGTGATGATGAAAATTCTGCGTTGCTGGTGGGTGTCTTATCTGGAGGTTGCTCTGGTTATATGTATGATTTACAAGTGGTAGAGGGATTTTATCCAGATTGTCAAGAATTGCAACAAAAAGGATTCAAAATTTTAGTTCCTAATGCAGCCAGTCATTTATTGGATGGCATTGAAATTGCTTATGAAAACAAATTAATGGGCGGTGGCTTTAAAATCAATAATCCAAACGCTCAAAGTGCTTGCGGTTGCGGTGAATCGTTTTCCTAAAGGGATGTGTTAAATAGGTAGACACACACATCTACCATTACGAACCCTTAATTGTAGGAGATAAATATGACCGCAGTAGAAAACCCAAATTATATGTTAGCAGCAATCCGAAGTATGGCAAAAAGACCTTTCCGAGTTTCTCTCGGTGGTTTGAATCCTACTGGAGCAGGAACAACCCGCACCAACCATTGGGGCGAAGAAGAATACATTGGCAAGTGCCACCGACAGAATTACTATTCCAAGCGAGGATATGCTCGCACCAATCCACCTGATGACCGCAGCATGGTTATTTTTGAAACAGGACATTCCTGGGAAGCCTCTATGACAGACCATTTCTTGCGACAAGGTTTGTTGATTGATAGCAACATCAAAATCAAGCAAGATATTGCAGCCTTGGCTGGATATGAGTCGGATGTGCCTGTGATGATTTCAGGAGAAGTAGACCAATTAATTCGCAAGGCAGAATTGGATGCAGACGGAAATGTTTTGAGCGTTTCCCAAACCGAAGCAGTGATTGTGGATGCTAAGACCATTCGTGGCTATGGGGCTCGTGAGGCTATGGGCAACAAAGAGTTTCGTAATGGCAAAGCCAAAGATAACTATGTTATGCAGATGGCCGTCTATCTGGCTATGAGGAAACCCTTTGAAGATTATTATGGAGTCACTATTTCTCACGCAGAACTACACTATGCCGCAGTAGACTCAGGACTTCACAAAGTTTTCAAAGTAAGTTTGGAAGATGGATATTCGGGACGAGTGATTGTCACTGATTTGGAAAACAATGCTTGTAAGAGTGATTTGGTATTCTGTATGGAAAAGGAAGCCAAGACAGGCGTTCCGTATGCTCCTTTAGGAGATTTTACTGTGGAACAGATTATCCAAAATTATATTGAAATGCAAGAGGAATTGGAGCAAGATGAACCTCCTGCCCGAACCTATCCTCTTCGTTACTCTGAAGAGCAATTGGAAACAATGTGGGCTCGGGGACAAATTGCTAAAACCAATTGGCCTAAAATTCAAAAAGACCCGTTGGCTGGTTCAGATAAAGTCAATGGAGCAGGTTCTTGGGCTTGCAATTATTGTGATTTCAAAGATGAGTGTTATCCATTCAACACCCTCACAGGTGCAGTTGAAGCAGGAGAAATTACTCCTGCGGAAGCCATGGAACAATTAGGCTTTGAATCTCTTTGATTACTGAATACGACCCACTACTACGGTCACATCATCGGGTTTCCCGCCACGATGTTGCACAGATTCACGGTCTATAAGTCCAAACTCATACTTGCGTTGAGCAAAAGGCGACCAATAATCATCTTCTAAAGAAAGATTCCAAGCATAGTCTGTTAAAAAATCGGCTATTTCTTGCAGGACTTCGGTTTCATCTGCAATAGGAAACTGATTGACAATGTCTGCGATGTGTGTTTCATAAACATTATTGAATAATCCATCACTACCCATGATAATTGTATCTCCAGGCTCTACCTCTACGGAATATTGCAAGGCATCTTCCAATGAATCTCCATTAGAACCAACTTGATAAGGCACATTAAACAAATGCTCTTGTGGATAGGAACTGTAGATTACACGACCTTTTCTAATTACTATTAATTGACTATCGCCTAATTGCACCACATATAATCTATCATCCACTTGCTGGGCCAATATCAAAGTAGTGGAGCCATATTGAGAACCTTTCCAATCACCAAGAGAGATTTTTACCGCATCATAATTGTTAAATCCTGAAGATAGTAAATTACGGGTGTTGTTCATGAGAGAACGAGTAAAATAACCGCTTTGGATTCCTTTTTGTCGCCAAGAACCCACACCATCTGCGACTCCAGCAGATAATTCAAGATTGCTCACAAAAAAAGCATCATCTCCTAAATCATCTGAGGAACGCTTGGGTCCTGCACGAGTGCTACCTGCCCACGCCATGTGATAGATAACAGTTGTCTGCTATTTAAGATTAGTCGTTGTTATATAGGTAGCCGCAAGGTAGTAAAACCATGTTTATTAGCGTAGAAGTGCGAGGTAATACCATGCCGTATCGTGAAATTTTAGGAGGGACTTATGATTTGCGGTGGAGCAAAGGGGCTCGTTGTTATCAAGGTTCTATGAAACTTAAAGGCAACAAGGTTCAGAACTTGACTCAATTTTGTGAGGTTATGGGTCTGGCGTTGGCGGTAGATGGAGCCTCAGTGGTTTCTGAAGAAGAATCGGAAGAGGAAGAGGAAGTTAAATTGGATATTGATTTTGATGACTCTGAACTGGGATTGGTAGAATCGCAGTTGATTCCCACTGAAACACAAGTCACAGAATTTCAGCAAGTCACGGTAAAAAGAACACATCAACCCTTGCAAGACATCCAGAAATATTTCACAGGAACCAGATTTCCCGAACCCAGAATGGAACAACAACAAGTGTTACCTGAGGTGGAAAGATTAGTCAAAGAAGGATACAAAAATATTGTGATTGAATGTCCCACAGGCAGTGGTAAATCTGCTATGGCGATGATGATTCCTAAAATGTTTGGTGGTTTGCAAGAAAATCCAAACGCCTATGTGGTAACTCACCTCAAGGGGTTGCAAGAGCAATATATGAGAGAAATGCCATTTATGCGTAGCGTGATGGGCAAAGGAAATTATGATTGCCGCTTAGATGTAGAGGGGGGAAACATTAACGAAACAGTTGCTCAGGAAGCATTAGACCGTTCATTGATAGGAGGGTTTCAGTGGCAGACCAAAGGATGCACTGCTAATATGGCTCCTTGTTCTATGATAAAGGGATTCAAGTGTGATTACAAAACTCCACGCCACGAATCAGGAGCCTATAATTGGGGCATAGATACCAACTTACTATGCGATTACTTTGAAGCATTAGCCAATGCTCAAAACGCAGGATTTTTCATTAGCAACATGAGTTATCTGATGGCTATGAATCAAGTAGGTTCTATGTTGCCTCAAAGAGATTTCTTAATTGTGGATGAGGCTCATCAATTAACTTCGGCTATGACAGGATTTTTCAGTTTGGACTTTTCAGTTAAGGTGATTGAAAGGTTGCTACAATTACCGACCCATCAAGAAGTTTTGAAGGCATCTGAAGCCGACCAAATTGCTTATCAAAATCTACGGAAAAGAGCCTTAGAATCATGGCACCCCAATAATTCATTTGCTTGGGGATTCCCACAAGTCCCATCAGTCAAGAAAGAGTCTACCGATGAATTCCGTCAAAAAGCCAGTGCGGTGTGGGCGGCTTATTTTTCAGCACTGATTCGTAAGGTAAATCGTAAGGTTAAATCAAAGGATTACAGTGCCGAAGAACTCAAATATATTTACAACACCTTGAGTCGTTTAGAGTCAGTCACACAAATGCTAAAAACAGATTGGAAAAATTGTCTGTGGCAAGCCAATGATGATACCAATCCTGAGTGGGTTAGTTTCAAACCATTAGACATCGGTAATTATTCAGATGAACTAATGCTTAATCTGGGCAAGGTCAGAATTTTCTTGAGTGGAACTATCGGAGATATTGAAATTTATCAAGATGAATTGGGATTAGAACCTGACAAAACCGCATTCGTGCAAGTAGCATACAGTAGTTTTCCTTTGGCTAACCGTCCTGTTTATACACATACTGTGGGTGGTAAAATGGGATACAGTAGTAAGAGCGAAGATGAATTCCGAAAGACGGCTCAAGCAGTGATTGATATTATGAACAAATATCCTGGTGGCAAAGGATTAATTCTACCTTTTACTGACAAGTTAGAAAAATCTGTGGTGGAGGCCATTGAGATAATTAGTCCTGAAAACCACGCTCGTCTGGTTCAACACGATAAAAAATCCAGGGCTCGTAATCAAGTGTTCCAAGATTTTGACAGTTCTGTGAGCAATGATGTGTTGATTAGCACTTACGCCAATCAAGGATACGATGGTAAAACAGTAGATTTCTGTATTATTGTCAAAATACCCTTCCCTGCAATCGGTGATGTGAGGACGGCTATCAAAATGAAGAAAAATCCTGGATGGTATCGTATGATGACCGCCAATGAATTGACACAAATGCTGGGGCGAGTGGTGCGTTCACCTGAAGATACAGGACACAACTACATTATTGACCCTCAATTTGGTTTCCATTATGATAAAGGAATTGAGAACCGACCGTTGCGAGATTATGTCCCTGCTTATTTGCGGGAAAGCATTGCTGCGAACCGCAAGGCTTGAAATCTTAAATAGGTAGCAGCGAGATTAAAACTTATGGTAGCCATTGCTATATCGGGCAAAATGGGGTCGGGTAAAACCACATTGACCCAAGAGATTATTCGTCAGTTAGATATTATGGGAATCTCGGCCCAGCAAGTATCATTAGGTGCAGCCGTAAAAGATGTAGCCCACCGATATTTCGGGATGGACCCCGCTACTAAAGACCGAGTATTGTTGCAAAAAATTGGTCAGCAGTTCCGTGAGATTAGACCTTCTGTGTGGATTGATTTGATAATTGATGAGGTAAGTGATGTGGACACAGTTTATATTTGTGACGATGTGCGATTCCAAAATGAATTATCTGCTTTAACAACCGCAGGGTGGAAAACTATTAGGCTTCAAGTCTCAGAATCTGAACAAAAAAGACGGATACAAACCACTTATCAGAACTCTTGGGAATCACATTGGAGAGCCCGCAATGAAATATCGGAAACTGATTTAGATAATTATGAATCTGAATTTGATACCATCATCCCTGAAATTACTATTGACGAGGTAGAACATCATGCACAGAAAATTGTTTCCGTAATTTTAAATAGCAGGGAGGTGTTATCATAACTATGTTGCCTGAGATTGGAACGCTGATTGGAAAAGGCGAATCAGGATATGTTTTTGATGTAGTCGGTCAGCCAGACCAAGTTATCAAAATAGTTCAAATCAGACCTGGAGATGAGGCAGGAAATCCACGCCCGTTTCGTGAAGCATTTCCTCGCAGCAGCGTTCGCAGTAAAAAAATTGCCCGTAATGAATTGCAAGCCAACTTGTTCGCTCGTTTGGTCAAGGTAAAATTCAATTCTCACTTACCCTTTATTTACGATTTTGGTATTCAAAGCGGAGGCAATGAATTGCAACAAGATATTTATGATTCTTACAAAAATTATGGCTGGTCTGCCCAAGATTGGAATGATATGCTGACCGAATTCAGTGGAGATAGTCGTGTAGCCTGGTGGGTAATGGAAAAGATACCCTATATGATTTACAATAATTGGGGAGGAAATATGCCTGAAAAGCCTACTGCGGGCTGGAGTTCTCGTGAGTATCAAAAATATTATCCCAAGGAGCAAAGTGCTTACGAAGATTTGACTCATGAATTGTTAGGAGAGGCCAGCATTATTTTAAGAGATACAAAAAATCCTGCCAATATGGGATACCGTGAGGATGGAACTCCTGTGTGGTTTGACCCCACAGTTAGCACCTGGCCCATTTCCCGAAATATGAGAAACAGCAGTCGTTTGTTAGACCGAGAAAAATATGACTTGTTTGCGGATGCTTTTGGAGTAGACCAAATCAGCAGATATAGCAAATCTATTGAGGATGGAAGTTATTTTACTGAAAGACATGGAATCGGAGCATTGATGGCCGAAGGAGTGTAATATTATGTCAAAGGTAGACCAAAAATGGTATGAAAAAACTACCAAATCTATTGGTATGTATGCAGGTATGAATGGTTGGTTAGAAACAGTCATCCCTTATGAGGAATTAACAAAAAACACAGATAAAGAAGCGATTTCGCCCGCAGTATTTATTAAAAATCCTGCTTATCAAAGTAGTTTTAGTCCTGAGACGGCTCAGGCCGTAGATGTCTCTGAGAGGATTTATGACAAAGTTACTATGAGGGAGTTTGAAATGGATAACGCACCACAACGGCACTTTTGGACCTCGCAACACTCATTTTTTACCCAACCGATTTTAGCAGGAAGGGGTGTTGGGCAACAAGGTAATAATTTCTGGCCCGCAATACAAAATAGTTATTTTGTTAATGAAAGCCGTATGTATTACAAAGGATATTTAGCAAATGTTCTGGGTTATTATACCTCCTACTATCAACATTGGCAAGGCGGAATGACAGGAACTGCAAGGTCTAACCGAGCAAATCCGAATGTTTTCCCCACCAGAGGCTCAGTAGTTGCGGAGTTGCGGTATCTGGAAAAATATTTCCCAGGAAGTAGTTCTGGTGTGAGATTCGCAGGATACAGTAATAATAAAAAATTGGTAAAAACATTGGATTGGAAGATTAATAAAAAAGGTTCTGTCTATCCTGCTCGTGACTCAGGTGTCAATATAGTGGGTATAGATTTGCCAGGTTATGAAAAATATGGAGATTTTACTGCTTGGCCTCAAATGATGTGGGGTAATTTGCCTTCAGAATTATCTTCTTTTGTGTATGCTAATACCGCAGATTGGGAAGAACCGCCAATATCTTTTGAGGAGTTCCCAGATGCCTTCCAATCTTCACGGCCCCTTGGAATCAGGGAAGGGTATTTATCGCCCGAAGAGAAACAAGCGGAAGAGCGTTACCGCAGATTAGCAGCAGATTTTTCACAATTTGATAATAAATATGTGGTTAGGCGAAATATCATGTCTGGGCTGGACCCTCTGGATGTTCGTCTGGATGCAATAATCAATTTATTGGGTCGGGATTATCCATTAAAGATGTATATCAATGCGGCAAAAATGATTGGACATAGTTCTGATATTTATGCGTTGCTCAGAACAGAAACTAAATCTCAATTTGAAGAAAGTGTTTTAGAGTGGCTTAACAGATATTGTCAAGGGCCAAGAGGCTTAATCTGGACTTCGGAAATGATACAAATTTTTGATAACATTGCCGTGAGCGTCCACGATTTAATACCTAATTATCATACTATGCTTCAGGATGGATGGGATAATATGCTTGAAAGGGTGATGAACAAGGGAAATGTCGCATGGAAAGCAGGATATTATGGAGGGACAAGTGCTATCAACCGACCTGGTTTTGATGGTGATGGTGACTATTTGCAACCTATATTGGCAGGTTTCCGAATGAATTACGAGGATGCAGAAAATTACTCGCGTCCAGACCAACGGACTATTTTGAATAGCATTATAGAGGGAAGAAATCCTGGAGCGGCCCTTTTTGAGTTATTAAATGTGGCGATGTGCGCTGAACCAAACATATTGCATCAAGAGTATCCATTTGAGGCGGTGTCTGATATTAGTCGGATACAAAACACAATTGGAATGGAGATAGCGAATTTTCTTAAAGCCAAATTAAATTTTGATATTATGGGTAATAATGCAAATAAGAGATATGCAAAGTGTATGATTGGTGATACCCTCGTTTTAATGACTCCTGATGGGAATTTACTGGAAGGAGATTTAAACTTACTAAGGCAAACTCGTGAGAAATGCGCTCTTAAAAATTTCCCATTGCAAACCCAGGTGGAAATAAGAGATGGAGATAATCGTATGAATCTCAGAAGCGACAATATTTTTATCAAAAGTTATTGGGATGTAGATTTTAATCCATTATTGACAGACCTCAATGTAATCTCTAATCAACCAAGACAAGTCACTTGTAATTTAATTATATTGCCCGCACCGATGCCTGTTTCGGATGTGCGTCAAGGAGCCACCGCCAATCCACAATTCTTTGCAAATTATGGGAATAAAGGTGGTCCAAACGGTAATGAACTACAGGTTACGGCCAAAAGTTTAATGACTCCTTTTGAACAGTATGATGACCAATGGTGGGATTCATTCATGAGCACCGAAAATGGCTTCCTACATTATTTTGAAAACTATTATTTCGCTTACCCTCACCAACTAAAGAAATGTTGGAACATAATGGAACTTTGGGAAACCCTGACTCCTGAACAGGTGAATCCTGAGATGGATTGGGGCTCGTTCGTTAGACCCTTGTGGGCAACAATAAGTTATCACGAAGCATTCTTAAAAATATATCAAGGACAACAAGTATTGATGACTGTCAAAAATATTAGTCCCAATGTGGCGGAAGGACGGAGAGGACTAACAAGTGCGTGTGCAGAAACAGAGGCGTGGGAAAATCATAGATTTATCACTTCTACCACAGGGATAAACGATAACCTTACTGAAAATTCTATTAAAAATGACCTCTTCTTTGATAATCCTCGTAGAGATGTGTGGCTTGATGAGCCGTGGGAAAGGGTTGATTATGAAAGATTTGTTGATTCAAACCTTGAACTCACGCTACCTCAATTTAATTCTTTCCTGGTGGAGTATGATAGATATTATGGGTCTACTGTTGATTATTTACTCCCAGGAAACGGGGTAGTCCCATTAGACATAGCAGATGAGAATGTTTCAATTGATGATGCTGATTTTTGGAACTCTATGTCAAATTTTTCGTTCTTGAATCTTGAATCTCGTCAGAATCGTCAAACTAACAATACGATGAAATCGTTAATCAAACAAGTTAAGACTCATGGGTGGAATGCTGGACGAAGCATACCCGCTACGGTGATGGCGATGCAAAATGAATGGTTCAATACTTACACCGACAATAATGACTCTCAATTCTATGCTAATCCTTATAACGCTTATCTTGCATCACATTGGTCCGAAGGAGTTCGTAGAAAACCTTGTAATATAGATGTTTTCGCACTACAAGATTGGGATTTCCCTGTTAGTCGTGTGTTCGCTGGTCCAAAATCTGGATATAGATTTATTATGAATTGGACCCGAATACTTAGTTATAGGATTGCTAATCTACTTTCTGACTAATCTTTGCGCCAGAAATGAAATCCTTCGGGAGTATCTGGATGACCATCTACAGTTTCTACCGTTTCAGAAGATAGCGCAGATTTTATTTGAGAGTTGTAACGGACCACTCCTGCAATGACCGCAGCCACAGTAGCCAGACCCAATAGGCTGACAAATCGCGGGGAAATGGAAGCAGGACTGTATTCTTCTGCACCCATAGCCGAACCTTCTAAATCTACGATTCCCATATACCCCATTTGTCCCAAGGCTTCTTGAAAGGCAAACCAATCGGCACCAGAATCATTTGAAAGGGTAGACCCTCCGTTACCATCAGGCACATTTTTATTTTGTCCTGTTTCTCGGTTGATAGAATAAGGGTCACAGCCTGGGCTGGCTTGTTGCATAGCCCTAACCACAGTAGCAGAATCTGGGAATACCAAAATTCTGACACGGTTGTGCAACACTCTCTTGCCTGTATTAGTATCAATTTGTTGGTGAGGGAACACAATGTATTGCACAATGTATTCGTCATTATCACGACACTTAATGAATTCATCTACAACATCAGTAGATGAAAAATACTGCCTACCCGTATAAATTTTACCATCTTTGAGAGGGTGACCATGAATAGTCCATTTTCGGTTAGTAAGTCCGTCGGTCAATGCGTCTTGATGAGCCTTAGCCTGAGGATTAACTTCAATACGGGATTCATCACCATAAGTAACATTTCCTAAATAGTATTGTCCATCTTTTTCGTAGACATAACACATCCATTCCCTCTCTTCATGAGTGCGGTCTGAATATTTTTTCATATCTTTAATTGCATCGTCGGAAAATCTTTCCCATTCACTCATCCATTTACTCATATTATCACCCATATCTAACTATTGTTCCATCTAAAACCACAGGAGCCACCGAAGACATCAATTCTTGGCGTATAGCATTATCAGAAATTTCCAATCCAATAACTCTTCCTGCGGCAGTGGTGTCACGACTAACCGTAATTCCTTGTGTTTCCAAAATATCTGCTATCTTATCTAAAGTAGAAATTGTGCGTGTTCCTTGGATTGTGATTTGTGGGGCTTCGGCCCAGATACTTCCAGGAGCGTCATTTTGCGTCTTGGTTTTTCCTGATTTAACATTGACCCAAACTCTTTCCGAAATAGTAGAATCTACTCGTGTCGGACGCTTGGATAATACCACGGTGTCTACTCTGATTTCTGGAACCACAATAAATTGGTCAGGAGTTAATGGGGCTCCTGCTAAGGTTGTTAGATTTCCAGGAAGTAATGTGATGTTCCACTCAGGGTTGCCTCTTCCTGTGTTTCGGTCATTAGTAAATTCTACGGCTCCAATTATCGGGCTGGAACTAATTTTTCCACGAGAGCCAATTCCAAATCCTGCGGGAACAAAACGATTATTGATGCGGTCTTCTACAAATTCTGATACGGAACGAGTGCTGTCTCCATCTTCTTTCTTCAACCACACAGAATATTCGCCATCAAAGTTATTTACCATGTAAGTTTCATCAGTAATCTGAATGTCCTGATAAATGTTTAGGTTACTTTCTAATAAGAAACAATACCATTCGGACTTTCTATCTTTGACATAGTTACGAACTATTTCATTATCATTATCCTCAAATTCAGTAAGATTAGCAGGTGGAGCATTAGCAACCACTACTACACCAGGAGGCAAATCCACAGAATTGCCTTCAGCATCTAAATAATCAGCAATCATAACTTTGGAACCCACATAAACGGGCGGTGTGATTTCAGGACTGGCTCCAACACCTTGATTCTGAATTACAATCATGTGTTGTCCTTGAGTAAATTCTGCGAAATACCAATTGATGTAATCTTGAACCGACATAGTAGGAGTTACACGAATTCCCTGATAATTAGCAGGATACCTCATGTTGGCGGGGATTTGAAAACCCAACTCAACCAAATTAATACTACCTCCCAGATTTTCTACTGTCGCCACATCTCCAGGACGAGGCATCATATTTTCCAAAGGGTCTACTCCATCCATAGCATCTTGATAATTCTCATAGGCTTCTTCATAACCTTGATTAAATGCTTCTTCTAATTCAGACTCTAATCCTGTGTCAGAAAATGCTGATTCACGAGCGGGTTGATATTGTCTTACTTCATAATCCATTAGTTTTCCCTCCTGGCAATTGGTGAGGCAGACATATTCTCCCAACCTTCGGGCAACCGAGAAATAACACGGCTGTCAGTAATCAATCCATTTTGAGCAGCCCAAATCTGAGCATCGCTGGAATCTTTGAATACCAGAATTTTTCCTGTGGAATCACGATACCAACAATCAGAATCTTTTTGCCAGACACCAGACATAGCATATTCTCGGGATTTATATTCTTGAATAGCCTCGTTGAGAGAAGATTGTAATTCTAATATCTCTTCATCGCCTACTCCCCAATTTGCAGCATTAGTCAAAGTTATTTCAGTTTGTTCTACGATGAAGTCTACTCCTTGAGCGTCAGGTTCAAATCCAGGATTGGCTGCTTGTAATGCCGCATTAGCATTTCTAACGGCTTCTTCTGCAATAACCAACATATCGCTCGCAACATTTAAATTTGAAGCATCTGCGAATTCACCAGGCATGGTATCACGCTTACGGGCCTCTGCCTCTAATGCAGCCTCAGCCATATCACTAAATGGTTCCATATTTTCTAATAATTGTTCGTAGGCTCCTGCATCTTCCCATCCTGCTTCTTCTGCCGCAGCAACGGCATCTTCCGCCGCAGTAATGGCTAAACCAACTGCTTGACGGTCTGTAATATCACCTTCTATGGCGGCCCGACGAGAATCTTGAGCAAGGCCAATAGAATCAATGGCGGCCATAACTGCATCTTCTAACATTCCCTCTTCAGCAGCGGCTTGAGCAGTTTCAGAGGATTCTACGGCTTGTTTTGCGAACATTTCGGCTTCAGATTCTCCTTGTCCTAATGTCAATTCGGATAATTCTTCTGATACTTCATTAATGAGTCCTTCCATTTCGGGAGATAATTGTGCCGCAGTTTCTAAAGCACCTTGGGCCTCACTAACAGCACGGTTCACTTCTCTTTGGTCATCTTCAGAATCTGGGGAAGCATTAGCCGCAGCCCGTTTTGCCGCTTCGGTGGCCTTAACTGCGGATTCAACCGCTTCAACTGCATCTCCTAAATTGGAGGCTCTTTCCGTAGCATTGGCCGCTGCTTGAGCGGCTTGACGAGCCGCAGTAGTGTTATTAGATTTATCTTCCGTGTTAGCATTGGCTTGCTGCATACCTGCTTCAGACCCTGCATCACGAGCAGATTCTTGTCTGGCTGAATTTGATTCCACACCTTGTTGCTCCAAGTATTGATTGTCTCCGCCTTCTCCATAGCCTGAAGGGATATTTCTTTCTTGGGCTAACTCCGTGTCTTGTTGCATACCTGCAATAATATCTTCAATTTGCTGGCGAGCCGCATCTCCTGAGTTATCTTGTAAATCTTCAGTATTGAGATTTTCAGGAACCCAGCGATTCTCAGGACCGTAAGTTCGGTAAGAAAAATCATAAGAATAAATTATTGTGGAGGTAGCATTATCTAACTCATAGACCAGATATTCGTCACAAATTTGGCTGGTTAGTGTTTGAGCCGCAGAAAATGTCTGAAAATCTGGGAATGTCAAATAACATTCCGCAGGTGTAGGGCGGAAACTTTCAAAAGCAATACCATTTTCAGATAAAACATCTTGAACTCCACCAAAAGTAAGAATATGTTGGTTAATCATGCCGTCAATCCACAGCATATGTGTCCACTCGGGGCCTAATTGGGTAGGAGATACGCCATAAGAGCCGCTACCTAAATTTAGCCACTGCCAGATTATTTGATTATTATCTAACTCAGGATTTGTAAGTGGAGGCATATCAGGATTAGGATTATTTAGAGGATTATTTCCAGATTGTTGTGGATTATCTCCTGGCTCTTCCTCTCCAGGTCCAGGCCTTGTTTCTTGTTCCTCCATCATTTCCCTGATTTGACGAATTAATTCCTCAATTTCTTCATCAGATAAATCATCAAAGGGTCCAGGTTGAGTATCTCCTGTGTCATCATTTTCTTCAGGATTAGAGGGAACTGGTGGACCATCCTGCATCATGTCATCATTGTCTGTTAAATCTTCCTGTCGCTTGCTCATCTCTTTTAACAGTTCTTCTAAAATCTCTTCTAAACCTTCTGGACCGTCTGACTCACCTTCTTGTTCAGGACCTCCTGTGGCTTCTCCAGGCAAATCAGGGCCTGGTTGTGAACCTGGTTCTCCCGAATCGGAATCACCTTCACCTTGACCTTCTCCTTGTCCTTGACCAGAATTTCCACCTGCTCCAGATGGTTGTCCTTGTCCAGAGGGCTCCCCTCCTTCACCTTGACCTTCACCTTGGCCCTGTCCTTGACCAGAACCTGAGGGTTCACCTTGGCCCTGTCCTGAACCTGAGTTTCCACCTGCTCCAGATGGTTGTCCTTGGCCTTGACCTTGCCCTTCTCCTTCGCCTTCGCCTTCGCCTTGGCCTTGTCCTTCACCTTGGCCCGAACCCGAGGGCTCTCCTTGGCCTTGTCCTTGACCTTGGCCTTGGCCTTGTCCTGCACCTTCCATTCCTGGAGGGCCTTTGATTTGGTCGTTAGGATTTGGTTCACCTTCGCCTTCTTCGCCTTCACCTTCGCCTTCACCTTCTTCGCCTTCTCCATCAGTTCCTGTTTGACCCTGACCTCCGCCTCCGCCACGACCACCGCTTCCTCCTTGTGGAGAATTACTGGGTCCAGCAGTTCCTGTGCGGTTATCGCTGTTTTCTTGGGAAGTAGAAACTAAAATATAGGTATCTTCTGGATTCCAATCATTAGTAGTAGTGTAACTAACAACATCATCCTCTAATTCCAGATAAGGAGTATTATTAACTAATTCTATCACCAAGGGCGATAATTCAGGAAAATAAACTGCATCTCCTTCTTCTATACCGCCAAGTCCCAGCAAGGTTCCTAAGGTTATAGGGCCTAAGTTCTCATCGGCCACAATGGGTCGCAAAGAAGAATCAGTTGGAGGTATAGTTAGGACTATTTCACTATTAGTATTAACATTGATACCCAAAACTTGGTCTCCAGTCTCAACAGGCATAGTATTTCATACTCCTGCTTGCTATTTAAGATTGTTGGTAGGGATTGTTCCAATCTGGGGCGGGTGAAAGACAACCGCACTGAAATTTAACTTGTTGCCGACCGTCAGAATCAAAATTTTGGGTTCCAATCATTAGACCTAATAATCCACACTGACAATTAATCTGCAATTTTTTAATCATGTTATCACCATATCAAGACTGTGAACTGCCGATAGTTACCGAATTGGCGAAATAATCTTGGGAGGCTGATGAATTACCTACAATGCGATATTTGACCAGAACCTCATAAGTTCCTGCGGGTAAATCAGCAAAAATATCTACATTAGAAGCATCCAGATACAAACAAGTTGTTTCATTAGCATATATTTTGTGAACACCGTTTTTACTGAAATCAGAGACATCGTAATAGGAACCGTTTTGATATAGCGTAACACTAACTTCTACTTCTACGAAACAGGAAACATCATCGGGTCCATCGTGGTTGAGTTTCCAATCCAAAGTAATATTGCTGGAGTTTGTGCCAAGAGTTATTCCATTTGAAACCAGAGTTAAGTTTTCACAACTTTCGGGTTCTGGTTCTGGTTCAGGATGAGTAAATGTTTGGTTTAACCAAGTTCGCTCCAAATATTGAGTTTCTCCATCAACATCCCAGATAGCCACCCAAACCAAATCATAACTGGTAATTCCTGATTGAGTAAAATCGGAAACGGTCAGATAATTAGTGTCCTCTACATATCCTGAAATATAATGGTATCCTACTTGATATTTTACAACATCAAAACTACCATTTTGAAATGCGCTAAATTGGGTGCTAACATTGAACCCTCCTGATTCGGGGCCGTATCCACAATCAAGGTCATAAGCCACTGAAGCGGCAGTTTGATTAGTGAGTAATTGAATAGCATACACATTAATTTCGCAAGATTCGGGTTCTACTAAAATTTCTTCGGATAGTTGCACTTCTTGTTCTTCTCCATTAGATACCAATATGACTTCCACTTGCCAGTCGCCTTCTGCAACATTGACAAAAGTATGGCTAAAATAATTACTGCTTCCTGAAATGCCATGTTGATAGTTTTGTTCGTTAGCATCATTATCATTCACAGGAATTAAGGCCACTCCGATATTAAAGTTATCGCATTCTGACACTTCACTTTGTCCGATATAAAATGTTACATCCACTTCGTCACCATCAGGACTAACTTGGAAGTTATCAATAAACGCATCACATTCGGGAGAGTATTCACAAGAACCATCGTCTTCAGTAGCCTGGTCGTCATAATTGGTAGCGGAACTATCGGTGCAACCTCGGATGGGTTCGGATTCAATACTAACTAATGCAGAGGGTCCTGACCAATATGAGCCATCAAAGTGATACTCCACAGCGACTACATAATCTCCAGCAGCCATATCATAATGGTGGTCGTCAATGGTATATTGGTCGTGGAAATTGTTGTTGATTTGATATTCATCCCACACTGAACCACGAGTTTCATCCCAGATTTCAATAGCAAAATATCCTTCCATGTGTTGGTTGCACTTGTTCCAATCATTGAAAGTCATTTGAATCCGAAGGTCGTTGTTGAATCCTTCTCCGTTAGCATCAAAGTCTTGAATAGTAACTGCGTCCCATCTCCAATCAGAATCACAGTCGGGCGGTCCACCGCCACCACCAGAGTTTTCAAAATCACAAGAACCATCGTCATAATCGGCTTCGGGGTTATAGTTAAGGGCATCTGGATTGAGACAACCACCGTATTCTAAGAATTCGTCATCTCCGACACCATCGCTGTTGTCATCGTCTAAAAAGAAATCTAATCCGACCCCACCCGTGAGTAACAACATTATAGGGGCTACAATTACCACAATTTTTTTGAGATTCTGCGCTTTTCTTTCTACTGATGCAATAGCACGGTCTACAATATCTCCTTCCAGAGTTGTCTCTACTTTGACATCGGTTTTATTTTCTCCACCATTAAGAACTGTGTTTTCAGAAACTTGTAGACTCACTGCCTGAACCGTAGTAATTAATTCTGCGGCTTCTTTGAGTTGCGTAACCAAACTTGGTTGGGATTCATTAGAAAGGTTCACAATTCCATCGTCCAGCAAATCTTGTAGCACCGATTCTTTAGTGCGACCTGTAGCCTCAGCAATAACTTGGGCTTTTTCGTCTAATTCCAAATCTATGTCCCCATCTTTTTCAGACATACATAGTATTGGGTTGTCTTACTATTTCAATTTGTGCAAACGAGTATATCAACTTTGAGGTTAATATGATTTTTCACCTCCGAAACCACCTCAGTAGGTATATCAACTTTATGTCAAAAGTGCTATGTTAAATAGGTAGTGTCACACATGGAATATTAGCCCCAACAATAACTGGGCAATAAAAACAAAAACAAAAAAAGGTGAAAAAATATGAGTAATGATAACACAAACGATGTAGCAGGATTTTTAGCAGAACTGAAGGAACTTCAGCCAGAACGCCCACAAAAGGCTCTGGTTAATTACGAAACCTTCAAACCAGAAATGGACCATGTCTATAAGGGATATGTTCTTGAAGGATACACAGACGGCATTGAATCTCCTCTTGGTTCAGTCAGCACAGCAGTTCGTATGGTTGCCCCAGGTAACGATGGCGAGGCTCCTGAAGGCCGCCGTATCACAATCTGGCTCTCTTCCTATGAGCAAAACGATTTCCAACGATTCTTGAACGACAATGTCGCAAGCAACGAAGATGTTTCTCTTCCTGTGACCATTGACTGGCTCCGACGCATGGAGAAGTCCCAGAAAACTGGCCGTGACTACAAGCAATTCTTCGCAATCTTCCGTGGGGCGGCTGACCGTGACTCTCTTCCTGAGGTTCATCCAGACCAACTCAAGCAAGATGAGTGAAGCGTATTCGCTTTACAGTCTGAAACCGCACACCAATACTCCTTTGGGGGTTAAGGTCTGGCTTGTCCAGCGTGAGCAGGGATGCAGTAAATCTGTGGCTCTGACCTTGGCCCCTGAAGTGGGACTTGATATAGGTGATACCCTTATTTGGAGGCGGAGGGATGGGGCTTGACCAAAATTCGCAAAGAGATTCGTCAATTTGTAGAGTCGGCAGTAGAGTCTTATCCTGAGTTCCAAGTTAGCGTTGAACCCGTGTTCCGCAGTCAAATCAGTGGTTCATGGCAAAATGCTGGCACAGGAATCTGCATCAAAATGGATACGGCTCCGCTGAATCCACGCAGTCCTAATCCTGAAGAAACTGGTATTTGGTTCACAGTTAGTGATGGTAATTACGCCATAGAATGCTTGATACACAATGGCACTTCGGTGCCAGAAGGTCATAGCAACGAGTCTTTAGAGTCGTCTTTGATGACTTTAAGAGAATCACTACGCAACGGAACCAATATTGGGATTGAAGGGTGTTATCACATCGTTAATCGTGAAAAGGTATTTCTGGTTCATCATACTTACCAGATGAAAAATCATCTGGAATCCCAGATGAGTGATTCTCAATTGCAGCAATTCTTGGAACTGTGTGCTGAAAGTAAAATCAGACCTTTAGATTTATTCATGCAAGATGAAACTCTTTGGAGTGAATTCTATGCTCCTGATGTGTTGAAAAAGGCGGTATTGCTTTATTGTCTCAGTCCTCAAAACAAAGGCGACTTGCTCCATATAGGATTAGTCACCAGCATGGGTGAAGGAAAAGACCACTTAATTGAACGAGTGGTGCAACCTTTAGTTCCTGTGGGTGTGGCTGGTTCAGGCAAAATGTCTACTATTGCGGGCTTATTTGGGGCCATGAATGGTGACGACTTGAGTAGCATTGAATTAGGTCTGATACCTAAAATGAATCACGAAAGATTGGCCGTGAGTGAATTCCAGACTTGGGATGACATGGTGTTTGGTGAATTAATGAATGTCATGGCTAACGGCAAATTTGAGATGCAAAAGGGACAATTAGATATTTCTCGTCCAGGCTGCGTCAATATGATGTTTCTGGGCAACCCTCCTAAAACATGGGAAGAAGATACGCATAGTAACACCGATATGCTGCAAAGTTTCGGAGACTACACCTATCAGATTTTGAGCCGACTTACCTTGATATTTACTCAAATGAGTATTTCGGGGCCAGATGCTGAAAGTTTAATTGAACAAAAAATTATGGATGCCATGAACGGCAAGTTTGATGACCCTGAAGTGAAGCGTGAAATGACGATGTGGCGGGCGTTTGGCCGTGAATATCTGCGAAAGGTGAGTCTCATTCGTCCTCAAATGAGTGCAGAAATGATGGCGCACATTCAAGACACTTATCATGGTTACATTAAAAATACGAAGGCTTTCAAAAAGGTGTTTTTGGCTCGGAGTTCTAAGGACTTGCGAAAATACCAAGAATTTAGCAATTTGTGTCGGGCTTTTGCTCGCTTAGATGGTGCCGCAGAAGTAGATGACGGTCATGTGGCTGAGGCCATGGATATTATGTTGATTTCGTTGCGAACCCTGATGGAAAACTTCCCGATGGATGAGTTAGCGGCTGGAATTGAACCCGAAGATGTATCATTGTTTAATGCTATCAAAGCCATTATCAAAGATGCGGAAAAATTAGATTTAAAGACCTTGCGTAGTTTCATGGATGACCGTAAGTTTAGTGATGCTGACCTGAAAAAATTGGAAAGTGCTAAGTGGGTGAAGCGAGAGTCTAATCCAGATGGTAGCGATTATATCGTATTAACCAAGAAGTAAAGGTTCAAATAGGAAACAACCATTGTGATTACTATGAATAGGGATGCTGCTAATCGTGCTGCCATAGCCGTCGCCCGTATTATCAATAATGGCGAGAGTTTCTCGGCAGCCTCTCGTTCCGTAGGAACTACGGTAAGAACTGTTAAATTGTTTCTAAGAGAAAATTCTATTGGAATGGAACGGGCCAGTAACGGTCGTTGGAGTATTATTCGTAGTGCTCGTCAAAAGGTTCCTGAGTTTTTGGAATTATTATGGTCTGGTGAATCTGCGACTCGTGCCGCACAGTCTTTGAACACTACTATTCGCACCATGAGTAATCAAATGTTGCCCGATGATGCTGGAACAACTCGTCCAGTTATCGTCAAAGTAGGCAACACTTGGACTCCTAATTTTTTGGGAGTCCGAGATTATAGTATGACACTGCACGGTAGTTTGATAGGATTGAACGATTCTGTGCAAGGAAGGGGAGAACAAGAAGGGCCTGATGCCGACCCCGATGCTGCCGATGCTGAATATGCTGATATTTGGTGGCAGGTAGATTTTAATAATTTTGAATCCACTTTATCTTTATCAGAAGTTGGAAATTTCTGGAGATTGCCTATTGTAGACTATCTGCGTAGTTATTTAGAATCCCCCACCCAGATTAACACTTCGTTAGCAAACAGATTTTTAGGAAACTCGGATGTTTCTGCGTCTGCCTCGGTCGGCGGTAGAATCGCCGCAGATGGCTCCATGATGTTATCTCGCTTAGAGCAATTTTTAGAACGATATGATTTAAGAATGGCTCCTGATGTGACGGTGGGTGTGGAACCTGCTTCGGGATTGATTAGCCCTGTTCGTTGGATATGGGTAGATGACTTTGGCTCTAATCCTTCTCGGGTGGCCTCAGGATTGTGGCAAGTGATGTTTTTAACCAACTCCGAAAGGCAAGAATATCCTATCACTATCAATTATGAATACGATTTGCTGGATGAAGTTGAGTAATGTTAAATAGGTAATACTACTGATATGTAATTACCTTACTGGTGATATTATGGAACAAGAAATTATGATTGCTGCTGGTGCTGTTGGTGTCGTCGTTGCTGGCGCAGCCGCTCGCTGGTGGAACAAAAACCGAAACAAGATTGCAGACAAGATTGAAGATACTTTGGAAGATGCAATTGAAGACCTGACTGGACAAGATGTAGAACTTGGCGAAATCGTTGATGAAGTCATGGAGTCTGCCGATGAAGTCGTCGCAGAAACTGTAGAAGCAGTGGAATCTGGCGAAGATGTCGTGGAATCTGTCAAAGAATCTGTCGCAGAAGAAGTGTCTGAATTGAAAGAAGATTTGTCGGCTCTAACTGTGGCACAACTCAAACTACGACTCAAGGAAGCAGGATTGCCTGTTTCGGGTAACAAACTGACTCTCATCAAGCGACTTAACGGAGGTGAATGAATATGGATTGGAAAAAGATTGGATTTGGTGCAAGCCTCGCTTCTATTTTGGGAAGCATTGCTATTTACTTTGCTCATGACGAGAACCTCGGTATCTTTGTCGGCCTTTGGGCTTCGGCATTGTTGCTACTGAGTGACCGTTTGGCAGAAATGCAAGAGTGAAACTTAAATAACAAGCCCAACAATATTTGGGCATGGCTGATTTTTACTCCATAACCTTGGAGGAAATGGATGCTTTTATGCGTTCCAGAAGGTTTCAGCCCGTTGATTTAACATATCGCAACCGTCCTGTGAAGGAATGGGTTTATCAAAGACCTTTGCCTCGGAGTCCCAACCATTGGGTTAGGATTTATACAGGAATCAACCGATATGGTCGTTCACAAAATCAAAGTCGTGGCGTAGGTAAAGATGCTATCCGTGTGCAAGTCATTTACAATGACGGTAATGTGGAAACATTAGTGACTCAACCTAAGCGTGTGCATCGTGTTACAGGGTGGGCTGATAACTTAGATAAGAGATTATCGGAAATTGCCCAATCGTTACCACAAGTAGCATTTGACCGTCGTGGAGAACCCATGACTTTGAGGCGTAAGAATGGTAAGTATTTTTGGGGCAGTAGAGATTATCCGAAATACAAAGAAACTAAACCCTTCCGAGCAGAAGAAATTAGATGCTGTAAAGAATGCAATAAAACCACAGGATTAACTACTATTCAAGCAGGAACTTATTGTTATGATTGCTTGCCTATCAATTTAGGTGCTGAACCCTTTCAGAAATTTGAAGGCGAAATGGAAGAATATGCACCTAATGAAACTGATGATGGTTTTACTTCTATGTCCAATTTGGCTTACATCACTTTACCAGATTATGACGAATCTTATTATTGGATTTCTGAAGACGAAAACTCACGGGCTACGGTTGCTTTTGACCCAGAAAATGAAGTCATTCTCATCCCTAATTTTGAAGTCTCCTTGCGTGTGCGAGGTCAAAACATGGCTTCGGAATACTTAGGTGAAATGATTGATGACTTACATTCTGATTTTGGTTATTATCCAGTTCAGGTCAGTGATGTGGACAATCATGCTATTGGTTTTTGGGAAAAAATGCAAAGTCAAGGTTTGATTGATGGTTGGTCAAAAGGTAGTTTCGCTGCGGAAGATAGGTTGGACTATCGGGATTATCTCAATGATTTACGAAGTTATCCAGAACTTAAAAACCTTAGTGATGAGCAACTGTTGGCAAGAGGTATTGATTGTTTAGCCTCACAAACGGCCAATCGTGAAACATTTGCTGCTGAAGAAATGTTTTATTATCATAGCACGGATATGACAAATCTTGAATCCATATTAAAGGAAGGCATTAGACCAACAGCCGATACTAACTCAATATGGGGAGAGGAAATAATTGATATTTCTCCTTATCCATATTATTATGGTGAAATTGATGACATCTTGCCCTCGGTTTTTGTAGCCGATAGTCCTGAAGAGGCTCGTTGGTGGGCAGATGAAGCAGGTATTGATAAAATTGTGGTTTTGAAAATATCCTCGCAAGTGGAAAACTTAGAAAACTTTCATGGCGATGGTAATGGGTATAAAACTTCAGAAACCATTCCTAAAGAATACATTGTAGATGAGGTGTTTTATTATTCTCCTAAAAACGAAGGAGTAATTGTTGATGCGTGGACTATTCCTGGCGAAGATTATGAGGGGCAAATAGCCGTTTTGATTGATTTTTTGGAAACTCCTAAGGGTAGTAAAGGATTAGGAAGAAAAGAGTTTGAATCAATTCGGGATTGGGCAGTAAATAAAGGTGCGGAATACATTGTGATAGAATCTATGCCAGAAACAGTTGATTTTTGGAAATGGATGGGCTTTGTTGAAGCCGATGGATTGGTAATACCAAAAGATGAGTTTTCTTTCCGTCACCTTCGGCAGACTATTATGGTTTATCCCCTATATTCTGAAACTTACCACTCTGAAGATGAAATTCCCATTATTGACCTTAACTCAAAAAAAGAAATTGAAGAATATGGGTTGTTTAGACCATACGAACCAAATCCACCTCGTAAAGAGGAATTGTTGCGTGAATCATTAACTGATGCACCCGAAAACAATAATCTATTTCGCATCACTTGTGATGGTGTGTATGCGGTAAGAACCATTTATGGCCCTTCTAAAATAATTTTTGGAAGGAATATGTTGGCTTCTAATAAAATGTATTTCAATCGCTCCGCACAGCGACATCTATCAGGAGTATGGGGGCTAATGGGATTGCCCAGAAATAATAGTGGAGTAGTAAGTGCATTTGGGCCTCTTGAAAACATAGAGAAAATGCCTCAATTCTCGGAGAAACCAGTAGCCAATGTCGTAAATAAGCAACAGGAACTGACTCCTAACAAAATTGTTATCAATATGAAGGGGCTGGTTTTTGCTTACGACATCGTGAATCGTGAGGTTGAATTTTATGGTGGAGTGCCAGAATCAAGCATCGTATCTCAAGATATACCTCCTGAAGTTGTTAAACCTGAAATGGCTAAACCAGGGAATACTTTGGAAAATGTCAGAAATTACCAATCCCTACTAAACCGAATAAACTCCAACAACAGACGGGTTAGACAAGGGCTTAAGGGTGAAATTGATGTGCCTGATGAAGAATACATTGATTATTGGAATCAATTTGCAGCAGAAGATAACTATGATGCTACTTATGGCAAAGCCCAAGCCAAGATTCGCAGAAGGTTAAAGAATAAAATTAAGAAACAGGCGATAATGGGAACTAAAGCGGGTCAATGGTCGGCTCGTAAGTCACAAGAATTGAAAAGACAATACGAGGCTGCTTGTGATAAAAAAGGTTTGAATCCATACAAGGGCAAGAAAACTAAATCGCAAGATAATCTCAGTAAATGGAGCCAACAAAAGTGGAAAACTGCCTCAGGAAAAAAATCATCTACTACTGGAGAACCATATTTCCCTGCTAAAGCAGTAGCAGCATTAAAAAAGAAAAACTTATACGCCAAAGCCAAGCGACAAAAGGCTAAAGCCACTAAAGCAGGAAAGCAAAATGCCCGATACTCTGATGACATCCGTGCAGTCGTTAAAAAATATCGCACTGAATGGGAAGATATTGAATGGGATAATCCCGCTCCTTCAGAAACACCTCAGGACTGGGGCGATGATGTAACTTGGCAAGATGATTGGGGCTCGCTGCGTCCTGAAAATCGCCCAGAATTTCCAACTTTAGACGCTCGTATTGCGGCTATGTTACGAAATCATTCCAAGGTCAATGTCAATGGAGAACAAGGTTGTCCTGTGTGCGGAACCGAAGATTTGTTTTATCGTGAATCCACAGGGACTGGAACTAAATGGTATTGCTATGGATGCTTCTATACTGAAAAAACAGAATCTCAGAAAAGCCAAAAGATTGAAACATTAGAAAAATATGGTTTGCAAGTAAAATGTCCTGATTGTGAAAAAATGATTTCTGCTTATAATCAAGCCTCTATTAATAGTCATCGTAAAAAATGTGGGGTGCTAAAATGAATCTAATAAATTGGATTAGACAACCTGCATTGATGTGGAGTTTCTCTACACAAAGGGTGGGTTTATCTCGTGATTTGTTTTATGCTCCCTCTCGTGAACACGCTCAAGCATCAATTATACACCACATGAATATGATGTTTGGTGATGATTTAGGAGGATTAATGTGGGAATCTGAAGAAGGAAATGATTATGATGTGTTAAAGGATATTTTTAGAGATAGCGATGGAGAGATATTAGAGGTTGAAGATGTCGGCTACCTAAAATTAGTAAATGATAAAATCAAAACCATAGATGAAGTAATGGACAATTATGTGGAACTTACTGAAGAAGAAAAGCGAAAAAAGAAACAACGCACGGATGCGTATGTTAGGATAATGTCAGGAAGAAATCCTCAGGGTGACCCCGAAGATTATTATGGCTACAACCCCGCCACCATAAGAAATCCATTTGAGGAATAAGGATTAGTTAAATAGGTGATGCAACTACTAAAAGGCATGACCATGTGGACACATGAGGAATATATCTCTCGTCTTAAATCTGATGCGGATATTGCTTATGAAATTGCTGGAGAGGCACGAGCCAAAGGTTTTGACCCTCGCATTGCAGTAGAAATCCCACAAGCGTTTGATTTAGCAGACCGATGCCAGAAATTATTAGAATTTTTACATCCCAGACGCACCGCAGAACAGATTCGTGCGCTAACTGAATCACATGATGGTAATCGTGAAATGGTGGCATTAGACATAGCAAAAATTGTTACTGCGGAATCATGGATGTATGGAATTAAAAATAAATGCACGGCTTGTGGTGGAGATAAGGTAGTCAAAAAAGGAAGACGCACCGTAAGTTGTGATGCTTGTGATGGCACAGGAATTATTCTCAATTACTCAGATGATATTACCTTGGATTACACCGAAACTTTGGAAAAATTTTCTAAGGCTGACCGAAATATAAAAGATGAAACCTTTGGAGCCTTGTGTATTTATCATGGAGTCTGTGCAGGTTTAGCAGTGCTAACGGAAGGGATTCTGGTGGCTCCCTTAGAGGGTGTGGTATCTTGTCGCATCGTGACTAATGAAGACCGCAGCAAATCATTAGCCATCAATTTTGCGGGACCGATTAGAAGTGCAGGAGGAACAGGTCAAGCCTTGTCAGTATTAATTGGCGATATTATTCGTCGTGACTTTGGATTAGTTCCTCCCAAAATTACCTTTGAAGAAGCCGAACGATACAAAGAAGAAGTCAGCAAATATGCTCGTGGACTACAATACCGACCGTCCAATCCTCAGTTAGAAATTATTGCTTACAATTGTCCTGTTTATATTGATGGAGAAGGTGTGGGTAATGAGGTTTCGGGTCAGCGTGACTTGCCTCGTGTTCCAACCAACAAAGTTCGGGAAGGAATGTTATTAGTTATGTGTGAGGGTTTGGTTCTGAAAGCCCCCAAAATCTTAAAATATACTGAAGCATTAGGATTTGCTGAATGGGACTGGCTCAAACAATTTACCAGCAAGGGTGATAAAACAGCCAAAAAAGAAACCATAGAACCTAATTATAAATTCTTAGCCGATATTTTAGCAGGTCGTCCTATCTTTTCCCGTCCGATGGCTCGGGGAGGATTCCGTCTGAGATACGGGCGTAGTAGATTAGCAGGATTGGCTACTACTGCGATACATCCTGCTTCTATGCGAGCCGTAGGTAGTTTTCTGATTGTGGGAACTCAAATGAAATATGAACGCCCAGGAAAAGCCACCGTGGTCACTCCTTGCGATTCAATTGATGGCCCGTATGTGGAATTTACTGATGGTTCGGCTCGTCGCATACAAGAAATGGATGATTTAGAAGATGCTGTCCCAACGGAAGAAGAGTGGAATATTGCTCGTGTGTGGGATTTGGGAGAAATTCTGGTTCCTGTGGGTGAGTTCTTGGAAAATAACCATCCGTTAGCACCCAGCCCTTATGTTCACGAATGGCACGAATTAAAAGTTAGTAAAGAAGAACTTACTTATCCAGAAACATTTTCTGAAGCACTAACTCAGTCCCAGAAATTTAACATCCCGATGGCTCCTGAGTATATTGCTCATTATAGTGACATACTTCCTGAAGAATTACAGACTCTTTTGCAAGGCATAACAATCACTGATGGTTCGGCGCAAGTGGAGCCAGATGTATTAGAAATCATCTATCGGCTCAACATTGATGTAGATGTTAATCGGTGTTTATCTGGGGACAAATCGGAGTTACTTTTGAATCTCTGGAATTCAAAATCTCAATTGGATTTTAAATCTGACTCGGACGGTTCAGCATTGGGAGTTATCCGAAACTTTTACAATTTTCCAATTGAAAATCCTATTTCTATCCGTATTGGTGGACGAATGGGAAAGCCTGAAGGAAGCAAACTGCGAGAAATGAAACCTCCGATTCATTGCAACTTCCCTGTGGGCTTCAATGTAGGTAGTCAAAGGCTCTTGCGAACTGCGGCAGACCAGCAAGAAGATGTAGAAACTGGGTGGCGTATGTGTGATGTTTGCAATACTGAAACTATCTGGGGCGTTTGTTGCGAAACTGAAACTCGTTTCGTAGGATTAAAGTGGGACCAAGTAGGAATAAAAGATTTGTATGAATCTGCCTTGGAATCTGCGGCGATTGCTGATGGAAAAATCAAAGGTGTAAAAGGAATCACCAGTTCGGAGAAAATCCCTGAGCATCCTCTCAAGGGTGTGTTAAGATACAAGCATGGAATTTCCATGTTCCGAGATGGAACTACTCGTTTTGACATGGTAGATATTACCATGACTCACTTCCGACCCAGAGAAATTGGGATGACAGTGGCACAAGCCCAAAAATTGGGATACGCTTGTCAGTCCTTGGACGATGTCATAGAGTTACGACCGCAAGATGTGGTATTACCTGTTAATTGTTCTGAAAAAATTCTGGCGACCGCTAATTATATGGATGACTTGTTAAGTTCTATGTATGATTTAGAGCCTTATTATAATTGTGATTCTGTAAATGATTTGATAGGACACTATGTAATGGGTATCGCGCCTCACACCAGCGGAGCAATCTTGGCTCGCATTATTGGTTTCGCTAATGTCAAAGGCCATTATGGACATCATTACTACCACGCAGCCAAACGCCGTAATTGTGATGGAGACATTGACGCTGTGTTATTGTTGCTGGACGGACTAATTAATTTCTCTAAAAAATTCTTACCAGGACATCGGGGCGGGCAAATGGACGCTCCTTTGATTCTCACCACCAAGATTGTGCCGTCAGAAATTGATAAAGAAGCCTTGAATGTAGAAATTGTAGACCACTATCCGATAGAATTTTATGAACTAACGCAAGGAATCATTGATGAAGATGGTGATTTAGTCCCACCTCCTGCTAAAGCAGCCATTGATGCGGGAGTGACCATTGTGGAATCAGTGCTGGGGACTGACTTGCAATATGTAGGACAAAAATTTACTCACGATACTCGTGATTGCAGCGAAGGCCCCATTAACAATCCATACAATACTTTGGATTCTATGCGTCAAAAAACCATGGCTCAATTTGCATTAGGAGATTGCTTGGAATCAGTAGATAACAAAGAACAGTCCTCCCGATTGATTCAACGGCATCTAATTCGTGATATGAGAGGTAATCTCAGAGCCTATGGGCAACAAAAAGTCCGTTGTCCTAAGTGTGGAGGTAAATACCGCCGTCCACCAATTTCGGGACGCTGCATGACTATTCTGGAAACTAAACAAAATCCATTTTCGGGAGAGATGGAAGAAATATATTGTGATGGAAAAATTATCCTAACTGTAACGCACGGTTCTGTTGCTAAATACGATAAATTGATGTCGGAATTGGTAAATCGTTATGGTGCAGACGACTATACTGAAGGATTATATCAGCAAGTATCTCGCTGGGTTAAAGATACATTTGAAGATAAAAATATTCTGTCGCAATCACAATTGCCGCTACCACCCGAAGGTTCAAATAGCAGCAAAGACTAATTAATACTATGTCCGAAACTTCCGAAGATAGTAATCTGGACGAAGTGACTCTGGGTATGGTGTTTAGCAAAATTTCTGAAGTTTTGGAAATGAATGATTTACTACATTCAGAAATGGCGGAAATTAAAAATACACTAAAGGCTATTGTAGAAGTAGCGAAAAGTGCTACGGAAGAAAAACCTGCCTTACCGCGTGATGATACTAATCACACCATGTATGGTTAATCTGGTCGTCTGATATTATCTCGGATAGTGTCTGAGATATTTCGTAACATAGCAGGAGAGACAGGCCCTCCCAATTCTGAGATATTTTCTAACATTTGAACAATGCCTTCAATAGCAGCCTGATAATAACCTATTTGAGTTTGTGCTGCCGCTTGTAAATCTTCTACGGCACTTTCAATTTGATTGGCGGATTGTGAGGCATCAGACATCCTTGCCTTTAATTGAAGATTTTCTAAGGTTAGTGAACGAACTTTACTACGAAGTTTTTCAGTCTCAACTCCTGCAACTAACCAATTAATGGGTGTGGGAAAGGACATATTATCCCTCCAAACCTAATCCAGACATATCATCAATAGTTGATTCATCAGGGGTGTTCTCTAAATATAGATTCTGATAATCTGACTGGAACGATGATTTTTGTTCATAAGCCATATCTGCACCGCCCAACAATAACAGAGTTAATCCTGCGGTGGAAACTGAAGGGCTACTATTGCTATAATCAGTAAATGACAAAATCCGCCCTGCTACTAACATGATGGCTCCGAGCCCAATGATTTTAGAACCATCTATCATGGTTAATATGGGTCGCTACTGTTATTTAAGTTCTTACTCGTCTGCTTCAGCAGGAGGATTCAACACCGTATCAGAAAGATGAGGTGTAATTTGTTCCAAAATACCGCTCACAACCATAATGGCTTGCCTTCCTGCCAAATTGACATTGTCCAGCAAATTATAAAGAAACTCGCACTGTTCAGTGGTGAGTGAGACTTCGGGCATAGTTAATCACTAAGGTTCTACCTATTTAACCCTTATCATTGTAGCAATCCGTAGGCTTGAAGTGCTTGAATAATACTGTTTAGAGAGTTTTGTATTTCACCGAAGTTCAAATCACTACTTCCTGCGAGCGAACCTAACGAGGTAGGGTCAGATGGGGCAGCAGTGTAAGCCTGTCCGACTTGTTGAGCCACAGGAGTTACGCCCATGAATCCCAATGTGCTGGTAGCATCTACTCCTACTGACAAATTACCTGTGACTGTCATAACTGAGCCGTCAAAAGTTAAATTGGCTTCTCCTTGTATGGCATTAGCACCTGTGACTGTGGTAAGAGTATTGTTGGTGCTTCCTGAAAGAGTCACGCCACCCGAACCACTTGATGCGGCTGTTATTCTTCCTTTTTGATTTACTGTAATTGTTGCATTGGTATAAACTGCGGGTGTAACTGCTGTATCTGTGAGTTCAAGAGTTCCTGTGGTAGTGATAGGACCTCCCTGTAATCCAACTCCTGTGGCGACCTCGGTAACTGTTCCTGAACCACCGCCACCAGAAGAGGAAATTAAAACTGTGTTGCTGGAAGTTCCATTGAGAGTAATTCCTGCACCAGCCACTAAATTTAATGTAGGGTCGGGCGTAATGGTGGTCTGTCCTGAAACAGTCCCGCCATCAGCAGAAGTATTAATAGTGGGACTTCCTGCACCACCAGTTCCTGAATAGCCATTTGCCATAATAAATATTAGGGGGTGCTGCTATTTGAATCTAATGATTGCTTCATTGATAAACTGGGATGAACATGGGTCCTAATCCGACATCAATTTGTAACCAACCTGCGGGATTTAATGGACCTCCTGTGGGTGAATCAGGGAATACTGCGGCTACTGGTGGGGCGATAGGCCCAGCAAAAGCACCTATTTGTGTAGCGTTGATGTAGGCTGCATCATTGGTTAATACTGAAATATTGGCTCCTGATTGGAGATAAGCCACATCTTGCAAATTAGTTGCGGAAATAATATCTCCGTTGCTACTGGAAACCAATGGCTTACTGGTGGAAGCGGTTTGACGAATTGTTCCTGCGACATGAAGTTTGGTAGATGGGTCGGTGCTTCCTAATCCAATACCAACATTTCCTCCGCTTGTTATTCTAAATTGGGTATCGGTTGCGGCTACATTGTTATTGGATGCGACAGGTGTTCCAAAAGCCACATCAAATTGTGCGGTATCTCGCTCGCTGACTTGCCATAAATCACTTGTGGCTTCAACATTGTTAATATGTATTCCTCCGTATTGGGTCGTCAATCCGACTCTTCCGTTTGCACCCGTGGTAAGAATTGCATATTCGGTTGAAGCCCCTGCATCCACTTCAATTGCAGCAGTAGGAGAAGTTGTTCCGATTCCAAGACGATTATTGGTGTTGTCCCAGAATAGTTCTCCGTTGTCCTGAGCCAAATTTCCTGCGGCATCTACGAATAAAATACTTCCTGCTGTTCCCGAACCTACCGCATCACCGATAGATACGCCTCCGCCTCCTCCTGAGCCATTAGATGCAGCCGTGATACGACCTTGAGCATCAACCGTAATATCTGAATTAGTGTAATTTCCTGCGGTAACTGCTGTGTTTGCTAAGGCCACAGTTCCAGAAGTGGTAATAGTCCCTCCACTTAATCCCGTTCCTGCGACAATTTGTGTAACCGTTCCTGCATTAGCCGTGTATCCTGCATCATTGGCTAACAAAGATACTGGTTGTCCTGCTTGAATGGCTGAATCGGCTTTGACTCCTTGTGCAGCAGTGGCGAAATCTCCTGTGTCGTCCTGAGCAGCCGTTCCTAAGGTAATTCCTGAGAGTTGGTTCAATTCTGCGGAAGTAGAAGTAACTGCTACATTGTTAAGAAATAATTTGCTGTTCCCAATTTTTACTTCGTCTGATGCCGTAGCATCATTAACACGAAATGGTTGTTCAGCCATGGATAACTATTATGGCTACTGCTATTTGAACCTTATCAAGCAATAGTTTGTCGCATGAATCTGACAGTTAGATTGTTACTTCCTGTGCGAGTAACTTGAACTGCGGGGCTGGCAGCAGAAGTGACATTGACCGTAAATAGCGGTCCTGAGCCCGTGAAGACATCTGCGAATGGAACGAATGAAGAAGCAGACCCGTCTGCCGCTACCACTAATTCAGTAGTTTGTGATTCTCCTGCGGTAGCATCAAAAGCAGTAATAACATATTTGGCTCCTTTGTAAGATGCTCCTGCAAAAGAGTCAATGGAGGTAGCAGAACCTGATGATACAGTAGTGGTGTTGCTCTTGAAACTTCCATAAACCGAACCTCCTGCGCCAATTTGCAATAATTCATTAGTGGTATCAATATTAAATGAAGCATCTATGGAGAATCCACCTGCACCGTCTGATAGCAAAATATCTCCTGCGGCTCCAGGTGTTGAGGCTCCTGTATCATTTTCCCAAGTTACAGCACCTGCACCGTCAGTCTTTAGAACTTGACCATTGCTTCCGTCTGTGACAGGTAGTGCAAACGCACCAATCGGAACAGTTCCTGTGGCTCCTGAAAAATCTACGGCTCCTGCAACTGTAATTCCTCCTGTTCCAGTTACGGCTCCTCCTCCAGCAGAGACACCGACACCAGAAATTTGACCCGATGCCGTAATGGTGGTTGCTCCTGTGATTGCACCGCCTGTGATGTTGGCTTGTCCATCAGTAAGGCTTCCACCAATAATGGCTCCTGAAGCATTGACTGAAACCGCACTGGTGATACTTCCTGCATTTATTGTGAGTGTGCCGTCCGTGAAACTTCCTGCGGTAACTAATCCCGATGCGCCAATAGTTGTGACTCCAGAAACAGCACCCGAGGCAATTGTAGCGGTGCCGTCTGTAAGCGAACCACCTGTAACTACGCCAGTGGCTGTAATAGTTGTGGCTCCTGCTATTGCTCCGCCCGCACCAATAGTAATGGTTCCATCCGTTGCGGAAACAAAACGAAACGCTTGCTGTGCCATATAGCGACATTATCGTTTTTGCTATTTAAGTTTGATTAACTCAGTAAAGAGCGTATAACTTTGACGGTGTGATTGTTAGCAGAGCCTGGTGTAAATTGTAAGACGAAATTTGTCCCAGAAATTATCCCATTAAAACTTCCTAATGGTGCATCACTAAAAATAGTGCCATATTCCACAACAAATCCTGTGTTGTCATCATGAACTCCTAATAATTCTGAGGTCTGATATTCATTGGCAGTAGTATCGGCTACCTGAATTATATATTTGACTGAGCGGTAACTCCCAAAAGCCCAAGAATCTATGTTAGAAACTCCTGCTCCTGTGGTGGTTTGAGAACGAGTGGTGAGATTCATATCATTAATTGAAAGGCTCCCAGAACCTGTGAGGCTTAAAATATTGTTGGTAGCATCAAAAGAAAATTCATTTTTGCCTCCAATGGTATCTAATGCTGTGGCATAGGCTACTTGTGAGGGTTGAATCGTTCCTCCGATAGAGCCACCTCCACCTCCGCCTCCTGAGGATTGAATAGTGATGGTATTGGGGTCACTTCCAGTAAGTGTAATATTAGACCCTGCGACCAAGTTAATTTCTTGTGAACCATCTAAGACGGTATCTCCTGCAACAGCACCAGCACCTGCTGATAAATTGATTTGAGGACGACCTGCAAATCCTGTCCCAGAAAACTTTTCAGCCATAATGGGTCACCATACTATCAGACACCGCCCTCTAAGGCTTGTCGTCCAGTATCAGTGAATCCTGTTTGTTGCTCAGACCATCCAACGAACACTGCTTGAACATTGCCTGTAAGGGTATCTGCACCTGCAACTGCACCAGTGTTGATAACACGGAACACAATTTGCTTTTCTACTACCAGAGGAATTTCAAACTTCCATTGGTCGGATTGCGGAACTACTACGCTCCATTGGAAATCATCCCACTCAAAAATTAATTCTCCATCTACCCAGATTTGATAACGAACTGCGGCGTTGTTGTTTGTGGTAGGCTCAGTATGTCCAAATCGTGACACCAAATACAATTCATTCTTACGACCTGCTTCAGTAGCCGTGGAAGTTCCTGCGGTAGTAGTTCCTGTGAACAAACCACCTCCACTACGAGCCCCAGAGGGAGTTCCTACTGAGTTCGGAGTAAATACCTGACCACCGACTGAAGTGGATGCAGTGGCAGGAAAGGATGGAACGGTAGAATCGGGAAGCGAGGATGCTACGGGAACACCGCCAACCCAAGTTTGAGTTCCTAAGACTCGGGAATCATTGACATTGATAACTACGGCATCAATAAACTCTCCTGCATTTAAAAATCCACCTGCTAATGCTGTGAGGGAAACCACTTGGCGTTGTATTACATTCGCTGAATTACTTTTAGGAACTAAATGCCACGGATAATTCTCTGAATTGACATTATTGGGGTGTAACATCAGATTTTCCATAGCGGGGCGAACTGGACGCTTATAGGTTGAAGGGTCAATTCCAACTCGCTGCGGAGAAGTAGCAACCGAAGTTTCGGTGCTGTATGATGAATAAGGAACAGGCGTAGAATTAACGGCCTCTCCTTTTTGGGAATATCCTGTTTGGAATGCTTTCTTACGGTAGGCTCTTTTGAGCCCACGGATATTGTCATTGGTATCTCCTGACGGCATAAACTCACCCTATAATTACTTTTTGTCCCTCTTGTTATTTAAGGTTAAGCCAAGTTTGGGAGCCATTTTTTGTGCTTCTCTTTGTTGTTTCCAATATTGAGTAGACAATGATAAATACCATTCCCAAGAACTGGTGTCTAAACCACGGCTAAGTAACAATTGCCGTCGGAACCATTCTACATTATCGGCAGTAACTTCAATGCCTAACTTAAGTAACTGCTCACAAATCAGGGCATCTGAACCAGAAAAAGTCCAATATTGAACAAAAACTCGGGCGGCTGGCGCAGATAAATTCCAAGATTGCGTCGGATATTCATTTAAAATTACATATCTGATGTCCCAGGTCTGAAATGGTCTAACATAAACATCTGGGTCTAATAAATATCCATAGTTACTCAAAATATCTTTAGGAAATGATGCTGCATCGCCTGATACGCCCCAAGATTTAATATTTTCGGGGTTTTGATAATAATGGGTGCTTTCTATCACTACTTGCACAAAACCATTGGGCCTCCAACGAGTGATGGCTCCGCCTGTTAATTCGGGAATGGCTGAAACTCCTGGTGTGCTGCCAAAATCATCAATAACAACAAAATGGTCTTCTCTAAGCATGGCTGTTTCAGTAATATTATTACCATACCCTCCTGTGAAAATTGAAAATTGGTCACCTTGAGGGGGCAAATTAGTTCCGAGAGTATTGGGATTCAGATTCCACAGATAAACTTGTTTGCGAATCATTAGATTAACCTCCGAGGAACTTCTGCTAATGCTTCTTCAAATTTATTTTTTTCTGATATATCTGCCATTAGTTTGTTACGAATTATCATTCTTTTGTGGGCTTGAACATTCTTTACATTAACAGGAATATTCTGAGTCATCAAAAAATTAGCCACTAAAGCATCTGAGCCATCAAATAAAACATATTCAACATAAACTCGGGGAATCCAAACATCTCCTTCATCATTATTTATCGCCGTAGTAGTAGAATAATCCCAATTCAGAACAGCGGTTCCGCTTAATTTGTCAAAAACCAGTTGAGTTTGTTGTAATTTATTAATACGATAATTTATTCCCCAGGTCTGGCCTGGCAAAACATACAGAGGAGTATCGCTCATGTAAAATATTGGGCTCCAAGACTGGGCAGCGTAACGCTGTCCTCCTGAGGGTCCAAATGATGCTGCAAACCCAGAAATTCCTCTTGAGACTACACCGTCAGGATTTTGAAAATATTGTGTGGTTTCTACCCATGGATTAGCAGAGGCTTCAGGAGGCCACAAAGATAATTCATCTATCACAATAAATTGGGTGGCTTTGACATATCCAGGAATATCTAAATTATTACCAATACCGCCTACAAAAATATCAATGGGTTCTTTAGCATTGTTTCTCCAAGCAGGAATCGCAGGAGATAATGTTAATGTTGGGTCTTGGTTAAGAACATACGGGGTCGGATAAGTAACAGAAGGAATTAAACCCCTCCATTCATAAACCTGACGGCGCATCATAGATAATAATAACCCTTGTTGCTATTTGAACCTTCGGTTCAATAGACGGTTTTCTGGATTTCAAGTTCGCCAATTAATGTGACTTTGACACGAACGGTAGCCACATCAGTTCCTGCATTAACCATATCGTGTGCAGCAATAGCGGCGTTATTGGAAACAGAAACTTGTAGCGGTTGTTGGAACAACACTAACACAGGGCTGGTAAAAGCAATGTATCGCTGATTTGCCTCGCCAGGAAGTAATAGCCTTTGCACCGAAATGTCATTAGTTGGGATTCGGTTTCCACCCACTAAAATTTCAACATCAAAATCAGTAAATGTTCCAAAAGGAGCGGTATTTGGAGCCACATAATTGTAATAGTAGGGGTTAGTAACCGTTTCAGTCTTTAATTGATTTCCTGCGGCATCCAAAGGAACAATATCAATTGCGAAACCATGAATTCTAACATCTTCATTGTTAGCCTGATTGGTATAAACCGTGGCTGTGTTGGAAGTTCCGTTAGTTGCTGGAACTGCAAAATCATGATTAGTAGTCAGAATTTTTGGTTCGGGGTCTTGATTTGCCATGATTTATCCCTCCTCAAGCAACACGACGGGCTGCAATCTTCTGAATAGAAAGTTCGGAGATAAGTGAGATTTTAGCACGAACTGTAGCAACGGCAGTTCCGTTGTAGTTAAATGCAGCCACTCCTGAGTTAGCGGTGATGTTAATTTGAAGAGGTTGTTGGAACAAAACAATCACAGGAACTGTGAAACTCATGGTTTGGTCTTGTTGTCCGTAAATCCAAGCAACATCAAAAGCATTGGAAGGAATATTGTTAGGACCCACGCTCAAAGCCATGGTAAAATCTGTAGGCATGGTGAATTTTGGGTCGGTGGTGCTGGTAATTTGATTTCCTGCGGCATCAATAAGTGTAAAATCTACTGCCACAGCATAAACACGAACTTCTTCATTGTTTGCTTGATTAGTGAAAATTGATACTGCGCTCTGAGTTCCACTTGTGGTAGCCACGCTAAAATCATGGATGGTCGTATAGACTTCTGGTTGTGGGTCTTGGTTTGCCATATGGATAATCTCCTAACTCAGATTGGTTCTTCTTGCTATTTCAATCTATCGCTTCAAAACGGCGTTTGGACCACCATATCCAAGACCAACGAAGCAATAATGAGGCTACTAATAAATCTAATATAAAAAACCATGCTACATAACTCTCTAAATGTCCTGACATGACTTCTAAAACTGATGTGGGAGGCAGCATTCCATCCTTTAAGATAACTGTGACCCAAATCATAGCACCTAAAAAGGATAGCCAAAATGTAAAAATGAGTTCCTTCCAGACTTTATCCATGATACTCAATCCCTAAATAATTCGGACTCATCTGAAATATTGGGTGCGGGTGCAATGGCTACTTCAGGAGGAGATATTCCTTCTTCAATGGCTTTAACATCTACCCATTTTCTGGCGAAGCCATATAATTTCGGGGCTAAATCTTCAATCTCTTCATCCATGGAACGACCGTCTTTGGCGGCTTCGGCTCTTATCATTCCGTCTAACGAAGAAATGGTATTCATGGTTCGGTAAAACTCAGGAGTGAATACCGCGCGGTAAGTGGCACTAATCCTATCGGTCTGTCTTTGGGCTTGAATGGCTAATAAAACTGCCCCTAAATTGGTGGCGGTAATGAATCCTAACAACTGCCAGGTCCACCAATCAGTAGGTTTAACCATTAGTGAAAATGTCTGAATGATAATTTCTACCATTACTAATACTCCTATCATCACACGAGTAGACAAAACATCTGTTCCTAATTCGTTGAATTTATCACTCATATGTGGGCCTCCTAAAAACAATGAACATAATATCGTTGGTGGGCGCATATCCTATTTTTTCATAACCGTGTTCCTGCACCTCGGAAATACACTTTTTCTCCCAACGGCGTTCTTTATCTATGCCAAAAACATCTTCACGAAAGATACCTTGATTACTCAACATAATAAAATCAGAAATGGTATAGCAAGGGATAGAATTGGTTTCATAATTTACTTGTTCTACTTCATGGGACACAATGTTGATTTCCATTTCGGCTAATTTTCGTTCAAAAAAATCTTCACCTAATTGTCTTTTAATGGCTTCGGTAACTCCAAAACCTGTGTGCAAGTTCTCTTCAATAACTTTCCATTCTCTTTCTGCCAGATTATCCCAATGACGAGAATTAGAATCGTATTCTCTACCAATAGTTTGACGATAGGCTTGCATATATTGAATTTTACGAGTAATTAAATAGTCTTGCCAAATCTCATTTTCACTAAGATTAGGCTCCATGTGATTATAAAGTTCTACTACCTATATCAAACTTCACTCGTATTCTCTCAAGACCTTTCCACGGGCTTCACGGGGTTTTCCACCATTAGTCCAACCTTTATGTTCTACGGTGAGTGGGGCTCGTCGGGCTACGATAGCATCTCTTTCCGCCCACAATCTATAATTATACTCACGAGTTCCATTCATAGCCACATTAAATCGTTCTCCTGCTTCGTTTTCACAAATCCAAATTGGAGTTCCTGTGGCTGTTCCAGTTCCCTCATTATATCCTACAATTGGAAATTCAGTTTCTTCATAACGCTTGACCTTCATTAAGTCTGATGATATACCACCGAGTTTATAGACAGAATTTAGGTTGCGAACCATGCCGCCCTCATAACCTTCTTCTACAAACTGGTCGGTATAGGTTTCCACCTCTTCATAATTATTGATGGGGTAATTTTCTACAAAACGAATCTTAGTGCGGGTAGCCGCAGGAAATTGACTTAACAAACTAACCATCAAGCGATACCGATTAGCAAAAGTCATATCCAGATTGTCCAAATCTATCAAATCATAAACACGCAATTTAATGTATTCTAATGCTCGCAAATCATTATCGGTGTAATTTTTGGGCATTTTGCGAACCAATCCACTGGCAGTTTCAAACTCCACTTCATCAGGTTCAGCATATAATTCACCATCCAATACAATATTGCTGGGCAAATTAAGATTTAAAATCTGTTGGCGAAGTTCATTCATTCCTGTAAAGGCTTTATTTCCCCGAGAAATTAGCATTACTTGTCCCGCAGTAGGCATAGAGGCCATACACCTAACGCCATCAAACTTTCTTTGTATGGCGGCGGGGAATTGGGTCCAGCGTCGGCCACCTTCGTAAAACTTTTTTGCCCGCATAGGAAGCACAACAGTTTGATTTCGGGCTCCTGCCATGGAGACTACATATCCTCGGTCCATTTTGTTGAGCCATTCGGAACGAGCATCTAATTCAGCCTGTTCTAAAACTGTGCGTCCTTGATTACCTGCCGATACAATAGTGGGTGTGCCAGTAGTTATGGTTCCTCCTACTTGTCCGTAACGGGTATTGATAGAGTAAGTTCCATCGCCATTGGAAGAAACTGTGATAGTCCATTCTCGCAAATTACCACGAGCATCTGTTTTGTAAAGTGTGTCAAAAGGCATGGTTATCTCTCCGTGTATCACCTATTTAATTATTCGCCTAATTTCCAAAATTTGAGTGATTTCATGCGTTGCCACCAAGAGGATTCGTAACCAAATTTACGGTGTGCTTGCCTTAAATCATCTAAAACTAATTCCGAAATTACATTTCCTAAAACTGTGGCTAATACTCCTACTACCACACCACCCACGATGACACCATTAACAAATTCTCGTCTTTCTTTAACTACTTTAACAGGGATGGTCTTTTCTGGTTCGGTATCAACCTCGGATTCAGAATTATAGGTGGCGGAACGAACTGCCCGATAATCACCAGAAGTTCCCACAATAGCAAAACCTTGGGATTCTAAACGATTTCGGAGAGAAGAATCTTTGGCTTGGGAATTAGTAAGAGGAATAGAACTCAAGAAGCATCACCAGCCTCATTATCATTAGTAGACTCAAATAAGAAGTAACTGATAACTAAGATAGGAAGGCTGAATAAAATTATATCGTGATTTTCTAATTGTTTAAGTGGGTTTCCGTGTAATTTGTAAGTTTTACCCAAATTCCCTAAGGTAGATAAGAAAAATGCTAATGAACCTACGGCTCCTAACATAACTCCTCTCCAGGCTTTACGGCCCACATTTATTTCTGATTCTTTTTCTGCCTCTAATCGGTCAGAAATTTCAGCCTTGTCGCCATCCATTATCGCTCACCGAATCTTTCTCACTATCATGGCTACGCCCACCAATGCAGCAGCACCGACAGCCAATTTGTGGTTAGAAACGGTTGATTTATCTGTGTCTTCAGCATTAAACCATCCAAAATATTTATTATACCACGATTCGGAACCTGGTTGGGCTTCATCAGTGGGTGCAGTAGTTACTGTGTTGCTGGAGGCTGGGTCGGTGGTTCGGCATCCCAAAGTAGGCCACAAAGGATTGCAAACACGCTTGTTATACATTTTGCGAGAGTAACTTCCAGGAGCCGAATTAGTAATGTAATCCCAATCTTGAGGGTCAGCACCTGAGGAGGGCATGACTCCAAAAATTCCTGCTAATCCTGACATGGTAAATGGAACTCCTGCGGAACCGTAGGGTTGGTAAGCATTTCCATCTTGGTTTAAAGTAGTATAATTTATTTGCCAAGCCGTTCCAGCAGCAGTAGTAGCACCTTTTGACAGTGGATTACCTGCGGAATCATAGCCGATTATTTCTTCTTTGGCACCAGTGGTAGGGTTAGTGGTGTAACAACGGCGAGAATATAAATCTCCAGGGTCGCAACTTATGTTATATCCAGTCATACAAGTTATTAGTATGTGCTGTTATTTAAGTTTCACTCTTTGCGACTAAACCACCAAGCGGCACCTATCGCTAAAGATGCGGCGATAATTGCTGCGGTTTGAGGGGAAAATTTAGTTTCACGAGTGCCTTCTTCCATAGAATCTACCATTGATTGAGCATCCATAGTCATTTCTGGGAAATCTTCACGGTCATAGTAACCATCATAGTCTTCTTCATCTACACGAGTCTGGAATTCTGCGATTGCATCAACCACATCTTCTGAAAAACTGTATGGGAAAGCAACTTCAAATTCTCCATCGGTGGAGTCAGAAATAACGACCAGTCCATTTCGGATGTCATCGTCCAGAACTTGAGTAAGATAGTTCTTAATTGGCTCATCCACCACAAATACTTCTCGTCCATTTACATCTTCAAAGACATTTTGCACAGATTCTGTGACTTCGGAAAATTCGGCTTCCATATCTTCCATCATTTCTTGGTCTCGGAGCCCTTCTTCCATAGGAATAGCAACTTCTTCGGGTGAATTAGAAACAATAGCCTTTTTGAGTCGGCTGAGGGC
>JAAHTG010000367.1_pt2 | contig 40579 bp, 31 predicted proteins | sample 6116081 | NCBI WGS metagenome assembly JAAHTG01 (sample SAMN13939989, study PRJNA603662) | sponge metagenome | isolation source: marine sponge | host: Mycale hentscheli | place: New Zealand | collected 2005 | reverse complement strand
CGTATACGTCCTCTCCTGTTCCCGTGACTAATGCCGCTTGAATCATTCCAGCAGATCCCGAAGTATACCATCCATCTCCCGTTGTTATGGACATTTTAACATCAAATGCTAAGTCATATCTTCCAGTTGTAGGACAAGTCCAAATACCTGTAGAAGGGATGTAAGCATTGTCATCATCATGTACTATTGCTTGATTCTGAACTACTTGGGAATCCCAAAGAATTCCAAGAGCAGGAGCTATAGTGCTCAATGGTGTTCTAGGAAGACCGCTACTTAATAAATCGTGTCTTGTTATATTTAAATAATCATTAATGACAGACACCTCGCTAATAGTGTTTGTAATATATAATTCTAAAAGACCTAAGACATCACACAAACTAGCTCCACATGGAACAGTAATAGCACTTAGCGATGTGCAGTCAAAGGTTGTTATATCTGAAGCCTTGTTTGGACAGTTATCCGAACAATGACAATTATTTTTGCTTCCGCATGTAGTGCAGCTCATATCTTTAACAGTTACAGTTTTTACTTAAATTTTCAATTAGACATTCTTCTTGTTCTTCGCACAAAACCCCGTAAGGTAGGCAACTCAAAGTGTCTATTATTAAATGCTTTCGAAAAAGGTTTTGCCAATCTCCTCCACATTGTAGACCAAAGACTTCTTTACTTCTAATGTAGGACGTTTCGTCCACAAGTATAGCTCTTTGTTTGCGTATAAAGTTAGTGAATCTAGGCGTATAGTAATCGCAACAATCAAAACACTCAACTCCTTTTATTTGTATAATTTTACCTGGATCAGGGTTTAGTATCGTTGGAAGGGATGTGTAAAAAGCGTAAGGACAATCCCCATCAAAAGAACTAGAGTATATCTCTTCTGAAAAATTACCTCCTACAGCCCAAGAGGTTCCGTTGAAGTAAATAAATAAGTCCCTTGTCCCATCATTAAACATATAATATGCCTGGCCATTATGCCCTATTATGTTCCCATTAGCGTCTCTTGAAACTAAAGCAGAGTAGTTAGACTCAACTTGAGTATTTTCCTTTATGCTAACAAGTACCTCTTCATCACAGCATCCGCAATCCACTTTATCTACTTCTCCTGTATAACCTTGAGGTCCTGTAGGAACAGTTCCTATTCTAGGAGGAAATCCACCTGTGTCTGGATTTTGAAAGGGTCCATTTGAACATTCTAAGATCGGATCTACTATGTAGCCTAACAAACTCATAGATAAAAGCCCAGAAGTAGTTACTTGCTCTAACGGAAATGGTATTGTCTCTAGGGTGTATGAACCTAGCACTACAAAAAGCCATCTATTAGCTGTTATTCCGTTGCTTATCTGCATGTTAAGGTTGTTCCCCCAATATATAATACAGTTATTCCAAGCGACTGGAGCTCCAGGTTGATAATCACTTGTGTTAAATCTGTACAGTTTCTTACCATTGTAAAAATCTCCTTGCCATTCAATGCCTCCTGTATTTGTTCCTGCAAACTCAAAATCTAGGGTGTTACAAGACAAATCTAAATCACATTCTGTGTCTGGACACAAAGCATCTGTTGTGTACGTTCCAAAAAGAAAAGATGGATCAGGTAAATATAGTGTAGGGTCTGTATGTATCAACTCCCATCTCTCAATGGTTGAGTTGTATGACATGTTTAGTACTCCCGTAGGGAATACCGTGCCTGATTCAAACTGATAGATTAAATCTCCGCTACTATCTATATAGCCAGTCCCTTCTAGTGTATCAACTAATACTCCAGAAGAGTCCTTTAGCTTCAGTATTATACCGCAGGTACATAAAGTTCCGTTATCGCAATTTGTATTTTTATCACAACTACAACTCATTACTTACAACAGCATAGTGACTTTAGAATGTCTACATGCTTTTGAGCGTTAACCCAATCAAGTCCACATGCAGCATATTCTAATCCGTCCATTACTACTCTCATCTTCATGGCCTTCATGAAGTCTTTGTTATCACACATATCTTTGCATGGGTTTCTTTCCATACTACAGAATGCTTCAGCAACAGCCTTTCGATAACAGTCATCAATAGAAATGCAAGTAACCAAAATAGTTTGCGTTGTACAGTACCTTGTGTCATTACAAGCTCCAGGGTCTGTGTATTCTTCCCAGTACAAATTGTCTGTGTCTGTGGAAGGGTCTACCCCAATAGAATTAGCTACAGACTTATATAGCTTTCCAAGTCTAAGAACTATGGTTTTAACGTTTTTTATGTAAGAGGTAAGAATGTCCCAATCTGGATATGTGCATAATCTTACCTGGTATAATCCGTCTTCATCGGTGTCTGTAAAATTGTACGTAAACTTGTTATTAGAAACCAAGTGTGAAGGAATAATTTTATCTGCAGAAGCTACATCAGAAGTAGCCATTACAAATATACCGCCATCTGGCTTGGTAATGGTAATTGTTCTGCTTGTAAACAAAGATGAATCATGACCATCCATGTCGTTTGTAGCATAGTTAGAAGAGTCTTGAAACGATATACTTGAGCAATCGCATGACAACTCTAACGAGTTACATTTATCACTATTTAATAGTGATGCCTTAAACGGTTCTGTAATTGGTACTGCCATTTCTTTGTTTTGTTATTACAAATTTAAAAATTTATCTACTCTCTTTTTTTTAACTAAAAACTGTTTATTCGAATTTGTAGTTTTCTAATTCATACGACTCAGCTTCATATCCTTCCATAGGGTATGTCATTTCTTTGTATTTGTCTTTGACAGGAGTAACTTCTCTCATGTATTCTTCACCCATAAGCCATTCAAATAATTTATCATCTTTACCGTAATCATATCCAGGCTGCAGATATCTGTCTTGCCAATTCATGGTTTTGTTTAGTATTCTTCTCCAGTCTTTCTCGTCTGCAACCATTAAGTCGTAAAGCTCAACAAGTTGATCAAAGTTTTTAGTTATTGAAAGACCACCCAGTGCGCTTTCTTCTGCCATATTTCCAGCCCCACTTACCCCTTGTTCAATAAGGCTCGAGCCACCCTGATACATATTATCTAGAGTTTTTAATAACGGAACATTGTTAAAGTAAGATCTATCTCTCATGGTATTTAAGAATGCATCAGCTATATATCCTCCGTATCCATAACCCTGTAAAAGTGATTGCCCCGTATCTGCAAGCCAATCGTACGTGTGCCTGCTAAGAACCTTGTCTTCATCATCCCTAGCTATTGCAGGCATACCTACGGCCCCAGTTAAAGAAAGAGCAGTCATCACGAAACCAGTTGTAACTGCCGTAAACAACATAGGACTAAATATTCCAAAATAAACAAAATCTGCGGCTATCTGAGCCTTTTCTTGTTTACTCTTATTTGTCCCGTCAAACATTGCATTTACGGCTCTCATTGTTTTTTTAGCTGCAGCTGCCTGAGACGTACGATACATTCCAGCCATTCTAAATATAGCATTCTTCTGTGCTGCGGAAAGGTTGTCAACCTGAGTTGTTTGCTGAGACTGAGTTGCTTCTACTTGAAATATCTCTATAGCTCTAGTCTTGGCCTCCTCGTGAGACATTCCATCTTTTTTAAATTTATTGTACATGTTAACTGCAAAAGTCATACCTCCTCCTGGGCCGAACAGTACACCTGCCATATCTCCCATTCTGGTTGTTATAAGTAACGGGTTTGATGCTGTGGATAATGCTTTTGAGGGTGTAGATAATAATTGATCAAGCAAGCTTTTATTATTTTTCTTTGCTTCGTACTGAGCCCTTTTTAGATCCAAGTCCAAAGAACTTCCCCCTCCTCTCCATCTTTCTACAATAAACGCAGACCTTAATAGTGACGCTTCAAAGTCTCTAGTGTCAGCGTTTGTTAACCCGAATGCAGCCGCAAAAGGATTCTTGGTAGGAACTAGACCCATATAAACACCTGGGTTATCCCCTTTAAGACCATACTTAATTCCTGCGTTCCAGAAGTGCATAAATGAGGTGGCCTGTTTTGCAACTTGCTGAGGTTTAAACGCCAATGTCCCTACCACCCCTATACTGTTTAAGAAAGAAAGAGCCAATGGTATCTGACCCATCATGTTTGCTTCCCCAGATATAGCATCACTGAGAGAAGACCTCAACTTGTCAAAAGCATTACTACCCATATTCTCCTCCATAACGTCTGAAAGGTTTTTATTACCAAACAGAGTTGATACAGCGTTGGTGATATCGGAAAAATTCTTGTACCTAGTGTTCTGCATATTGTAGTCAGCAAACATTTCCGTAGCACCCTTGTCTAGTCTCAGGTTGCCTGTTCCTTTTTTCTCCTGAAAGGAGCCTGGGTTTAAGGACATATTTACTTGCTGTGAGTTTGCACCAGAAGCTATAAGGTCCATTATAGATTGTTCTTTCTTGGACTCATCATTAGTTATTTCTGCAGATGTTGGATAGTATCGAACCTTAGACTTTTCTTGAGTTTCATCAGTGGATTCTTCTTGCTTGGTTTCCTCAACAAGCTCTTCTTTTCTATCTTTATTAAGCTCTTCAACTTGTCTCAATGCTTCTTCTTCTGACATTGAATTTAGCTCCTCCATTTCTCCAGGTGGATTTAGTGGATCTGAAACGAAAAAATCCGTCCCCTCTTGAATTACTTGAGCCATATTACTTGATGGAGTAGATTTTTCTTTGGTAGATTCTTTTACGTCATCAAATCTCATTCCCTCTGTGTACTTCTCGTATGAATCTTCATACATGTCTCTTGCCGTGGTATTGTAAAAGTCCATTAAGTAATCAGCGTATTGACTTAACTCTCCTCCTAGTTTGGAGTTTGAGTTATTTTCAACATACTGTATTATAGCATCAACATCTACCCCTTGATTTTCAAGCCTTGCTCTATCCGAAGGATTTCTTGCCATGTTATATATATGAACAACCTGATCGTTTGTAGGTACTCTATTTTCTCTTGCACCTAAAACGTCTTTACTTAATCCAGCCTGAGCTCTTAACTGTGAGGGAACAGACGCAAATCCACCAAAAAGCATTATTCTAAACGCTTCCTCTCCTTTTCTTAGAGCCTTCTTAAATGACCCCTTTCCAAATATTTCTTCAAGTTTAGCTTTGTGCTCTTGAGATATTTCATAGGTTTGTTGTTGAGTTCTAGCAAATGCTATTGGCATTTTTTCTGCTATGTTCTTGTTTATAAAGTCTTTAAGGTAGTTGTTTCCTTTTCTTTTCCCTACAACTGGACCGCTGTACGCTTTTATTAAAAGACCATAAACATCCATAGCCGCAAGAAACGGATTCGTGCCTCTACTTACTCTGCCTTTAGCCCTAGTTTTTGAAACATCTGAAGGACTCTTTGAGTAGAAAGCTCCAAAGTCATCAGCATTGTAATCTATATTTCCTTCAATCCCTTCAAATGAAATCATATTATCTACAACAACATCATTAAAGTATTGTAACGCATCAGCTTTTTGATCTTCATCCAAGCTTTTATAGTATTCACCATTCTTAAATTCAGCTAATGCCTCTGCTTCATTCTCCTTAAAGTCTGTTTTAGTATAATACTTACCACCTATAATAACAAAGTTGCCTCTTGTGTTAAGATGTTTCTTTAAGTCAGATATGCTTTTGACGTTTCTATTTTTTCTTTGTAAAGCCAATGCGTCATAGCCTAATATGATTCCACCCTGATCTTTTCTTTTTGCTGAGTGCAGAAGTTTTTGAGCAGCCTTAAAGTCGGCCTTACCCTCTGATATGATACCGTTCAATACGTCATTAAATTCTTTTATCTCATCTAGGTTCATTTCAGAAACAGCGTCCATGCCTCCTAATTGAGATATATAAGACTTAACGGAATCAACCGTATACGCATCAACTTTAGCCTTTCTTTTGCCTCCCTTCTTACGAGTCATTTCTGCTCTTAAGTTCTTAGGAGATAGTCTTTTCTTAAGCTTATTTCTGGCATCAGTTAGTTTTTGACCAGCCTTCTTGGCTGCCATTTCATCAACCTTGTTAAATGCTTTTTCAAGGCTCTCAAAGTTTTTTGCACCTTGAACCATAGTAACTAGGCTCTTAACCTCTGAAGCTGTGTATTTTACTCCAGTGGGTATGTTCTCTTTTATGTACTTTACAATCCTAGACTTCATGTCTTGCATTGCTTTAGACCCTTCCTTAATGTTTTTAGATTTTAGTTTAAGCTTTAATATTTCACTCTTTATGTCTATCTTATCCTCAAACTTTGTCTTCCTGCTTTTTGCTTCTTCAAGCATTTTATAGCCCTCTTCTCTTGTGGCTTGATCCGATTCAATAGCAACCCTTTCATCAACTCTTGCTTGAATATTTGCCTTAAACTCTTTAGTGAGTCTTGCCTTTTCTTTTCTGTCTGCGTTCTTGTATACGTCAGTTTTTTGAAACTCTTTTACGGCTGCGCTTACAGCTTGCTCAGTGGTCGTTTCTAGCTGTATAAACTCCTCAGTATTAAGAGATTGCCTTATCGCTATCTCAATCTGATTCATTGACCTTACCTGCTCTTCTGCCTCAAGGTTTTTGTAGAAGTTAGAGTTTCTATAAGCATCTCTAGCGGATGAAACAGCTCTGGCTACACTTCCGCCTGCATCAATTATTTTAGCGGCAACTTCTAGTGCTGCATTGTATAGGTTTGTCCCTGGGCCTTGATTTTGAGTTATGCCGTCCTGTGTTGCTAGTATTTTAAAACTTCTTATACCATCGCCAGGTTTTGCTTTCCTTCCTTCCTTTTGAGAATTTTTGCCTGGCAAAACATAGTTGCCGTCTGGAGCGAGTATTACTAAATCATCTTTGTGCATTTGCCTGCCTACGTCTGATTTACCTGATATTATAATATCTCCGTCAACCAACTCAGCTAAAGACTCAATAGACTCTTGAGCAAAATTATCTGATCTAGAAGAATTAACGTCCCCTATTACAAAATCTCCATCTTGATTGTATTTTCCTGAAACCTGACCAACAAGTCCCGTTTCGTCATTTATGTCGTAAACAATAGAATTAGTGTCATCTGATTTAGATTGATTGTATGTAAGTGTTGCTCTTTCAGAATCTATCTCCATGGTCCTTGGACCAAGAAGTTGCTTTTCACGTTGCTCTATTGACTCAAGGTATATTTGTTTAGCTTTTTGTTCTATCTCAAGCTCTGTGGGTTGCTTTATAACTTCCTTACTTGTTTTCTTTTTTACCTTTCCTCTTTTTTCTTTTATTTTTTCTATTCTTTGCTTTTCAGTATTTTCCTCTTGAATTTTTTTCTTTGCTCTTGCTCTTAAGATTTTTTTATTTTCTTCAGCTAAACTATCGTAGTTTTTTATCTGCTCTTCTATGGTCGCCTGTTGCTCTGCAGACTCTCTAGTGACATCATTTCCTTGTTCATCTTTATACCTTACTTCTCCCTGATTGTCGGCAAGAACAGTCTGTTTTATTTCAGACTCAATATCCTCTCCAACACCCTCTTCAATAGCTTTCATTTCGTTGTCCATATTTCTGGACTCAATTACGTCTTCTGAAAGTTGCTTTTCATACTCTTTTATAATTTCAGCCTCTTCTGCGGGGTCGAATAAATTATTAACATCAGGAGACTCCTCTGTAGATGTCAGTTCATCAACGCTTTTGTCTAGGCTTTTCGACTCAGAGTTGGCTTTACCTAAATTATATATTTTTTGATACACCAAATAAGGTTTTATTGGCTTACCATCCTTGCTCATGTTTTTTACTTGACTCTTTTGCTCTTCAGTTAAGGTGTTATAAACTTCTAAAACATTTTCCTCTGTTGTTCCAGACACAAACTCATCGTTTTGACTTCTAGTCTCTAGTTCGTTAATTATTTCTTCTGAATTAGACTCTTTATGCCATTTTCTTCTTGATTTTTTTTGATTATTCTCTTTTTTAAATGGGTCTAATTCTTCTTCTTTAGCGTTAAGGTCCTTTTCTTCCACCTTCTGAGATTCAACAGCGTTAGCTGCATTTACTGCGTTTTGAGTATACTGCTCTCTTGTTTTGTTTGCTTCTGTAACAGCTGATTTATGCTGCGCCTTGACAGTGTTTACAACTTTTTCGTAAATTTCATATTGATCTTTGCTTAAGTTTGACTTAGCACTTCCGAATGCGCTTTCAGCTCCCCAACCAAAACACATACCCATTACAAATGTTGAAACAACAAACCTGGTAGCCTTGTCAATCGTTCCAAACCTTTCTTCCATTACTTCAAAAAACTTCTTACCATTATCACTGTCTTCCCATATATGAGTTAGCTCCTCTCCTGTTTCCTGCATTGTCTCAGCAGAACCCCAACCAGCCATTCTTGACCCATTCTGGAGCAACAGTATAACCTTGTTAGAGTTAGACCCAAATGTGCTTCTAACCCAGAGCTGATACTCGCCTTTCGTCATTCCTTTCAAGTTTCTCCCGATAACAGGCAATCCTTTAACAAATCCTTGAGACAAAAGACCGCCCATTGCTCCTGCGGCAAAGGTAAGTTCTTCACCTGCTCTCTCCTTGTTAAACATGTGCCCTGTAGCGGAAAAATTAGTACCATAATAAATAGCTGGAGATACTAAGTTTTTTGTGTATTTGTTTCTTGACATTACGGCGTCATAAGACTTTTTCCAGCTTTTAACGCTGTTCCTTACTATGCTTTCGTATTTCTTAGGATTACCTCTTAAGAGTCTCTCTCCTCCAATTATTAATTTGCCAGCCCCTTTCATGGCTCCGCTTCCTCCGTAAAACATTGTTATTATGCCTAGTGTAACGCCAATAGTGTTTCCCCAAAAATCTCTATCTCCAAGCCCGTCTTCTTTCATAGACCATCCCACCAATGAAGAGAACTCATCACTAGCGTCTGAAGTCAGCTGTAGAGTTCCTTCCACGTTCTTGCTCTCTATCATTTCGTTAGTGAGTTGAGCTATGTCTCTTATTTGCTCCTTAGGGGAAGAGCCTATATTAGCCGATATGGTCGTACCAGTAGGCATTCCAGGAAGAAGATTTAGACCAATTCTTAAGTCTCCTGCAGCCTTGGACGTGTTAGGAAAAGTCATTTCAAATATACCGCCCATCAAGGAGTTAAAAAACCCATTGACTTCAGCTTTAGTCGCCTCAACGTTGTTTAAGTATATAGGAGTCATAATTCTTATATCATAAATAAGCTGATAATACTCCTTTTCAGCTGCAGACATATCTGTAGCAAAAAAATCTTTCAACTTATCAAGTCTTATTTCTATGGCGCTAGACACGGTCTTTCCAGATAAATTTAATCTTTGCTCTAAAAGCAATCTTCTGTCATTAATCTGTTCAAACATCATGTCAAACTTATCCTTAGAAGAGAACCCACCTCCAGAAGGAAGAGCCGCAACATAGGGCTTTAATGAGGTTCCTCCCTCAGCCAAACTTTCCACCACTACAGATGGGTCAGTTCTGAAAAACCCTACAGAAGAAACCGTGTTTTCATCTAAATCGGTAAGCAGTCTTTTTTTGGTTGCATAAAGTATTTTTATTTTAACTTCAATCTCTGCTTTTTCTAGGCTATTAAGCTCAAGGTTCTCTGGGACATCAGCAAACACATCCGCTACAGTTCCAAACTCACCAGTTTCTCCATAATACAAGGCTTCTAAAAACGGGATTGCTTTATCTATGTTGTCTATTTTAGATTGTATTTCTGATCTCTCCTTTATGCTTTCAACAGATTTGTTTCTTAAAAATTGTTCTTGTCTATCTTGAAGGGATTTCACTTTCTCTTGAGTAGCTGATCCCAAATAATCAAATCCAGCTTCTAGGTCTCCATCCTGTTTAACCCTGATTCCTCTATCATACGTTAAAAGGTTTATTAACTCTCTATTTATTGACCATAGCTGTATAGCCTCATCTAGTTGTTTTGAGTTACCTATATTGCCTAATGACTGAATAACTTGAAGTTTCCTGGAAAACATGTGAGTGGATATGTTCTGACCTTTACCTCTTATCTCATCTATTTTTTCAGTTGTATTTTTTAGGTTTTGATTCCATACAGATATTTGATGCTTTAGTTCTTTTATTTTTTCCACTTTGTTTGCGTTGCTCATACTGTTATTCAGTAGAAGTTCAATAGCGGCTATTCCAAATTTATCTAGTGACTGAGAAAAATCATCAGAGTTTGATCTTTCGTCTCCAAAGTCGTATCCCGAACCTGTTCTTGTTTGGGCTTTAAACTTGTCTATGTTTTGAACAAAGTACACTAAAGAAGCATTTGCCTCTACAAAATCATTGTAGGATTGCACCTCCTTGTCCATTTTATTAGCAAACGAAATAAAATAATCTTCTATATCATCAAGGTCTACATTAGATGGTTTTTTTGCCCCGTCTAGGTCCATTAGAAAGTCCAATGCAGAATAAGTGTCTTCGCCAGATTCGTTAGCTTTTTTTAGTGCTAAAAAGTAAGGTTCAGAAGAGATTGACGAGCCGCTTTCCGTTAAAAACTTCTTAAGCCCCTCATTGTTAAAAATTAGCTTGTACACTGGAAGGTCTTTAATGTTTGTAGGTTCAGATTCTTCTAATTCCCCTTGTAAAACATAATCATCACTAATGTCTAAAGAAGACATCATTTTTTCATTACTCTCAAAAGATATACCCTGTATAGGTGTCACGGACCCCAAATATGAATTTGCTATAGACTCATCATAACTAGAGGACTCATACATAGCCCTCTTTCTGCTATCCGTTATAACTTTTCCGCTGCTGTCAACCCAATTATAACCACCATCTCCATCGTCTACTTTTGTTGCATAGTCATTTCCTAGAAAATATATACCTGGAGTTTTAGGTATTCTAAATGTATTGTTTTCAGATAAATACCCTATGCCTTTATATAAAGAAACCTCATAATCATTTAAAGGAAAGTCTCCAGAATCTCCGTAAAGACTTGGTGTTGAGTCTACGGACTTAGATCCATAGCTGGTTTTAAAGTCAACAAGATAGGTGCTGTTGACTCTTTTTCTTGCAGCATCTAAGTCGTATGGGTTTGGTCTAAACAAGAAATCGTCTGACAGGTCAAATTTAACTCTTTCTTTTTCAACGTTTTGATTTAAAATTCCTCCATACATTTGATAAATCTGATTTTCAGCTCTTTCTATTTCGGCAGTTGTAAACCCCCAATCTTCTAAATCAACTTTAAGTTTTTTTGCTGTTTTATCTACAAATTCAAATATAGGAGATGTTTCAAATCCGTCATCATTAACCAGCTTGTCTACGTTTGCATCAAAAATATTTTGAGCTGTTTTTTGCAGGAAATTACTCACCTTGTCTTCAAAGCTCTGAGCTATATCATAAATCTTTTTTTCTAAGTACTCCGCTGTTTTTTTAGCGGGAACTGACTCTAGCTCTATATCTACAACATTGTTGTATTTTATTTCCTTAAGCTCCATGTCTGATCCAAAATCAAATCTATCCATAAATCTGGTTATCAAACCAGTAGGATTGTCCCTGCCTTTAGATATACGATACCACTTTCCGTCTTTCTTTATAAAGTTTTTATTTTTTACACTGTAATATCCATCATCTTTAGACTGGTACTTTTCTTTTCTATTTTTTGTCCTTTCTTTTAGTTCATTTGACTGATCAGACCCGTATTTAAAGTTTTCATACCTTGTGGTAACAACTTGAACTTCGCCTAGGTCTTCTGATATAGCTATTTCCTCTCCTTTTTTAAATTTATTCTTTGAATAGTCTATGTTTTTATTCTTCCTTCCGAACATGAAATCCTCTAGCAGCTGCTCCGAAGCATTTTTTTCATTAAACTGAAAGAACCCGTTGATTTCTAGTAGTTCAGAATGCTTAGAGTTAAGCCTCTTTATAACTCTTTTTCTAACTGGCTCACCTGTTCCTGATCTTCGATATCTTTCTGTGTACTTTATCTGAAACCACTCCCCATCTTCGTCCTTGAGGTACCTTTTACCCTTAAATGTATAATACCCTGGTTCTGCATCTTCTGGCTCACCTTTTAATCTTTTCTTTTCGCTCTCGGGAAGAACTGTTCCTTTCTTTATAGGAACACCTTCAAAAGACACGAGCTGCTCATCCTCAGATTTGGAATAATTTTCCTGAGTGTTTAAGTCTTTATTACTTGTGTATTGGTTGCTTGCTATAGTTCCGTCACCTAGCAAATCAAACTCCTTATCTATTTCTGGGTCGTAGGCGTATGAATCTATAGATGCTGAAGGTATTGTGGCTCCCTTTGGTGTCTCAAAATTTGTTTCGGTTAGAGAGGACATAGGCAAAGTCGTGCCTTTGATTTCATCTAACATTTCCTTTTCACTATTGTACAAACTTTTGTCTACCTCATTAAGAATTCTAGACAATGTTCCCTTTTCCTCCTCAGCTTCAACTTCAGGGTCTTCTTTATATTCTGATAGAATTTTATTCGGTGTAGAGTTGTCTGCAGAAATATCTTCAGGCGATTCTTTTGTCGTTCCTTGCTCGATTGCATCAACCCTTTCTTGAGCATTATTCTCCTCCTCAACACTTAAGTTCAGGTCTTTAGATGCGTCAGGCTGACTATCTGTAGATTCTTTTATTTGCTCTAATTGCTTTGGAGAAAAATCTGTTTTTTGAGATTTGTCCTGTTGTTCAGGGGCAGAATCTGAAGCTCCACCTGTCTGTGTGTCTAAAAAATTTTTTCTCATCTTATCTTTCTAAGTTTTTATCTGAGGTATTGTCCTGAGATTGAGCGTTACTTAAATTAGTGTTTATTTGTTGGGAATTGTTGAAAGGTATTACCATAGGAGACCTAGAAACAAGATAAGCTCCACCTGATGATTCTATTTGCTTAACCACTGATTGATAGTTGTTCATGGCATTTCCTTTTTCAAGCATTACTGCCCTATCTATATACGGTGTATATAACATTGACTTTAACTGCACCTTACTATCTTGGGATGCGTTCTGGAATCCATCAAGGCTTCCCTCGTTTAGAGCAACAACCTGTCCTCCAGAAACGTACCCTAATGCGTTTACATCTTCAGAAGCTCTACAATACATTGTTCCAGTAGGTAGCTTGCTTATATCGTTGTAAGCTTTAAACCATTCTAGCTGACAAACACTTCCTGTTCCATACGCAGTGACATTTTTATTGGCTCTAATCGCTGCCTCTACCTCTGTTCCGCTAAGCTCGGCATAGGTTCCGTTTACCTCTACCGCAAAGTTATTTGAAATAGAGCCTAATCCTATAGGCATTTTAGCTCCCTCCGTAGGCAGAGCGGTTCTAGTAACTGGAACAGGGTTCCCATCTTGAGCTCTCATCATCGCAGTCGTTCCTCCATATCCACCTACAGTCGTCAATAGTATATCTGTAATATCTTCGTCAGTAGAGCCTGAGACTAAGTTATCTACTGCAGGTAAGGATTTTGTCCTAAGACCTCTAGTAGTTCCATCAAAGTAAGTATTAAACTGTGCATTTCTTGACGAAGCACCGCCGCTACCCATTGATTGCTGAGTTGTTTTTATTGTTTCTCTTTCGCCTATTTGAGCCTGTGCAAGTCTTATAAGGTCTTCTTTCTGCTTAGGACTATACATACCCTCATTAGCATCATAAAAAGCTTCTACAGCGTCCCTAATTCTTTCATTGGCAACAGTCTTCATGTATGCTTGAGTGAGTAATCCGCTGTTTTTATCTATAAAATCAGAAGGATCGCTCCCTTCGGCTCCTTGATATTTGTTGTCCATTAGGTTTTTTTGATCCATGGCAGCTTCATTTTGAAGCCTAGGTAGTATTTCTGACTGAAAGTCTTTTTGTGCATTTCTATATTCAAGACCCTCTCCACTGGCTATTCTCTCAAGGATTTTCATATCCTTAAAATCGTTAAAGTCAGTTTCCCCTTTTAGCAATTCTCTTGTAAACTTAATCATATCTGGATCAAAATAAACATCATCTATCCCCGTCATCTCTCCTTTTCCAGACTCTTTTAACTTTAAAAGGTGTTCCTGATACCTATCCGCACTTGCTAGTGCGCTGTTAATAGTGTTACCAGTTTGAACCGCTTCTTGTAGCTTTTGCCTGCCAGCGCCTGTAAGTTGACCATTTTTAAAATATTCTTTATCTGACATTATTTCATTCATAACGTCATTAGCGTAATCATTGTACCTGTCAATGTATTGCTTTCTAACTTGAGGCAGTTTGGTCATGTCCCCTTGAGCGTTTGCTATACCCGCTCTAGTTGCAGCAGCTAATGCTCTTTTCCTTGAATCATATAATGTCATCGGGGCTAAAACACCAGCACCCGTGTATATGGTTCTACTGCCAATTATCTCCCCAGAACTCGTACCCACAGCTATGGATCTGTTCATTTGTGGGTAATAATCTGTTGGCTGTAAAACAGGATTAGCCATCTTAAAGTATTCTAGGTCTGAAGCTATTTGAGCTCTAGCAACCTGAGCTTTTTGAGTTCCAGTCATCCCTTCTGTATCTATAGAAGGAGCGCCTCCACCCATAGCGGAACCCATTTGAAACATTTCATTTTTGTTTTTTTGGTTTAAGGCCTCTACCTTGTTATTGTCAGAGTCTATAACTGATTCAACTATTTCACCCGCAAGATCACTACCAGTAATCTCTATGGCTTTTTTAATAGCTCTTTTTTTAAGAAACTTGCCTACCTGTTTCCCTTTTTTGTGTTTTTTAGCTATCCTCTCGCCTCCTTTAATTAGTTGATTGATAGTTCTTTGACCCTTATTTTGTTGCTTTTCTAGATCTTTTTGGGCTTTTTCTTTTGTCTTTAAGCTTAAGGCTTCCTGCTTCTGATTAAAAGACGCTCTAGAATCCAGTATATCTTGTTCTGCATCTTTTCTCACATCATCTGCATCGTCTAGCTTATCGTAAAACTTTCCCTTAGCTTTATTTATTTTTTTTTCTTTTTTATCGAATTTTTTTGTTGGTTCTGGGAACCTTTTTTCAATCTTGTTTATTTTTTTGTCCCTTTTTTCTACTAGCTTCTTTCTTGTGTTTTCTCTCGCTACACTAGGGTCTAATTTTCCTTCTAGCTTTTTAGATCTTTTTTCTAACTTCCCCGCTTTTTTTTTCATTTTAGCAGAGTCTGACTCATCAGTAGTGGATAGGTTTGCATCAACATTAAGCTGTAAAGCTCTATCGTCAATTTTTTTTTGCCTGTCAGCTATTCTTTGCCTCTTGTTTCTTTTTGCCATGATTTGTCGTTATTAGTCCGTTCCTCCAGTCATTCCTGATATGAGCTCCATTATGCCAGAAGTTATGCCTCCTCCAGAGTCTCCTCCCTGCTTGCCTCCTCCCTGAGAACCTCCGCCGCCTCCCATTCCAGCTAGTACGTTTTGAGTACCGCCTTGAATGTTAGCTTCGGCTCTCGCAGACATTCTGTCGCTTCTGAGTAGTGATAAATCCCTAGAAACACCAGCCATTCTATTTGCTTGTTGTTGCTCTTGAGCCATGAGTGCATTTGTTTGTTGCCCGTATGTGGACGCTAAGTTTTGCATAGCCTGAGACTGCAAAGCTGCAATCTGTCCCATGTTTCCTCTTCCTCCAGCTTGAAAAGCCTGTCTTCCATAAGATTTCCCCATTTGACGTATAGCCGCTCTATCTGCAGAACCAGCAGTTCCTGTCTCCAAAGCTCTTCTTCGTCTTCTGATTGATTGAAGCATTTGACGCTCCATAACATTTTCAGAAGGAGGTAATAAAGCATCAGCCTTTTTTTGCTGTATCTTTCCCGCTATAAGCTGTCCCGCTCCTAGTGCTAGGGCAGTGCCTGATCCTGCTACTTTTCCTGCGGCCTTTCCGAGGGCCATCATAGTAATTGGGTCCATAATATTATTTTTATCAAATTTAACAATTATTTCAATTCCTTATATTGTACTGACGTTGATGTAACTAAGAAGTTTTCATCTGTTTCACTTACAATTTTAAAAATCATTACTCTCCCCTGTTGTCTGTAGTAAGGAAATAAAGACCTTCTTGGTATGTAACACTCATATCCATGATAGTCCTTTATACTTAAGGGAACAGCATCAGCATCAACTACGTTGGTAAAGTTGTCCCCAATATAAGCATCGTAACTACTATAAAAGAATATCTTACTTGGCTTGCTGTTTGAATTTACCCTTACTCTTATAAACTCTTTTTCTTGTATTATTTCAGCATCGGATACTCCTGTTAGGTAACACTCCATGTCCTCTCCGTCTATCTTGTTTCCTATACCTAGTTTAAATGTTTTGCCATTCTTCATTCCAAAAAACTCATTACCTCTATATAGGTACTTTTCATAGTTGTATGTGCTTTGACATTGAAGGGCTTCTTGTTGAACGCCGTATATTAAAGACGCAACATCTCCAGACCTATCCACCGTTGTTAAAACATACTCTTTGTTTAAAACATTGAATCCTCCAGCCATTTGACTATTAGCAGACACTACTGGGTTTATTTTTCTATTTAATATCTCAAAGAATCCAGTCCTAGCTATTTCTATAAGTTTGTTAGCAGAAAAAGCATAAGCAGATATTCCGTTTACAAAAAATATTGCATTAGAGTATTCAGCCCAGCTTCTCCAGCTTTCATTGTTCATTCCTACACTTTTCTCTATCCATAATTGGTTTGTTATACCTCCTATGTCAGAACCAACGGTAGCAAGTTCATTTGCATTTATCTCACTAATGACTCTTTTGTCAACCAAAAGTAGACATATACCGCTATTTGTAAAGGCGTACAAGTTATCACCTCTATCGTTGGCCATAGCGCTCCAGGCGAATTTAATCTCACCAGTGTTGTCTGATATGTCAAAATAATTGTTTGCAGGGAATGTTCTTACTCCAGGTGCATCTTGAATGTTTATGGGTCGTCTTAATGACCATATAATTCTAGTGCAAAAGTCGTTTTGCTCTTCAAACCCTACCGCAGGCTTTGTCGAGTATATAGTTGTTGTTTGCGACTTCACATAGTCTAGGTTGGTGTTGTTTTCTCCCATCTTGAACCGAATACCACCCAAATGCCAAAGATTCCACTCATATCCAAAATCAGAAAAATACTGAGTTGTTATGTGATTGTCATTTTCAAATTGAGTTACATCCGCTGGATCACTAGTGTCCCACTTGTGAGGCCTTGGTATAAAGTTCACTAACGGGTAGTATTGGTCGCTAACCGCTTTATCAGGAGATTCAACATTAAACGCAAAAGAAAGATTGTATCTTGTTTCGGCAGTCCACATCATTACTAGCTGCCTTATCATAGCTGGCTCGGTTCCGTTTAGCTGATACATTTCTAAATTGTAATCCTCGTACACGGTAAGACCTCCTTGATCTGAGTTCTCCCAAAGAAACCAAGAATCTTCTATACCATAAGTTCTTAAAGGCCAAGAGCATCCCATTTTAAACTCATTATCTGCAAAAAGCCAACCTCCATCGTTTTCAGAGGGGCGACCATTGCTGTCAAAAACATTATCTATCGCAGCCCAAGTGGATTCGTTTATATAAGTGTCCCCACCAAAAACCCTAACAGGTATTCTTTTGTCGTACTCGACATAGACTTTTGAGCCTAAAGCGGGAACAGTAAAATCAGTGTACCCTACTTGGTCTTCAAAGTTTAACTCAAACAGCCTACACACTCCATCAACATCTCCCCCCGTTTCAGTACTGGTGTATATTCCGTATATATCAAAGCCGTCTGTATTTGTAGCATCATTATAAACTCCATTTATTCCTAGCTGTGTAAGTATTGTTGTTACTGTGGGTGCTGATTCAAACTGAACATTCATCCATCTCTGTTTGTTTCCATCTTCATCTTCAATAAAGACAAATCTTTTTAATTGATTATAAACACCCCCAAAGTCCCCATAAGAAAGCTCTGGTATGCAGTCCTCCCATCGTTCAGACACTAAAGGAGCGGATTGACTAGAGTTACCGTTTGACTCCATTACCAATGACTTGAACTTAACGTAGTTGCTTCCGTAATTATATTGAGTAATAAGACCTGGATTTACGTCTGCGTTTTTTATTATGTTTATGACATAAAAAGGTTCTCTCCAATCATTAGGCCCTCCATCATCAGAATTGTTGCCACTAGCTAAATCTTGAAGCGTGTGCTGATATATTGTATCGCTAAAAGTCATCTTAAAATATGACTGCCTAGTAGAGTTTGTTGTGGTTTCCTGGAATCCAGTTATAGCGAATTCCCTATTACCGCTTCCGTTGTTGTTAAAGACACCAGGTCCAGTGGCGTTTGTAAACTTTCCGTAGCCTGGGTATATCTTTTCTTGAGGAGCGGGCTCAAATGTTAAGTTGTCCCTAATTCCACTAAACTCAGCTATACCAGGATTTAAAGTCTCTCCATTAGGAGTTGGGGTTCCAGATGTTTTATATTTATCATTTATAACTCTAGCGTAAGTTAGCATGTCAACTCCTTTTCTTTGAGTTCCAAGCTCTGCTTTCCTCCATGTAAATGGCTCCGTATAGTATCCTAAAGGCGATACAAACTGAACGCTGTAAGAAGAAAAGTTACCATTAAGTATGTCTGTGGCTACGTCAGGATATAAAAGTTCTAGATCTGGAAAATAAACCCACAATTCGTTAGACTCCTTGTATGTGTCTGTCGTAGGAGCGTCAGATGGATATAAACTATACATGCCCAAACCTTGTGCAACCACCCTTTGAGCTGGATCAGTTTGAACAACTGAAAAGCCATCTGCCCAGTCAGGGTACTCGTCTATACCTTTAAAAGCAACTCCTTGAGAAAAGTAATTTAAACCAAACCCTGGAGGTGCATAATCGTCTCCTGCAGAACCATCTACACCGCTTTTGGATGTAACCAAATACTTTATTTGATTGTTTGAATCGTTCTGTGACACAGGACCAAAGGACCTTTTTAACATGTTGGAACCATCTCCGTTAGTAGAATAGTTATACAAAGGCGCGGCTCCTAATGAGGGATTTCCAGGTTTAAGCTCTTTCCCTACAGCGCTTTCTAAGTCAAAAACTTCATGAGTGTAAGACACTTCCCCAGTAGTACCAACAGCCCCAGGCCCAGAACCTGTATCTGTTCCTGAATTAGCACACCTAACAACTCCTTTATACGAAGTATTATTTGTGTCAGTACTAGTCTCATCTCTTCTGTTTGGAAACTGAAAATTTTCTGCTCCCGTAATTTCTTTAGCAAAAGATGCGTTATTTTCCTTGTCAAAAAGAACAACACCAAACCCTGTTTTTTCACCTCTCATGTTTGACTTAAACATAGCAGAGTTGTAGACGTGTTTATGCCCTGGCCTTCCCATGTTTTCTATTGTTGGGAATATTAGGTCAGATGCCCCATTAAAAGTTATGTCTCCCTCCAGGTCTTTAGAAGCGTAACCTATATTCATTAGATATAACCTTTGATTAAAGTACCTAACAGATTTAGCCCTTCTTACCGAGGAGTATGTGCTTGTTTGTTCTTCAAGATCTAATATCTCAGAGCCCTCAAAGGACGCTTCTGCTCTATCCAAAACATCAATAACCCTCATTCCTGTAGAAAGAGGTATGCTAGATATTATTTCAGAAACAGGAGGCGTTCCTATAGCTGCGCCAGAAAACCAAGAATCCCTTCTTAGTTCCAAAAATTCAAATCCGTCAGGATTGTTGTATCTTATTTTTATATGATTTCCATATATAGTGGAAGATGTGACGTCAGGAACGCTTGAAAAGGTTCTAGAATGCGGGAACTGAGGTTGAAATTGACTGCTATTGTTTCTTACTACAGGTATCATTTCTGTTATTGGAGAAAATGTTGTTCTTTCTCCCGCCTCATCCACGAGTCTGTACGAATAAGAATAGCTGCCAACACAAAGCCCTGAAGTTCCTACAACGACATCATACCCAGTTGTGTCTACAACTTGCTTTATAAATGCTGGCTTGTATAGAGCTGCAGAAGGTTGTATTGCAAAATTCTCTACGACAAAGTCTTCGAAGTATTTGGTTGTACAAGAAGATCCAGCTCCAACACCAGAATTAAATAACAAGTCTTTAACATTAAAAATCATCGGAGGAGTCAGGTTGTTTGTTATATAGAACTCCCCTCCAGGGCAATTTTCATTTTTGTCATACTGCAAGAATCCCGTATATGTAACGGGAAAGCTCTCGCTATACAGAACTATCTTTCCGTCAATTCTAATAAACGGCTCTTTTGGAGACCCATCTGTGGATGCCCATATTTCGACTATATGCTCATTTATTTCCTGAGCCATCATGCACTCGTAGGTATCATCTAATGTAATCGGAATCGTGGTGTCGCACCTGTTATCAATTAAGTCATATTCAAGCTGCTCTCCTTTAATTTTTTTCTTAGCAGAATTATCTCCATCCATGGATGAGCTACGCATATTTAAAGCATCAACATGCTCACCTTCTTTAGATGCCCCTAAAACCTCTTTGTTTTGGTCTGCGTTTATTCCTTTCTGATATGTCTTAGCGTCTTGCTTATGGCTTTTTCTCATTTGACTTCTTATATGGTACTTTTTTGTTTAGGTAATCTTGCCTCTTACCGCATCCACAGTCATCACCTAAAGCAAATTTAGCGATTTTATCAATGGTAGTCGCTTTAAGTATTCTAGCCATTGTATCACCTAAGCCCTTATCTTTCATTAGTACTTTCCTCTTCTTCCTTTTGGGGAGCTTTTCTTAGACCCCCCTTTGCCTGCCCAAAGGTTTTTGCAAGCCCAATAAGCGGCGGTAAGCTTAGATGTCCTAGTGCTACACTTGTGTCTAGCTTTGAATGATTTTCTAGCGGCAGAAGAGTAGTTGTGTCCGTAACCTTTTGCGCCATAGTGTATGACTTTTTCTTTACCGCCCTCACATCCTTTGACCATTTTCTTTTTTCCTGGTCTTGTTGATCTTCTAGGCTTATTACAAGCCATTTTGCTTTTATCTACCCTGGTTGCCATGTTATCTTTTTTTACCTTTGTGTAATCCGTGTTTAGCGTGCTGTTTTCCTTTTCGCGTTGCAGCCCTTTTCTTTTTGTTAGCAGATGCCAGTTTCTTTCTACCTGACGCAGTGCTTTTTAATTTGCTTATGGTTTTTGATGGGGCGTAAACCTCACCTGTATCTTTGGACTTTTTACCGCTAGGCGTTCTCCACTTTTGCTTTGTCCATTTTTTTAAGCTATTTTTTGAAGATTTTTTACCCGAGTATCCTCCTCCAGCCTTTTTGTATGCAAGAACAGCAAGCTGTGCTTTACGAGCAGACCACTGTCCAGGTCTTCCTCCTTTGCTTCCCGCTTTGATTCTAGATTTAATTCTATTCCAAAGCGCTTGATTTTTTTTCTTTGCTATAGCCATTACTTATGATACATTGAGCTTATATACTCCTCCATGGATTCCTTCTCTTGAGAGTCCATAGCCTTGATTCTTTTCTTTGCCTTGTTCCAGCTTCCGTTTCTAATGTCATTTAATCTACTAAAGGAATCATTCCATAGCCCTCTAAATGTCCTTGGGTCTCTTGATTTCATGGCATTATAAAACCTTTCCTCTACATAGTCAACAACTGCTCTTTCAAAGAATCTAGGTATAACGGGCATATCACCGTTTTCAACGCCCATTCCGTTGTAAACAACTCTTACGTTTGGATAACCCTTGCAGCTTTCACTAAGCATTAAAAGTCCATTCATAACATTATAGTAATACTTTGGGCCGAACATCCCGTTTGTATTCCTGTTGTATGTTCTTTGATTTGGCTGAAACAAGTCTCCAGGATTACTTCCGTCATCTTTCACTTTGGCAGTGTAACCTCCACCTCCGCTGGTGTTATTAAACAATCTCTTCCAGTAGACCACTTGACTTCCTCTTGGCTCGCAAACAGCTCCATTATATAGATAAATTTCTCTTACGTTAAAAACGTTTTTAGGCATTGGTATCTGGCAGCTTTCAGGTATCTCAACATCTTGCTGTATCTTTAACCAGAACGTGTCAAAAGATAACTCCTGCATAGCATCTTGAATTCTTGACACATACCATCCTTTAGAAAAACCTCTTTTATATTCAGCATCATTAACAGTTGCAGTTACATCTGCAAGTATATGGTCTACGGATACAAAGTCGTTAGCTGTCATTTTTTCTGTTGTTGATTAGTTTGTGGTAATTTAGGTCTTCCTACATAGCTTGGGGTCGGAGGTTCCGTATCGTCAGCCCCATCATTGGTGGTTTCTTCAGGAACCATCATTATGAATTTACCCAACTGAAGCACTCCAGTTATTAACTCTTGAATCAGTTCATCTGGCAATGGTATGTCAGCGTCTAAATCGCAAATTTGTCTAGGGTCTATACTTGACTTAACAGCAAGCTCTACGTTCTTAACAGGAGCACACTCCACTCCTAAAAGATAAAGTCTATTAACATCAACGCTATCAGCTCTATGTCCCACCCTATAGAAGTATGGGTTTTTAGCAGAGGGCTTGGTGTATTCGTCCATGTATAACTGCTGAACAGAACCAACACTTGTGCCCTGAAACCAAACTTGGGCAAACGCTGGACCCGCACAGTCGCAAGTCTCTTCATTGTATGTTATGTATATTATGCCACCATTGTTAGGCAAGTCCATAACCTGCACTGGAAGGTCTATGTATTTTCTGCTCTTAGTATCTTCTTTTACCTCAACAGAAGAAAACGTAGAAGTAAAAAGGTCAGAATTTGTAGACAACTGATGCTGAACTCTTAGTTTATTTGCGAAAACAGATACCCAAAACAAAACTTGATTTATTGTAAAATCAGCATCATCAAATGATGCGTATAAGTTCTTCTGTATGTCGTATGCAACGTATCTGTATGTCATTATAGTACTGTTAGTAATTGTTGAATATCATTATTAGTAACCCCATAAATAGTTGTTTGATCCCCCTGCTTGTAGGCTATATAGTTTAGTGCTTTATCAAAAAGAAGCTGAAACACACTATTAGGGAAGTCTATTTGCTGAGAAAGATCAGTTATTACTTCTGGTTTTTTTACCCAGAACACTGTCACTTTTCCGTTTTTAACCGCAGGTCTAATCTCTATCTCTTGAGATTCAAACCCTCTAGATACCGCTTGATTGTTTATGGGTTGAAGATAGGAGTACAATTTTAACTCATTACATATTTGGTCTCCATCATATCCAGCTTCCGTTGGGTTAAAAAGACCATCAGTCCAAGACTCTATGCTAACTCTTTTGCATGCGTTTTCCGAAGAAACATGAATTAGGTTATCTAAATGGTAGCTCCTTTTGTCATTTGGAGTGGCTGGGGGCGGGTTTCCATTGTCTTCCGTGACAGGAAGGGCCATTACCGCTAAAACCGTCCACACCTCTGTAGGGAAAACGTCTAAAGATATTCTGGAGATATTACTTGTTTGAAACACTCCAGAATATGATAGCTCCCGAAAGAATTCCTCCCCAATCTTATTTTCTCCAAAAGCAGAATTGACAACAGCTGTAAGCCATTTCATCGCAGCATTTATAGACGGAATATAATCCAAATCATCTCTATAGTGATCTGAATTCTCCGCATCTAATGCGAATGCTAATTGGTCTCTTAAAGATTGGGCAGTAAAACTCATTATGCTATTTTTCCTTCGGTTACACTTCTTCCTTTATCATCAACAACAGAGTCTCTGAGTTTTTGATTTAATATTCTTTCATGTCTATCTTGAGCCTTTTTTGCCAAAATTTCAGAAAGCTCTTTTCTCATCCTCTCAGGACTTTGACTTACAGATATTCCTTCTTGCTTAGATCTTGCGACTATCTGCATGTCAGACAATCTGGCTAAGGATCTTTGAGCTTCTACCATTTTGTGAGCCCAAGAAGAATCAACATTCATTGCGTTTTCCATGCTTTCATAGAAGTAAACACCAAATAAGCTATGGCCTCTTAAGTATTCAACAACCTGCTTGGACTGAACGTTTACAGAAGAAACAGAAACTACCTCAACCTCTTTACCTCTTCCAGCTCTCTTGTGTCGTATAAGTGGCTTAAACTTTATAGGTTCCTCAAATGGTGGAAGAACTTCCATGCCTTTTCTTCTATCTCCGTGTATGGAGTACTTCATTGAGAACGCAAAGAAGGTAATAGGAGAGTCTAACCAATCCTCTTCTAAGCCCTCTACATATTCAATATCCTCATCTATCTCTTCTTTCGCTTTATGAAGCTTTAGTTTATCAATTTGATTCTTAAACTTGTTAGAAAGCTTCTCTTCCATTTCGTGCATTAGCTTTTGAACTAATGACACTGGCATTGTTTCCTCTTTTGTTTCAGAAGAATCCATCGCGACAGTCTGCTCAATTTTTATTTCTTGAGTATTGTCGTCTTGTTTTTTGTTTGTTTTTTTTACTGGCATTTTGTTTTTATTAAAAAGGGGAGGCGAACCTCCCCCTTATGTTTTTAACTATTGAGTTAATTAGATTAAATCTAACCAAGCACAAGCTAATGGATTATGAAACTTGATACCCATGTTGCAATCAACATAAACATCAGCGTAACGCTTAGGAATTCCATCAGCTAAAGCTAATGTGTCTCCAGAACGCTCAGCCCAAAGCTGTGTTCTTTTGATGTTTTTCATATCAAGAATTGTAATCTTGTTAGCCCAAGAACCTGGGAAAGATGCTGAATCTTCAAATCTCTTGAATGGTACAAGTACAATTCGAGAAGAACCAAGATTTACTTCTTTTAAGTTCAATGTAGCGATTTCATCATTTGGAGCATATCGAGTCAATTCCTCTTTGTATGCCAAAGACAGTTGTCTGTGGATAGTTGGAGTCATGAACGCCATACGAGCTGATCCGTAATCTCCATACTCAGAAGAAAGAACCATATCTTCAAATGCGTCAACTAAAGTAGCTGAAGTAGCTGTAACGTTAGGAGCACCAGCATCAACCATTGCAGTGTAAACACCACCTGTAGTTTTAGCAACTGTTCCGTTTGCAGTTACAACCTGTCCTTTTTGACCTGACCAAAAAGCGTTTGATAAGTCAATTCTGTGCTGGTTGAACATTGCGTTTCTTTCCATTTCTAGGAAGTTGTCAGTTGTTCCTAAGTTTCTCAACTTGTGAAGCTCAACTTCAGAGTAACGAATAGCGCTGTTAAACAACTGAACGTAGTTGTTTCGCTCGATAACTGAAGCACGGAAATACTGAGCAAAACCTTCAGAACCATCATAATCAACGGTTGAAACGTTAGCCAATACATCTCCGACAGCAACAGCTGGTACAGAATCACCAGAGTAAGGAGCTACAGTAATTTCAGACGTAGCTGAATCAACCAAAATAACGTTACCTTTTGATCCATCAGGATAAGAGATAATTGTGTTAGTTGAAATGTTAGCTACTGAAGAAACAGTAATAACTTGGTTCGTAGGAGCTGTAACACCAGCTGCGATTGCAGTAGCTGTTAGTGGCTCACGCTGATATCCCATTTCTTGGTAGAAAAATTCATCAGAGTTTACTTGCTCTGCAGGAACCATGTTCATTAATTTGAGGTCCATGAACTGCTGTGGAGAAGCGTCAAAGATTGCTCGGTTAGTTAGCTTTTGTACCAACAACGAAATGTCGTGTCCGTATGTAGCTGCGTACTCAGAACCTACTGAGTTTGTGTTTTGGTTTGAAAAACCTTCACTAGGCGGATTATAAAGTGCCATATCTTTTTTTTGTTTTAAATATATTTACAAATCTGTTAAGCGTAAGGGTCCTTTTTAAATGCAGAGCTCAAATGACTAACGGCATCCATGTTCTTTCCTCTTTCCTGGTCAGAAGATTTTTGTCGTTTCATCTTTTTTGGGCTAGAATCTACAGTTTTTAAATTAGCCTTACTTTCACCTTGCCTTTCAGCTTTCTTTTCAGCAGCAGATATTAGCTTTTTACCATACATTGCATACGCTAACAACTCTGCAGCGTCTTCTTTGTATTCGCCATTCTTACCAACAAATATGCTATCAAGATTTCCATCAACCAAGACCCTCTTAATTTTTGACATTTCAGAGCGACTGAAGTTGGGATAAGCCTTACCAAGGTTTTCAACGGAAAGAAGTGCGCTGTCTTTTTGCATCTTGTATTCTCTTTGCTGTTCTTCAACAAACTTCTCACGTTCTAACTCTTGTGCTTCCACATCTTGATTAAACATTCTTTTAGTTGTTCTCGCTAAAAGGTTTACTTTATCTTCGAATTCTGAGTCATCAATTTTTTCTCTGTTATAATCATCGACTAAATCGTTATACTCTTCTTCTAAATAATGCTGAACAAGGTTCTCTGCGTCTTGATCCCTAAAGGATTCAGAGAAGTCCAGTCTTTGTCCTGTGTTAAATGCTTCTGAATAATCATCACCATTTGCCCACATTTGTATTGCAGCTTTTATTTCATGAGGCATTGATTGAAGATCTGAAGACAAAGCATCATATTCTTTTGAAGCTTCTGCGCCCTCTTGAGCCTGAGATCTCCAAGTGTCTACAGAGCTAAAAAACTTTGACGGGTCTTTAACTCCAAACTTTGAAGAAATCATATCAATCATTTCCTCTGGAACATCAAAGTCAACAGAAAACTCTTTTGCTTTCTTTTTTGATTTTGACAACCCAAAAGTATCATCCTCAGAGTCCGTCCCTTTAGCTTCTTCCTCTACTTCTTCCTGTTCTTCTTCCTGTTCTTCTTCCTGTTCTTCTTCACTGCCTACCTGCTCTTCCTGTTTGTTTACAGAGCTCATTAGGTCTTTATACTCGTCAGAGTTTGCAAAGTCAGGGTCCATTTTAGCTAAAGACTCAAGCTGTCTAACCTGATCCTCCATTTCAGGTGTCATTTCTTCCGACTGCTGAGGCTCCTGGTTTTCAAGGCCTTCCGATACTAACTCGACTTCTTTCTCGAATTCTTCACTCATATTGCTTATTTATTTATTCAAAAATACAAAATTAAACTATTGTTTATTTTTAATCTCCTCTCTTTCTAGTTTAGCTTGTTCCTTAAGTGCTATCTCCTGCATCTTTTGTTCGTGCTCAGTATCCATTACTTCTGCTTGATTCATTTGCTGTTCCTCTTGAGATTGCTGCATCTGTTGTATAGCCTGAGCTTCTTGCTGTTGCCCAGCAGAAATGCCCTGGTTTTGAGCCTGAGCAGATTTTTGCTCTGCCATAAGTTTGTCTGCCTGGAATTCTCTTAAGGATTTTGCAACAAGCTCTGGAGTAGCTCTTCCAAATAAATTAGAAAAAGTAGGAGCGTCTAAAAGACCAGCCTGTAATAATGTAAACAATAATTGATCCGCAGCTTTTTCTGCTTGACCTTTTGATTCCGACCTGTCGACAAAGACTCTATAGTCTTGTAATAAATCGTCTTCTGTTATTGTAACGGTTTCAAGCCCCTTGTCTCCTATCATCATAGCAAGTCTTCTAGGGTTGTCAAAATAAACAGACTTACCAACTGTTGACATGTGCTCAAATGCCTGCTTTAATATAGAGGTTAGGGCCCAATAAAAAGGCTCCTGTACAAGCGACCCTCTCTGTATCTGAGCCTCAACGACCCCGACCAATACATCACTGCCTCCTTGCGTTCCAGTCATTGCTTCATTTACACCAGTAACATCCTGTATAGATTGCTGAACAGACTGTATTACTTGAAACATCTGAAGAGTTCCTGGACCAATATTTGTCCCGTATGTACCTATAGCGTTTTGAACAGAACCAACTCTATCTGTGTCTACAAATATTGGTTTAGATGAGTTTATATTTCTAACAACATCTGCTTCTGCGTCTCTATCGTCAACAGCAGACTTAGATATAACCGTTCCGCTACCCCTCATATTTGCCATTTGAGACTCAACAACTGATATTGTTCTGTTTAAAAACCTCTGAGGGTCTATAACATCATCAAGAGGAGTTAAGACTTCACCCCTATCGTAAACCCATGTATAACACTTATATGGAAACTTAACATTTGCAGGATCGTACAGGTTTTTTTCTTGATAAGGCAAAACCCCAAAGTCTAAAACAATGTCACCCATTTCTTGACCAATCTCTTCTTGAGGTATAAATATGCAGAACCTCATTATGTCTACATATATTTTGTGTTTCTTCTTTTTGCCCATTTCTTCCTGATGCTTATCAGTTGGGGGCTTAATTAAGTCTTTATCGGTGTAGTCTGATTCTGGGTCATTAATCATGGTATAGTATGGATACCCATACTCGTCTTCTACCCATCCATATTCTCTTTTTTCAACGTCTTTCCAATAGACCTCGTAAACAGGTATCTTGGAACCAGGTATAGTGTATACGTTGTTAACGAACTTGTGCATAGAGTTATTACTGTTCACATTTGAATAATTCTCTATTGCTTCTCTTTCTTTTTTAGATAAACTTTGATATCTTTCAAATATACTTGGGCTATCCATGTAATACCATTCAAACATGTATTCTGCATCTGATAGGTCTGGCTTCTGAGCAGACATGTCCCATCCAAAAAATAGAGGATTTATAGACTCTGCTCTGTAAACGTCATTTTCCTCAAAGCCTTTATATATACCCATTCCGCATAAAGCAAGATTCCTAGAGAGCTGTACTTTTATAGATTCCAAATCAACATCCTCCGCTATAAATTTTAAAAGGTTGTTTATAGATTCTTCATAGTTTCCAACAAACATGTTTTGAAATATCTCCTCCGTCTCTAAAGGGGTGTCCCCTATAGGGTTATCTGCTTTTAACTGTTCCTCAAACTCTGGGAACTCTTTAGCAATTATCTCTGCTCTTTTTAACCTAGCAAGCTCTTCCTCTCTTTTGTTTATAACAAAGTCAGATATGCAAGATGCTTTTGCGCTATAGTCCATTCGTATAGCATTACCAACGTACTGCTGAACCATTGGTTTGATAACGTTTTTCGTCCACTTTAACCTATTCCTTACATCTCCAGACTCATCTAAAAAGAAAGACTCAACGTCCTCGTCAAAAATCCATTGGCCATCTCCACCTTTAAAGAAAGACCAGTTCACTAAACATCTATTTATATACCTTCTATATATAAAGTTGTCCATTGTAGATAAACAAAATTTAGCATAATCACTGTGATATTTTTTATCTTTTTTTGATTGAAGCTTATTAGGTCTTATCCTGTTGTTTGTGAACATGTAACTCATAATATATCGTTAATTTTTACAAGTACCTCTTTTTTGGTTTTCTTTTCAATAGTTTTAGCGCCATAAGAAGTCTCTAACGTTTTAACCATTTCAGGAAGCTCAGAATGGATCTTAACAACCAAGTCTGTATATTTTTTCTTCTCATCAATATCCATTGTTGCCAAGGTGGTATTGTCTACAATAATCATATCATTAAGTATTTCAAACATATACTGACTCATAAGCTTAGCCCTTAACCTGTACTCTGGATTAAAAAGTTCCATTTTTCTTATTCCCGCAACAAGGTTTTCTGGCATATTGCCATCTAAAACATCTTTTAAGTCTTTTCTGGATTCATAAGCCTTGCCATAAACCAACTCTAAAGCCTTTAAAAGTCTTTTTGCTTTATCTAGTTTGTATATAGGGCTTGTTCTGTTTCCCAAAAACCAACAAAGTCTTACTTCTTTTACTTTTAATGACTTAAATTCATTTATCTCAGCTAACTCTGGGTACTCTATTCTGAGGTCCCCATCCCTTTCTAAGCCAAAAAGAACTATGTCCACTTCTTTTTTTGCCATAAAATTAATAAAAAAATAGGGTAGAGGATTTTACCCCTACCCTACAAATATAATCAAAAATAGATTACAGTGCTGGACACCCTAGGTAGTCAGCAACAGGAGTGTGAGTTCCTGCGAGTATAGCGGTGATAGCTGTTATAGCTGCACCAGTTCCTGCGTCATCTTGCTTCAAGTATACTAAAGATACAACAGGAGCAACAGCTTGAAGGCCGCTGATGATGTTACTTCGAGTAAACTTTCGGTGTCTGATGATGAATCTGTCATAACCAGCAGGATTAGCAATAGCAGGGCTAATACCGTATGCTAAAACTTCAGCTTGAGTTCCGACAGGCGCAACAAATGCGGCAGAATCAGAAACAGTAGCTCCAGCAGGTACGGTTAATTGCAAAGCGCCAGCATCAGCAGAGTCAGCTGTAATAACCATTGTGTCACTAGCTCCAGCAGCAGCAGAAAAATACGCCCCAGGATCACCAGCAATAGCGGCAACAAAAAGGTCACGAATTTCAGCCTCAGTAGCTGTTAAGTCAGAAGAAACATTATAAGTACGAGTTTGATAAATCGCACCAGTTTCACGGCCACCTCCAAAGAAATTGATCACGTTAGGGGCGGTAACGGTTAAAGAATAAAGACCTGCATCTACTACAGTGATTCCTGCAAAGTCAACAGAAACCGCATGAGCAGTTCCAGCGGTGAAATCAGTCTGGTCAAATGCAACTAAATCAGAAGCACGAACAATAAGAGAGTCAGCTCCACTTTCGTCTTTAATAGTGATTGTACCTGCAGATAAATCGTAGTCAGTACCCGCAAGTGTGTTTAGAACAGTAACGCTATCTACGCTACCTAATCTAGGAAATTGATAATTAAAAGCCATTTTAAAAATGTATTATACACGGACATTAAGTCGGTGTTGGTTTGTATTAAACCATGCACGGTGCATAGCGTTACAAATATATATCTTTTTTAGACGCAATTTTTTTAAGAAAACACATGTTGTGGAAAACTTTTTTAGGTAAGACTTTTTTTTCTTTTCTTTTTTTCTTTTTTCTTTTTCTTTCTTTGTCCACTTTCTTTCTTTTTCTTTTTTCTTGTTTTCTTTTGTTTTTTTTAAAAAATGTTATATATTTGTATTAACACAAACGGTTGGACGTTTCAAGTTTTAATATTTCATTTTAAGCCCCTTCTTATAAATATCATTAGTCCAACCATACGTTTTATTGGAGGGGGTTTTTAATATTTAAAGTATGGTTTATTTATGGACAGTTTTAGAGTGGTGTGTGTTAATGATAACGCTAAACCAGATGGTTTTATTGGAGAGTGGATCAAGAAGGATGAAATCTATACCGTTGTTGATGCAAAGAATCTTGCAAGACAAAGAATGACTCTTGGTTACAAGTTTGCTGAAATTACAATATCAGAATCTTCAAAATATCAGTATTTTCTTTCTAACAGATTTAGACCTTTATCTGAGGAAGATGAAATGATGGAGCAGGCTCTAGAGGAACTAATGAAGGAAGTTGAAGAAACCAGACTAGTATGATGGACTTTCAATTAATAAAAGAGCTAGACAAGTTTAGAGATATAGTATTTAGAGAAAAATCTCACACATATTTTTATAGGGAAAAAGAATGTATATCCACAACAAGTCTTGTTGGTCAGTATCAAAAGCCATTTGAAACTGAAATCATAGCCGCTAAATACGCTAAGAAAAACAACATGTCTATAATGGACGTTTTAAAGGACTGGGAAAATAAAAGAGACTCTGCAGCATTAAAAGGGACTCATATTCACGCTTATGCGGAGTATTTGTTTCAAAACAAAACATACGAAGACCCTCAAATTTCAGAAATAGACGATACACTTTTAAGTTTTGTAAACAACTTTTATGAAGATGTAAGGAATAAATTAATTCTTGTTAAAGCTGAGATGATTGTTGGAGATTATGATCTGGGTGTTTGCGGTATGATTGATAAGCTTTTTTACAATGAAAAATGTAACGAGATTCAAATATGGGACTATAAAACAAATAAAGACATAAAGGATCATAGTTCATACGGCAACAAACTAATAAACGGACTAGAGCATCTAGAGGACTGCGAAATGGTTAAGTTTAGCCTTCAGCTGGGTATATACAAGCACATAATACAAAGAAATACTAAAATAAGTGTAGGAAATTGTTATATTTGTTGGTTAAACGCTGATAAGAATGAAAATTATGTTACCATTCCTGTTTGGGATTTGGGAGCGGAAGTGAATTTTATCATGAAAGAATGGGAAAACAGAATAATGTAAATTGAGCACATCTTCGTCATACTCTAGTAATAAACTTTTACAAGTAATGGACGACAAGACTCAACATTTCATAGCAAAATCATACATAACACCAATATTTGAATCTACAGAATACGTTACAGAATACCACCTCTACTGGTATAATTCAAATAAAAACTCCTTTGAAGATGGACACGGATATACTAGGATGTCTTATAAAAAAATGAATAAAAAAGAACTTTCATTTTTCAGGGGTTTATCTAGTAAGTATGAGTTAGTTTTAGAAAATGAACATGGGTGCATTTGGGAGAATAAGACCCTTGGTTTCGATAAAAGCAAAATAACTCTATCTCAGTTTAGCATAGATTGGCCTACATAAATACCTTGTAAACTCTATACACTATATATCCTAGACCTAAGAATATTAAAGCAATCATAACCCAGTTTAGAATTTTTTTCCAGGTTGATGTTTTTTCGTAGTACTTTATAGGTATCTTTCTTTCTATTATTCTTTCTACTCTAATAGTATCGCACTCGCCTTTTATGAATACATTCTTTCTTATTGTGTCGTGAAATATCTTAACTGTTAGCCTTTCCTTTTGAAGAACTAAAGTGTCCCTAGTTATCTGAGTAAAAAAGTGCTCTGTTAAAACCGTGTCATGAACAACCCTTGGTATCTCAACCCTAACGGTATCATGAACAACTAAAGTATCGGTAGTTAGAAGATGTGGGTATTTTTCTATAAGTTTAGTAAACCTTCTTTGCGGAGCGCAAGAGGCTAAAAACAAAAGCAAGACTAATATACTATTTTTTAATCGCATGAATTGCTTGAATGATTCTTATCTCCATAGCCCCCATCTCTTTCTTGAGATTAGACAATGAGTCATCATTTTTTTCTCTATTCTTGTCGACTTGATTTTTTAAGTCGTCTATGCGATTATGTAAGATAGTGTTCCCCTCTTTTTTATGTGACTTCATTTCTTCCATATCAGAACTTAGGTTTTCTAAGATTACTTGTTGAATCTCAACCTTCCCTTTTAAGCTATACCACACTGTCAAAGCACCTATCACCGCTGAAAGAAGTGATATTAATGCATCAAACCCTATTTGAAATCCAGTTATTCCCATTATATTTCTTGTTTAACATCTATAACGTGCCAATTAGCAGAAACTACATCGTAGTAAGCTGTAACATATATCCACTTTCCACTACCAGATGAAGAAGGTAAAGTGACACCAGTAAATTCTTTCCAGGCAGCCCCCCAAGATATAGTTACTGCAAACCCATTATCTTTTATTTTAACCACTAGCTTTTGCCCGTCTCCAGCTATCCCCGTGGGGTTTGGTATTGAAAGAGGGCTTGCCGCTTGATCAGTAATAGATGCTACTGTCGTGCTTGCTGCGTCTATAACCCAAGGAGTTCCTGCCCCAACAAATGCAGTTACTTCTGTCTTAGTGCTATTTGGTGAAATTTTTATTGTTCCAGACGTAGGATCAGTGCTAGTTCTTGTAAAGAATCCAGGCGAAGACCTAAAGTCAAGCTTACTTGTAGCGCCAACAACGTTTCCTTCATTAAAAACATCTATAGTTGCTATGTTTAACTGAGGACCAAAACCTGTTTGTAATTTAATGTCGTCTAATGCAACTTGAGCGGGTGGGTTTATGTTTGTATCTATAGGGCTTTGTAATTTGTAGCATGTCCAGTTTAAGTATCCAATTTCGTTTACTGACAAATTCTGACTAAACAATGCCGTTGGTATATTGACCACTTGCCATGTATCAGCCAAACTTAAATCACAGAAGTTGCCAAGTTCTGCCCATCCTATGAATTCACCAGTAGTAGGTGTTGGGAACTCGCTATAAGCCCAAAGCCTAAAATAAGTTATACCTGCCGCAACTAAATCTGCGGGAAAATTTACTCTAAAACTTAATACAACATACTCACTTCTATCCACGGGTGTTCCTGTATGAAAGTTTACACCTCTTCTGCTTCCATACTGGCCAATTTCAGCCAATGTACATGCAGCTCCCTGAAATGGGGGAGGAGTTGCCGATGTAAAGCTCGCTGATGTGTTGTTTCCACTTGTAGCCCCAGTCCAATGTGTTGTGCCATCGTCTTGATAAATAAATTCAGTTGTTATATTTGGAGATGTTGCTCCTGCACCAACAAGAACGTATTGAACCAAAACCTGATCCGAACCAATTGATGGAGTTATAGGGTCGGCAGCTGCAATCCCCTGAATGACAGATACTACTAAATTTCCGTCTGCAACTATAGCGTCAAACCTAGGGTTACTTGGATCTCCATTGGCTAGTGTTACAGATGTTGCTGCACTGGTATACTCAAGTCCTTCAATAAGGTATACTAAAACACTTACATCAAAAGTCATTCCTGTTCCTGAGTAAGAAGCGCCTCCTGATATTAATATATTGCCATTTGGCAGTATATCATTCATAGTTGCATAAGTATTTATAGATGAAGGAGCATTGGCTCCTACTGCTGCTTGGTATGCGTTATTAGGCAGGTTTCTTTCTATTCTTGTCTTTGCCATGATTTATTTTTTAAACTTGTTTTGTTGTTATTCAGCTTTAGGAGGGAATCTTTTTTTAAGAGCTTCTTTTTTATTGTCAAGCTTTGATTGAAGAGCGTCTTTTTGAGTATCCTTACCTTGTTTTCCTGGGCTCTTTGCGTCTAGCTTTATGTCTTCGCCTTCTCTAGGTATTTCAAATCTTGTTACTCTTGATTTTGCTGAATAAGCATTCCATCCTTGAGGTTCTTTCATTGTAACCTTTATTTCGGAGTACTCTAACTCGCCTTTAGAAGCGTCTACTGCAGGAAAATCAACTTCGCCTTTGGAATCAACAGCAACACCTCTTTTAATGTCGCCATCCATGACTCTAATCGCTTCTTCTTCTTCCCTATATTTATAATCAACAGTAAATTCAGCCTCTAACGGCTTTAACACTGTTCCTCTTTCGTCTGTTACTGTAAATAGTCTAGCTGTTTCTTCTGCCATTTTTATTTTTTTTATGATATTGTAAATTCTACTTCTGCTCCCGCATCTACTATAAACTCTATGTCAATGTAAACATCACCTTCTAAATTTGCAGCGTCTGCCGCTATTATGTACATTCCATTATACTCAACACCTAATCCTGGTAAAGCATTGTCTTGATTTATGTAAAGTAATCCGCTTACTGGTCTAGAAACATTACTAGAGTCATCAACCATTGCGCCTACATTTAAAGGGTTGTTTGTGTAGCCGCCTAATCCGTTAAAATCTACAGATTCAATGTTAGAACTGTTTTTTGTAATAAACATGTCTCCAACAGATACATATATAATACCTATAGACGTACCAAAAAAAGTAGATTCTGGCGTTAAGCTCAACCAGCACTTTAAGCTGTATGTGTCGTATTTTTTTCCGTTCAATAAATAAGATGTTCCAAGTTTAGACACCCTAGCCGATTGACCAGAAGAACCTGTTTCAAATTCAACATCCTCAGCTCCCCAGCTAAACAACGACCTAATGTCAAAAAACATATTGTTTTCGTTGTTGTTGGAGTTTACTCTTTCTCTATAAAATGATTTTTGTTCTGCCATTTTTGTTTTTTTATTTTTTTAAATTAAAGTTCTACCACTTCAAAGACTAACTTGAATTTCATGTCATTAAATGGTCTGTATCCTAATCCAGATATTTCTGGGTAGTTTATAACATCTAATCTGAGCTTCATGTTTAAACACCTAAAATACCAATACTCTAAAGCGTCTCCACCTGGGAAAGACCCGTTTGGACCGCTAGTCGTAACCCCAACTTTGGTCTTACCACAGTAGTCAAATCTTCCTCCAGCCCAATCTGCTGGAATCTCAGCCTCCCAATACCAAGTACCAGCATCTCCTGCGTTTGCAGAAGTTTCAGCTATAGATGGTATGTTTGCTGGTTGATTTGGAAGAGGATCAAATGTGCCTGAAACAAAGCCAACCTGTTCTGAGGCGTATCCAAACTGATTGTTAATTGGTGGGTTATTATCTCCAACTGCATTAAATCCATTCGTAGGTACTTCGGTAGTGTATGTTACCGCGTTTGTTGTTGGGTCTCCGAATGCGCCACTCCCTGTTACAGAATAAGCTGGGTTTGTTGCGGAGTAGTACTCAAAAGCACCAGATGTATTTATCAAGAAACTAGGTCCCGTGTTTGGTGGTGTAACGTATGAAAGTCTAGAATTAGTAAATAATTTTATTTTTGCTATTCTACGAACACTTGGAGTTAAAAACGTAAAGGGCTGCCAATTTGTTGCCCCTGGAGGCCTTATTACAGCATCACTCCCATCTCCATTGTATATATAAGATTGTCCTGGAGGTTGTTGAGATATGTCGCAACTTAAATCATCGTCTGGACAAACCCCACCTCTTCCGTCAAGTCCAAAGCCAAATGGATTAAAAGAACCTGTGGCCATAATACTTCCTCCAACATTCTTAGAAGAAAAATTTGATGTATTTTGACCGTTTCCAACAAAGCTAAATACAAGACCTTGAGCTGATGAACCTGGACCAACATTAGGCTCGTCAAGATGATCCCAAGCTGGATAAGTAACATCCATAACTCTTATTCCGTCTGCTCCTGGAGTTGTTATTGATCCCCATTCCCCTGGATTTGGATTTTCATAACAAACAAACTCATAAACTTTACTGTTGGAAGGAACTTCAAATCCGAAGTTTACAATTCCATCAATGCTACCTCCATCAACACTAGGGTAAACAAAAACAGAAAAACCAGATTTATTTACAACAGAAACTCTCTTACCTTCTGTTGGAACTTCAGGCAGTCTGCAAGCAAAGTCGCTTGGAGAAGAAAGCTGACTAACAACATTTATTCCGTACTCTAATCGAGCTGTGCTACTTATGTCTATTCCTTGAGGCGTAAAGTCTGAATTTACATTTTCCTGTATTCCAGTGCTAGACGCACTTCCATCAGTTATAGTCAATGTAGTGCTAGCTGGAATAGTTAACGTAGCGCCTGCGCAAATCGTTAATGTTCCTGGATATGTAACTGTGGCATTTTCTGGAAGCGTAATATCCTCTTGTAAACATGAGGTTATTTGAAATCCATTTGCAAACATAGACTCAGAACCTGAGTTTTCCAAGATGTGTCTAATGTCAAAGAACATGTTGTTCTCATTAGAGTTGGAGTTTACGTTTCTTTTGTAAAATGATTTTTGTCTATATTGCGCCATTTTATTTTATTTAGACTTAAGCTCTGCTACTTCTGCAGATAGTTCTTGAATTGCTTTGACTAAGATTGGAAGAAGTCTTCCTGGGGATGCGGTCATTTTATCTATAAAAGTAGTGTCGTTTACAAGCTTTAACTCTTCAGACAGCCCATACTTTTCCTGAACCTCTTTTAGTTCTTGAGCTATAAATCCGCAATCTTTTGATCCGTTTCTTTGGAAGCCTTCATCTCTAGCATCCCAAATAAACTCTACAGGTCTCAAGTCGTTAACTAAATCTAGACCTGCCGTTACTCCTCTTATGGCCTTTTTATCTCTTTCGTCAGACAAAAACTGAATTGTTGTAGCCATACAGAACAAATCTGTAGTGTTGTTGCTTCCGAGTATTACATGGTCACTAATGTCGCTATAATCAAACAAAACGTTTGAACCAATAAAAACATTTCCATTTCCGTTTCTAATGCTGAAGTTAGTATTGGTTTGTCCAGTTCCAGCTTCGAATCCAACAAATACGTTGTTTGAACCTCCATCAAGCTGATACCCAGCCCTAGCTCCTATTATAGTATTTTTCTCCCCTGTTGGTGTGTTCCCTCCTATAACGTATCCAAGGTAAGCATCCATTCCTACAGACGTGTTATAATCACCAGTGGAAGCTGCTCCCGCTTGAACTCCAACAGCTGTACTAAAGTTAGTACCCTCTCCTTGAAGGGCTTTTGAGCCTACTCCTGTATTTTTGCTTCCTCCGTTAATATTTGACAATGCAAAAGGGCCTACTGCAACATTTTCAACCCCCTGAAGGGCTCCAGCGTTTTCCTTACCAATCGACATTGATCCAGATGCAGCAAAATTTCCTTCCCACTTTAACTCCAATGTATTTACTTTAGTATCTTGAACATTTGATGCGTCTCCACCAAATATTTCGTTATCTCCTACGTATAAAGGCATATTTTTTTTTTTAAATTTTTATATCACAAATATATGTAATATTCTAATTGATAATTTTAAGGATCTTCCCTGTTTTCGAATCAACTCTTGCAAGTTTCATTCTATAATTCGTTTCTTTAGACTGTATGTATCTGGTTGTGACCTTATTAGTTCCCTGAGCTGTTTTAATGTTCTCAGGTTCGTATCTTGCATGAGCTTGAGCGTTTATGTATGCAAATGTTACAGCAAAAATTGCATCATCATAATCATACCTAGTATCTGCCGCTTGATACCTTGTCTGTCTGTGGCTTGTAGAACTTTTTAAATCTTTTTCAACAAAAGTTTTTAACTGCTCCCACAACCACGGTATGTCTATGTTTTCAGCATACGTGTCTAGCATTTCTTCTGTTTTAGCAATTATCCTTGGAGCCGTATTCGCTTTATTCGATATACCAAACCATTTGCCAGAATGCGTGTGAAAATAATCAGGAAGTTGAGTCATTGCAGTAAACTTATTTCTAAACCCATGTATCTCCTGGAAGTCAAGGTGCATGTCTCCGATATTGTTTTCTATAAGCTCTTTAACGCCGCCCTTTTTTTGTTGATCGTAATAAAGGCTTTGAAGCAGGACCTGTAGGTATGTCTGTTTAAATTTTCTGTCTCTGTGAAACACAACTGAAGAAACGCAGTTAGTGTATGCGTCCCATATAGCGCTACACATTTTAGAGTGCCCTGTTTCTGAGTTAATGGGGTCAGTTCCCTGATACCATCTTTTTTTCCATACCTCTCCATTAGGAGGGTGGTGCACTATAACTGCAGAAGTATTAACATCCTCTCTTCCTTTTGTTACTATCCACTCTGCCCCAACTATCCTATGTGTAGTAAGTAGGTCTGGTGTTGGCTGAGACATATCTAGTATTGGTTCAAAGTAGCCGTACTCAATAGGCACGTCTTTACCGTAGATATCACTAAGTCTTTGATTGCATAGACTTATAGGAACTAAGGTTCTTGATTTACGCAAGAACATATCATCCACTGTTATTGGGTAGTGTTGATGGAACTGAACTTTAGCTATTTCACCTTTCTTTGTTCCTTCTAATGCCAGGTATGCTTTCCTTTCATTGTTGATGTGAGCATCTGTAACCCCTCTTCTGGCGTAAGCGTTAAAAAATAAGGGTATAATACCATACTCATAATTGCCCTCCTTCCACTGTTTTAAGCACATCTTAAACTCAGATTCGAATACAGAACCACCCTTGTCCATTTCACCTCCAGTTCCCCAGGCCATGAACTGCTGTTGCATGGTCATCTTGCCCGTATCTGGATTGTACTTGAATAATGCAGGTCTACCCTCACGCATCATTTCTCCGAATATATCAAACAGACCTATCTCATCTACAAATACCGCAGATGGAGAACCACCATTTATTGCGTCTACCTGTGGGCTGTCTACCTGAAATCTTGAAGCCCCACCTTCATCACGTCCTTTCTTTTGACCTTTCTTGTCAAAGGACATAACCTTATCTGTCCAGTTCTTTACCTCCTGAGCTATATGGTCTGGGATCTTTGTATATGTCCACTTAACTTTGTCTCGAAATATCTCTATACCTTTTGACTCTGAGTGTGTAACAAATTTTATGAAGTATGATTTGTTTAGGTTTACTCGCTTCATTCCTGCAAGGCACATGGTCGTTGTAAAACCAATTTGACGAGCTTTCCCTATCATAAACGAATATCCGCAATCAAATAAGAATAATAAAACTTCCTGAGCTTCCCAAGCTGAGTACTTTAACATACCCCCTTGAGACTTGTCTTCTTTTATAAACCCGTATTTGTTACAGAAGTATAGAGTGTTGTCCTTGCATCTCTGAATCTCTTCAACGAGCCAATCATACTGATCTTCTTCATTGTCAAAGTCCAGTATTGTTGATTTGTCTTTTAGCCACTTGTCGGCTTGTTTGCAGTACAGAGTAAAGGGCTTGAATTGTTTTTTGTTCTGCCACCCAGAGTTAATACTGTCTATCCAGTCAACAAATTCTTTTGGATAATTAAATTCGTCATGTGATGGTCTCCACGCCTCCGTGGGTATATGCCCTTTAATCATACCGTCTTTATTGGTATGAATCATATTTTAATGTTTACAGCCGCAAGCTTCTTTAAGCTTTTTGCCTTTTTTTCTTTTGCCTTTCTTTTGACCGTAGTCTTTTTCGACAAGAATAGCCATCATTGCTTTTCCTCGCTTAGACATTAGTACATTTTTTTCTTAGACTTTTTCTTCTTGCCTTTTTTTTCGTCAGCTTTTTTCTTAGCGGCCTCAATTACCATTTTAAGATTGTTCATCTTTTTGCTTTTGCTGTACATTGCCATGATTATTATTTTTTATTTTTTTTGTTTATACTCTTCGGTGGTTTTCCACCAGTATCCTTTGTGTTTCCGTGATACGGAGCGGGACTTTTTTTGTAGCTTGTATCCGTACCTCCTCCCCTAAATCCAGATTTTTTAAAAGTGTGCGTTTTTTCTCCCCCTGTATCCTGCATTGTTTCAC
>JAAHTG010000380.1_pt1 | contig 40691 bp, 42 predicted proteins | sample 6116081 | NCBI WGS metagenome assembly JAAHTG01 (sample SAMN13939989, study PRJNA603662) | sponge metagenome | isolation source: marine sponge | host: Mycale hentscheli | place: New Zealand | collected 2005 | reverse complement strand
CTCAAATTATAGATGAAAATCTTGGAGATGATTTAAATACAATACAAGTAGATTATTTAGGTACATGCTCAAAAGTTACTACTGAAAAACATCAGAGTATTATACAAATAGAAGGTATAAATGAAGAGGTAGAAGAAATAATTAACAACATTAAAAAGAAGTTAACTAAAAAATTAAAACCTCATGAAGTTATAGGATTAGAACAAAGATTAGCAAGATTAAGTGCTAAAGTTGCTGTAGTTAAAGTAGGAGCTAATTCTGATATTGAGTTAAAAGAAAAACAAGATAGAATTGAAGACGCTATCTGTGCTACTAAAGCCGCAATTAAAGAAGGTATAGTTTCTGGTGGTGGTATTGCTTTATTAAACGCTTCAAAAGTTTTAGATCAAAACAATATAGGAGAAAATATACTTTACAATGCTATAAAATCTCCTTATTATACAATACTAGATAACGCTGGTATTAAAAATACAGAACCTGAAAAAGAAGGATTTGGTCTAAATGTAGTTACAGGAAATATGGTACAAATGATTAAAGCAGGTATTATAGATCCTCTACTAGTTACAAAAAGTGCTTTAACTAACGCGGCTTCTGTAGCAACAACTATTTTATCAACTGATTGTGTAATTAATAACGTAAGAGTAGATGAAAGCAGTAGGTAAAAATTTAATAATACAGAAAGTTGAAGAAAATATTACTAAATCTGAGGGAGGTTTATTGTTGAATAAAAACGACAGAGCTGATATAAGATATATCGAAGCAAAAGTAATATCTGTAGGAGAAGAAATTAATGGTCTAAAAGAAAATGATTCTATATTTTATGACAGACATGCTGGTCATTCTATAGAAATAAACAAAAACACATATCAAGTTATTAAGGCGCAAGACGTCGTCGTTGTTTTATGAAAAGGCTATCAGCAGGAGATTTAAAAGATCTCAATCTGCTTAAACACTATCGCATTATCCGTAAGTGGGCTTGTAAAAATAACGGCTTAACAGATGCCGAACTTGAATTATTAATATATTTAGATTGTATTGATATGTTTACTATTGATGATTTTAAAATAGGTACATATTCATACAGTTGGAATAATAGACGTTGGAACAAATTAATACAAAACAATTGGGTTGTAGTTTGGAGACATAGAAATAGAACAACGCAAAAATACAATATTTATAAAGTTTCTTTTAAAGGTAAACAATTAATACAAAGAGTTTATCGAATAATGTTAGGTGAAGATGATATACCTACAAGTGAAAGAAGAAACAAAATAATGAAAGGAAACACGTATATGGATAAAGTTTTACAAACATCTATATACAATGTAAATAAAGATAAAAACAGATAATATGTTCACAATACCTACAATGGGTGCTATGTTTGGAGAAGTTACTCCTGAAATGTCAGCACAACAAATGGCTCGTCAACAAATGCAAAGTTATTTTAATAATAATATTGTAGGAGGAGACGCTGTATCAAGTGTTATAGGCAATATAGGAAATAATATTGCTAATAATGCTGATAACCCTAATCAAGTAAGTCCTGAGATTATGCCGTTAGAAAATACAGTGGTAGGAGAAATGCCAGCAGCAACAGCCGGTAATTTTTCTCCACAAACCCAACAAGTAGCTAAAGGAATTTATGGAACACAAAAACAAAGAGGTTTATTTCAAGAACCTAAACCATTAATAAACTTATAAAATTATGAATCATAAAGATTTTAAAATAGATCCAGGCCACACTAGAGATATGGGTGGTAAAAGAGGTGGAATAGTTGGAGAAACTCATATATGGGATGGACCCTTAAGCCAAGTAGGTAGACTACACGGTGAAGGTTCTAGTTCTGGTATATATGGTATGAAGCTAAAAACAGCCGATGTTCCTTACTCTGGTATGGGTCCAATTACACAAAAAGCAAAAGTATATAAATAATAAATAAAAAAACATGGCAAATAATCAACCATTTAGTTCAGTGCCTGTTATTCCAAGTGACACACTAAATATTCCTCAAACTGGAATTATAACCTCTGGAACTAACGCTACAGTAGGAACTACTCTAACTGACGCAGGAAATAATTTTCTAAATAGCGTTACTAATCCTAACGGTTACAATATAAGCGGTGGAGATGTAGTTTATGCAGGTGGTGCTATAGATGAAATATTAGCTGTAGCTACTGCAAACACATTAACAATGCAAAGCAGTACAGCTGCTACTACCTATGATATATATAAAGGAAATGTAGGTGGAGACACTGCTTACACTTTATTTGTAGGTACTGGAGGCGCGGGTTCAACATTAAAAATAAGAACTGCAAACGGTGAAGATGTTACATTAAATAATGTTCCTGATTCTTCATTTATTCCTTTACAAGCAATAAGAGTTTTTGCAACTGGTACAACTTGTAGTAATATTTTAGCACTTAACTAAAATGCCAGGTGGACCAAGTATGTTGGCTAACGCCAACGCAATATTAGCAATACCTTTAACTATACAAGGAGGAGGTGGACCTAGTCCTACTACATTTTTTATTTTAGCAGAAAATGGTGATATATGTGAAACAGAAGCAGGTGGTAATCTCATGGTACAAGAAATAGCACCATAAAAAATTAAACAAAACAACAAATGGCAAATATAAAATTTTCAGCATTTACAACTGAAACCGACGATACTCAAATAGATTTTTTAGCTGGTTACCAAGGAACGACTATGAAAAAAATAGCACCAGCTAATTTATCTGGTTCATATCCTTTTTTAATTTCTGGTAGTTCATTATATTCAGGTAGTTTAGCGCCAAGCATAGTAGGAACTCCTATCAGTAACACAACTTTGTCGCAAAATAACATGGCTTTTACAACAGGTATTAGAAATACTTTCATGGGTTCAACATGTGGTTATAGTACAACAGTGGGAGAACAGAATGTAGCAATGGGTCATAATGCTTTAAGAAACGCAGAAGAAGCTTCTAACAATATAGCTATAGGAGCCGGAGCACTTCAAAATTTAAATCCTCCACTTACAGGTTCTGCTTTTGATACTTTTAATATAGCAATAGGATTTAATGCGGGAAATGATATAACCGAAGGTAGTAACAATGTTATTGTTGGTGGAAATGCTGCCGATGTTCTAACTACAGGAACTAGAAATACAGCAATTGGTCATAATGCTTTAAGCTCAGAAACAACCGGTGGTTATAATGTAGCTGTTGGTCTTAATGCTCTACAAGATTTAGTCAACGGAACAAATGCTTATAACACTGCTGTTGGTGCTTCGTCTTTAAAGGATTGTACAACAGGAACTCAAAATACCGCAATTGGTGCACAAACTGCTGATACTTTATTAACAGGAGATAATAATACTCTATTAGGTTATAACGCAGAACCTTCAAGTAGTAGTGTTAGTGATGAGATCACTTTAGGTGATGCTAATGTAAATTCACTTAGAATACCAGGATTACAATCAGGTGCGTCAGATGGAGACGTATTAACATTTTCTTCAGGAACTGGTAACATTACTTTACAAGCTGGCGGTGGTACTGATAGTTTTGTTTTAAATTTTTCAGCAAACCATGCTAGTAATTCAGCGACTAATTATTATATGTTTAGAAATAAATCTAATAGTACAATGGCTACTTTTACTACATCAGCCACTGAAGCACCTGATTTTTATTATGTTTCTTTGGTTATGCCTGCTGCTTGTTATTTAAAAACTGTACATATAAAAAACATACAAACTACCCCATCAGCAACAGTTGCAAAAATGAAAATATGGAAAAATGATACTACAGCAGAGTTTACAGGTAGTAACGTAAGCTGGACAGGTGCTGGCGCTATAGGAGCTTCTTGGACACAAACTTTAACAAGTGGTGACAATACTTTTGCGGCTGGTGATAGAGTAGATATAGGTTTTAACTTAGACGGTACAATGGGTGGTGTTACTTGCACTATGTTGTTTGAATTATTATAAAAATTTTAGATATGAGTTATATATGGAATACACAAGAAATAGAAGTTTACAATAACTATGAAGGACAAGTTGACGTAGTTTATAAGGTAAATTATTCTATTACAAAAACAGATAATAATGGCAACGCAGAAACTTTGTTTAAAGTTGCTAATATAGATACATCTAGCTTAGATAATTTTATAGCGTATGAAGATTTAACTTCAGCAATAGTTATAGATTGGATTAAAGCAGATTTAGGAACAGATGGAGTTACGGCTTTAGAAAATGAAGTTGACACTGCTTTATCCATAATGTTGAACACATCAGTAAGAACTTTATAAATTAAAAATATAAATTAATAAAACAAAAACAATTAAAAATAAAAATTATGCCTTATTCACAAAAAAATAACCCAGTAAAAATGATGAAGTCAGCTTTAAAAATGCATAAAGCTGAAAAAAAAGCAGGTATGCACAGAGATTCAGCTATGTATATGAATCACTCACCTATGGAAATGGGACATTCACCTATGGAAATGGGACACAGTCCAATGGAAAGAGAATCAAGAGAATTAAAAGATATGCCAATAGTAGACATCGAAAAAGGTGATGCTAAAGGTTCTCCAGCCAAAATGAAGAAAGATAGTCCTATGGAAAAAGAACTAGTTGGAAAACAAAAAAATTTACCAGAAGCGTTAAAAGCTAAAATTGAAGCTGCTCCAGAAAGTCCTGCTAAAATGGGACATAAAAAAGGATCACCAGCTAAAAAACAAGGATACAATGCTAGATTAGATGAAAGTTTAGCTAAAGACGGTAAAGAGTCTAGTAAAAAACAATCTATGAAAGATCGTAGAGACGAATCAAAAGGAATGGAAAAATCAAAAGGAAAAGGAGCTTATTCTTCTGATCCAAAAATGAGTTAATTATGGGACATAGACAATACAGTGGTAATCACCCTCGTTTTTCTAAAAGAGCAGACGAGAGATATGATGCAAAAGAAGCATATAATAAAGACTTGTCAGATTCTGCAAGATTACATTATTTAGAAAACGTTAGACACGATCATGATTCCCCTGCGGACATGCATTGTTCACCGGTTAAAAACAAAGTAGAAGGTATGACTCACGAAGAACTTGCAAAGTTTTCTGAAAGTCGCCCTGTACCAGCAGGTGGAAAAACAGGTTATGAAAGACATATGGAAATGCATAAGTCAGCGCTTAATATGCGTTATGGAGTATCAAGACATAAATCAGGACATTTAGATGCTTATGAAGGTGTGGATCCTAAATCATTACACCCTTATGATGATGGAGCTGGAGGAATAGATTATGAAGCAATGGATAGAGATAATAAAATGATGATGCAAAAAGATGTTAGACCTAAAGAAAAAATACGTACTAACATGATGATGCAAAAAGACATTAGACCTAAGGAAAAGATACGTAGTAATATGGCGATGCAAAAAGATGTTAGACCTAAAGAAAAGATTAAGGTAAAATCTTACACTCAAGAAGCTAAACCAATACCAAAGAAAAAATACTATACTAAAGAACTTAAACCAATACCAAAGAAAAAAGCTACATCTCCAGTAAACCAAGGGTCTCCAATGAAAATGGAAGGTAAAGGATGTGCTAAGTCAGAAGGCGGAAGTGGATGCGTAGTAAAAAGAGGTGGTGAATATGTAATTCTAAATAATAAAAAAGGTGGTATATTTCAAAGCGGATTTAAAAGTAAACAAGCTGCTGAAAGATCACTAGCTGGTTACCACGCAAACAAATAAATGGATACAATAAGTAAATTTAGAACAAACTTTTTAGGAAAAAGTAAATCTTTTAATATAGGGTTTAATAATAGATCTCCATTTGATTATCAGAGTTCTATGCCTACTAACTTTATATCTATACCTACTATAAGTGCAAGTCCAGGGGATTATGCTTTAAGTGGAGAATCTAACTACTCGTCTTATAATAGTGGTGGTGCTGAATTTACTCAAGGTTTAATTAACATAGGTAAAGCTATTGTAGAAAAGAAAAAAGATAAGAAAGATGATAATAAAACCAAGGTTAAATCAAAAAAATTAAAACCAGGTAGTAAAGTTCAAAAATATATAGATCCTAAAGGATACCAAAGTTATATTACAGCTAGAGATACAGCTAAATTAGAAAAAGACGGATTATTGAATGAAGATGGTAGAATAGATACAAATAAAATATTTTCTCTAACAAGTTCTGGAGTAAATTCTAGTGAATAAAAAAACAGTCATGGATCTGTATAAAACCAAAAAACAATAAACAACAAACTTAATATTAACAATTAAACACAAACAATCATGGCAAAGTATTTAAATTTTTTCTTAACTGGTGCTTACGATGGTTCAGCTGCTCCTGAAAAAGATGGAGAGCAGTTAGTGCAACTTGGTCAAGTTTCTACATTTACAGTAACTACTACTGGTACAAACGGTGGAACTAATGCTGATGCACAAATCGTATTAAACTTAGCTGGTCTTCCTGCTGCTTCTGATGTTGTAACAATTAACTTTGGTACAAACGCAGACGCTGCTGCAAGTACAGCTGCTGCTCCATTTATTGGAACAGATGACGCTGCTGGTTATGCTGCTTACAATGTGCAAATGAAAAAAGCAATTGTAAAAGCAATTAAAGCAAATCCAGGAGGAACTGTATCTTCTGTTATTGCACCTTTAGCGCAAGACGTTAATGCAAAGTATGACCCTGCAAACAGAGTTTACTTTAAAGATTTCACAATTAGCTAAATATGAAATCTAGAGGATTAGGCGATTCAATCGCAAAGTTCACTAAAAAAACAGGTATTAAGGCTGCTGTGCAAAATATTGCTAGCAGTCTTAATAAACCCTGTGGTTGTCAGGAAAGACAAGACTATTTAAATAAAAAATTTCCTTATAAACAATAATATGTTTTTTAGATTAAGTAAAAATTTTAAAATTAATCCTCCATTTATGGAAGATAATACTCCAATTTATCATACTGATTTAGAAGAAGGTGTTTTAGGAAAAGCAAATAATAATGGTACTATTTTAGTATCAGATAAAATAACTGATCCAGAAGAAAAACAAAGCGTTATTGAACATGAAAAAATTCATATAGATCAAATGAAAAGAGGTGATCTTGATTATGATGATGATTTTGTTTACTGGAAAGGTAAGAAATATTCAAGAGAGCAAATGAAAGAAGGTGCTCAAGATTTACCGTGGGAAGCAGAAGCTTATAGCAAAACTGATCCATATGAAAAGTATTAAATGTCAAAAAAGAAATTTAAAGAAACAACAGTAGGTCAACTATTGTTTGGCGCAGCGTCTGTAATAAATCCTACACTAGGTAATGTATTACAAGGTGTAACATCTCCTAAAGAAGCGATAGAAGCTATAACCAAAGCTGATGCTCCTGCAGACGACAAAATAAAACTTCAACAAATAATTTACGAACAACAGAATAAAGAAATACAAGCTATTACTTCTAGGTGGCAAGCTGATTCTATATCTGATTCTTGGCTTTCTAAAAATGTACGTCCATTAGTTTTGGTATGGTGTATAGTTATATTTTCAATGGCTGGTATTTTAGATAGTATAGAAACACTACCGTTTCATATAAATGAATTATGGAACGATACTTTCGAAAAAATAATGATGTCGGTTGTTCTAGCTTATTTCGGTGGACGAAGTAGTGAAAAGGTAACAAGTATATTTAAAAAGTAAACATTACTTAAAACAAGTGATTATATTATAGAATAATTAAATTAAATTAAATAAAATGGAAGAAAAAACAAAACTTACAGAAAAAGAATTTGAAACAGTAAAAGAATTTCAAACAAAAATAAATGATATAGTTTTTAATACTGGAGTATTAGAAACTCAAAAACACGGGCTTTTACACGATTTAGCTGGTGTTAATCAAGATCAAGAAAAATTTAAAAAAGTATTAGAAGATAAATACGGATCTATTAATATTAATTTAGAAGATGGTACTTTTGAAGAAATAGTAGTAGAAAAAAAAGAAAATGAATAATGTAATACGTAAAATCAGCATTGGTGCTGATTATAAAAATGAAGCTATGCATTATTCTGTAGGTCAACAAGTATATGGAGGTCATGAAATATCTCATATAATTTTTGATGAAAAAGATAATTCATATAATATTTATATAAAGAAAAATAACGAGGTATTACCATGGAAAAAATTTAATTCTAACATGGCTATATCTATTGAATATGATTTAGAGTATTAATGAATAGTTTATATGATTTTATAGTAAAGCCAATTGGAAAAGATAGATATACTAATAGTAAAAAAATAGGTGAAAAAGAATTAATTTTAAACACTAAAGTTGAATCTTGGAAATTTGTTAATAGATTTGCTGAAGTAGTATCTACACCGTTGGCTATTACTACTAATATAAAAAAAGGTGACACTATAGTGGTTCATCAAAATATATTTAGAAGATTTTATGATATGCAAGGTAATCAAGTAAATAGTCGTTCTTATTTTAAAAACGATTTATATTTTGCATCTATAGATCAAATCTATTTATATAAAAATAAAGACACTTGGAAAAGTTTTGGTGATAGATGTTTTATTATGCCAATAAAAAATTCTGATAATCTAAGAAATAGAAAAGAAGAACCTTATGTTGGTATATTAAAAATAGGTAATAATAACTTAGAGGCATCTAATATTAATCCAGAAGACATGATTGGTTTTAAACCTGGTGCTGAATGGGAGTTTTTTATAGACGATATGCGTCTTTATTGTATGAAATCAAATGATATTGTAATTAATTATGGATATAAAGAAAATAAAGAAGAATATAATCCAAGCTGGACACATAGCGGTTGATGAACTAATTAAAGTTGCTAAAGAACCAATTATAGACTTTGGACCAGATATTTCTGCTGATAGACTTAAAAACGCAGCTGCTACAAAAAAACTAGCTATATTTGATGCTTTTGAAATTTTATCTAAAATTAATGAAGAAGAAAATATTATAGAAGGTAAACTTGAACAAGAAACTAAAAAACCTAAAGAATTTAAAGGTTTTGCAGAAGGAAGATCTAAATAATGTATCAACAAAGTTTATATAAAATATTAGATGACCATATTAAACCTAAAATTATTAAAAAAAATAATAGGTATAAAAAATGGGATTATGGTTATAACATTGAACATGATGTTGTAGTTATTAGTAGAACAGGTGAAATAGGTGAAATATATGAAATTCAAAATCTTAAAATAGCTTTACCTAAATCAAAAAATATTAATAAATTTAAATCTAATAGATTTGAATATACAGAATTACCAAAAGAATTAAAAAGAATTAAAACAATATTTGATTGGGAAGAATATTCTTTAGATTTTAAAGAAACTTGGTATGATTATATAGATACAGAGTTTACACGTAGAGAAGAAGGTTTTTGGTTTTACAACAATAATAATCCTACTTACATAACAGGAACACACTACATGTATTTACAGTGGAGTAAAATTGATGTAGGTAAACCTGATTTTAGAGAAGCAAATAGACTGTTTTTTATATTTTGGGAAGCTTCTAAAGCAGATGATAGATGTTACGGCATGTGTTATCTTAAAAATCGTAGATCTGGTTTTTCATTTATGGCTTCAGGAGAAACAGTTAATCAAGCTACAATATCATCAGATAGTAGATATGGTATACTTTCTAAATCAGGACCTGATGCTAAAACTATGTTTACTGATAAAGTTGTGCCTATATCAGTTAATTATCCTTTCTTTTTTAAACCGATTCAAGATGGTATGGATCGACCTAAAACAGAATTAGCTTATAGAGTTCCCGCGAGTAAATTTACTAGACGTAAACTTACTCAAAATGAAGCTCTTCCAGAATTACAAGGTCTTGATACAACTATTGACTGGAAAAACACAGGTGATAATAGTTATGATGGTGAAAAATTAAAACTATTAGTACATGACGAAAGTGGTAAATGGGAAAGACCTAATAATATTCTTAATAATTGGAGAGTAACTAAAACTTGTTTAAGATTAGGTAGTAGAATAATAGGTAAATGTATGATGGGTTCTACATCTAATGCTTTGGACAAAGGAGGTAGTAACTTTAAAAAATTATATAATGATTCAGACGTTACAAAAAGAAACCGCAACGGACAGACTCGCTCGGGACTTTATAGTTTGTTCATACCTATGGAATGGAACTACGAGGGATACATTGATTCTTATGGAATACCTGTATTCGAAACACCGAAAGATTTAGTAAAAGGTCCTCAAGGTTTACCTATAACATTAGGTGTTATTGATTATTGGCAAAACGAAGTTGATGGTTTAAAAGAAGATCAAGATGCTTTAAATGAATTTTATAGACAATTTCCACGAACAACTGAGCATGCTTTTAGAGATGAAGCAAAATCTTCATTATTTAATTTAACTAAAATATATGAACAGATTGATTGGAATGAAGATATTAAAAACACATCAATTGTAACGCAAGGAAATTTTCAGTGGATAGGAGGTATAAAAGATACAGAAGTTGTTTTTAATCCTAATTCAAATGGAAGATTTTTTATTTCTTGGGTTCCACCTAAAAGACTACAAAATAATGTAATAATAAAATTAGGTAAAAAACATCCTGGTAATGAACAGCTTGGAGCACTTGGATGTGATCCTTATGATATATCAGGAACTGTTGATAAACGTGGATCAAAAGGTTCACTTCATGGTTTAACTAAGTTTAGCATGGAAGATTGTCCACCTAATCATTTCTTTTTAGAGTATGTGGCTAGACCACAAACAGCAGAAATATTTTTTGAAGACGTGTTAATGGCTTGTGTGTTTTATGGTATGCCGATACTAGTTGAAAACAATAAACCTAGATTATTATACCATTTTAAAAGAAGAGGTTATAGAGGTTTTGCTATGAATAGACCAGATAAAGTATACAATAAACTATCTGTAACTGAAAGAGAAATAGGTGGTATACCAAACTCTAGTGAAGATATTAAACAAGCTCATGCTTCTGCAATTGAAAGTTACATTGAAAATTATGTTGGGTTAAGACCAGATGGTACTTATGGTGATACTTATTTTCAACGAACATTAAATGATTGGTCAAGATTTGATATAAATAATAGAACAACTTATGATGCTTCTATTAGTTCAGGTTTGGCTATTATGGCTTGTAATAAACATAAATATAGACCTGTTCCTAAAGTAGTTAGACAAAGTTATGATTTAGGAATTAAAAAATATGATAATAGAGGTTCTTTATCAAAAATTATAAACTAAATGAATATAAATTATAATAATAGTGTATTTCCTAGCCAAGTAGTTAGCGATGCTGAAAAATCTTCAATAGAGTATGGTAGAAAAGTTGCCAGAGCTATTGAAAGCGAATGGTTTGCGCAGGGTAGAACTAATGGTAATAGATATTTAACTACATGGAATAATTATAATAGATTAAGATTATATGCTCGAGGGGAACAACCTACTCAAAAATATAAAGATGAACTATCTATTAATGGTGATTTATCTTATCTTAATTTAGATTGGAAACCGGTTCCTATAATTTCTAAGTTTGTAGATATTTTAGCTAATGGAATATCTAATAAAGATTATGATATAAACGTTTTTGCACAAGATCCAGCTTCTGTAGAAAAAAGAACTAATTATGCAGAGATGTTAGCTCAAGATATATTTGCTAGAGACGTAATGAAAAGAATTACAAGCACTTTAGGATCTCAATTATTTAATACAGATATACCAGAAGAGCAGATGCCTCAAACTACTGAAGAATTAGAACTTCACATGCAATTATCATACAAGCAGGGTATTGAAATAGCAGAAGAAGAAGCTATTAATCAAATTTTAGATGTAAATAGGTGGGATTTAATAAGACGTAGAATAAATTACGATCTAGTTACATGTGGTATTGGAGCGGTTAAAACTAATTTTAATGTATCAAATGGTATAACAATAGATTATGTAGATCCCGCTAATTTAGTATATTCTTATACAGAAGATCCAAATTTTGAAGATATATACTATGTAGGTGAATTAAAAATGGTTACACTACCTGAAATAGCAAAACAATTTCCTAATTTAGATAATGCTACTTTAGAAAAAGTGCAACAACAAGAAGGAAATAGAACTTATATGTATGGTTATGGTAATGGACCTTATGATGAAAGTACAGTACCTGTTTTATATTTTGAATATAAAACTTATCAAGATCAAGTGTTTAAAATTAAAGAAACACCAAATGGTTTAATAAAAGCAATTGAAAAACCAGATACTTTTAATCCTCCTGAAAATGATAATTTTGAAAGAGTAGGAAGAACAATAGAAGTATTGTATAGAGGAGTTAAAATATTAGGAACTGACTTATTATTACAATGGGAAATGTGTCCAAATATGACTAGACCTTTTGCTGATACTACTAAAGTTGAAATGAATTATGCTATATGTGCGCCTAGAATATATAAAGGTAGAATTGAATCTACAGTTGGTAGAATAACTGGTTTTGCTGATATGATTCAAATAACACATTTAAAACTTCAACAAGTTATTGCTAGAATGGTACCAGATGGTGTCTTTTTAGACATGGATGGATTAGCAGAAGTTGATCTTGGTAATGGCACAAATTATAACCCGCAAGAAGCTTTGAATATGTATTTTCAAACTGGTTCTGTTGTAGGTAGATCACTTACACAAGATGGTGATTTAAACAGAGGTAAAGTTCCAGTACAAGAATTAGCAACTGGTTCAGGTCAAGCTAAAATACAAAGTTTAATATCTACATATAATTATTATTTACAAATGATAAGAGATGTGACAGGATTAAATGAAGCAAGAGACGGTAGTTTAGCTGATAAAGATACATTAGTTGGTTTACAAAAAATAGCGGCACAAGCTTCTAACATTGCTACTAAGCATATTAATAATGCTAGTTTATTTTTAACTTTAAGAATATGTGAAAATATATCTAAAAAAATTAAAGATATGTTAGATTATCCTTTAACAGCAAATTCGTTAAAAGATAGCTTAAATATATTTAATACATCTACACTTTTACAAGTAGACAAATTAAATCTACATGATTTTGGTGTATTTTTAGATTTAGAACCAGATGAAGAAGAAAAAGCAAAATTAGAACAAAACATACAAATAGCATTATCAAGCGGTGGTATAGATTTAGAAGATGCTATTGAAACAAGACAGATACGTAATTTAAAACTAGCAAATCAAATGCTAAAACAAAAACGTAGACGTAAACAGCAGAGAGAAAGACAAATACAAGCTGAAATGGCTAAGCAACAAGCTGATGCTAATTCTCAAGCTGCTCAAGTTGCTGCAGAGGCTGAAGTTCAAAAACAACAAGCTTTAACTTCTGAAAAAGTAAACTTTGAACAAGCGAAATCTCAATTTGAAATACAACGTATGCAGACTGAAGCTGAAATTAAACGTCAATTAATGGCGGAAGAATTTAATTATCAACTACAGTTAGAACAAGTAAAAACTCAACGTGAAACAACTAAAGAGCAACAAATAGAAGATCGTAAAGATAGAAGAACACGAATAGCTGGTACTCAACAAAGTCAAATGATAGATCAAAGAAAAAATGATTTATTACCAATAGATTTTGAATCGCAAGATAATCAGTTACCAACTATTTAACATTAATTTTTAATTATATTATATTATGTCAACAAAAAAAGCGGCCGTAGAGGTCAAACAAGAGGGTGAATTTACTTTAAAAAGTAAAATAAAACCTAAAAAACCAAAACAATTAGGTAAAAAAGTTGAAGTAGCAAAAGTAGACTTATCTAAAGATCCTAATGTTAAAATAGAAGAACCAATAAAAGTTGATTTAACAACTAAAAAACAAGAAGATGCCGTTCAAGAGCAAGAAACAGAGAAGTTACCTGATGATAAATCATCCGGAGATTTACCAAAGGTGGAAGAAGAAGTACGGGTCATCGATACAGATGTTAAAGAAGAATCTCCGATCGAAGTAATAGAAGAGATAATAGAAGAAAAAGTTGAAAAATTAGAAACTCCAATTGTTGAAACTCCTAAATTACCAGAAAATGTAGATAAATTAGTAAAATTTATGGAAGAAACTGGTGGTACAGTTGAAGATTATGTAGAATTAAATAAAGATTATTCTAAATTAAACAACGATCAACTTTTACAAGAATATTTAAGAAAAACTAAACCTCATTTAGATTCAGAAGATATTAGTCTTATAATGGAAGATTATAAATATGACGAAGAACTAGATGAACAAAAAGAAATTCGAAGAAAAAAGCTAGCATATAAAGAAGCTGTGGCTGGTGCAAAACAGGATTTAGAAAGCAGAAAAAATAAATATTATGCTGAAATAAAACAAAGACCTGGAGCAACACAAGAGCAACAAAAAGCTACTGACTTTTTTAATCGATATAATAAACAGCAAGAAACTATAAAGCAAACTCAAGAAGATTTTCAACAGCGTACTAAAAATTTATTTAATACTGATTTCAAAGGTTTTGATTATAATGTAGGAGATAAAAAATTTAGATACAAAGTTCAAGATCCGAGTAAGATAGCTGAAAATCAATCTAATATTTCTAATTTTGTAGAAAAATTTTTAGACAAAGAAGGAAAGATTAGTGACACCGCAGGTTATCACAAAGCTTTATATGCTGCGATGAATGCTGATAAACTAGCCTCTCATTTTTATGAGCAAGGTAAAGCAGACGGTATTAAGAATATGGTAAAAAAATCTAAAAATCCAAGCGTAGATGCACCAAGGCAAGTTGCAGGTGGGGACGTTTATGTTGCAGGTTTTAAGGTTAAAGCAATTAGTGGAGCAGATTCATCAAAATTGAAAATCAAAAAACGAACATTTAATAATTAAAATTTAAAAAAATGGCTTTATCCCCACAGTTTGGCTCGATAGTACCGAGTCAAGTACAGGAAGCTTTATCATCAAATTTCTTATCCTTTAACGGAGGAGCAAATCCTGGTGATTCTGATTCTTTCGCTCAACAATATCTGCCTGAAATTTACGAAGCAGAAGTAGAGAGATATGGAAACAGAACATTATCTGGATTTTTAAGAATGGTTGGTGCTGAACTTCCAATGACAAGTGACCAAGTAATCTGGTCAGAACAAAATAGATTACACATTGCATATGACAACTGTACATTTGCTGCTCCTGGTGTTGGTGCTGCTAACGCAATTACTATACCAGCTGGTGTTACTAATGTAATTTCTCCAAGATCTACAATTGTAGTAATGGATGATTTTGGTAACGAAGCAAAATGTTTAGTGGTATCTTCTAACTTAGGCGCAGGACCTGTAACGATCAATGTTGATCCTTACACTGCTGCTAATTTAGCTGGTGCTGGTCTTGTTGGAGCTGTAAAAATATTTGTTTACGGTTCTGAGTATAGAAAAGGACAAACTACACCTAATGCTGCAGTTGGCGCTGCTCCTGCTACAGGAAACGAAATCGCAAGTATTGATCCTGCGTTTTCTCAATTTAGCAATAGACCAGTAATAATCAGAGACAAGTATGTTGTATCTGGTTCTGACACTGCTCAAATTGGTTGGATTGAAGTTTCAACTGAAGACGGAACAGGTGGATACTTATGGTATCTTAAAGCTGAGTCTGAAACTAGACTAAGATTTGAAGATTATTTAGAAATGGTATGTGTAGAAGCTGAATTGGTAGCTGCTGCATCTCCAATTCTTGTAGGCGAAGCTCAAGGATCTGAAGGTCTTTTTGCTGCTGTTGAAGCAAGAGGTAATGTACAAGTTGGATTCGCTGCTGCTGCAGGTATTAGTGACTTTGATGATATTCTTAGAAACTTAGATACTCAAGGAGCAATTGAAGAAAACATGTTATTCTTAGACAGACAAACTGCTTTAGATTTTGATGATATGCTTGCTGCAATTTCATCTGGATCTTCAGGAGGTACGGCTTATGGATTATTTGAAAACTCAGAAGAAATGGCTTTAAACTTAGGTTTTAGCGGTTTTAGAAGAGGTTCATATGATTTCTATAAGACTGACTGGAAATATTTAAATGATGCTTCAACTCGTGGTGCTATGACTGGACCAAATTCTATTGAAGGAATTTTAGTTCCTGCTGGTACTACTACTGTTTATGATCAAATTTTAGGAACTAACATCCGAAGACCTTTCTTACATGTAAGATATAGAGCTTCACAAACTGATGATAGAAGAATGAAATCTTGGCTAACAGGTTCTGTTGGTGGTGCGTTTACTAGTGATCTTGATGCAATGGAAGTTAACTTCCTTTCTGAAAGATGTTTAGTAACTCAAGCTGCTAACAACTTTGTATTATTCAAAGGAGTGTAATCACTATTTATAGGTAAGGGCGCTTCGGCGCCCATATACCTTTTAACTTATTTAATTATATTATATTATGGCAAAAAATAAAAAACAAGAGGTAGTAGTTGAAGAACCAGTTGTGGTTACTACACCTACAAAAGAAAAACCAGTTGTAAAAAAAGATGACTGGGAAATAAAAGATAGAACTTATATATTAAAACATAATAAAGAACCTTTAACGTTTACTATACCTAGTAAACACACTAGAAGACATCCTTTACTATGGTTTGACAATAAAACAAATACACAAAGAGAATTAAGATATGCAACTAATATGTCTTCTTCTTTTGTAGATGAACAAAAAGGTGAAGTTACTTTAGGTCATATTACTTTTAGAGATGGAACACTATCAGTTCCTAAACAAAATATAGCTTTACAAAAACTACTTTCTATATATCACCCAATGAAAGATAAAAAATATCTAGAGCATGTACCAGCTGCTATTGCTGAAAATGAATTAGAAATGATTGAATGGGAACTAGAAGCATTAAATGCTGCTAGAAATATGGATGTAGATATGGCTGAAGCTATTGTTAGAGTAGAAGTAGGAAGTAAAGTGAATAGTTTAAGTTCAAAAGAATTAAGAAGAGACTTAATGATACTTGCTAAGAAAAACCCAAGATTATTTTTATCTTTAGCTAATGACGAAAACGTACAATTAAGAAATTTTGGTATCAACGCGGTTGAGCAAGGTATTTTAAGATTAGCTCAAGATCAAAGATCAATACATTGGGGTAGTAATGATAGAAAGTTAATGACAGTTCCTTTTGATGAAAATCCTTATTCAGCTTTAGCTGCTTGGTTTAAAACCGATGAAGGTGTAGAAGTATATAAGTCAATTGAAAAAAGACTAGCATAACACTAAATAAATACAAGGCGGATTCGTCCGCCTTTGTATTAAATTAATAAAAATATAATGGTAAACGTAAATACAGTATATCAAACAGTATTATTGATACTTAATCAACAACAGCGAGGATATATGACCCCAGATGAGTTTAATAAAGCTGCTACTCAAGCTCAATTAACTATATTTGAAGTCTACGCTAGTGATTTAAATCAACAATATCGTTTATCACAAAATGACACTGAATATTCTAATCGTATAAAAAATATAGAACAAAAGCTTCAGTTTTTTCAAAGAAGCGCTACGCCAACGTATGATGCTGTTAATGGTGTGTTTACACTTTTAAGTTTTGCAACACCAGATGCTCCCGTGGTAGTTGGCACAACTGATGTTTTATATAGATTAGGTTCAGTATTTTATAAAGACCAAGATCTAGGTCAATATGTTCAACCTAATGAGTTAAGACAACTATTACTCTCTCCTTTAACTCAACCTACAATAACTTTTCCTATATACACATATGAGAACAATGTATTAAAAGTAAAACCTTCTAGTATTATAAGTGATATTACTATTTCTTATTTAACAAAACCTAAAGATGTTGTTTGGGGTTTTACTACTAATGCACAAGGAGCTTACTTGTATGCTGAAGGTTCTTCAATACAATTTGATTTAGATGTAGTAGAACAAGATGAGTTAGTATTAAGAATATTAGCCTACGCAGGAGTTATAATACAAGATCCAACAATAATACAAGCGGCTTCTCAAGCGGTCGCTGCACAAGACGCAAACGAAAAACAATAAGATATGCCAACACCAAATGGAGGTTTAATAATAGAAACCAATGAACAATATTACGCGGGTGCGCAGGGATTTGTAGGAGATAATACTACAGATAAATATACTTTTACGTTTAATACAAAATTAAAACTAGGTAGTCCAGATCCTAGCAATGCGGATTATGCATTAAATAATTTTAAACTATATGCTAGTTCTGATGGTATAACTTATACAGAGGTAACAGCTGTTAATTGGCCAGCATTATATCCATATACAGTAAGTGATATAGACAACAACAATAGTTTAGTGGATTTAGCAGGTAATTTACCAGCAAATCATGTTTTAGTTTGTCAATTAAAAACAATGGATGGTGGTACTTTTGGAAATAACGATGCTTATGGTATGACTGTTGAGCAAAATTATGGAAGTTATTCTTATCTTACGTTAAAAGATGTAGTTAATAATTTTATTGTAGGGTTTGTAGGTCAAGACAAATTAATACCTAGAGCTAACAGAAGTGATATAATATTTCATGCAAAACGCGGTTTACAAGAATTTAGTTATGATACATTAAAAAGTATTAAATCACAAGAGTTAACTATACCTAATAATCTAAGTGTAATATTACCTCAAGATTATGTTAATTATGTAAGAATATCTAGAATAGATGAATTAGGTGTACAAAGAATTATATATCCATCAAATAATTTAACAAACTCTCCTTATGAAATGCCTATTCAAGATGAAACAGGAGAACCTACGCAAGATAATTTTGGTGAAAATTTAGAAGGAACTTCAATCACAGAAGACAGATGGAGCAAAGCAAATACAAACTTGCTTAGTCAAAACTTTAATATTCAACTTTACAATGAAGGTATGGACTGGGCTGGTTACAATTGGGGTTATGGAGGTTATTGGTATTGGGGTTGGGGTGAACAATATGGTATGTCACCGCAATATGCGCAGTATAATGGTTGGTTCAACATGAACGAAAGAGAAGGTAAAGTTGCTTTTTCTAGTAATTTAGTAGGACAATTAATAATTCTAGAATACATATCTGATGGACTTGCTTATGATTTAGATAGTAGAATACCTAAAATGGCAGAAGATGCGTTATATTCATATATTTCACATGCTATATTATCTACTAGAATAAATCAACCTGAGTATATAGTACAAAGATTGAAAAAAGAAAAGAGTGCTAAATTAAGAAATGCTAAAATTAGATTATCTAATGTAAAACTTGACGAGATAGTGCAAGTAATGCGTGGAAAAGCTAAATGGATAAAAAGATAAAATATGCCACAAATAGTTAATACTTTTCTAAAATCTAAGATGAATAAAGACTTAGATAGTAGAATATTACCAAACGGTGAATATAGAGATGCTCAAAATTTACAAATTAGTAAATCTGAAGGTGCTGAAGTAGGAGAGTTTGAGAACATACCTGGTAATACTAGATTAACATATTTATATACAGGCAGAAATGGCACAGATTATACTGGTAAAATTATTGGGCAATATACAGATGAAACCAATAATAACATCTATATAATGAGCGCTGGTTATTCAGGTGCTGGTAGATGTCCTAGAGATTTATTAGTATATGCTGATCCAGCAGGTGTTACAAATCAAACTCAAATACAAATATTTGACGCCGCGGGTAATGTATTAGATCCTGCGGTAGTAGGTGTTCAGTTAGGTATGGTATTATGGGGAGATAGTTGGAACAGTGTTCCTTCTGCAGAAGGTGGACAAGGAGTAGATCCTATAGTTACTAATATAAATATAGGATCTGATGTAATAACATTAAGTCAAGCTGTTTCGTTTACAAACAATGGTGGTGTTGCGCCAGGAGATATTATAAATATAGGTTTTAATAATACTATACATAGATATAATATTGACACAGACACAACAACTCTACTTGTTAGAGGTGCGTTTTTAAATTTTCATCAAGATTTTAGAATACACGGTATTAATTTAATAGAAAATTTATTATTTTGGACAGATAATAGGAATCAACCAAGAAAAATAAATGTTGAAAATGCTAACCCTACTTCATTAATAAGTCCTACGCATTATGTAAATGAAGATCAAATATCCGTAGCTAAATATTACCCATATGAAACTCCTTTAGTTTTACATCAATTAATAAGAACAGTTGATTCAGGTGGATATAAGGCTCAATATAAAGCATATAGTTTAAGCTTTCCTCTAAATACAGATTTAAGTAAAGTACAAATTGGAGACATAGTTACAGGTTTTACTGGTCAAGGATATAATGAATTATGGAATGTTATACTCGTTAATAGAACACCAGCTAGTGAAGAAGTAGTTATATATAATAATTTTAAAACAGGAAATCCAGCTACTAGTCAACAACCGGGTACTTATAATGGTACTGATAATATACCTCTTACTTTTAGTAATACCACGATGAAAAATTCTAGTGAATCAAAACTAGCTAGAGGTTTTACAAGTACAGTTTCTACGGCTGCAGGTCCCATAGTAGTTGGAGGTTCTATAACCATTGTGTATGATTTTAATAATACTAATTCAGAACAAACACCACAACCAACTCCAAGAGTAGGTGATTATATAATTAGCGACACGTTAGAAATAACAGGTACTGGAGTAGCTGGAATAACACTAGCCGATGAAGTTATAATATCCGAAATATCAACTATAACTCCAGGCACTAGTATTGTATTAGAACTAACAAAAGGTGTAACTGTTGTAGCTGGTACAAATGATATTACTATTTCTCCAAACCCTAATTATAATTCTACTTTTACAGGAGATCCAGATTTAATAGAAGAAAAATTTGTAAGATTTAGTTATAGATTTAAATATGAAGATAATGAATATTCACTAGCAGCTCCTTATACACAGATTTGTTTTATACCTAAACATGACGGTTATTTTGGTGGTGGTAAGCCCGAGCAATTACAAGACATGCTTAATACTTATGATTCTACTATTGTCGAGTGGTTTACAAATAAAATAGATACTATTTCTTTAAAAGTTCCTTTACCAGACGGCGGAACAACTGCTTCTGCAGCGGTAACTAATTTAATAGATGGTTACAAAGTTACTGACATAGAAATTTTATATAAAGAATCTGATGCTATATCTGTAAAAATATTAGAAACTATACCTGTAACTAACTCTATAGTTTCTCTAATAGAAGAAATACCAAATGACGCGCAGTTAACCACAAGCGTTCCAAATGGACCACAGTGGTATTATAACTTTGACTATAAATCTATAAAACCATATCGTACTTTACCTACAAGTGAACAAAATAGAGTTTATGACAATGTTCCAGTGAAAGCATTAGGGCAAGAAATTTCAGCTAATAGAGTAATTTATGGAAATTTTTTACAAGGTTATACGCCTCCTATTTCTTTAGATTATGAAGTTACTCAAAATGACAAGTCTTTACAATATAATAATTATGCTCAATATCCTAATCACTCAATTAAACAAAATAGAAATTATCAAGTAGGTTTTGTTTTAGCTGATAGATACGGTAGATCTTCTAGTGTTGTTTTATCTAGCAATGACACAAGTGATACTAAAAATGGATCCACAATATATGTTCCTTATAAAAGTTGGAGTGATGTTGGTGGTCCTAACAGTGCTATAACTACAGGTATTTCACCTGATGCAACAACTATATATAAATGGCTTGGTAGCGTTTTAAGAGTAAAATTAAACAATGGTATTACTCAAATAACTAATAATTCTATAACTGGTGAACCTGGTTTATATAAATCACAAGATGATACAAGTGTAGATGGATTAATTCTTACTGGTGGTGGAGCTGGTCACGCGGTAGGTGATGTTATAACTACGGGTTATCCAGCTGGTAATCTAGCTTATGGAACTGGTTTAACATATAAAGTAGTAACAGAAACCGGTGGGGTTATAACAGGTATTGAAATTGTAACGCCTGGTACAGGTTATGCAACAGGACAACTATTATTTCAAACTGGTACTACAGGTGGTGGTACTGGAGCTGTAGTTACAACTATTGTTAACGATCCAAACCCTACTGGTTGGCAATCATATAAGTTAGTCGTAAAACAACAAGAGCAAGAATATTATAATGTATATTTACCTGGTTTTATATCGGGTTATCCGGTAATAAATTCTAGTGATTATGGTAGAGTTGCTTTCGCTGTTTTATTAGGAGATAATATAAATAAAGTACCTAGAGATTTAAATGAAGTTGGACCATTGCAAGATGAGTTTTCTGCTTCAGTTAATTTATTCGGTAGAGTAAATAACCCAAGTATTGATAATCTTAATAAAGGCGCAGCTGGTAATTATTATAACAACAGATTATACCCATGGAATACACAATATTTTCCAGGTAGAGTAAATGATGAAGCTGTTACAGTTGGAACTATAGGATCAAGTGGTTTACAATTAGGAACTTCTCCATTTGCAGGAAATGTAGCAGCCGCAGTGTTTAGTAATACAAGTGGTGCTATTCCTTGGGGTGAAACAGGAGAATATCAAAGTTTATATAATCAAGAACAAGCTCCTATAGCTATGGGGTTAAAGATTGGAGCAGAAGAATCTCAACCACAACTAACTCAAGCAACCGCACCTCAACTTAACACGTTAGGCGCCAGAGTGACAACAAACACGTGGGGTTCTGGTATGGGTACTTTAGTAGGATGTATGACGCCTTTTTTAAGTGTTTCAGAAACTGAACCAGTAGAAAGTCAATTAGAAATATTTTATGAATCATCTACTTCAGGTAATTTTGTAACATTAAATACACAAGTTGTAAATGAATATGGTGGTGTTTCAGGAACTACAGTTACAACAGGTAGTTTTGCAGAAAACGCTGCTAATCCTTCAGATATAATAACTTCATTTAGTTTTACAGATTCTGCAGGTAATCAATTAACTCTTGACTCTGTTCCTACTATAACTCAAGTTATTGATGGCAATGGTATTGATGTGACAGGAGTATTTACTATTAGATCAACTGGTGGTGGTGCTTCATTAGTAGATTTTGATATTCAAACAAATCAATTATTTTGGTATGGAGCTGAAACAGGTTCTAAATCAAATGAGTTTCAAATATCTTTTGAAACTAGTTATAATAGTGGAGCTTTTATAGATACGTTAAATAATCAAATAACAATTAGTTTAACTAATATAGCTCCTACAATAGGAGGTTTTACTCCATCTGTAGGTCCAGATGCAGCAACTGAAAAAGGTTGTAGTGGAACATCTATTGGATATGACACAACTACGAGTGGATCATTTGGTCAATTTACAAACGGTGTAAATGGTAGTGCAGATATTACTAATAACACAGAAGAACTATGTTATACTTTAACTACTATTTCTTCACCAGTTGGATCAACAGCTGTTTTTTCTATAGATTCTACTACAGGTGTAGTAACTTTAGATTCTGGTACTACAGTAAATGGTGACTATGAATTTCAAGCTACTTTAACTGATGCTACAAATCCTATATGCACACCGTCAGTAGGAAGTTTAACCACTACATGTAACTACACTGTAACACTTGGCACTCCTCAAACTAATAGAGCTATTTGTTTTGGACAAGTAGATTCTTGGTATGGAAGTAATGATACTAGTTGTTTATCTGGAACTGGATTACCATTAGAAGTGTTTTTTGGTGTAAGCCAAAGTGTTTCTAACGGAACTACTCTTGGAAGTAAAACAGATGGATTTTTATCTACTCTGCCTGGTTCAGCAGGTAGTGGAGTTAATAGTTATAACACAACATCAGGAGGTGGTATTAATTTAAGATATTATAATGTCAAAGCAAGAGCTTTAGCTTATTACATAGCTCCAACTTATTGTTTTCCTGGACCAGCACCAGCTTTTACGACTGGATCTTTAACTCAAGGAGTAATGACAATGGTAGTTAAATTAACTAAAATTGCTACAGCAAGTGCAGCAGATTTTAATACTAATTTTACAATATTATATAGAGCATCGTCTACTGATGCGTGGCAATTAGCTACAGATTCAAGTTCTGTAGTTGTTGGAAACTTTGTACAGTTACAAGTGTTTGGAAGCGGAGGATCTACTGATAGCGCTACTTATCAATTTAACACACCTGGTGAGTATGCTTTTAGAAATAATGGAGTAAGAGGTCCTGGGTGTACTTCTTTTGCAGGAGATGCAACGGTAAAAGTTGAATTTTTTGACAGTGGTGTTGGAGCAACTCTTGTTCCTTGCACAGCCTGCACCGGAACATTGTAATAATTTAATAAAACGAGTAATAATAATATATGGCAACTACACTAGAAGTATCATACTTTAATACCTTTTGGTTAAAAAGATTAAAAAACTTTGCTCAAGAACAAAAAAGAGAACAAGATGGCACTGTAACTAGTGTAAGTGGTGGAACAACTAAAGGTACACCTAATCCAACTACTGGAGCTGGGTATATTAATAATAATACATATGAAGATTGGTTTGTAGAAGAATCAAGAATAAAAGGTGGTTATAATAACACTAGTGTTGATTTTGGTAATAAAGCATATATTGTAGAAGAAGAAAACAGACAGATAAGAAGACAAAACGCTTTAATATATTCAGGCGTTTACAATGCAAAAAATGGTATTAATAATAGTAATCAGTTCCCTATTGGTGAAGATATTACAAGAGCTGTAGATCCAGCTTCGGGTAGTATACAAAAACTTCACGCTGAAAACACAAACTTATTAATATTACAAGAGCGAAAAGTAAATAGAGCTCCTATAGATAAAGATGTTGTATTTACTCAAGAAGGACAACCATTACAAACAAATACTAATCTTGTTATAGGAACTCCTACACCTTTTGAAGGTAATTTTGGTATATCTAGAGATCCTGGATCATTTGCAGTTTATGGTTATAACAAGTATTTTGTAGATAAAGATAGAAGCGCTGTATTAAAATTAGGAGCTAACGGTATTACTGAAATATCTAATTATGGTATGATTGATTATTTTAGAGATATATTAAATAGTCTAGGTAGTACAGAGCCAGGAACAGGTCTTTCATTGTCAAATGAAATAATAGGTGGTTTTGATATATACCAAAAAAATTATGTAGTTACTTTAGGTGGATTAAGAACATTACATTACGAACCAGCTGTAAATGGTTGGGTAAGTTTTCAAGATTATGTGCCTCAATTATCTACTAGTTCACAAGGTCAGTATTATACTTTTAACAATAACGCTGTTTGGTTACAATATAGCAACAACACTTATAATAATTTTTATAATCAACAGTACCTTTCTTCTGTAGATTTTGTATTTAATCCAATGCCTACAATTACTAAAACATTTAAAACAGTTAATTATACTGGTAGTAATGGATGGGAAGCTTTAAATATAACAACAGATAAAACAGGTATAGACACAAATCCTCAACAACCTGCTTTAGGAAATACAGACGAAGCGTATGTAGGAGCAGTAATACCTAGTTATGATCAAGGTTACTATGTTGATCCCATTAATAATGTTCAGTATAGAGCTGGATTTGATAGAAAACAAAATATATACTATGCTGCTTTAAAAGGAACTAATATTAATATACCTCAGCAAGTATTAACAAATAACCTTACTACGGGAATAAAAGGAATGTTCTTGAATGTACAATTAAAAGAAAAAGATAATTCTGGAGGAGCTAAACAATTATTTAGCGTAGGATCTACGTACAACAATAGATAAATTATATGAAATTTAATGCACGAAAACTAACAGAACAAGATTATAAAATGTTAGTTTCATGGTGGAAGTGGTGGCGTTGGTCTCCACCTGCTATAACTTTATTACCTGACAATGGTACAGGTGGTTTAATAATAGAAAAAAATAATGAACCTATAGTAGCTGGTTTTTTATATTTTACTAATTCAGAAATGGTATTACTTGAATGGATAATATCTAATCCTGAATATAAGCAAAAAGATAGAAAAGATGCTATTGAGTTTTTAATTAAAGTTAGTGAAACTTTATGTAAAAAACAAAACAAAAAACATATGTTTACAATAGGTAGAAACAAACATTTAATAGATATACATAAGAAGTTAGATTGGCATGTTGATAATAAAACATCTTATGAAATAATTAAAAATATATAATAATGGCAGTATTTAGTGCAATAGCGTCTGGTAAACAGCACAGGGAAATGCGTAGGCAAAGATCTTTAAAACGTGAAGCAAAAGCTAACATGGATCAAGCTATAGCTGATAGACAAGATATAATTAATCCATACGCGGGTGTTACAGACTTATCAGGGTTAGCAAGTGATTTATCTAGTCAAATAACTAATCCTTTTGAAAATCTTCAAGTATCTACAGCAGCTGCTGAAATGCAAGCTGAAGAAGCTGATATTGCATTAGCTAATACATTACAAACATTAGAACAAACTGGTGCTAGTGCTGGTGGTGCTACGGCTTTAGCAATGGCTGCTTTAAAATCTAAAAAAGATGTTGCAGCTAGTATATCCGAACAAGAAGCTGCAAATGCACAACTTAAAGCTGAAGGAGAAGCTAATGCTCAAACTCAAAAAGTAGCAGCAACCACTAGATTTCAAGATGTTCAAATAGAACAAGGACAAAGAGTACAAGATGCTGATATTGCAGGTGAAATATTTCAATACCAAGCACAAGAAGCGAGAACTAATGCAGATATAAATATGTATAACTCTATGTATCAAGGTTTTGCAGCAAACCAAGCACAAGCGTCTATGGCATCTGCTAGTTCAATAGGTGCAATAGGTGGTAACATAACTAGTTTAGCCACGTCATTAATTACACCAGGTGGACTTTTAAACGACTAATTAAGATGAATAAATTAATCAAAGCAAATACGGAAAAACTAAATAGATTAGTTAATGTTTCTAGATCTAGACGAGCTGTGGAAATGGATTTTTTTACTGAAGCTAGTAATAAGTATCGTGATTTTTTAAATTACCCTCTTGCTACTAATCCTAATGAAGATGAAAGTTTAACAGAAGTAGCTAAAAAAGCTTTTATTGAAGAAGCTCAAGCACCTATGTATGGTGTAGTTGCTAGACAAACAAGACTAAAACTAGATATTAAAAACATGTCTCAAGAAGAGATAAAAGCAGATAAAAAATATATAGATAATTATTTTAGCAGGTTAGACAAAATGGTTAAATTAGTAGGTTACGCGGTTGTAAGTGTAGAGCCTATGGCTCCAGAAAATTTACCTGATTTTATATCTAATTATGAGAATATTAATATAAATGGTACTAATGAAAAAGTAAAAGATAGAAATATGTTTATGGCTGCTGCTTGGGCTAAGTTGTTTAATTATTTTAATGACGTTGAAGTTACTACAGATTTTTACTTTGACGAAACTTCATCGGGTGAAATAGCTATAATAAGACAAGATATAGATTTTTTAATAAGTGGAAAAACATTTAAAAGATATTTACATAAAAAACCTTATATTGTAGATAATTTTTTAAACAATAAAAACATAGTTACCAAAGAAAATGGTAAATCATACTATAGAATATCAGGTGAAATAGATTCATTTCAAGTAGATACAGGTGAATTATTAGACTTGTATATAAGTAATGTTCCTAATGGTTTAAAAGTAGGAGACGTATTTGAAAACGCTGGTATAACTAGAAATGCTACTTTGCAACCTCAATATTTTTTAGGTGGTTCTGTTCTTAGTCAAGATCCTTCAGATGTAGCTCAAGATACTTCTATAAAGATTCCTATGTATTCAGTTCAAGATAATAAAGTTTCTAGATACTTTGTTAAACCTATAAATACAAATGCAATTAATAAAACACCAGCATATACTTCTCAAATAAATTCTCATATAGCAGGTGTATTTGCAGTGGCTAGTGGTAATATATCTGTTTTGTCTGGATATTCTAATAAAAGATTAGGTTTAGATTTACCATTAGGTATAAATCAAGAAGTTACAAGTAATTTAAACAAACTATATGAAGATTTATCACCTGAAGGTAAAGTAAATTTTGTGGGTAATAGGTATGCTTTTAATAAAATAAGTCCTTATAGTAGTCAAAAAATAAGTTTAGTAGATGCTCAAAAAGCTTGGTTAATGCAAGCTGTGTTAGATCACGCGCTAGATGTTAAACTACCACAACCATCACCTACAGGTCAGCCTACTATAGTAAAAGAAACACTAGAAAGCTTTACTCAAAGAGGTAAAGATTTAATAAAAGCATTAAATGATAATGAAATGCCTTTACCAGAGTTTTACAAAGACATGTTAGGTATTAATAAATGGCAAGAAGGTATGCCAATATATTATCAAAAACTACCCGAAGAAGTAAATGATTTACCAACTGAAAAAACTGAAGAAATAGAAACATTTGTTCAACAATATTCTTAATAAAATTATATGGAAGAAGAAAATGAAATATTAGGACCTCAGCAAGCTTGGAGTCCTGAGATGTTATTTGTACCTTCAGTTGAAGAAGAAGAAGAAGGAGAAGAGATATATGATAATTCAGTAGAAGTAGATAAACTTCTAAAAAAATATTTAGAGCCACAATCTCAAATATTAACTGATTTAACATTAGCTAGTGGTGATTTTTATAATGAATCTAAGAATATATCACAAAAAATTGCTGATATTGAAAAAGCAATACCTCAAACACAAGGTGTAATGGATCCTGATAATGCTATTTTGCAAAATGAATTAGAGAGACTAAACACGTTATTAGAGCCTACTATTAAAAAAGAAAAAGAAAAAGAGGTAGATTATTACACTGAAGGTGAGGGTTTAAAAGATTTAATTGATAAAAAAACATCTCAAACAGCTAAAAGTATTTTATCAGGATTGTTAGGTGTTATACCTACTATAAATGAAGCAACAGCTGCTTTGTTATTAAGTGAAGAACAACTAGAAGGAATAAATAAATTAAGTCCTGATGCTAGAGCTATGGTTGTTGCTGGTGGAGGAACTCATCAGGCTTTATCTCTATATTTAATTGACTTAAGAAATCAGATAGAAAAAGATATAAAAAAAGCGGATGAAGATATTTATAAATTTGAACAAGGAATATCTGAAACCTTTAGTGATGCTTGGAAAGAATTAAAAGAAGGCAATTTTACAGATGCTGGTAAAAAAGCTTTACAAGCGACTGCACAAGGTTATTCTGAAGCTATACCATCATTATTATATATGGCTCAAGCAAGTGTTCCTTATGTAGGTTTAGGCTCTATTTTATTAGGAACCGCATCAAGTGAAAGTAAACAAAAACAAGATGAAGCTTATCGAGCTAAAAAATTAGTAGACCAACTAAGTGTTGTAGATCCTGAATTTGAAAATAAAAAAGCTGAGTTAGAAAAAATAATTGAAAAAGGAGATATAAGTGGTAAATTATTGTTTCACAGTACACTTGTTGGGGGAGCTGAAGCTTTGTTTGATCGTTACTCTGCTAATTTAGGTAGAGGTTTATTTAAAAATTTATTTGGAGCTCCAAAAGCTGTAGTAGATAGATCATTAAAACAGTGGGGTTTAGAAATAGCAAAAAACTTTACAGGTGAAGGTCTTACAGAAACAGCAACTTCAATGCTTCAAGATCTTTCAGAGTCAATGGTTTTAGGAGATGAGGAAGCTTTTGTAGGTAAAACCCAAGAATATATAGATACTTTTATTATCGGTGGTCTTGTTGGAAAAACTGTTACAACAGCTGGAGCAGCACCAAACTTAATATCAAGAGGAGTAAGTAATAAAATTATAAATAACTCTTTAAATAAAAATAATTACAATACTATAGAAGAAGCTTTTGATGTAGAATCAAGACTACCCGATGTTCCAGTAGAATTAAAAACACCTGTAATTAATGAAACACAAATTGAACTTAGTCAAATACCTATTGCTAGTATTAGATTAGACGAATCAATAGACTTAAAAGTAAGTAATGGTGAATTAACTGTTGAAAAAGGTGATCAAATAAAAAGAAATTATAGAGATACTCAAGGAGCTGTTAATCAATTAAAACCTATTGGTATAGCTAATAATACAGAAGCAGTTGGTTTAATTATAGAAAAAAATAGTTTAGGTAAAATAATAAAAGAAGTTAATGATAAATCGTTGACGCAGTCACAACAAGTTAGAGTTGATGAAATAAACAATAGATTAGTAGATATAACAACTGAAGCTGCAGAAACAGCTGATGTGGTGGGTATGAGTGTATTACCAACTAGAAGAACTACACCTAAAGCAGATGAATTAGCACTGCAATATCAAGAAAACCCTGCTGAAGCGGATGTAGAAGCATTGTTAGATCAATATAATAGAATAGGTTTAGCTGCTATTAAATTTGATACTAGAAAAGGTGATATGGCTAGAGAAGATGCTGTAGCTGAAATAAACAAAGAGTTTGCGGGTATAATGGAAAGATGGTCGCCAGATCAAGGAGCTTTTTCTACATTTGTAACTGCTAATATAGCTCCAAAAGCACAAGGTATTTATGATAAATATATAGGTCAAAGAGATGTAACAACTCTTGACAAACCTGAAGCTAGAGAAGTTGTAGCTGAAGAAATAGATGTAGATGTAACTCCAACTGAAACAGCAAGACCTAAAGTATATCCGGCTACACTAGAAGTTATAACTGAAAATATTACACCAGAAGTAAGATCAGAGCAAACAGTTAAAATTAAAGACGATATTAATAGAGCTGTAGCAACTGAAAGCACTTCACCAAAAGTTGTAGCAAAATCTATTGTCAAGCAAACTCAAACACCTGCTTATAGAAAACTTATAAAAGATAAACTTGGTAAGTGGAATAGCGAGCAATATAATAACAATGTAGATCGTTTAGTTACTAAAGAGTTTATTGCTACAATACCAATTGCTCAAATAAAAAGAAGATTTGGTAAGTTGTTTAATATTCAACAAACTGGTACTACACCTACTACTAAAATAGAAAATGGTAAAAGAACTGACTTTAAAAAACCAGTTTATAAAATACCAGCTATAACAGATGTTCAATTAGAAGCTGTAAAAGATTATTTCAAAGCTACTGAAAAACGTCAACAATCATTATATAGTTTATTAGGTGAAGGTATTGCTATAGAGCAAATGCAAGAGTTAAAGGGTGATCAACAATTTATGACTGATTTACAAGGTAGATTAGAATTAAAAGGATCAAGTTTAACAGCAGATCAATTTATAAATGAAGTTGAATCTAATTTAGATAAAAGAAATTTAGAGGATACATCTTTAGATGTTGTAGAAAACACTGTTGAGGATGTTATTAATAATAGAATAACAGAAGAAAATATAAATGATATAGAAACTGATGTTTTAAGCGAAGCAATATCAAAGTTAGAGACATTTAGAAAAACAAACTTATCTATGAATGCTTTAACTGGTATTGTTGAAGCAGCACTTAGAACACTTAAAGCTGTTATAGAAGCAGGTACACCTTTTCTTTCAGCTATAAAAGATTTTACTCAAAAAATAAAAGACTTTATTAAAAAACCTACAACTAGAAAAACTACACCTAAAAAACCTACACCTAAAAAACCTGAAGTTAAAAAACCTACATCTAAAAAATCTATAGATACAAAACGTATGCAAGAAATTGGTCTACAAAGTGTTAGAAGTCCAAGAGCTATAGTAGAAGAAATTGGTGGTGAAATGTTACCTAATGATAAATCTAAATGGACAGATAAAGATTTTAAAATTAGAAATGATAACACTATATTAAATCTCCCTGTTTTAGGCACGGCATTTTTTAATACAGCTTCATGGTCAGATAGTTCTAGATCAATATTTGATTATAGTAAGAAAAACAATGTAAACGAGTTTCAAGATTTACTTAACGCTCCTATACCTGCTGATTTTATTACAGAAAATCAAAAGTTTTTTGATAAAGCTGTAAAGGATGGTTGGATAATACCACGAGGTGATAGATTTTTTATTAATAAAAATAAATTACCAGAATATGGATCAGCACTCACTGAAAATCAAATAAATATTATTAAACAAGCAGAAACAGAGCAAGCTAGTTACATGCGTTTACCTGAAGATAAGAGAGCTGACAAGTTAAAAGATCCTGATTTTATAGAATTACAAAACAATAAGGACAAAATATTAAAAAAATTATCATTACATATACAAAATGATGTCTGGGCTGATGGAGATATAAATATAGACAAGTTAAACTTTTGGGCATCTTGGTTAAGCACGCAAGCGAGTATATCTAAACACCCAGTAAGAGTATTAGCTCCTATTAGGTTTTTCTCTACATCTGATACACCAGTGCGTTCAGTAATAACTTATGTAGATGATTTTACAGGTAAAACACTTCCTGTATTAAAAGTGAATAATAAAGGCGAGACTGTACAAGCGACAAAATTGAATTATGTAGCTGAACATGCTTTTCAATCTTCTATTACTGTTAAAACTATTTTAGATTTAGTTATTAATAAAAGTGTTAATCAAGAATGGAGCGTTATAAAAGATAATTTTATTCAAGGACAACTTTTAACTACAGATGATGTTATAGTTAATAAAGATTATAAAACTAAATTACCTAAAACATTTTGGAATATGAAAAACCCTAATATATGGGTAAGATATTTATTAGGTAATCCCAATATAAATTTAAATGAGTATATAATATTAGATAATAAAAATAATATTGTAACTGTTGCTGAATATTTAGGAGTACCATTAGATATTAATGAAAGAAATGCAGATAATATAGCTTTTCAAAATGAATTAATACTAGAAATTTTAACAAGTGATAAAACAGCTACTGATGCTAACGCTGAAATAAGAGCTGTAAAAGAAACTAATGGTAAACAAAGCAACCAAATTAAAATAAATAAAAAAACTTTACTTAATTTAATTGATGATAACGGTACTACTGAATCTTCTATTGATGCGATGAGTAATGCAGATAAAGCCGCAACACAAGGTAGAAAAATAGATAAACCTAATAAAGGTATAAGTGTATTTGATTTTGATGATACGCTGGCTTTTAGTAATAGTAAAGTTATTGTTAACAAGTCTGATGGAACTACTGAAAAAATAACTCCAGCTGAATTTGCTTTACAAGCTGAAACTTTAGAAGCTAATGGAGCTGAATTTGATTTTAGTGAATTTAATAAAGTAGTAAAAGGTAGAAAAGGACCATTAGCTAATCTAGCATTGAAGCGTCAAGAAAAGTTTGGTAGTGGTGATATATTTGTTTTAACAGCACGACCACAAGCTTCAGCTGCATCTATTAAAGCATTTTTAGATGGTATAGGTTTAAATATACCTTTAAAAAATATAACTGGTTTAGAAGACGGGTCACCTGATGCTAAAGCATTATGGATATTAGATAAAGCTGCTAAAGGTTATAATGATTTTTATTTTGCTGATGACGCTTTACCAAATGTACAAGCAGTAAAAAACATACTTGATCAAATAGATGTTAAATCTGATGTACAACAAGCTAAACAAAATAAACCTAAAGATTTAAACAAAGAGTTTAATGTTATAATAGAAAAACAAAGTGGTAAAGAGTGGTTTAAAACTTACTCTGAAGCAAGAGCTAAGGTTCAAGGTAGAGCAAAAAATAGATTTGAATTTTTTATTCCTCCATCAGCAGAAGACTTTATGGGTTTAATGTATAAGGTTGTGCCTAAAGGTAAAGATGGCAATAGAGCTTTAGTTTGGATAAAAGAAAATCTTTTAAACCCATACAATAAAGCTGAACAAGAAGTTATTGCGGCTAAAATATCTGTTGCTAATGATTTTAATGAATTAAGAAATAGTATAGATAATATTCCTAATAATTTACAAAAACAAGCTGGATATAGTAATTTTACATGGTCTCAAGCTTTACGTGTATACATGTGGAATATGCAAGGTATGGATATACCAGGTTTATCTACAAGAGATAACAATGCTTTAGTAAAACTTATTGAAGATAACGCGGGTATGAAAGTGTTTGCTGAAAAAATAGCTTTCATACAAAAAAATAAAGAGTATCCTGCTCCTGGAGCCAATTGGGTAGGTGGTAGTATCACTAGTGATATAATAAATAGTATTCAAAAAACATTTAGAAAAGAAGCTTTAGCTGAATGGCAACAAAATGTTGATATTATATTTTCTGAAACTAATATGAATAAATTAGAAGCATTATATGGTTCTAATTATGTAGTAGCTTTAAAAAATATTCTTGGCAGGATGAAGCGTGGTAATAATAGACCTGTAAGTTCTAGTAAACAAGTTGAAAATGTTATTGATTGGCTTAATAATTCTGTAGGTACTATAATGTTCTTAAATAGAAAATCAGCTTTATTACAGCTTATATCTTCTGTTAATTTTATTAATTGGTCTGATAATAATATTGTAGCAGCAGGTAAAGCATTTGCTAATCAACCTCAATACTGGAAAGATGTTATGTACTTAATGAACTCTGATTATTTAGTTCAAAGACGTAATGGTATGAGAATCAATGTAGCTGAATCTGAAATAGCTGATGCTTCAAAAAAAGGTGGGCTAAAAGGAGTAATAGCTTATTTATTAAATAAAGGGTTTATATTTACAAGAATAGCAGATAGTTTAGCAATTGCAACTGGTGGATCAACTTTTTATAGAAATAGAGTAAATTCACTACAAAAGCAAGTAAATATAGATACAGGTAAGCTTTACACTAAACAAGAAGCGGACACTAAAGCATTTGATGATTTTTATCAAATATCCGAAGAAAGTCAGCAATCAAGTAGAGCAGATAGAATATCTATGCAGCAAGCTAGTGGTTTAGGTAGATTAGTATTAAACTTTGCTAATACTCCAATGCAGTATGCTAGAATTATAAAGAAATCAACTAAAGATTTATTAGCTGGTAGAGGTGATTGGAAAACTAATTTAAGTAAAATACTCTATTATGGAGCTGTACAAAACTTAATATTTAGTGGATTACAAGCTGCTGTATTTACTTTATTGTTTGATGAAGAAGAAGAGAAAAAAGATAGAACAGTATCAGACAAAGCAGAAAACATAGGGTTTAGTATGTTGAGTTCTTTATTAAGAGGATTAGGTTATGGTGGTGCTTTAGTAGATACTATCGTGGCTGTAAGTAGAGAATTAGCAGAGCAACAAGGTAAAAAATCTCCTGATTATGAAGAAGCAGTTTGGAATGTATTTGATTTTTCACCTGCCATAGATTCTAAAGTAAGAAAACTTAGATCTGCTGCTAATACTTTTAAATTTAATAGAAAAGAAATTGCAAGAAGAGGATTTAATTTAGAAAATCCAGCTTATTTAGCTTTAGGTCAAGTTGTATCATCTACAGTTAATGTACCATTAGACAGAGCTTTACGTATGGCAATGACTTTAAAACAAGCTTCAGATCAAGATGTAGCTTTATGGCAAAGAATAGCGTTAATAGCTGGATACAGTAGTTGGTCTGTTAATTTACCATATTGGGGAACTACTACTACTATTGAAAGAGAAGCTCAAGAAGATGAAGAAATAAAAGTTAAATACAAAAAAGACGCTGATAAATTAAAAGATAAAGGTTTTAAAAGAATACCTATGACAAGAGGTAAACCCGCTGGTGAATTAGGTAAAGATTTTATTACTGTAACAAGACCTACTGGTAGTGTTGAATATTGGTTAATGCCTAAAAAATAAAATATGAAAAAGTTTATAGACAAGTTACAGCAAGCTTGGAACAAATTGCTATATAAATTAATGTTTAAAAAATATAAATAAATGAAAAAATCTATTTTAATCTTATTATTATTATCTTTTAGTATTACATTTTCACAAGAATTAAGAGAAAAATGTATAACTATAGAAGAAAAAAAATTACCTGAATATAAAGTAAGAGTAATTAAAACAAACCACTGTGTAGAACCTAAAGAAATAACTGTTTCAGTTTATATTGTTAGAGAGTGGGAAAAGAAAAAAAGAAAAAAACGTAAAACAAGAAAAAATAAAAAATGAAACAAATTTTACTTACACTTTGTTTATTTATTACATTTAATGTAAGTTCACAAGAAAAGAAAAAGTTATTTAAAGATTTTTTCAAGTATAGCACGCTTTATATATCTGGAGATGTTAAAAATTCAAAAGAAAACGCACCTAATTATTTTGTACGTACAAATCCTAATGGTAGTTTGTATGATGTACCTGTTGTAGTTGATGGAACAGACTATTACGAGCATGATTACCGTTATGGTTTTGGTATTAGAAAAATTGCAAGGTTTGATTATGAAATGAAAGGCAAACAATACTACGATGGTACTGAATCTAACGTGTCTATGACTGCTCCTAATTCAGCTATTAAAGGGTTTGAATATGTATTTCATACTGAAAAAGAAAGATCCAGAGATGATGTATTTAAAAACCATAGATATTTTTTAAAACATAGTGGAAAATATCACATTGTTAAAGTGGAAAGTAGAAAACAAGGAAAAGTAAATTTTGATTATAAGTCTGCAGAGTTAAGAGCTAAACTACCTATTGGTAAAAAGTTTAATTTATCTTTTGGAGCTATATATCGTACTCATGAAAGACCTTACGGATATAATCCTGTAGAAATATGGTTAAACGAAACTAATGAAGATGGTTTTGCTGTTAACCCATGGTATACACTAGGTTTTTATTATGGATACGAGGATATATATTATACATATGAAGATAGTTATTCAGGTGAAACCGTATCTGATTGGTATTGGAATAATGAACAAGGTGAAACAGTAGCTTATACTGATTTACAATTTAGGCAAACAGTATTTACTGATCTTATGAATCGTTTTAATAATGAAATATGGGATACTATAGATACTTTCGGTGTTGTATCACCTGTAGTCGGTTTTGACTACTATCATTATAAAAATAATTTTTGGCTACATGCTTACGGTTCTTATTTATTACCATATCATAACTATGTAAAAGGTGATGAGGCTTTTAGTTATCATAATAGAAATAATTGGGGACTCGGTGGATTAGTAGAAGATGCTGAAAAAGAACAGTGGGAAGATTATCAGACAGGAGTACAATTTGGATGGAAGCTTAGTAAAAGCATTGGAATATTTTTTGAAGGCGAATACACTGAGTTTTGGGATAGTAAAATATATAATAGTTCAGTGGGTTTGAACATAACATTAAAATAAATAATTATGAAAAAATTTAGTAAACCATTTATGGTTAAAAGTCCTTTAAAAAATAATCATTATAAAACAGGAGAACCAAGAAATGTTGGTCAAGTGCCAGTTGGGCCGGGTAAAACTAAAAAAAGAATAGAAGGTGAAGAAATTTCAGCGGAAGAGTTTTTCCACAAAGGACCATATGATTATAAAACTACGCAAAATTACAAAACTGAAATGCGTAGAATTACAGATAGTTTAACAAATACCGGAGATATTCCTAGAGGATTAAAAGCAAAAAATGAATATTATAGTGGTCCTCATAAAGAGCATAACTATTTATTTCCTGCTGAAGGAAAAGGATTATCTACGTGGGCTAATATGCCAGCAGCAGAAAGAAAAAAATATTTTGAAAGTAAAGGTGTTAAACCTTCATTTCCTATAAAATAAATTAATAATAAAACAAAATGAAATTATGGAAAATTGTCCTTTATGTGGTGGTCATTGTGGCCTTTGCTAGTTGTGGAACATACACGCAAGCACCAAAAAATACAGTTAAAGTTTTAGCAGTTACTCATGAGGGTGATACTATTCAGCTTGATGTTAACTCGTTAAGACCTAGAGTTTATCAAAACATTTATCACACTTACCCTTATTATCATAATTATTGGAGACCTTCTTCGTATTACTGGGGAGCACCTCAATACTATTATACAAGACCAAAACCAGTAGTTGTTACACCAAACGTACCCAACGTTATAATACCTACTACTAAACCTACTGGTACTTATAATAGACCAGCTAATGTAGGAACAGGACCATCGTTATCACCAAGTTTAAATACACCATCTAATAACAGTATAAATAAATCAAATGGCAGCACCCCAAATAAGCGAAGAAACTAAAGTAACATTAGATCTTAAAACTATTGGAATGATCGTAGCGTTTGTAATAACCATAGCAGGTATGTGGTTTACATTACAAGCAGATATAGCTCAGGCAAAGGAATTACCAGCACCAGTTATTGATAGAATTGAGTATGATTTAAAAGACGAATTGATACGTCAGACAATTATGGATACTCAAGAAGATGTAGAAGAAATAAAAGAAACGATTGATAAAATTGATCAACGATTGTACGAGATACAAAAACAAAGATAATGAAATACTTAACTATAATTTTACTATTAATATCATTTAATATGTCTGCTCAAGAGTGGGTAACAGATGATAATTTTGATACTAAAATAAATGAAAGACAAGCTTTTGGTAATGATCAGACAAAGCCTGTAATTGTAGAATTTTATGCTAAATTTAATGATGCTAATAAATTTGAACAATGGTCTAAACTAAAAGATGTTATATATTATAGAGCAGATATAGCTACGTGCCCAGCTGCTAAAAAAAAATATAGGGTACGCATGGCGCCAACATTAATTATATTTAAAGATGGTATAAAAGAAACTATTTTTAAAGCAGGACTAGATTTAATGTTACCCGTAAATTTAAATGAAATACAAAAAGCGGTTGATGAGGTAAATACTGCTAGTCAATTTTAAGATGAAAAAAAGAAAATTAAATAGTACAAACCCTAAATATTATCCTTCAGCAATTGAAGTTGTTAAAGAAAATAAAGTTTTGATAGCTAATGGTAAAGTAAAAGTTTACGCTGTTTTTAGTGAAATTGAATAACATGAGAAAAAAAATATTAATTTTGTTTATATTATTGTTTGTAAGTTGTGCTAGTGTTCCTACATGGGAAAGAAGTCCTTTAAATAATGATAGAGAAATTAAAATATTAAATCCTCACAAAGGCGTTTATGCTGATAAAGACATGTTTGGTCTTATTATGGGTGTACTATTAGGAACAGCAATTTTAATTGCTACTAATCCAAAATAATATGGAAAATATAAGTAAACACATAACTTATGCTGAAGCTATACATTCAAATACAGCTAAGCGTAAAGGTATAGATAATACACCTAATCCTACTCAGTTAGAAAATATGAAGATTACTGCTGAAAAAGTTTTTGAACCAATACGTAACTGGGTTGGTGGACCAATAAAAGTAAATTCATTCTTTAGATCACCTGAACTTAATACTGCTATAGGCGGAGTTGCATCTAGTCAACACTGTAAAGGACAAGCAATTGACATTGATGATGTTTATGGTAGAAGATCTAATGCTGAAATGTTTACTTATATAAGAGAAATGCTTGATTTTGATCAAGTTATATGGGAATTTGGTACAGACATGAATCCTAACTGGATACATGTATCATATGTTTCAAAAGAAGAAAATAGAAACCGTTGCTTAAAAGCTTATAAAGACGAATACAACAAAACAAAATATAAAACAATTTAAAATGGGTTACAAAAGTTACGCACAACAAAAAGCCGTATGGGCTGATAGAAAAGACGGAGGTAAAGGACATCCAGATAAAAAGAAAGGTTCTCCAGCTAAAAATAATCATGATGGAAGAATGAGATTTGATCCTGAAAATCGTAAAATAGTAGACGCGATGCCTCAACGTGTTAAAGATAGTTTACGAGATGCAGCATGGGAATATGGAGGTTCTTTTTACAGTCCTAAACATAATGTTAATGTTGATCCAGAAGATGGGGTTTTATATAATCGACCTATTTATTCTGATGGTACTATGATGACATATCCATCTCTTAGTAAGCCAGTTAAGCGTGAAACAGAATTAAACAAACCTCCTACACCCTTGAATCATTGCGCCTCTAGTATGATGCATTCAGGTGGTTGGCAAGAAATGAGAAAACACAATAGTCCAAATACTATTGGTAATAAACCAGCTATTAAACATAATGAAAAAATGAGAAAAGAAATTGGTACATTTAAAATGCCTCATCAGTCTCCTTTATCAAACACTGAACAAGATAGTATAGCTTCATCAAGTGCATGGAAAAAAGAAAAAGAATTATATCTTAAAAAACCAGATGGTCAAAAAGAATATGATATGGAAAAAGGAGAAAAATATTATGACGTTGATAAAAAGAAGTTAAGACTTATACCTACTGATGATGCTGAGAAAAAAGATTTAACTGGAATTAAAAAATGGCAATTAGCTCCAGATAGAAAATCATCTATGTCTCCATTAAATAAAGAAGGTAAAAAAGATGCTTGTTATCATAAAGTAAAAAAAGCTGTAAAAGTTTGGCCAAGCGCGTATGCATCAGGTCAATTAGTACAATGTAGAAAAAGAGGAGCTTCAAATTGGGGAGTAGGTAAAAAGAAATAATTATGGCACACCCGTATAAAAACATATCACCATTTAACTGTTGGAAAGGTTACGAAAGAGTTCCTGGTACACAGAAAGGAGCAAAAGGTAGTTGTAGAAAATCATCACCTGCAAATGCTACTAAAGGTGGTGGTACAACTAAAGTTTGTTTACCTCAAGACAAAGTAAATAACATGAGCCCTGATCAAAAGAAAAAAATAGTTAATGCTAAAGAATCTGCTGGTAGATCAGGTAAAAGAGAAAGATCTCAAGGATCAGAAGTTAAAGGAGCTCGTAAAAAAGGAGCTACATTAAAAGACTGGTTTGAAAAAGAAAACTGGGTAA
>JAAHTG010000376.1_pt1 | contig 40873 bp, 39 predicted proteins | sample 6116081 | NCBI WGS metagenome assembly JAAHTG01 (sample SAMN13939989, study PRJNA603662) | sponge metagenome | isolation source: marine sponge | host: Mycale hentscheli | place: New Zealand | collected 2005 | reverse complement strand
TCAGCATCCATAGACGTTGACATCGGAGTACGGACAAAGTGCTTCAAGCCGTTAGGTACGTCAGTCATTAAGAACCACGCATCTGGGTCAGTCAGATAGTGGTTAACTGAGTATCCTTCGGGGATAGAGCCGTTGTTACGAAGTGCGTTGATGTCGTTATCCGCAGTACCAACACGTCCTTCGGTCTCTAACAAACGAGTTGCTACAAACTGGAGGTTGGGTGGGATAATCAACTTACGAGGCTTCGCAGCGATCAACAGGCTTCGCTCATCAGTCCAACCAGCAATCTGAATAACAGCCGCTTCTAAAGAAGTTTCGTTAAGGTCAGCCGCGATAGTAGGACGGTTTGAGTTAGTGCCGCCAGAAACAAGTGGGTGAGCCGTTGAAAGCAGCGTTTGCCCGTCACCGTAAGTGGTGCCAGCAGCAAAACCGTTGTTCAAGATGGTAGCACCTTTAACTTGCTTGGTGTACGCCATAGCGCGAGCGAGAGCTTTCGTATAACGAGCAGACAATGAGTCATACAAATTATCTTCGATAGCTTCTTCAGTAATACTGAAGCCCATCGCAATCGTCTCATGCGTGTAGCGTGCACTCCATGCTTCTTGTGCATTGTCATATTCGATGGCAGAGCCTTCGTTTTTAACAGGTGCAGCAGAAAAGCCGGACAGTTTGGTTTCTTCTTCGAAAGAACGGTCAGAAGATTCTGATTCAAAAATCTCCTTAGTTTCTTCCCCATACTTAGCATACTCTAAACCAAAAAGAGCATTAAGACCGGGGAGGAGTTCTTTCAGTAATTGGGCTCTTGAAATAGCCATGATTTACTCTCCTTATACGCCAGTTGCGTTTTGATACTGGTGCATGCCCCAGTTCCACTTCACGATAACTTCTACGAAAGCATCAGCGCCGGTAGCCGTTTCAGGCACAACGTCGATAATTCGAATAGGCTGCGTAGCAGTGGTAGCTGTCGTAGAGCTAATAGAGATTTTAGAATCCCCAGTAGCAGTAACTCCAGCCGTTTGGATGAGCACAGAATTGTTACCTACAGCAGTACGAGCCACGGTAGCGATGTTAGCAGTGCCAGCAGCGGTAACTGCGACCTTGAATAACGCATCGGGATCGTCAACAACATAAGCAACGATATCACTAGCAACAGTGCCAGTGGGGTAGTATTGGCTGAACAACTGATAACCCAAAGCAGGGCTAGTGTATGAACAACCAACGAAAACGCCAACGGGGGTGGCGGTAGCAGTACCGGTGTCTTTCTGGATAGTTCCATCGTTAATGAGCTTAACAACATCACCATTGAAGATGTTTGCTGCGTAGCCAGAAGCAATAGGGAACTGTCGAGTAGCACCAGCAAATACCCTTCCACCGACCAAATTGACCGGTTTCAGACCGTATGGGCCTGATACAGTAGGATAAGCCATTAGAGACTCCTCAAATTAAAGTTAGATTCCTTTACCAAAAGTAACCTTCGTCTTTCGCTCATTAAATAGCGGCATACGAGGGTCGTTCTCTCTCATGAGGCTGTTGTCTACAGAAAGGATCTGAGCATTATTTTGATTTTCATAATGTTCGTTTCGCTCTTCTGGTAGTTCAGACGGAGCTTTGCAAAGCATCAGACCGCCGATTACAACATTGTCTTTGAACCGTTCGTTTTCAACGGCGACCATTGTAATTTCGGGATGATCTTCTGCCCTTACAGGCTCCCAACCTTCACGGAGCTTTGAAGAAACATTCGTGGCGTCAACCTGACCTTGTGTGCTTACACGAACCCATTTAAAAGCGTACCCGTCTTCTGGAGAAGGTGAAGGCAGAACTTCTGGTCTTGACCATCCTTTCTTACGGACTGTTTTTTCACGGGTCGTTAATTCACGATCAATTCTGTTTGTAGCCATTATTGTTTCCTCATGTCTATAGCCGCTTGTAAAGCGTACTGTTTTGGTGTTAGCCCTAAACGTTTTGCAAGTGCGACTTGCGTGGGCGAAAGAGTAATCTTCTTAGGAGCTGTACTTCGCGTTGCGGGAGCCACTATATTAGATTGTCTTTTCGGTTTGTTAGCTACTTCACCTTGTCCCTCAAATTGTTCGGGAAATACTTGTTTCATGCGAGCATCAATTTGCTCGTAGTATTCACTGCTCTGGGGGTCTATTCCCAGTTTGACAAGCTTCGTGTGCAGCCCCAATGCTAGGCTTGTCATTTCATCGTCTTGGCCGAACCATGTGTTGGACGCTGCCCAACTGTTTGCTCGCTCATCGACGGGTACTGGAGCTGTAATTTGTTCTTCAGTTTCTGTTTGTACAGGATTCTCATCCGCTTGTAAAGCAGGTGGTCTGAGGGTGTTTAACCTATCCGCCTTTATTTTGGCATTGGTTAACTTCTCTTGGGCTTCTACTAGCTTATCCGCATCCCCCGCTTCGTATGCTTGTTTGTAAGCACGTTTGGCGAGGATAGCCTCACCCGCAGCGGTTCGTTTAGCTTGCTCTAGAGCAGCCTCTTGACCCTCAACAACTGAATTCTGTAATTCTTTATTCTTCTCCATAAGCTGTTTAGTAAACGTTTCAAGCTCTTGACGCTCACGTAAGATAGCTTCTTTTTCTCTAGCTGCTTCACGACGTTGTGCAGTGAGCTTGTTAATGCGTTTCTGTACTTTCTTAGAGTAATCGCCAAGCTCCTCTTCAGTAACGTCATCTGATACATCGTCATCGTCCTGTGCGGGAGCATCGTCAACAATTTCAATTTCATATTCATCGTCATCGTCGTCCACAAGAACTTCAGGTTCTGCTGCCTCTGCTTTAGGCTCGGCTTTAGCTTTACCTGACAGGTCAATTGTTTCTGCGCTAGATGGTTCAATTTCGATCTCAAAGTTTTCCTCTGTTTCATCAGGAAAGTTATATTCTACTTTTTGAAAAGGCATATCTTACTCCTTATGCTCGTGTGATACCACGGGGGTCAGCTACAATAGCTTCAATAGAATCATCGTTCATCAAACGATACTCTACCCCACCAACTTTAAACCGAGTGCCCGTGTTCATACGGAACATCACATAATCGCCCGCTTGGCACCACGGGCCTGTCGGGAACCGATCTTCGTCAGAATAAGCTTGTTCACCCATATCCAACACAAGCCCGATAATCGACATAATGTGTTCTTGGTTCATTGTTGTAGTAGATTTAAGCAGTCCGGTTTCCCCGAACGTCTCTTCTACTTGCGGTAACGCGACTAGCACCCTATACCCTACAGGTTTCGGTAACTGCGCCTCGATCTCCTCCGGTGTTAACATCTCTTCTGGTGCTAACGTTTCTATTGCTTCACCCATCGTACTCTTCCATATTGCGTGAGAGGTCTTCTACATAATTGATACAGGTTTCGAGACCCCGAACCATACCTGTAACCTCCTTGTACTGAGCGAAGTCTTTAGCTCCACCCCCTCCAAGAAACTGTAGTGCCGAGGATCTATCTTCCTCTAGCTTATCTTTAAGCACGTCAAAAATGGTTTTAGCCATTATTCACCCTTATTTTGTTGCTCTATAAGTCGCATAAGCTCTACATCTAACTTGTTTTCATCAGTACGTTTGCTGATAGCTATCTTGATCCCGTCTTTCTGGGCCTCGATAGCAAGTTCTTGTTGGTCGAGCTTAAGTTGTTCCGCGTCCAAGGCTGCATCAATCGCATCTTTTTGCGACTTGCGTTCTTGTTCTGATTGGCGGATTTGAATATCAGCGGCGTCTTTTTGCATCTTGCGTTGTACTTCCTGCTGTTTAATTTGCAGTTCCGCTTGTTGCATTTGCACGATAGGATCTTGCGCTTGTTGCTGCGCTTCCGTCTCTGCTTGTTGCTGCTGGTGGTTTTGAGTAAGTTGGGTACCTGCTTGGGCCATTAATTGCGCCAAGGATATTTCGATACTCTCGGGGAGTTCTTCGTTCGGTGCAGGGAGCGGTGCTCCAAGTTTTTCTTCCATCTGCTTACGGTAGTTAAACCCTAAGTGTTGCGCTAAGTGCGCTTGCAGAGCAGCCATAATGGCTTGTCCCTGTGGATTCTGGCCGATCATTTGAGCGACCATAGGATCTTGCATAAACGCTTGGTGCGTTGTGATATGCGCGTCGTGATCTTGATAGATAAACGCTTTCAACGGTTTCCCGTTCAACGCATCCATGTTCTCACTAACGGGGTCAGTAGGCTTGAGATCGTCTTGAGTCGGAACTAGCTTATCCGCATTCTTAACGCCCAATACCTCAATCATTTGCCGATGTAACTGCGGCAGGTCATAGATCTGTGGGGCAGACTGGGCCATCTGGAGTACCGCTTGGTACTGTACAACCCGTTGCGCCATCGTAGAGCTGTTTGGATCACTGACGGGGATCACGTCCACCATCATATAATCCGCTACCCGAGCACTAACTTCTCCCCGTGCAGGGATATAGTCGTACTCAGTGGGTGCATACTCAGACATAATGGTCTTGAGCATCTTGAACTCTTGCTTCATCGCGTAATGAACACGCGCTTGTACTGCAGCCATAGGCTTTAACGTACGCTCTAACAGCGCCAACGTCGTTCCTACCGGAGCGTTAGCCGACATGTCAGAGATGTTCATGTCACTGATAGCCCCTAACCGGCGACCCTCAGTGGTGATCTGGTTCAATAGGGCGAGAAGAGTCTGGCTTGGCTCTTTGTACGGAAGTGGCATAATGTTGTCGCGGATACTACCAGACGGCACATCCACATCCTTCCATTCACCCGGCTCGATGGGCGAGTCATCACCCTTTATCCGTAAGCCACGAGACTTCAACCCACCGGGAAGGTTAGACAGCGTACCGGCATCGACCAACTGACGAATCAGCGAGGTACCTGCACGAGCGTACCCACCAATAATGTGGATCAAGCCAAGGCCGTAGAACCCAAATCCCGGTACATAGACGTAATGAACAAAGTGCTGACGCTTCAACATCAACGGATCTTCTTCGCTCCAGTTACGTCGGATCGCTAAGATGTTGTTCGTACCACGTTCAATCGTAATAACGTACGGCTTTGCAATCTCGTCTTCATCATCGTCAATACCGTCAATAATAAGATCGGCATGGACTTCGTATATCGCATATCGATCATCGTCAGTAATAGAGTAGCCACCTTCTTCGGCCTTTCTTTTCTCGATGTCTGTATGGAACGGCTGTGGATCACCGAGGTCTACCTCTTTGTAGAACCCCATCGCCTGAAGCTTCTTAAGCTCGTTCTTGGTCTTCCGCATGACGTGGGTAACACGCTCTGCAGTCTCAATATGGGACGCGCCGTAGGGCACAATAACGTCCTCTGCAGGCACATAGATAGCAACCTGACGCCCTAAATTAGGGTCGAAATACACCTTCTTAAACGCAGACCCCGCTAGTCCTAGGCTGTATAACATCCGTTCGTGCTCTGGCCGGTACTCAACCATGCGCTCAGTCAGCTCATAGTTCATATCCGCTTTTACTCTCTCAGCGGCTTCGGCTTTCTCGGGTGTTTCTGCTCCTAGGATCTTTACTCGTACGGGGCCAGCGGCTGGGAAAGTCTCGCTCATCGTCTCTGCTTGGAAACGTATCGCGGCTTCGGCCAGTACAGTAGAGTAAACCCCGCAGGCACCTTCCCACGGGTCTGTGCGCTCTTCGTACTTGAACCCTAATACGTCCAGTCCTTTGACAAACGTATCAGCCCAATCTTTTCGGCTTTCGATATCTGCATCGATAAGCCCAACTAAATCCTGTGCAAGTCCCTGTAGATCATTATCATCTAACGCTTCCGCAAGGTTGGCATCAAACCCCATGAGGTCTGCTTCGTTTGCATCAGGGATTAACGTAATCTCCATGCTGCCATCAGACAACGTAACCATTTCAGGATCAACGATCTCGATCTCTAACTGTGCACCCATCATATCGCCGTCCATCATCTCGCCTTCGAGCAGATCATCGATACCTTCTGGTGCAGCGTACAAGCCTTTTTCAATTGCCATAATTTATACTCTTAGTAATACCCGCCACGTCGTTGTTTAAAGTAACGTATGTCATCAGGTTCATCAGTTGGTAAGCGTATGAATCCACCTTGCCTAAAACGCATTAGTGCCATGACTGTCGAATCCACTAGGTCATCATGGCTCATAAAGGGGAATCCAGCAATCTCTTCAACTACTTCTTCTGCCCAGCGAGTTTCGGGCACCCATACTATACCTGATGCTACAATATCTGCTACCGAGTTTAAACGCGCTAGTTTATCACCAGATCCTCTGTGAGGGGTATATTCCTGCACTGGTAGTCCCATACGGCGCATCTCCTGATAGATCGCCACACCAGAGCTTTTCTTTTCCACGATAAACGCATCGGGTTCCCAGTCAGCGTATTCTTCCAACGCCAGCTCTTTTAACTCGGGGAACTCCAACCGCTTCTTAATGCTGTTCAGCAAAATGATGTTGTACGCTTCTACCTCTTCATTAAAGAAGACACCCCACGTCGTCAGGGCTGTAAAGTCAGCACGGTTATGCTTCTCTGCAGCGGAGTCTAACGACATAATAATATACTCGCACTTGGGCGGGTCTTCCTTTGTCCAGATACTCCACCACTCACGCTTAACAATGGCAGCTTCTTCCGCCGTAGGTTCCTGCTGATACTGGGCGTTCCACTGAAAGACCGGCATCGACGCCTTAGTCCGTAGCAAAGCGTCTAAGTCAAAGAACTCGGGCCACAGCGGCTTCTGTATAGGTTTACCCGTCTTCTTATCCGAGGTCTCTAAGATCGCAGGGAACTCGATCACCTCAAACTCATCAGCTTTGTCATTCTGAGTCATATCCCGCACAACACGGCCTGTCAGATCATCCATGTGCCAACGAGTCTGGATAATCGCTACCCGCCCTCCGGGCATAAGGCGCGTACGTGCCCCAAACGTGTACCACTCATAGGCTTTCTCAAACACAGAGAAGTTACCGTTAATAACGTCTTGCTCAGAATGTGGATCATCCACCAGAAGCAAGTCAGCACCACGTCCAGCAAGGGCTGAACCCACCCCACAAGCGTAGTATTCGCCCCCTACACTGGTGTTCCACCGACCCGCAGACTTGGAATCAGAGGCTAATTTCACGGTCGGAAACACGGATATATAGGCATCAGTATTAATTAAATTACGTACCTTACGGCCAAAATCTACCGCTAAATCGGTAGTATGAGACACCATCATGACCTTTTTATTAGGGTTTCTGCCCAAATACCACGCTGGGTAGAAGATAGACACTAACTGGGATTTGCCGTGACGTGGGGGTATGTTTACGCATACCCGATCCTTGTCCCCACCCTCAATTGCCATCAGCATATCAGCCAATATGCGGTGATGTTTACCCACAATAAACTCAGGCATCATCGCCTTGCAGAATTCTATCAAATCGTCGTACGCTAACTTACTTCTCTTACGTGCGCTCAGTTCCTCAACCAGTTTGTCGATCTCAACGACTTCATCTTGCGTATACTCGTCAAGATTATCCAACATCACTTGGATTTCATCCTCTGTAAAGTCAAATGCGACTTCACTCATCGTCATACTCTTCATCTACCTCGGGTTTAGCCGGTTCTATACCTAATTCAGCGTCAATATCGATTACTTCACCTTCAAATACGATAGGGGCACCTAACTCTTCTGGCGGATTGACCAACTTCTCCAACTTTTGACGTAGCTTGGCACGTAGATCGTCCGTAGACTGGTGCGTTATAGTGACTTCTGACTTCTCTGCAAACAAACTAACGTCTGAGATCTTACCTAACAGCTCTAGGGCACGGATTCTTACCCGTGGGTCTGGGTTCTCTGACTCTAACAGGAGCTTGTTGGTGACAAGATGTCGTATCTGGGTAGCACTCTCGGCCACAGATTGCCCAAACTCTTGCAGGATGCTGTTAGTAAGCACTAACGAGGCGGGTGTTAGCTTAGAAGAGCGGGTAACTGATAGTGTCTTAGAGGTTTTCTCTGGGTTCTCTGCGTAATCTATTGCTATACCAGCCGCTACGTCTTTGTCTTCTTTGTTTGGGGTAATGTCTAGCCCGTGTTCTGCCAATAACAAAGCAGTATTACACGCAGCTTCCGCACGGACTTTAAGGTCTAGGTACGGCATGTCCGCTGATATGGGTATACCGACTTCTGGCTGAAGCATCACTGTCATAGATATACACTGGTTAGTATCTAATGGCACCAATTTACACCAAAAATAATTTTTTGCAACATTAATCCATTATACTCATTAACTTATCTAGGAATCCCGGTTCTTCCGGTAAGAACCCTAACCTCATACGTTGTTCTTCGGTCATACCTTCTAAAATCTCTGCTTCTAGATCTCCAAACTGCCGTAAATTCCGTTTTTCCCAGCTATATAAGTCGTCTGGAGATCTTTCTCCTGTCTGCAACTGCCGTATAAGTTCGTATATTCTATGTTCCCCCTTACCAACAGTGGGGTCTTTTTTTCCTGTCTCTCTTTGTTTTAAGTAATCTTGTACTCTTTCGGAAGCAAGCCCTCTATGCCGCAACTCATGCTTTAACGTATTTTCGTATGGACGCCCTTCAACTTTATTGTATTGTAATGTCTGATCTACAAAAACATCATCCTCTTGGGTAGGGCCACCAACCATAGCGGCCTGAATACCACTAAATCGATCGCTAAGTATCTCTTCATATTCCGGTAAAGACATGGCACCGGCATAATTTTGGTAGGGGGTTACGTATCGCCCTAATGTCCTAGAGCCGGTACTGCCTATAGGTCTGGTATAACTTCTTATGTTTGCAGGTTGGCTGAATTGTGGGTTATCTGTTTGATCGCCGTATAGTCCGAGTGCGGTGAGTACCTTACCCGGCCCTTGGTTCATCTTGTACCCTTCGGGTAATTTATCCTGAACCCCCATGATATATTCGATATCAAGCATTTCTCTAGATGCAGCGACAGCATCTGCGTAGGCTTCAGGACTACTAAACCCCAACGCTCGCCACTCTGGTCTTCGCTCTGCCATAACTACGTACCTAACCGTTTAAAACGGTTTATACCGAAAAATAATTTTTTATGCAAGGAGGTTGGGACTCCTACCGGGGGGTGTTCCTATATAGAGGGGGTGGGGGGTCTGAACTCAAAAAAACGGTCATTATTCGTGTAAATTAGTAATGCTATAGTAATGCTGGAGTCCCTGTAGGAGAAGTGGTGCATAGGGGGTAGGTAGGGGTCGCCATGTCAGAAAACGGGCATCCATCCAGCCAGATCCAGATCATCACGCGACCCTAGTTATAACTGGACTATCCGCTATCTCGTGTTAACTTGTTTACAAGTCGGAGGGATTAACCCACGGCCTGCAGTATGGATTCCATACTGGTACATAAACTAAAATGTGAGATATAAATATGAGTAATTCAAAAGCAGCGGGTACGTTAACAATGGGCTTCAATGGCAAGATGTCACTGGCACTAGCCAAGAATATTGAGAGCCACCAAAAGAAAGAAATCTCGGCAATGACGGCGCGGGGTTTAGTGCTTGACCGCCTTGAGTCTGACGGCTGGACGCCAGAGGACTTCGCTAGTGGTACTGAGTCTAGGGAATGGATCAAGCAGAGGATCACCTTGGCGCTATACAATAAGGCTGGCCTCAATAGGTACCTAGGCAAGAAAGCCGATATGAAGGCCGAACAGTGGGATCAGAGGGACTCTGAACAGGCGGTGGTATCTAGCAAGCTGAGAGACTACAAAGTCTCGCTAGAAAAGAGACTGGTAAAGGCTGAGTTAATCGCCCAAGGGGTTGACCCTGCGGATGCAGTTAAACAGGCCAGCGAGAAATCAGCGGCTGAGAAACTGGCGACAATGTTAGACTCTGCCAAAAAACTACTGCTAAATCCTGAGAACGAACTACCGAAAGGATTCAAGACTCAGCAACACATCAGCAGGTTGAATGATATCTTGGCTGACCTAGGCAAGACTGAACCCACCCACTAACCAACTGGCCCCTCTTCGGAGGGGCTTTTTTTTGTCTCAAATAAATTTGATACCAGTTCCCGTAGTAGCGCGCCGCATCAGGTCGGGCCAACAGAGAAACACGTTGGTGATACCAGTTCCCGTAGTAGCACGGCGCGTCTAGCGCAGTATGGAATTCCATACCGGTAATGTTCCGCAATGTTCGGTAAAAAGGGGTAATGTTCCTGCAATGTTCGGTAATCACGACTACGTTCTACTACATTATGTTTGGTGTATTTCCGTATAATCTCGTGTAGTTGGGTCTATTGTCTTGGATACAAAAAGCCCTATATATATATATATTTTAATAATGTTCTGTAAATAAAATTACTTAACTCTCTTTTTAATCAAACCGTCTCTCTAACATCTTATCAGCTCCTTTGTTCCTAAAAATCTCCTGCCTTCTCTCTAAGGCGGAGCTAGAGTCTCCTCACCAGAATTACCGAACATTCACTACATTCTTTGCTTATCAATAACTTGCGCCATTTTCCAACCGAACATTACCGGAACATTCAAGAACATTCACTGTACTACACACAACTACACCATACTCGACCCTCCTTCATCATTTGACATCAGACGCTATCTGTGTCATAATGTATTTGTGAGTGGGGCATTCCGTCAGCACTTCACCCAGTATGGAATTCCATACTGCGTCACATAAACATCTTATGGAGATATAAGAATGGATAACATGTTAACAGCAGTACCCAACGTGTCGGCCCCGTCGATACAATCAAGCGCCATGATCGTCGAGTTTAGCGCGTCGGTCTGGACAGGACGCAAGAAAGACAAGAGCGCATCAGCGCAGGTCACCTTGCACAACAATGCTAAGTCAGGCACCGCCAACGTCAGTAAGAAGTTGCTAGGTGATTGCGCCGAGTTGAGAGCGGTTCAAGACTTCGTTGCCAATTCCCGCAACATACATTATACCCTGACAATGCCGTGGTCAGATCTCGGTCAGCGATTAGTTCCGACTGCCATGTTCTTCGACTACCAAGCGCAGATGACAGCGTTCGAGCAGGAGTTCAATCGTTTGGTGCAAGCGTTCCTCGATGTGTACGATTGGGAGATCATCCAGTCTCGCACCAAGTTGGGCGACCTGTTCAACGATGCCGACTATGTTTCTGTGCATGAGCTGGCCCGTAAGTTTGCGTTCAACGTGACCTATTCACCTGTGCCCGAGGCCGGTGACTTTCGGGTTGACATGGGCAACGAACAAGCGGCACTCCTGAAAACACAATATCAGGAGCATTACGAGGCGCAGATCACCAAGGCGATGGGTGATGTGTTCAACCGTACCCGCAAGTACCTCGAACGACTGCACAACAGTCTGGACTACAACAAGGGTGAGAAGCGCAAGCCGTTGCACAATACAACGTTCGATGGCGTGCTTGATATGATCGACATGCTCAAGGCGTGCAACCTGACGGGTGATACCCAGATGGAGGCGATACGCACCAAGCTCGAAGATCAGTTTCGCGGTATAGGTAAGTTGCCGATATCACCCGAGGCGCTCAAGGAGGACAGCAGCCTTCGTGCCGAAACCAGATCGGTGGTAGAAGACGTTATCAGCAGCCTACCAACCATTGACTTGTAAAGAGGAGAACTGAGATGAGATACAGCGCAGCGGAAGACAAGATGTGGTACAAGCATGGGCGCACGATGCTGCACCCGAAGGACGCGTTCGATGATGCCATCCGTAACGGGATGGATGAGGAGGCCAAGTATCACTACATGTATATGTATTCGAGCGAGACGATGCACTTCTTTAAGCACGTCGATACACGGGAGTATGTGAGATACAACCGAGTGCATAGGAACAAGCGGTAAACGTGTTAACCAAACCAGTATGGAATTCCATACCAAACCAAGTCCAAGGAGGACATAACATGGCAACATCAGCCAATTTGTATGCGGTAAACCTAGACGAGATCGCCCAAGCAATCATTGCCGGTGGTCATCAACGCACGATACTCGTGCAGGGTCACATGGGTACGGGTAAGTCATCCCTGTTAAACATGTTAGCAGCAGAGCTGCCCAAGCATGTGCCGTGTTACTTCGACTGTACCACCAAAGATCTGGGGGATATCACGATCCCAGACATCATGCGGGTAGAAGATGGCAGTGGGTTCGTGCGGTACCTGACCAACGAGGAGTTGGGTGCACACAATGACAAGCCGATCATCCTGATGATTGATGAGTTCGGTAAGTCCAACCCAGCGGTCAAGCTCGCGCTATTGCGTATGATGCTCGAACGTAAGATCGGTAGTTACACGCTACACCCCGAGAGCATTGTGTTTGCGACGACGAACCTAGGTGGTGAGGGTGTCGGTGACTTGTTACCAGCACACGCCTGTAATCGCCTGACGGTGATCGAGTCTACCAAGCCAACGTGGGAGCAATGGATCGAGTGGGGTATCAACAACGGTGTCGATCCTACTGTGTTGGGGTGGTGTCGCAACAACGACAAGGCGTTCGCTGACTTCCGCGACGTGCAAGATCCCGAGGATAACGACTATGTGTATCACCCAAGGTCTACCCGTACGGCGTTTGTGACTCCGCGTTCACTCGAAGCTGCCAGTGATTGGATGAAGGTACGCGACAAGTTCGATGACAAGACACTAACGTCTTTGCTAATCGGTACCATCGGTGGGTCAGCAGCGGGTGACATGATGGCGTTTGCTAGGCTTGCCGATCAGTTGCCGTCTATCGATTCGATCAAGTCTGATCCTAGTGGTGCGCTAGTGCCGACCAGTGCGGGTGCTGTGATGATGGTTGTGTACAAGGTGTTAGCCACACTCGAACGTGATTGGGTTGACCAGTGGATGACCTACATGTTGCGCCTATCCAAGGAAGCGCAGGGTGTGTTCGCCAATGGTGTTCGGTCTAAGAAGTACACCAAGCAATCGATGGTGATGACCAACAAGAAGTTCACGCAGTGGGCGATGGACAACAACTATCTGTTTACAGCAGACAAGTAAGGAGGAAACATGTTAGCACTTAACCAAGCACTGACTGCCGAGCAGCGGTTAGAGAAGGCAGTGATGTCTGTCATGGCGCACGACAAGTACGTGGGTCTCTCAAGTGTGCTGATGGTGGGCGACCGGACGGTGAGTGATACCGTCCCAACCGCTTGTACCAATGGCCGCGATGAGCAGTATGGTAGGACGTTCGTTGATGGGTTGACTGACCCAGAGCTACGGTTCCTTGTACTGCACGAGTGTTACCACAAGATGTATAAGCATCTGACGACGTGGGAACATCTTTACAAGAAGCATCCGACTCTAGCCAACGTTGCCTGTGACTATGTTATCAACATCCAGTTGTCCGATAGTGACGAGGGTATGGGGTTTATCAAGATGCCCGAGGTTGGGTTGATCGATGAGCAGTACCGTGACATGGACAGCGCCCAAGTATTCCATAAGTTGTATGACTCGCTCGATGAGCCTGACCCCGACGATGACTGTGGGCTGGGTGATGGTATGGATGACCATGACTGGGAGGGTGCCGAGGAGTTGACCCAAGGTGAGAAGGATGACCTCGGACGTGAGATCGAGGAGGCCGTGCGTCAGGGTGCACTTGTTGCCGGTAAGCTAGGCAGTGGTGGTGCCCGTGACCTTGAGGCGTTACTCAAACCCGAGATCGATTGGCGTGAGGTACTGCGTGAGTTCATCAGTACAACGTGTGCTGGTAATGACTTTTCAACATGGTCACGACCCAATCGCAAGTTCATATCAGCCGGTGTGTATATGCCAAGCGGTATCAGTCAGCAGGTAAAGGAGTTAGTGATTGCCCTAGATACGTCAGCATCTATCAGACAGCGTGAGTTGTCAGCGTTCTTATCCGAGGTCAAGGCAGTGTGTGACATGGTGCACCCCGAGCGCATACGCCTACTGTATTGGGACACCGAGATCTGCGGGGATGAGACGTACGGTACTACCGAATTGTCTACCCTAGTGCAAAGCACCAAGCCAGCCGGTGGTGGGGGTACCGACGTGCGGTGTGTCAACGAGTACATGACCGAGCACAAGATAGACCCGCAAGCTGTGATTGTGTTTACCGATGGCTACGTGTATGACTGGGGTACGTGGACATGCCCTGTATTGTGGACGGTCTACGACAACAAGCGAGCCAAGCCTGACTGCGGCAAGGTAGTACACATCGGTACAAACAAGTTATGAGGAAGGACATGACTGAGACAATATATACGACGGGGGAACGTCACCCCCAATCGACCAAGCTATTCAATGGTAGACCCCTGAGTAAGGGCAATTACGCTACCCGTGCGGAGTTGGAAGATGTAGTGCTCGACCGACACAACCGAGGGTATGGTTACAAACGCATCAGCAGGATAGTGGGTGTGAGTGACGTGACTGTGGCTAACATAATCAAACGATGGAAGGAGAAGAGAGATGGCACCAAGGATAACTAATGTAACAGCACGCAAGTATGTGCAGGAGCGTAGACCGTTTCAAGGCGGTAATCTGTATGGTGAATGGCGTGGTGATCGGTATGTAGTGACATCGTATGGCGACCACTTCCCGCTGTTCATTTGGGAAGAAGGTACGTGGTATGAGAACATCGAGAAGGTTACGGTGACAACGAGTAAGCACCGTACGCAAACACATCCCCATGAAGATACGTTACCCATGACCTGCAAAGATATGGTTGTGATAATGAATCATGGGATTGTTGGGGTAGCAGTAGGAATGGTAGTTTAAAAACTAAGTCTGTAGGAGGACGATAATGAGTTATAAGCATGTATTAGTAGCAGCAGTAGAGAAAGAAGAGACGCACGATGGGCCGTTTGATCTGCCTGCGTTCATCGCCAACGAACGGAAGCATGGTAGTGATGACTACGCCACGTTCCTTGAGGCACTGGCAAAGAAGTTACCGACGTGTAAGTTCCGTAAGATTACACCAAGTGGTAGTGCGATCCATGTGTATCTGCCCACCGATCACTTCACGTTAGGTAGGGTGGGCTGGGGTGACTGGTCTGTAGATGGCAAACCAACAAACTCCATAATGGTGCAGTCTCCCCGTATCAGGAATGACAAGTACGCTTCCGATAGGACGCAACACTACATGTGGACATCGATCAACCCCAAGCGTGCGTTATCAAATGCGCTGGGTGCACTGCGTCCCTATACGCCCATTGCGGTTGCGAAGCACTATGCACCTACTGTGGTGAGTAAGGTGTGTGATTCTGACTACGAAGGCCGCAACAAGGTAGGCACAGTCAAGGGTAAAATGGCTCGACATGACAGCTTAGAGCAAGAGCTGCGCGGTATCGTTGCCAGTGGGTATACGTTCATCAATGCCGAGTTCTCTGACTTGGTAACTTCTTTCCTGCACGAAGCCGACGAGTATGCACTCCGTCAACAGAAAGTGGACATGGTGTATGTACGGGCCTATATGTTGGGCGAACAGCAAGTGTTCGATACCGTGCCGATTGTCAACATGCACAAGAACTATAACTTCGATGTTGAAGAGTCTTTTCTACGCTATACCGAGGACACGTTACCAGATGACATCCGAGGCAAGCTGTCTATGTTACTGATGGTTGATATGAAGGAGTACGTCGATGGCGTAGGGATGCGGGTTCATGACGAGGTGTTCTATGTCACCCAATGAGACTCAAGAAGATCCAGCATACCGCGTCATAATAGACGAGAGTAAGAAAAACTCTATTGAAGTGCAGTGTATTGGAATGTATTGTGTTGACAGTATGGTGGATGGATCGTATAGTGGGATGAAGGAGTTGCCACAGTGGATGCAAGAGAAGGTTGCCCTGCTGATGATGACTTCTTATATCCCACCTACCATCGACGTTGAAGGTGTAGGCAGACGTATCAATGAACGTACGTTCTGGGTTTACCAATAACAGGAGACGCAAGGGTGTATGACGAATCTTTTATAGATTGGTTTGCTGATCGAATCAACTACACGCAGGGTGAGGTAGACGATCCTTACCATTCAGCAACTGGGGAATTTCACTCCGATGCAGAAGCACGCTTAGGATATAAACAACTTACTGGGAGTGAACCCCCGCCCTATAAACTAAATATATCTGAACCCGATCAAAGTTCCTCGCGTCTCACTCCCCATGCTTTTAATAGTAGGTGGACTGACCATGCAATAAGCAAAGCCTACAAAGATCCAAGGCTAGAGAAGTTTTGGAGGAAGATTGATGGGAAATCTGCTGGGGATGAATACCTCGGACTGTTAAAGAAAGTACTACGGCTGGAGGCTTGGTTAGGCCATCAAGAGAAACATTACGATGAGAAGTATTTGTGGAACATGTCTAAGTACCACCAGTCGCTGATCGATCTAAAACAAGCTCGATGGGAGATAGATAGCCTCGCAAAAGAGTATGACCTGCCCCCCATAGATATAGATATGTTAATAGAGGAAACACAATGAACGATGAGCAGACAGACCAAGTAGTCACTGCGTTGAATAACATAGCGGATTCGTTAGCGCGGTTGCTTGAGATCGTTGAAGAACAACTCGAAAAAGAGAATTAATAATGTGCAGATTTGGAAAAACCCTTTTTAATTTGAATTCTGCAACACCCTGATACCAGTTCCCGAGGAGAACGCATGACCCCCGAGGCCAAAGTTAAACGTGTCATTACCAAACAACTTAAAGAGATGGGTGCTTATTACTTCTACCCAGCAACGGGTGGGTACGGGCGAAGTGGTGTACCGGATATCGTAGGGTGCTACAAAGGAAGGTTCTTCGGGATCGAGTGTAAGGCGGGTAAGAACAAACCTACCCCACTACAACAGAAGAACTTAGATGATATTGCCTCGACAGAGGGAATCGCGCTTCTAATCAATGAAGCCAACATGAAAGATGTTACGCATTTACTGGGTGCGCCATCAAACCAACACCAGCTTGGGCTGGAATTTTAGAGAAGGAAGGACGATGAAAGAAACGAAGAAAAAGAAGATACTGGAGTTATTGAAAGCTGACCAACACCGTAGTGATGCAGCTATCGCTAAAGAAGTTGGGTGTGTAACTACTTATGTATATAACTTACGTAAAGAAATGTCTGATAGATCCGAGCTGCGTGCTAGGCGGGAAAAACAGATATTAAGTTTACTAGAGTCTGTGCCAGCATGGAGTCCCTCGGATATAGCAAAAGCTGTTAGGTGCCCCTACGGTTTGGTGACGAAAGTACGTGATAAGTGGAGGCATGAGGAACAGGAACGTAGGGAATCGACAGCAGCGGTAACGTCGGTATTGGTACCTGCTACCGGATTAAGTGTAGAGGTAGAAACAAGTTATCTAGAAACTAACGACCTACCCCCGGCCCCAGTCGAGGTAGTGACTCGAAGCAAGATTCTTAGTACCGCCAGATCGTACATCACGAGGGATAGACAAGCAGACCACGGCGATGCAGAGGATAACTTTTCGCGTATCGCTGGGTATTGGTCATTGCATACGGGTACTACGTTAACTGCTACAGATGTTGCAGTAATGATGGCGCTGTTAAAGGTAGCTAGGATCAAGCAGAACCCCCAGCATGTTGATAACTGGGTGGATGGTGCAGGGTATTTCGCCTGTGGTGGTGAGATAGCCAACAAGTAAAAATAGGCTTGAACTTTCTAATGTGTTAAAGCCCAGCCACAATCGGGTTAAGTATAACTGACATCGAGGGGGTGCGAAGCCCCCACTGATTTTTAGAAACTCCAAAAACTCCAAATTTAACACTTGTCACAATTTGGACATTGGCAATTAGTGGTCACCCTATTAACTTGTTACTGAGAGCTACATGGATCTTATTACTATAGACTTTGAGACGTTCTATTCTCAGGACTTTTCACTAAGCAAGATGACTACAGAAGAATACGTACGTGACCCTCGCTTTGAGGTTATCGGCGTATCCATTAAAGTTAACGACGAGGCTACCGAATGGGCGAGTGGGACTCATGAACAACTTAAAGATTACTTCGATGGTTTCGATTGGAAAGACTCTATGGTGCTGGCTCATAACACAATGTTTGACGGTGCTATACTTTCTTGGCTATTCGATATTCATCCTCGGGTGTGGGCTGACACTTTGTGCATTGGCCGTGCTGTACACGGGGTGGAAGTTGGGGGCAGTCTCAAGGCGTTGGCCGAACGATATCAGATCGGCGCTAAAGGTACCGAAGTTTTAGATGCCAAAGGCAAGCGGCGGCTAGATTTTACTGATGAAGAGCTGGATAAGTACGGCGACTACTGCATCAACGATGTCGAGTTAACCTACAAACTTTTTGGGATTATGGGTAAGAAGTTTCCCAGACAAGAACTTAAGATCATAGACCTGACACTACGTATGTTCATCGAGCCTATGCTTGATCTCGACCTAGGGTTACTGGAACAGCACCTCGAAGACACTAAAGAACTTAAGGATAAGTTGTTACTAGATGCGGGCGTAGATAAGAAAGATTTGATGAGCAACCCTAAGTTTGCTGGGTTGCTAGAGATATTGGGGGTTGTCCCTCCGATGAAGACCAGCCTTACTACCGGCAAGGAGACTTTCGCCTTTGCCAAGTCTGATGAAGGGTTTAAAGCATTACTAGAGCACGAAGATGTGCGGGTGCAAACCTTGGTCAATGCTAGGCTTGGTAACAAGAGCACACTCGAAGAAACAAGGACGCAACGATTCATTGACATAGCCAAGCGGGGACTACTACCTGTCCCTGTAAAGTACTATGCAGCACATACTGGACGTTGGGGTGGGGCGGACAAGATCAATTTACAGAACCTTCCTAGTAGAGGGCCAAACGGCAAGAAGCTCAAGAAGAGTATGATTGCCCCTGACGGCCACGTACTGATCGACTGCGATTCAAGCCAGATTGAAGCACGGGTATTGGCATGGTTGGCAGGGCAAGAAGATCTTACTGAAGCATTCCATGTAGGGGATGATGTCTACAAGAAGATGGCGATGTCCATATACGGGGCTAACAGGGAAGAAGATATCACTAAAGACCAGCGGTTCGTTGGTAAGACTACTATCCTTGGTGCCGGTTATGGTATGGGCGCAGTGCGATTTAAAGAACAGTTGCAATCGTTTGGGTTTGATATGGAGCTAGATGAAGCTCGCAGGGTTATCTCGGTGTACCGTGAAGCGAACTTTAAGATAACGACTTTATGGCGTGACGCTGGCTATATGCTAGAACACATGGCGCGAGGTGGCAGCTTACAGTTTGGGTTAGGGGAAGTGCTTACGGTTGATGCAACTAGAAACGCAATCATACTACCGTCTGGGTTACTCATGCGGTACGACGAATTGGCCGGTGAGCAAGGTGAAAGGGGCGTAGAGTACACCTATAAAGTTAGACGAGGCCGAAACCGGATCTATGGTGGCAAGGTGATAGAGAACGTATGCCAAGCCATTGCGCGTTGTATAATCGGGGAGCAGATGCTAAAAATTGCTAAACGATATCGCGTTGTTTTAACGGTGCATGATTCCGTTGTTTGCTGCGTCCCCGAAGAAGAAGTAGTAGAAGCGCAGGAGTATATCGAGAGTTGTATGCGCTGGACACCGCATTGGGCAGCAGGGATGCCCGTTAACTGTGAGTCCGGTATAGGTAAGTCTTATGGAGATTGCGAGTGACTGAGATACTAGACTTTGAAGAACACAAGACTAAGCACGCTAACAGGAACAAGTTACACATACACCACAAATCTAAGCCTGCGATACGAGAAGATAACCAAGAAATGGTCGTCAGCTCCGTTGGGGTTGCCTCGTTAGGGGATGATCCTGAGTTGGTTGTTATGATTAACCAGATGGAAGGTGGTCGGTTGGATACGGTGACGTTCAGCATTGAAGAGATACCGTACCTTATGGATGCACTACAAGAAGCATACGACTACGTTGCCGAGGAGGAGTGATGAGCATAACTGACTGGTGGCCTTCTTGCGTACCCGAAGACCAAAGACGAGCTTGGATACGGCCAGCTATTATGAATAAATGGTTTAAAGTGGATGGCATACAGCCAACTAGTTATATATCCCGCGCCGAGCGACAAAATAAACCTATAAGGTACAAAAGACAAAAGCATAGCGTTAGGAAGGACTGTATCGCAGGCCCGAAAGTATATAGGGTCTTGGATTTAGTGGCCCGTGCTAAGGGCGAAGGTAAAAAAATAGAACCAGCTGATGAGTTATACCATGAACGTGCTATGGATGCGTTTACTCTAAAACGATATCACGTAGAAAAAGAAATAAAGCAGTTCGAACGGGGAGTAAGACACCTTATAGAAAGCAGTGTACTTAGCAATACGTTAACAGACAAGCACATGGTATTAGAGCAAGAGATAGTGGCACAGGCAGAATCTTTTGAAAACCAATGCGGTGTTTATTTCTTGGTGAGAGATAACCGCGTAGTTTATGTAGGTCAATCAGTACAGATATCCGCTAGGTTAGCAGATCATTCTAAAACTAAGAACTTCGATTCGTATGCTTTTATACGTTGCGATAAAGAAAAATTAGACGTACTGGAGAGCTTATATATACACGCCCTATCTCCTGAATACCAAGGCCGCAGTGGGTACAAAGGATCGCACATTGCCGCGCCTTATACTTTTGAACAACTTGTAGCTTTAGGAGGTAAAACATGAGCATTACCCCTTGGTCGTTCAGTAAGATAAAAGCATTCGAGCAATGCCCTAAGAAGTTTTACCACTTAAAGATTGCTAAGGATTATTCGGAGCCTGAGACTGATGCGATGTACTACGGTACCGCGTTCCATGAAGCAGCCGAAGAATACGTACGTGATAACGTACCACTACCACCTCAGTTTGATTACGCTAAGGGTGCGCTAGATGCTTTAAACGCTAAACGTGGTAAGAAGTTATGCGAATACAAGATGGGGTTGACTGAAAACTTAGAACCCTGCGACTTCTTTGCTGATGACGTGTGGTTCCGTGGGGTAGCCGACTTGATTATCCTTGACGAGGAAGCCGAGACTGCTTGGGTAATAGACTACAAGACGGGCCGAAACGCACGGTATGCCGACAAAGGGCAGCTTGAGTTGATGGCCTTGGCGACATTTAAACACTTTCCTGATATTAAGTTTGTACGCGGTGGCCTTATGTTCGTGGTGTCAAACGAACTAATTAAAGATAGTTATGCCTTGAGCGCACAAGGAGGGCTATGGGAAAAATGGTTAGGAGATTTCAGTCGTATGGAATCTGCTTTTGAGAATAATTCGTGGAACACCAACCCTAGCGGGTTATGCAGAGCACACTGCGTGGTGTTGGAATGTCCACATAACGGGAGAAGTTAGATGCCTTACAAGAATAAAGAAGACCGAAAGAAACAAAAGAATAAACCTGTCGATAGCAAAGAGTTTAAGGCACGCATGGAGCGGCAGAAAGCTCGGCGTGAAATGGATAAGAAGGGTAAAGACGCGAACAATAATGGCAAAGCAGACAAGCGAGAAGGCAAGGATGTTAGCCATAACAAAGCCCTAGCACAGGGCGGTACTAACAAGGACGGTGTGAAGGTGGAGAGTGCGAGTGCCAATCGTAGCCGTAACTTAAAGAAGAAAGCACCAGTTTCGAGACAGAAGAAGTCTACCAGACGTTGAGCCTGATGCGTCTTTAAAAAACGCGGTGCTAAACATACGCCGTAAAAATCAGGTTAGTCCAGAGGTAGTTCATACCGATATCGCAGACCTAGCCCTATCTGTGGACGAAGCAGGGCTTTTAGGAGCAGGAAAAGTGGAAATTATAAATAACAAGGCGTTGCTCTTGCGGCTTCGCAACCCTAAAAAAGTAACAACAATCATACCCAAAAGTAAGCAGTTACCTGATAACAAAGTAATGGTTAACTGGGGTATCGATGAGGCTCAAGTACTTAAAAACTTGAACATCAAAGTACCTTCCCCGATTGAAGGGAAATACAAGTGGACGGGTAAGTACACGCCGTTCGAGCATCAGAAAACGACTTCCTCCTTCCTCACGCTAAACAAACGTGCCTTCTGCTTCAACGAGCAGGGTACCGGCAAGACTGCTAGTGCTATCTGGGCGGCAGACTATCTTATGACCGAAGGGCACATTAAACGTGCACTAGTGATATGCCCCCTATCTATCATGGATTCCGCGTGGCGCAACGACTTGTTTACGTTTGCGATGCACCGAACAGTAGATGTGGCTTACGGGCCAGCAGCAAAACGGCGGGGCATAGTTAATAACGGCGCTGACTTCGTGATAATAAATTATGACGGGGTAGAGATCGTATCAGAAGCTATAGCCAACGGTGGGTTTGACCTAATTATTGTTGATGAGGCGACTCACTATAAGAATGCACAAACCAAGCGATGGAAAACTTTGCACGCATTACTCACACCAGATAAATGGTTATGGATGATGACCGGTACTCCCGCAGCTCAGAGTCCCCTAGATGCTTATGGCATAGCCAAACTTGTTAACCAATCAGCGGTACCAAGGTTCTTCGGGTCATTCCGTGACCGAGTGATGACAAAGATCACCAACTTTCGGTGGGTGCCGAAGGAGGACGCAACCGATACGGTGTACAGGGTTCTCCAACCGGCTATCCGGTTTACCAAAGAAGAATGTTTAGACCTACCCCCTATGGTGTATGTAAAACGGGAAGTCGAACTTACCCGACAACAGATTAAATACTATAAGTTGTTAAAGGATCGGATGGTCATGGATGCAGCGGGAGAGCAGGTAACTGCCGCCAATGCAGCGGTTAACATGAACAAGTTACTACAAATATCTTGTGGTGCAGTTTATACCGACAGCAAAGAGGCGCTAGAGTTCGACATCAAACATCGGTACAAAGTGCTGCGAGAAGTTATTGACGAGTCCAGTAAGAAAATCCTTGTTTTCGTACCTTTTAAACACGTTATAGATATGCTAGTGGAGAAGCTAGAGAGCGACGGGATTACGACAGCAGTAATCAGAGGTGACGTAGCTGCCCCTAAACGCACGGAAATATTTAAACAGTTCCAAACCCTAGAAGACCCTAAAGTTTTAGTGATCCAACCCCAAGCAGCAGCGCATGGTGTAACCCTTACGGCTGCAAATACAGTGGTGTGGTGGGGGCCAACCAGTTCACTAGAAACGTACGCACAGGCCAACGCTCGGGTACACAGATCAGGCCAAGACCACAAGTGTACCGTCGTTCAGTTGCAGGGATCGGCTATAGAAAAGCACGTCTATAGAATGCTTGATAACAAAATAAACATACATACAAAAATGATCGACTTATACAACGAAATACTTGCGTAATAGATCCAAGTACATTATATTCAACAGTTCGATAAGTGAAGGAGATCGAAATGAGTGAAGGTAGTACTTTGTCTTTGGAGAAACTGACTAAAGTTTATTTGAAGATGACTGCTAAACGTACTGAGTTAAAGAGCGCATTTGACGCAGAATACAATTTGCTGACACAAGAACGGGACAAGGTGAAACAAGCCCTACTTAACTACTGCAAAGAGAATAACGTGGATAGCCTTAAAACTCCAGAAGGTATGTTTTATCGTTCAGTTAAGCAGAGTTATTGGACGAGTGATTGGGAATCCATGTACGAATTTATACTTGAGAACGAAGTACCTGAGTTATTCGACAAGCGCCTTAACCAAAAGAATGTACGCCAGTACCTAGAAGAAAACCCCGATAAGCTGCCGAAAGGTTTGAACTCGGATTCATCATACACACTTTCTGTCAGGAGACCGAAAAAATGAGTAGCCCCTTTGTCCCTATTGCAGATGTCGCAGAACATTTCAAGGTAAACCAAGCCACAATACGAGGCTGGTTGAAACAAGGGATAATTCCCAAAGACACGTATATCCACATCGGTTCCACCTACAGGTTTAACTTAGCTGCCATCACGGACGCGTTAACCACAGCGAAAAGCGAAGAAAGTAAACCTGCTACATGGAGCGATGTTAGTGATAACGAGGGATCTATCCCATCATTAGAAACAGATGAAGATTATTGATGGGCGAGATGATAAAAAGAATTAGCATACGTAACCGTCAGTTCGATGGTTTGCCAGAAATGGCAAAAGATTCTGTAAATGTGGTCGTGGTTGGTATAGCCTATATGTCCCGTATTTATTACGCGGATGATTACAACCCTAGCAAGGTTGCTTTACCAACTTGTTGGTCTTCAGATACAGATTCACCCGCTACTGATGTTCCAGTAGAGCAAAGGCAAGCGGGACGGTGCTTAGACTGTGTTAACAATATAAAGGGTTCAGGGAAAGGGCAAAGCCGCGCATGTAAATTCGTGCAACGGTTAGCCGTAGTTACGGAGGACGATCTGGAAACAGTTTATCAACTACAACTCCCTTCTAATTCTATATTTGGTGACGCAGTTGGGGTAAACATGCCACTACAAGCCTACGCTAGGTATTTAGAGGCACAGAATACCCCGATAGTCGCTGTTATAACGAAGGTCTTTTTTGACCCTAGTAGCGACATACCAAAACTCTTCTTCAGACCTATACGTCCGTTGGAAGAGCAGGAGTACGAAGCCGTACAGAAAATGATGAAGCATCCAGATACTATGAAAGCAATTACTTTCAGTGTAGTGCCAGTGGAGGACGCGGGTGTGTCACCTTTTTCAGAAGTTGACGGTTTTAATTTTAATGACTGAATGTTTGGAGAAACATATATGAATTACAAGATTGGAAATGTAGAAGCACTGTACCCACGTATCAATAAGACATACAAGTTTGACAGTGGTGAGAACCGCAGTGTCCCATGCGACCCATTAGATGATGGTGCTGCATACGAGATGTCTTTCAAGATGAATCAAGATCAAGCCAAGGCACTTATGTCTGCTATGGCGGCTTTCTACAAAGAAAAGCGTGAGGCGAAGTGGCCTGAAAAATTCCCTATGCCTTTTACAAAAGACGATGACGGTATGTATATCGGCAAAGCAAAACTTAAAGGGGCGTACGGTAAAGACGCTACCAATAAGCCCAAGCAATACGATGCCAAGAACAAAGAGTTACCAGAGGACTTTCAGTTAACTTCTGGCAGTACGGTAAACCTTGCAGTTGTCTTGGTGCCCTACAGCATGGCAAGTGCTGGGGTATCGTTGCGGTTACGTGCCGTTCAGGTAACTAAGTATATGCCTGTACAAGTTGCGTCTCCCTTCGATTCTGTAGATGGATTTAATGCTGACGATATTGCAGAGGAAGATGAGAATCCTTTTGCAGAGGTCGAAACCGAAAGCAGTTCGGTGGTAGAAGTTGGTAGTGATATCGATGACGCATTTGATGAACCAGCAGAACAACCTATCGAAGAACCAAAGAAGAAAGCGGCCAAAGTTAAAACGGCTGCACCGAAAGAGAAAGAAGATCTGAGCGAACTTGTTGATGCTTGGGACGACTAGTCCCAATTAATTTGGGTCTCTTCTAGAAGAAGCCCAACCAATCAACAGTACCCACGGCTAGACTAGTCGAAGAGGGCGTAGCAATGCCCCTGCCGTGGTGTCTTTCGGATCTATCTTATGGAAACAGCAATATTTTTAAAGGAGGCGCTACCAGAGAGTGGATCGTATTGTGTTTTTGCATCTAACACATCTGCGGATAGAAGGAGCCAACAGTTCTTTGACTCTGTAGATGACGTGGTTGATGCGGCACAGGATTTAGATACCAAGGGGTATGATGTTTATTTTGCGTTAGCTAGTTTTAAAGAAACCAAATCCCGCAAAGTAGATAACGTACAACATCTAAAATCATTTTTCCTAGACCTCGATTGTGGCCCATCCAAAGATTTCGTATCGCAGACAGAAGCGTTAGCACAACTTAAAATGTTTTGTAAACAGCTTCAACTACCTCGCCCATTGCTGATTAATTCAGGACGCGGCATTCACGTATATTGGGTGTTGTCAGAAGCAGTACCCTTAGATGACTGGTTGCCAGTGGCACTCAGGCTAAAGCAGTTATGTGCAGAGAACAACTTTCTAGCTGACCCCGCAGTTACAGCGGATGCAGCACGGGTATTACGTATACCCAGAACCCACAACTACAAACCCGAAATTCCCGCAGAGGTTGATTTCGTAGGTACCCACCTACCGACCTTGGTTGACTTTGATTTATTTTCAAGGCTGCTTGGAAATGACTTGATACCAGTTCCCACAAAAAGATTTGATGGGGCTAACGCCGTAATGAACGCGGCGTTGTCGAACCGTGAGTATCGGTTCAAAGACATACTACTCAAGACGAACCAAGGGGAAGGGTGCGCCCAGATACAGAAAGCACTAACCAACCCTAATGGAGTTTCGGAGCCTATATGGCGTGGGATGCTGTCGGTGTTAAAAGCCTGTAGCGATGGGTCAAGAAAGAAGGCACACAAGATATCGAAGGGTTACGACGGCTATGACCCTGAAGAGACTGATTCAAAGTGGGATAACTTAACGTCCGACAAACGTTATACCTGCGTTAAATTCGAGGAGACTGAACCAGAAACGTGTTTACAGTGTCCAAATAGGGGCAAATACAGGTCACCTTTGCATATCGGTAAGCGCGTTAGAGAAGCTACAGAAGAGGAAAATACGGTCGAAGCACCCGCTTTAGACCTACCTAATGCACCGGTCAATACCTATGTAATACCTAAGTATCCGTTCCCATATATTAGAGGTACGAACGGGGGAGTTTACATACGGTCACAAGATTCGGAAGGGAACGAAAACGAAGAACGGATTTACCACAACGATATCTACATTGTTAAGCGCATCGTAGATTTAGAGCTGGGTGAATCTGTAGTGGTACGTCTACATCTACCTAGAGACGGTGTACGGGAGTTCACTCTGCCTTTAACGGCAGTTACATCTAAGGAAGAACTTAGGAAGAACATGTCCATGCACGGGGTAGCTGTTTCAAGAGTGGAAAAACTGATGGAGTACATCACAACTTGGGTAAATGAACTACAGGAGAAGGAAGTGGCCGATAAAGCATATAGACAGTTTGGTTGGATAGACGATGAAGCGACAGGGTTTGTGCTGGGTAACCAGATGATCCTGAAAGATGAGGTGGTATTTAACCCACCTTCTAAGGCTACAGCGGGTATGTTCCCCGCATTTGAACCGCAGGGTACGTTAGATGAGTGGCGAGAGGTAATTAACTTTTACAATAAGCCGGGATTTGAATTGCATCAGTATGCTACTTGTACTGGGTTTGGGTCTGTCTTGATGCAGTTCATAGATGATATCGCTTGTTCTGCATTGCACCTTTACAGTAAGGAATCTGGTTTAGGTAAAACAACCGCCATGAAAGCATCTGCATCTATATGGGGTGACCCAGCAGAGCTAGTGATTAACGAGCAGGATACGCACAACACCAAGATGAATCGTTCTGAAGTACTGCATAACCTGCCGCTGCTCATTGACGAGTTGACTAACGCAAAGAGTGAAGCATTGAGTACGCTGGCCTTGCAGTTCACCACAGGTAAGCAGAGGGGTAGGCTTATTAGTGGAGGTAACGCAGAGCGGTTACGGGGTGAGTCTTGGAGCCTTCTTGCGTTGACGACGGGGAACACCAGTATCATAGAACGCATACGTATGAAGAAGGATAATCCAAACGCCGAAGCGCAGAGGATACTTGAGGTACGTGTTGAAAAGATGTTTACCGGTTCTAGTAGTAAGGAAGAGACCGATGATTTCAGTCGTGCATTAGGTAAGTGCTACGGGCACGCGGGGCCAGTGTTTGTGCAGTATGTCATCAACAATCTGGACGAGGTTAAGCGGTTGATACGGGAGATCCAGATTCGCGTCGATAAGAAAGCAAGGCTGTCTTCAGAAAACCGATTCTGGTCAGTACATGCGACACTTACTTTGGCAGGGGCTATTATCGCAAAACAGTTAGGTCTTATTCGGTTTGATATACCGGCGCTTACTGACTGGACGATTAGCATGTTGTTAGAGAATAAGGCCAAAGCGAATGATATGGCTGTCTCTATCGAGCAAACCCTTAACGAATATGTCAACGAGCATATCGATAACATCCTGCGGATCAAGAGCACTAGCGACCTGCGTAAGATCGACGGTACTGCTATGGAGTCCATAATTTTACCGGAGGCTGTACCCCGCAACAAACTGGTGGCGCGATATGAGACTGATATTAAGAAGCTCTACCTAGTACCCAAGCCGTTGCGGTTGTGGTGTGGGGAGCAGCAGATAAACTACGGGGCGTTCGTAAATGATCTTGTTGAAAAGCTAGGGGGTAAACGGATGAAAATGCGGTTAAGTAAAGGCACCCAACTAAATATGCCCCCAACAGATGTGATCGCGGTTCAATTTTCTGAGGGTGACGATGAAGAGGAGAGTATTGAGAACGTATGATCTATCGCCTGATGGCGTTCAGATTATAATTGACTGGGGGAGTATGGTTATCGGTTCATCTATATTTGTGCCGTGCATCAATACTCCACAGGCTATAAAGCAAGCCAAGGCTATTACAAAGGGTAAAGGCTGGGCTATAGAAACTAGAGTTAGGGTGGAGAGTGGCAAATTAGGGGTTCGTGTATGGCGAGTATTGTGATATATTTAGCTCGACAGTTCGTCCTCCTTCTCACACTCCGTGCTGTCATCCTCCTGCTCTCTGAGCGCCCCCCTCTTCGGAGGGGGTATCCTAACTCCTACACCAAGGAGTTCCTGATGGAAGCAAACAAAACTGAACTACTACTCGCGTGGATGGCACTTGTTAAACTGCGTGACAGTAACGTATTAGACGCTGGTGACGATCAGATTGTGTTGAGTACGTTGCAAATACTAGACACGGAACAACGCCAGATGGAAGATTAGTCCTCTAGCGTAATAGGCGAATTGTCGTCTAGGTGATCCTGCAAAGCTGTTCGGAACATAGGGCTGATAGCAATTCCGTTGTGCATAGTGGCAGACGTACGCATGTGCGATCTCATAGAACGTGCAACTGAATCCGATGTAATAATTGCTTTCGGGAACTTCCTACTTACACGCCTATTGAAGTCCAAGATGTCTTGTTTAACATCCCGAGCTTCTTCGTAGTCTCCCATACGCATGGCGAGGTAGTATTGCTTAAGCAGTTTGCCTCGGTTATTACGTAAAGTATTCTCTATACGCTTAACCCCTTGGTTTTCCTCCTGTCGTCTTGCGTACTCAGCGGGGGCAAAACCTATCACCTGCGAAACAAGCTGCCCACCGGTAATGTCGTCAAGGATAGGATCTTTACGTCGCGTTAAGGCACCTTCTTTCGTATAACGTATTGCCTTCAAACCATTACGCACCGCTCCGGGCACCATCGCTTCGATACCTCGCTCCATGTCCCCATTAATAAGCTCGCCTGTACCTCGAATGAATGACTTACCAACACTCCATGCGGGGCCACCTAAGTAATACCCTAGCGTCTCTTCTGGTGAAGCATCTCGGTTGTAACGGTTTACTTGGAACAACAAGTTAGTGAGCGCCACCCGTTGCGACACATCAACATCTAGCAGTTCTGTTAGAGCACCCTTATACCAGCCCTCTCCGATATGCTTACGTACGATGGTCTCTGCATCATCCTCGTCCTCATCTAAGAACAAGTTAGCGATCATAGTGAATGCACCAAAGAGCGGTAACCCCTGCACCCCTGCAAAGAACAACGCTGAACCATGCACTGCAACCAACTGTCTAAGCGCAGCCTTCCGAACCTCGGGGTCATTCTCTCGACGCAACCCAGCTACCGCTGTTTTAATCATCGTGTAGTACATCTGTATGCCGTACGTCTTATACATCAGCGCAACTCGGCCTATACCTTTCTGGGCAAACCGAGGAGCAGTTTCTAAGACTGAACCACCGTTCAATTGCTGCGCCTCGAATAACGAGTTTTGAGCAGCGAGTTCTCTCTTCTCAGCCGTAGACATGGCTTGTTCTGCTTTGGTAGCTCTTTTTGGGTCGTTAATACGGGCTAACTCTAACTTGTACGCTGCAAGCATTGTCACTTGGCGGTTGTACTGTTCCACCTGATGGAACATAAATGCTGACCACCCACTTACTCTGTCGATAACACTCTTGTCTCGCCCAGAAGAATCTAGACCTAAGCTATCTGCAAACAGGGATCGGTTGAGCTGCCCACGTTCTGCTGCAAGTTGGACAAGCGGTAGGATCTCTTCAAGTTCTTTCCTGCGTTCTGCGTAGCCTTCAATATCTTTACGTACGGTGTAGTTACCGGCAGCATCCATCTCAAATAAGTTATCGATAGAAGGCATTGCGAAAGCATCGACTGTATCGTTCTTACCAAAGGGCACAATACCGCGAATACGACGTGACCTTGTTTTGCTGGAGAGGAGCGTGCCAGATACTAGACCCGCCGCTTCAGTAATTGCTTTGCTTGCACTACGGAAACCATGTTTACCGCCCAACATAGGTAGTACGAACAGTGGCACCTGAGACAGGTTGACCAGCGCAGAAGAAGTGTTAAACCCAATAGTCCAGATAAATGCAGCACGGTTAGCTGACTGAGCAAAGCCATCTTTAGGTGGCCGCATGGCGAACTCTGCCCGAACTGCTAATTCTGCTTGTATATCTTTCAGGGTACCTTCACGGTTCTTTAAACCGGCTAACGTGCCATCAAGGTTATCAGGGTCAGTACCGAGTATCTGTTGCTGCATCTTCGTTATGCGATTGGTGTAATCTAGACGCGTAACTTGCCGCCCAATATCGTATATCTTAGATCGCATAACCCTTATATGATCTTGGTCGAAGCCAGCAACCCCTTCCCGTCTCTGGAAGTTCTTAGCAAAAGATGTTTCGGGTAACGTCTCTATGAACGAATTCAATATTTGATTCCTAACCGCTGCATCTACTTTTGCTGTCTCTAGGATCTCCAGCACTTCGTTAACAAAACTAGCAGAGGTGGTTTTCTTGTATGTCGGAGAGTCATTACCATCATACTCGCTGTATACCAACGCACCTTCTCCGTCTCGTTCTACGGTATCGTTGTTCTCTAACTCGTTTTTAATGTACTTATCACGCTCCCTAGGACTTTCAAACATCAAAAACACAGGTTCAGTGCTATCTGTTGCTTCGTTATAGGCTTGGAAGCTAAGTTTGTAATCCCCGGAGCGCATTAGTGGGAAGTAAGGATCTGTACCAGCCCGATCAGTTATTTTATCGAAGACCGATTTACGTAACTTCTCTTTGTTTTCTTTGTCTACGTCAAGCCCGTCAATACGTTTGTTAATTACGGCAATCAGTTCTTTATATAGCTTGGCGTAAGAGTCTCGCATACCTATGTAGATGTCTTGCCCACCGCTTTCTTTGAGCTTGTTCCATTTAGGTTGCAGTCCTTTCCAGACCGCTAACTTTGCTGCATTCTTTTCGTAGGTACTTCTAGGCTTGGAGGGGTCAACACCTTCTAAGGTACTTTCGGTTATAACATCATCTAGCAGGGGCACGGCGGCTTGATTATTTTTAGCCCACTCATCTACTTGTTTCATGGTGCCATCGGCAGCGTTGTCTTTCTTGTTCAACTCACCGCGCTGCTCTTCCATCAACCTGTGTAGTCGTTGACCTAGATCACCTAACTTCTTGTTATAGCTACCTGCTATGTCTGCCAAAGCCTGTGAAGGCGAGAAGCCTAGGAAAGCACGGCGAGTTGTGCCTGATACACCGCTTCGTAGGAACTTATCCGATTGGTTAATAAAGTCTTCCCGAAACTTCTTGGTGGGTGCCTTAAAATCTTTCTGTACGTTACCCATCTTACGCATTACTGCTGCTACACCAGATGCAGAAGAGTTTTCTAGCAACGAGCCAGCACCTCTAGCATCTATTGCGGGGGCTAAAATATCCCCTATTAGCCGATCTGCTTCAGATAGAGCGGTACCCGTTTCGGCATCTTCAACAATTTCTAACTTAACGGGGTCTAGCCCCCGCAATCTACGAATAAAGTTTCCTATGATATTAGTAAATTTCTGCCAAGCACTGGCTGGCTCGCCTTGGATATTGATCGTCGCAAGTTCTTGAGCAAATCTAGCGTTACCAAAGGCTTCCGCTACAAACTCCTCTACATTAGTAGCACCACGAGCGCCAGACAGGTAGGGTTTTACAGCTTCAAATAAGGCAGTAAGTTGTTTTGTAGTTGGGTTAGACGGGTTCCTCATCGTAATTAACGTTGCTGCGTGTGTCATCTCATGCAACAAGTTAGCGGGGGTAAGCCCTATCTCTGCGTCAAGTAGGATTACGTCTTTCTGTATTCCCGGTCGTGGTACGCTATCCCCTACACCACCCGTAGGTATGTAGACCCCCGCTGCTTCTAAATCTCCTTCAGCAAGAGAGTCTAGTATAGATCGGTACTGCCTATCAGCAGGGGTGCTTGGGTCTCTGGACACTATAACTATTTTGGTATCGCCTACTAAGGTCGCTAAGGCTCTAGCGATAGCTTTAACTCTAGGTCTAAGGTCAGACGTGCCTAGCGCCTCTAACGCTCCTTTTAAGTTACCTGCCTCTAACTGCTCTACAACCGAATCCGTTAGGGGTATATCAATATCCATATTGACGTTTGGTGCGTAGGCTTCTAACTCTTCGTTAATTTTCTGAATAGGGGCCAACTCAGTTATAGCTTGATTGGCAGAAGAAGTTATTACAGCGAGGCGTTTCGTGTTGATCGCCTTTGATTCTTTGTTTAAATACTTGCTGATCTGACTTTTATTCGTGAAGGATTTGGTCTCTTCTCCGACCCGTACCTGCCATTGCTTGCCAACTTTTTTAATGGTACCGACTTTTTCATTGCCTAGTTTGATATCAGTAGTCTTACTAGCGTCAGTGTCAAAAGTAACCTTGTTGGCTTGGCGCTGGTATTTTGCAGCTTGATCTATAATTTGTTTTGCGTAAGAGACAACAGGCCCAGCACCCTTTCTTTTCCGTTTCTGGGCAGTGCCTGATAATTCAGGTACTTTAGTCTTCTTATCTTTAGCGCCTTCTGTTACCGCTGCGTTGGCTTTTCTCTGCTTCACAGCTTTTTCGTCAGCAGTTTTTTGCGCCATAGCTTCTCGGATAGTTCGCTCGGTTTCTACTGCGTCGGTAACTTGTTTGCGGTACTCTGGGGGCACATTAGCTAGTGCAGGTTCTATACCCAAAGGGGATTTCATCACAGCTTCTGCACGCTCGCCAATAGTTAAAGGCTTAGTCTCCAGTTCTTGACGCTGCATATCCCTACTGACTTGGTTTACGAAACGTCTTTGCTCGCCTTGCTGCTCAAGGTCTGTCTCAGAAACAGACTCCCCAAGTTCAAGCTGCCCATCAACAACTGCCGCAGGAGTAATCTCAACGGGTGCCCCGCGACCTTCGAGTACCTTGAGTTGTTCTGTGATAGACAGCCCTTGAAGGCTCTTCATATCAAACTTCTTGGGTGTTATCCCAGTATCTTTTTTCGTTTCTTCTATGGCAGATTTTTCTGCTGTTGTAGATGGTGAGGTAGTAACTTCTTTTACTGTCTCTGTCGTTTCGGTAGGAGTTACCGTTTCGGTTTCCTCAAAGGCAAGATCGATTTGTTTGTTCTGGGGTACACCCAAGAACTCGTTTATCTTAGCTTTAGTCGGAGCATCTTTTACGTCTGGGTTATCTACATACGCTTTAAGTTCGGCATTAAGTTCCGCTAAAGGGACTTCTTTCTTAGCCATCAACCTTTGATATATAGGCTTAGTCTTTCGGCTACGTGTATCTGTTGGAGCAATCCCAATGTCTTTCAGGAACTTCTGACTGATCTTTTGTGCGGGTTCTGGTGCAGGTTCTGGTGCAGGTCTTCTGGCTTGTTGCGCCTCTGCTGTAGTAAGTGCCTGCGGGAATAAATCTGTTTGCGGCCTACCAGCTAACTCTGCTTGCGCTGCTGCCTCTGCCGCTCTCGCGTCAGCGTCTTGTCTTTGTTGGAGTACTTGAGGGGCAGGTGTTTGCCCTTGAACTATTTCAGCTTCGATTGCCGCAACTTGTGCAGCTACTTCGTTTTCTAGTTCTTTGTTTTTAAACTGTTGTGCGGATAACGTCTCGCCTTCTGACGTTGTAACGAAGTCAGGGCTTTCTGGCTGGTCAACAACCAACGGCATTTTTTTATCAGCTTCGGCTTTCTTTCTAGCCCGTTCTTCAAAGATAATAGACGCTTCGGTACTAGCATCATCCACAACAGCATCAGGTACACCGGGGACTGCTCCATTAGGAAAGTCAGGAATTGCGGCTATGCGTGCTTCTTCTGCAGCAATGGCTTCTTGTTGCTTTGCTTTGGCTATAGCGCGGAACTCAGTATTTTGCCGCGCCTCATCGAAGTCGTACCCTGCCTCTTCTATTGTCTCTCTATTACCACGTAATACACTCCCATCTTCAAATATTATTTCTGCTGAAGGGTCGTATCCTAGCTGCAATGTTTCTTCTACAGACTCTTCGGTTACTTCTTCTGGATCAACGTCGCCCCTACCTCTTGACTTAGGTAGTGCTAGATCAAGCAACCCTTGAACCAAGCCACCAACACCTGCCCCATAACCAAACGCTTCACCACTACCCGTGAATACTCCTTGTTCAGGGTTGTAAACGCCTTTCTCAATAAGGTTCTGGGCTATACCCGCAGCCATTTCCTGTGCACCTTCAGCACCACCTGCAATACCAGCACGTTTAACGCGACCCAGTATCTGTTTAACGACGCTATCATCAACGTCTTTACGGAGTGCACCTAGGACTTTAATCGGGATTAATTCAGACAGACCAACTACGGCACCTAACGCAGTAGCAAAGCCGCGTTCACCTTCGGTAGCATCAGCAGCGCGCGAACGTTCTCTAGCTTCACCAGCACCAGCACCAACGGCTAACCCACCAGCAAGGGGCATACCAATGCCCGGAACTAAAGAAGCAAGACCAAGACCTGCGAACGACCCAACTGCCTCACCAAATTTACCGCCTACGGTATCTTCAGAGCCACGGTCAGGTGCAAAGTACTCTCTGGCGGAACCAGCGGTATCAAGGATAGACTCACGAACACCTTCTTCGGCTTCTTCGGTCAGTATAGAAGCGCCACCTAGTGCAGCCTGTTCAGCTAACCCGATAATCCCTCTAGGAATACCCTTACCAAACTCTTCGATCTGGTCTAGAAAGTCGGGTTCAGGAAGTTCTGGTTCAGCGATACCTCGTAGTTGCCGGTAAGCAACAGCTACTGTCTCAAAATCAGGAGTACCTTTTTTGTCTTGGTTAGCTAATATCCATTCTGCGTACTGCTGCGCTGAAGCCATACAAACTATACTCCAGAAAGTACAGCATCTGCTGCTAGTTGCTCATCTGTAACTTCTTTTTTTGGTGCTGCACGTTCAGGAACAGCTACCCCTAAGTCTTTTAGCTGTGCATTGTAAGCATCTACCATTGGGGCGTATTGTTTAGCCATTGCGTCTAGGATACCTTTCTTCCACTTTGCAATTTCTTTCGGATCGTCTTTTATATCCTCGGGTATTGACGCTTCAGCCTCTATTGAATCTAATGCGGCAGCGCGTTCTGCAATTACTGCAGCTATATCGGTTTGCGTTTTAGCTTTACCCCTATTTATATTGTTAATTAGGGTGTTTCTGTCGTTCGTTGCTTGTAGTGTATTACCTTCTCTCGCAATCGCATTAGACTCTTTTCGGTAACTCGCCAGATCCGCATTTGATTGGGCTTGCAACCTATTCTTCGCGTTTTCAACTTCCGCTTTGAACTGTTGCCCTGCATTTGCAAGAGCGATATCGGCCTCTTGCTGCCTTGCTTGCCTAGCATCGTTGCTTTGAGTGCCATACATAGCAACTTCTGCGTCAACTAACGTTCGTGCATCTGCTTTAAACCCCTTCCTAGCATCAGCACCAAAAGTTACAGCGCCTTTAGCGATATCATCGGAACGCGACACTAACTTGTCGAGGGAATCTTGACGGGCTTTGAACAAGTCGTCTCGCCGTTTTTCAATGTCGCCTTCTCTAGCTGACACCGCACTTGAAATACCTGCACCTACAGAACCAAGGCTACCCCTGTTTGCCGCACCTGCTAACGCTTCTCTGATGGTTGTCGCTCTAGAAGGTTTGTAATTCTCTTCACGTTCCCGAGTTCGTCGTGCCATAAGATCCATTTCTGCTTGGATACCGGGGTCTAACGCCATCTGCTCTTTGTAGTCTGTCCTAGCCGCTGCTTCTTCATCTATACCCGCTGTTTTAAGAGCACCCAAACCCTGTGTTATCTTGTCAGTGCTAGGTCTTTGCCCCGCATCTTTTAGGCTTTGAGGAATATCTACGCCCGTAGCAGATACTTTAGGTACATCTACCTCTACCTCTTCTTCTACACTTACATCTACCGTTTCTTCTATTTTTTCTTCGGGTAAACCTTCAAATACTTTTTTTGTTCGGTCATCGACAGGGGGTAACTTTTCAGGAAGATTTACTCCCGGCATTAAGCCTGCCAACCCTTTTGGAGCGCCTCCTACATTACCCAACATTGGAGATTCAGGGAATTCTGTTGTACCAGTAAGTTCTTTTTTTACTTCTTCTTTTTCTGGCATACCTAGTTTTTGGCGGTAGGCTTCAGTCATAGAAAAATCTTTGCGTGCACTAGGTACCGCAGCAGCTTGCTCCATAGCTTGTTCTGCTTTCTCTCTAGGAAGACCCCTAGATTCTTGATCCGCAATTCGCCTCTCTAGTTCTTCAAGGCTAATACCTAGTTTTTTAGCTATTGCTCCGCCATCAAAGTACCCTCTAACTTCTTTACCTTGTGCAAAAGCAACGATGCCGCCGCCTTCAAAGTACCGTGGATCTATATTCGGTGCAGGTCTAGATAGCAACCCGCCGCCAGCCATCATGGGTCGGCCTTGGCCTTGTGCAGCACGCTGCATATTCTTCTGCTGTTGCTGTTGTTTCTGAGCAAGTGCACCGCCAACTTGTTGCGCTTTATCACGCATAGGAGGAAGCCCCATACTCTGCTGGGGTTGACCCATACCACCAAGCTGTTGTTCCAATTGCTGTACTACAGTAGCAGGATTGGTCTGTGCCTGAAGATTTGCCTGCATAGCTTTTTGTTTTTGCTGGTCGGCAATCTGCTGCAACGCAATCATCTTGATCGTGTTTGGCCCCATCTGCTTAATTTCTTGTTGTAGTTTAGGGCCACCTTTCATCATCTCAGCAGAAACGTTTCTACCCAAACCTACAGGTTCAATCGGTTGATATGCCATTACTAATTACCCCTATTATGCGTCTGACGGAATTACACCGAAGCTCTGGAGTAGACCCAGAAGACCGCTAGATCCCCCAAGCAATTCAGATAGTTGGCTAGGCTGTGCGTAAGAATACGATTGCGCTGCTAGTGGTAACCCTTGCAACAACGACTGTTGGTACTGCGTCTGCTTATAAGGAAAGTCTCGCTCTTCTTCAAACTGAGCAATATCGGCAGCAATACCTTCGGCTTGGATAGCGCGTTCTTGTGCACCCAGATTGGCTTGGTTCTGCAGGGCTTGTAGCCCGTACTGGTTCGTAAGATTTTGTGCTTGCTGTGCTGCACCTTGCGCGGTATTAAACTGTTGCATAGCCTTATCGTACGCAGTTTGGTAGCCCTGCCCCGTAATGTTGGCAAGATTCTGCCCTAAATTACGGTTTAACTCAGACTCCATAATAGCTTGCCGAGATCCACCATAAGCACCAGCTTTCGTTAACCTGTTAGCATCTCCAAGACGAGTAATCTGAGCTTGCCGTCGAGCCTCTTCAATCTGAGGGTTTAACGCCGCTTGTAGGTACGGGTTCATGTAATCTTGTGCAGCTTGTGCAGTAAACTTCTGTGGTTGAAAACCTGCCGCACCCATCTGCCCAGTAGGAACGGATAGATTACCTACCCCCTGAAAGGCTGCTTGTTGGGCTGTAGATTGCCCGGCGGAAAGTGGGCCGGTATACGCTTGGTATGGTTGGTTTGAAAGAGCTTGCCCTTTACCCAACATATCAGTGACGTAATCACCTGCCCAGTTAGATAGGGAGGATTCACTACCTGTTTGTTTACCTACAATAGAATCATCTACGGCCATAATTTTTACCTGTTAGGTATGAATTTGTTAGGGTTTATCTCTTTACCCTGCTCTTTATTGCCGGTACGAGCTTGTCGAACTTTGTCCATCATACCGTATAACGTGTTAGCACCAGCGTTAGAGTTGCCATTACCGAGGTGACTAACGACATCTGCAGGGATAACAAACTCCCCGTCGCTTAATCTGGCTTCTTGCATACCGTCAATTGTAGCAGGTACTTTGTCTGCCATTCCATCTGTTGCGCCACCTAAATAGTAGCCTTGGCCCCTTGGGATTCCACCAGCGGCGTACCCGTTGTGCCTCCGGTTATATGCAGAAGCAGCGCCACCACCAGCAAGGGCAGCAATACCGCCACCATACTTGTACTGGGGAGCGAAGTTAGCTAGACCCCCTTGTTGAGGAGGTGGCATCATAGTGCCTACCTGTGAAGGGGCAGCACCCATAATGGGCATTAGAGGCATTTGTGGTTGAGGCTGCGGCGGCGCACCATACTGACCATACTGACTAGATTGTCTAGCCATATTAGCTGCGTTTTGTGCCTTTAGATTCAATGCTTGTTGAACTGCACGTTGTTTAGCCGAAGCTTCTTGGCCTTGTTCTGCAAACTCTGTCTCTGAAAAGAACCGCTGCCCACTACTTCCGGGTCGTCTATTGGGGTCGTAGGTATCCTGTACACGCTCTCTAATGGCTGTGTAGTCTGGGATCTTCCCTTGGTACCCTGTCTTTTCTATTTGGGTATCAAAGAAGCTACTACCCGAACCCTTAATCGCTGCTGTGCCGAGCATACTGAGTAACCCAACAGTGCCTTGGTTCTCTTCGCTCTTTAACCAATCGCCAGCATCTTTTAGGTAATCTAGAAAGCCTGCCATTTTATTCTCCAAAACTCATTATTTGTGAGATTTCGTTTAAGAAATCATAATCTACTTTACCGCCTGCGGCCATACCCATCGGGCCTACTGGTGCGCCTTGCAGGTTCAGTGGCCCTTGCATAAGACTACCGATTGTCTGGGGCCGCCTTCTTTTCCCTGCAGCTAACGACTCTCCGTAAGGACTTGCTGCACCAAAGAACCCGCGCTGTTGTTGGTTGGCTAAGGGATCTACGAAGTCGTATATGTAGTTGATCTGCGCCAAAGGAGACTGACTTACCGTAACTTGCTGCCCTTCAAGATCCTCAGAACCTAAGACCAGATCAAAAAAGTCTCTAGCTGCGCTCTGGTTTGCCGCAGTTTGTATCTGCTGTTGAGTCTGTGTTGAAGTAGTGTCTATTTTTTGTTGCGTATCTAGCGCAGTATCCGTTACAAGGCCTTGCGTAGCTAGCGAAGTATCCGTTATAAGGCCTTGCGTAGCTAGCGCAGTATCCGTTATAAGGCCTTGCGTAGCTAACGCAGTGTTGGTTATAAGATCCTGCGTAATATCAAATTGGTTAGTGAGGTTGGCCTCAACTTGATTAATTCTGTTGGTTATGTTGCCTTCAGTTACCCCCAACTGAGTCAGTATATTCTCTTCGGTAGTATTTAAATCAGCAGCCAGATCACTAACAGCTAGTTGGGTTGCTTCATCACGGGCTATACCCTGCGCTTCGTACTCCGCTAAGTTTAAATATAAATCGGCTTCAAGCGTGCTAACTTGCTCTTTAGTAGCAACTAGAGATAAGTCTGCCTCTAGTTTTGCTTGGAAATCCGTAAGCTGAAGAGTTATAGCTTCTTTAGTCGTGCCTAAATCTGCAGCCAGCGTATCTATATTAGCGTTAGCATCGTCCAGACTTTTCTGTATAGCTACATCTCTGCTATACCCTTGCGCTTCATACGCTTCAATGCTATCAAGTATATTCGCTTCTACAGCAGCTACTTGCTCTTTAGTCGCTAGTTTAGATAAATCTGCATTTAATTCTGTTTGGAAATCTGTAAGTTGGAGAGTTATAGCTTCCCTAGTTGTACCTAACTCTGTAGCCAGTTCTCCTAAAGCAATGTCTACAGCTTCATCACGGGTTTTACCTTCAGCTTCAAGCTGTTCAATACGAGTGTTTAAACGACCTTCTGAATCTATAATATCTTGCTTAGTCGCAAGTTTAGATAATTCTGCAGCTAATTCTGTTTGAAAATTTGTAAGCTGGAGAGTTATAGCCTCCCTAGTTGTACCTAACTCTGTAGCCAGTTCTTCTAAGGCGGTGTTTACAGCCTCATCACGGGTTTTACCTTCCGCTTGGAGCTGTTCAATACGAGTATTTAAACGACCTTCTGCATCTAAAACATCTTGTCTAGTGGCAAGGCCCGCTATGTCGTCTTTGGTTACAAGAGTGTCCAGTTTAACTTTTATTGCCGCAACATCAGCAGCAGTCGTACCAAGTTCTGCAGCAACACCATCAATTATTATTTGGGTTGCCTCGGCTTGATCTGAAGTATTAAACTGGGCAAGTTCGGCAGATAGCCCCGAGATAGCCGCAGCAAGAGCCTCATCACGAGTTGCCCCCGCTGCTTCTAATTGGTTTATTAACGTTATTACGTTATTTTGTAGTGCAGTAACACCAGCATTAAAGTCTCTAACGCGTACGTAATCGTCACCGTCTTGTTCTATTGTTACTTCTTCTAGATTAGTATTTGTATCAGAGTCAGTGTCATTACCAAGCTGGTACTCTGTAACTTTATCTGCGACTGCTTCGTCTATATTAGTAACGGCACCAGAAACTACATCAGCAACAATCTCGTCAATTTTATCTTGTGCTAAATCCACACCTGCAGCAACGATAGCAGCTACTACTTGATTCCTAACGCTTTGATTACCACCAGTATCTGTACCACCAGTATCTGTACCACCAGTATCTGTACCACCAGTATCTGTATCACCAGTATCTGTATCACCAGTATCTGTATCACCAGTATC
>JAAHTG010000375.1_pt1 | contig 40996 bp, 37 predicted proteins | sample 6116081 | NCBI WGS metagenome assembly JAAHTG01 (sample SAMN13939989, study PRJNA603662) | sponge metagenome | isolation source: marine sponge | host: Mycale hentscheli | place: New Zealand | collected 2005 | reverse complement strand
CAAAATATGGAGGCCGTCAACATCCACGAGGTGTTAGATCATGTTCTGAATCTATCGATTGCAGGTTTTGCCGAAAACGCTGTCATTCGCCCGAAATTTGATCCGTCTTTACCTTTAGTAGACGGCAACTATGATCGTTTAGTCCAGGTGTTCCTTAATCTAGTCAAAAATGCTGTTGAAGCCGCAGGGCCGAAAGCAGACATTACCGTTTCCACCGCATATCGCCACGGGATTTGGATAAGAGGCGCAGACGGGGAGCGAATTCGACTGCCAATCGAAATAACAGTCAAGGACAATGGGCCGGGTATTCCCGACAACATCAAAGGCCACCTTTTCGACCCGTTCGTAACCGGAAGGTCTGGTGGCGTTGGATTGGGATTATCGCTGGTCGCGCGCTATGTAAGTAACTTTGGCGGCACTGTTACAGCTGACAACCACAATGACGGCGGCGCAGTATTCAGGGTGCAACTGGCCATGCATGAGGACAGAATTCATGAGTAAAAATAACGCAACAATTATCGTTGCCGACGATGACATGACAATCAGGCTCGTCGTAGGCGAGGCCCTGCGTCAAGAAGGCTGGCTCGTAATCGAGGCTGAAGACGTGCCCGAATTGACCCGACTGGTACGGTCAGGGCAGGGCGACGTTGTGATTTCTGATGTACTAATGCCCGGCGGTAGTGGGCTTGAAGCCATGCCCATACTCCTGAAGAACCGCCCAGAGCTGGCATTCATCATTATGAGCGCACAAAATACTCTGTCAACAGCGATGGATGCAACCAACAATGGTGCTTTCGAATACCTGCCAAAACCTTTTGATATTGATGAGTTAGTAAGCATTGTTAAGAAAGCACTTAAGACATCTAAGTCTCAGCAAACAGAACCCAGCGTCGCTGATCAGGACATTCTTATTGGCCGTTCATCAGCCATGCAGGAGATATACCGTGCCATGGCCCGGGTCGTGCAAACCGAACTTACTGTGTTAATTCACGGCGAAAGCGGAACAGGAAAAGAGCTCGTTGCGCGCGCACTGCACGAGCACGGGCCGCGCCGCGAAAATCCCTTCGTGCCAATTAATATGGCCGCAATTCCCAAAGAGTTGATTGAAACCGAGTTGTTCGGTCATGAACGCGGTGCTTTCACTGGCGCTGAAACGCGTACCCTGGGCCGTTTTGGAGAAGCTAAAGGCGGCACACTGTTTCTTGATGAAATCGGCGACATGCCGCTCGAGGCACAAACCCGGCTCTTGCGAGTGCTACAGGAAGGCGAATATCGCACAGTAGGCGGTCAATCGAGCATTCGTACCAATGTACGTATCATTGCTGCAACCAACAAAAACCTAAAGAATATGGTTGGATCTGGCGACTTTAGGGAAGATCTATATTTCAGATTAAATGTTGTGCCCTTATCGATACCTCCGCTACGTGAACGAACAGAAGATGTTCCTGACCTTGCTGAACATTTTCTTAATCAAGTCGCTGAGTCTGGTCTTCCGTTTAAAAGCTTAACAGCGGGTGCCAAGAAGGTGCTACAATCCTTTGATTGGCCGGGCAATGTAAGGGAACTGGAAAATTTAATTCGTAGAATCTGCGCCTTGCATCCTGGAGACCAAATCAACGGCGAGGCCATTAAAACCGAATTTGATCGCTCTACGTCTGACCTTGCTGGTGGCCCCATGAGTATTATGGCCAACGTGACGGGAGGAAATTTGTCACAAACTGTCCGGCTCCACTTGGATCAATATTTTGACTATCATGAAGACGGCTTACCGCCGCCCGGTCTGCATACCAGAATTTTGCGGGAAATTGAGCGACCACTGATCCAGAAAGTACTGAGTGTTACCAATGGCAATCAAGTTAAGTCAGCTGAGCTTTTGGGACTGAATCGCAATACGCTACGCAAAAAAATACGAGAATTGGAAATCAATCTGCCCTTGAGGTCTAGCTAACCTCTTATCCGTTACGTTCTGGATTTCGATTTATCACGTAACTACAATGCCTTAGATTGAAAGCTCCATTTTCTTTGTGATATATGTGGAACAATAGTGACAATTATGCATCATGGACTGCATGACAACTGTTAAGCGTAAAGAACCACACGACTTTCTTACTGCCGCGCCGAAGCTGCCAAACCGGCGATGGGCCAAGTTTATGCTATGGTCACGTCGGCTAAACCTGTTTGGACGACTAGAAGTATTGCTTTCTGTACTGGCCGTTATTTCCGCCATTGCTACATACATTACCATGTCGCAAAAATCCGCGCCGACGGAAGTAACGTCAGGCCAGACAATGCGCGTTATGTTGGCGATAAACTTGGTACTTTTGTTAGCACTTGGCATGGCAATTGGTCGTTGGTTTATTCGCATCTGGATGTCTCGAAAAGGCATGAAGGCCGGTTCACGCTTACAAGCGAAGGTGACAGGGTTTTTCATCGCAATCGCGATTGTCCCACCCATTATCATGACCGTGTTTTCGGCATTGTTCCTAGAGTTTGGTATTCAACAGTGGTTTAGCGAGAAAATCCGCTTCACGTTGAATAATTCGCTTGAGGTTGCTGAAACATATATGATTGAGCATCGCGTCAATATCGAAAAAGACATGCTCAAAATTGCGCTCGCATACAATCAGCTTAATTTTGCCCAACAACGGGACCAGATTACCCTGCAGCGCGTGGCAGAAACAGCGCTTAGCACGCGGTTACTGTCTGAGCTTGTGATAATCGAACAGCCAATCGGTGAGGACGGTTCAATCCTTGCGGGCGCCAATGACGGCCTGACTTTTACAACACCGCGCATTGCGACTGACTTGCTGACCCGGGCTTCAAGCGGTGAAACCGTTATTTCTGCTAACGTAGAAAGCAATAATGTTTCGGGACTGATTAAATTATCGTCTTTCCTGAGACCAACCTATCTATATGTTTCTCGCGACCTCAGCCCTCAGGTGTTGGGCTATTTGTCGGCAACCCGCGCAGCCGTAGCCGATTATGACAACCTTGAAGGGCAACGCAGCGACATTCAATTGCAGTTCAATGTAGTTTTCATCATCATCGCGCTGCTGATTTTACTTGCTGCCATATGGATAGGCTTGTGGTTCTCCAGCCGACTGGTTAATCCCTTATCCAATTTGGTCGATGCTGCAGACCGGGTTGGACAAGGTGACCTGCAGGCGCGGGTTCCAACAGTATCATCCGGTGATGAAGTGGGCACGCTTAGCCGCGCATTTAATCGCATGACTGACCAGCTTGCCAAGCATCAAGACGCGCTTATCGAGGCCAATGCCGAAATGGATGAAAGGCGTCGTTTTCTTGAAGAGGTGCTGGAGGGTGTCTCAGCAGGGGTAATGGGACTGAAGCAAGATCGCAGCGTATTCTTGCCCAACAGATCTGCGCTAAATCTACTTAACGTGTCGCCAGAAGATCTAATGGGCAAAGTTCTGACCGAAGTCGTTCCTGACTTTACCGACATTATCGAACAGAGCGAACAATCTGAGGAGGGCGAAACCAAAGGCGAAGTTCAAATCGACATCGAAGGCGAAATTAGAACGTTGATGGTACGTGTGTTTGCTGAACGGCAGAAAGACAACACGATCGGCGGATATGTCGTGACATTTGACGATTTGACCGAACAACTGGCCGACCAACGCACGGCAGCGTGGGCTGATGTTGCACGTCGCATCGCCCATGAAATTAAAAACCCGTTGACGCCGATCCAGTTATCAGCCGAACGTTTGAAGCGAAAATATTTAAACGAAATAAAGAGCGACCAGGATATTTTTGGTCAGTGTACCGACACCATTATTCGCCAGGTGGGTGACCTGCGCCGCATGGTTGATGAGTTTTCGTCATTCTCCAGAATGCCTGCGCCAATATACCGACAAACGGACATAGCCGACGTTACACGACAGTCTGTGTTTTTGCAGGAAGTTGCAGCGCCTGACATCCAGTTCTCCAGTGAGCTGGACGGTAATTTTGAGCAAATAAAATGTGATGGTCGCTTGATTGGACAAGCGTTAACGAACGTGTTGAAAAACGCCGCAGAAGCTGTTGAGGCGAGGGTGGCTAACGACAAACGAGACGGCAGTGACGTATTAGAGCCAGGCTTCGTTCATACCAGCCTGTCCCAAATCGATGATAAAACCATTATTAAAATTGAGGATAATGGACTAGGACTGCCAGTAGCTCAAAAAGCTCGCCTTATGGAACCCTATGTAACCACGCGTTCCAAGGGTACAGGACTGGGACTAGCTATCGTCCGCAGAATTATGGAAGAACACGGCGGATCGGTGCGCATTGCGGATCGAACTCCCATCGGCGCACGCGTCGTACTTAGTTTCACTCACCAAATACTCGAAAAACGGGCTGAACAAGCCGAGGAAAACGACGCTGTTAACGACCAATCAACAGCGGCAGAATAAGTCATTTTTTAAAGGACAATGCCTCTTATGGCGCTAGACATTCTAATTATTGACGACGAAGCAGACATCAGAGACCTGATTGCCGGCATTCTTGAAGACGAAGGTTATGCAACCCGAACAGCCGCAGACAGTGACAGTGGGTTAGCCGAAATCGAGGCCAGACTTCCGTCTCTGATGGTTTTGGATATTTGGCTGCAAGGCAGCAAACTGGACGGGCTTGAGATTCTTGAGTTGGTAAAGTCGCGCCATAGGGACCTCCCTGTTGTCGTCATTTCGGGGCACGGCAATATAGAAACCGCCGTGGCAGCCATTAAAAAGGGCGCTTATGACTTCATTGAGAAGCCTTTTGAAGCCGACCAGCTACTATTGACGGTCCAGCGCGCGACCGAAACAGAACAGCTTCGCCGCGAGAACGAAGAACTTAAAAAACGATCTGCCTTTTCGGTGGACATCACCGGGCGATCCGCCGCAATCAACAGCCTGCGCCAAAGCATTGAGAAAGTTGCGGCAACAAATAGCCGGGTTTTGATTCAGGGAGCGTCTGGTAGCGGCAAGGAAGTGGCAGCGCGGCAAATACATTTCCGTTCAAATCGCTCCAGTGGGGCGTTTGTTATTGTCAGCGCAGCGTCGATGGAGCCGCACCGGATGGAGCAGGAGCTTTTCGGCGTAGAGCAAAATGGCGGCGTGGTAAAAACCGGCCTTTTTGAACGGGCGCATGGCGGTACCTTATTTATCGACGAGGTTGCAGACATGCCGCTGCCCACTCAGGGTAAAATCCTGCGGGTACTGACCGATCAAGCGTTTGAACGCGTCGGTGGCAATACAGGCGTAAAAGTTGATGTCCGAGTAGTGTCTGCCACCAGTCGGGACCTCGTACAGGAAATAGCCGAGGGTCGTTTCAGAGAGGATCTCTATCACCGACTTAATGTCGTACCGCTGGCTATGGCTGCGTTGAGCGAACGCCGTGAGGATATACCTGCACTGGCACAGGGCTTTTTGGATGCACTCGCTGTTGCCACGGGTCGGTCACCTTCAATCCTGGGAGACGACGCGATCGCCGCACTGCAGTCCTATGATTGGCCGGGCAATGTCCGCCAGCTTAAAAATATCATGGAACGTGTGGTTATTATGGGCCCAGAGGAGGCGGGCGCGAGCATTACCGCAGATGATTTACCTCAAGAAGTCAAGGTCACTTCTGGAGATCTGTTACAAACCAGCGACAACAACACTATAATGACGACACCACTACGGGAAGCGCGCGAGGCTTTTGAACGAGAATATCTGAAGGTCCAGATAAACCGCTTCAGTGGTAATATATCGCGGACAGCGGCCTTTATTGGCATGGAACGCTCGGCATTACACCGAAAACTAAAGTCATTGGGCTTGTCGGGAAGCAAACAGGACAACGGTGGCAAAATTGATAGCTAAGCTGCCAACTGGCTAGCCATCAAACTGTATTTCAGATCGGATAACGACTTATGAAAGTTATTGTTTGTGGAGCGGGACAGGTTGGTTTCCATATTGCCAAACATCTGGCAGACCAACAAAATGACGTCACCGTTATCGACCGCTCAGTTAAGTTGATCAGAAAAATCAGCGAAAGTCTGGATGTGCAGGCGCTTGTTGGCCACGGTTCCGACCCCGACATGCTCGCACGGGCGGGGGCATCTGACGCCGATCTATTGGTTGCTGTTACTCTTTCAGACGAAGTTAACATGGTTGCCTGTCAGGTCGCGCACTCCCTATTTAGCGTACCAACAAAAATTGCCCGAATTCGCAATCAAGTTTACCTCAATCCAAATTGGCGAGACCTGTTTTCACGCGATAATCTGCCCATTGATGTTATTATTTCTCCGGAGATGGAAGTTGCTCGCGCGCTGCATCGTCGGCTGGAAGTTCCCGGCGCCTTCAACATGGTGCCGTTTGTCGGCGGTCAGGTACGAATGATCGGCCTACTTCTGGAGGATGATTGCCCGGTTATCGATACGCCGCTACGCCAACTATCAGAGTTATTCCCTAATTTACGGACCATTGTGGCCGCTGTGCAGCGCGGCGACCGTTTGTTTGTGCCGCGCAGTGACGACCAGCTACAGGCAGGCGACGCTATCATTATTGTGGTTGAAGCATCGACGACCGAACGATCAATGGCAGTATTTGGTCATGAAGAGCAAAAAGCACGGCGAATTGTTATCGTTGGTGGGGGAAGCATTGGCCTTGCTTTGGCTCAACTTCTTGAAGAGAGCGAACGAAGCCCCAATCTCAAAATCATTGAAATTGACACCGAGCGAGCAAAAAAAATAGCCGAAAGCCTTGATAAAACAGTGGTTATCAACGGCGATGCCCTGAACCGCGAAATTCTACTGGAAGCCAATATTGAACAAGTGGACACGGTTGTTTCAGTCGCTGACGACGACGAGGTCAATATTCTGTCGGCGTTGTTGGCCAAGCAACAGGGTTGCGACAATGCCATTACACTGATGAATAACCCAATATACGGTAATCTGGTTGGCTCGCTAGGTATCGATATTGCGCTGGATCCCCGGGAAACAACTGTTTCCTCAATCGTACGACACGTGCGGCGTGGTCGAATTCGCGATCTATACAGCATCTTTGACGGCCAGGCCGAAATAATCGAAGCTGAAGTTCTTGAAGGCTCAGATATCGCTAAAAAGACCATAGGAGAGCTTCGCATGCACGGTGAAGTCAAATTTGGCATGGTGGTCCGGAACGGCGAGACCATACTACCTACCGCTGACACACAATTATTGAGCGGTGACCATGTAGTGCTGTTATCCATGGCGCAATCGGTCAAGAAAGTTGAGCAACTGTTTTCCGCACGCGCAGACTTGTTTTAGGCGATTTGCCATGTGGAAAAGCCGCCTATTTTATCTGATCGGTTCCTGGATACTCGTATTGGCATGCCTACAGCTTGTGCCGCTTGTATACGCCGCCCTTAATAACGAAACCGAAGCCTTTGGGGGCTTTGCCGCCTCAACAGCATTGGCGTCTTTGCTTGGTGGTGCGCTATTTCTCGGCTTTCGGTCTACAGAACGGGTGCGGGTCCCAAGGCTAACTATTTTCCTGCCCATTATTGGCATCATTACCCTCGCAGCGATGGCGGGTCTACCACTGTTCTTCTTGTTTCCCGACAGCGGTTTCTTAACTGCTTTCTATGACGGCATGTCACAGATCACCACCAATGGGTCGACTGCATATGAGGGCACAATTGAAACTATGTCTTCCGTGTTGTTGTGGCGTTCACTTACCAGTTGGACTGGTGGTCTTATGGCTGTTGCTTTCGCGCTCTCGCTGTTAATGGCTATGAATAGCGGTGGCATCCAGTTGCATCAGTCTCCGCTCAACTTGGGCGATCGGGACTCTGGTTATCAGCGCCTGCGTTCAACCACTCGCTCGCTGTTGCCAATATATATTTTCGTAACTTTGGTTTGTTTCATCCTGCTGTGGTTGACAGGCAACAACAAATTTGATGCTTTCATCTTGGCACTTTCCGTAGTCAGTACATCAGGTGTGGTGCCAGAAACACTTGTTCAACAGCAAGGTCCGCTAAGGCAAATTATACTAACTGTATTCCTGCTGATCGGTCTGTCGAACTGGGATTATCACCATTTGCGCAGCCGAATATTTTCTGTAGCTTTCAAGCGCGACCGCGAGCTGCGCACAAGCTTACTAGCAATTGTTGCAGGTACTGTACTTCTAGCCATGTTGATGGATATTACCTTCACAGACATTTCGGCTTTAGTTTTTGCAGCGACTTCGGCGCTTTCAACATACGGCAGTATGCCCAGCCAGATAACATCACTGGACAACAACGTAATTTTACCAGTTTCAATTGTACTGATGATGCTAGCGGCAGTTGGAGGTGCGGTTGCTGGCACCTCGGGTGGCTTGAAACATATGCGAATTTTGCTGATTTTCCGCCTTGGTCGCGCAGAAGTAGACCGTCTAGCGCACCCACACGGCGTTCATGCAGTTAATTACGGCGGAAAAATAGCGGAGAAGGGCGACATCAACGCAATTTGGTTGTTACTTGGCTCGTTCGTACTGGTGACAGCACTGGGCGCGACAAGCCTTGCTGTTCTCGGGATTCATTTCCAGGACGCACTTACTCTTGCCTTCACGGCAATGACTCTCTCCGGACCCCTTGCCACCAGTGCTGATCCTGAATTTGCGGGATATGCCACTCTGGCGCAAGTTGATTACTTGATTTTAAGTGTCCTAATGCTCGTCGGTCGCATTGAGGCACCTATATTTATGGCACTCTTTGCAAAAGCACTTTGGCGTGGGTAATCGTCAAAAGTCTGTTGACCGGAGCTCCTTAGGTCTGACATATAGAACAAACGAACGGGTATCGACAGCAAACCATCCAACGATGGTACTTTGTCGCAGCGAATAAGCGGCGGGCACATTAACGAAACAAGAAAAAAGAAGACCATGTCAGAAAAAAACCAAAACCTTCAAGATGTATTCCTTAACGCAGTCAGAAAAACCAAAACGCCTGTTACCGTATTCTTGGTGAACGGTGTTAAGCTTCAAGGCGTTATTACCTGGTTCGACAATTTCTGCGTTCTCCTGCGCCGGGACGGGCATTCCCAACTGGTTTACAAGCATGCAATTTCAACTGTCATGCCGTCCGGCCCTGTACAGCTTTTTGAGCCTGAGAAAGAAGGCTTAGAGGACTAATTTGACCCAAAAAAATGATCGATCCGATTCCGGAGATGCAGGCAACCTCAGCGAGAGTGGGGGCGGTTGGTCAACCAATGGACTTGCCTATTTGCAAAAACAAGTCACCCGCCAGCGGGTGTTTGTTCTGCATCCCTACCTGAAAGATAAAGCGCCAGACCTTCTTGTTCGCTCGCCTGACGCCAGGCTTGAAGAAGCGATGGGTTTGGCGGCTGCCATTGAAATTGATTTGGTGGGCGGGGAATCAGCGAGCCTACGAACAATTAAGCCAGCGACCTATTTGGGCAGCGGAAAACTCACCGAACTTAAGAAATTCGCCAAGGCGGAAGAAATCGACCTGATTGTATTTGACTGCGAATTAAGCCCGATTCAACAACGAAACCTTGAAAGAGAACTCAAGGTTAAAGTTATCGATAGGACCGCGCTGATTTTGGAAATATTTGGTGATCGTGCCAGCACCAAAGAGGGCGAACTGCAGGTTGAACTGGCACACCTGGTGTACCAGCGAAGCCGGTTGGTCCGGTCGTGGACCCATTTGGAACGCCAGCGCGGTGGCTCTGGTTTTCTTGGTGGGCCGGGTGAAACCCAAATTGAGGCAGACCGCAGAATAATCGCAGACCGTATCACTCGCATCAAGCGCCAGCTGGATTCGGTAACTCGAACCAGGCACCTGCACCGCGCCCAGCGCCAAAAAACTCCGTACCCGACTGTAGCCCTGGTGGGCTATACCAACGCTGGTAAATCAACATTATTCAACCGATTAACTGACGCTGACGTGCTGGCTGAAGATATGCTGTTTGCCACGCTTGATCCGACCATGCGCTCAATCATGCTTCCCAGCGGGCGCAAAATCATAATGTCTGATACCGTGGGGTTTATTTCAGAGCTGCCAACTACGCTGGTCGCTGCCTTCCGAGCAACCCTGGAAGAAGTGCTTGAAGCGGACCTTATCGTTCATGTGCGCGATGCCTCACACCCCGACAGTGATATTCAAAAGCAAGACGTAGAGGGCGTACTGGCCGAATTGGGCGTGGATCTCAATTACGACCTGGCGGCTGATAATGACGCCACACCGGTTCTTGAAGCGATGAATAAGTCTGACCTGGTGAGTATTGCTGAGCTGGAACAATGGCAGGGTGTTGGAGCGCGCAATAATACCACGATGCCCGTTTCCGGATTGACCGGCGCAGGATGCGATGAGTTCATCGCTGCACTGGACAAAGCCCTTAGTAACAAAGATCTGAAGTTGAAATTATCGTTCCCTTTGACGATGGGCAAACTCCTGCATGGCTGCACGCCAACAGCAAAATTATTGAGAGCGAATATACCGAGGATGGTACGCGCTTCACCTTCACCGTTGATCCGATAGCTTGGGGGAAATACAGCAAGGGCACAAATTACTGGGCTAGCTAGCGTAATTAGACAGGTCGGAGATTTACTCTTCTCGTTTCACTAAGTCCCATTGGGCATCCATTTCTTCGAGGCTGGACTGTTCCATAGTCTTGCCAAGCGCTGCGATCTTGCCTTCAACTTTCTTAAAGCGCCGCTCAAATTTCGCATTGGCAGCGCGCAGGGCTTCTTCCGGATCAAGTTTGAGATGGCGGGCCAGGTTTGCCATCACAAACATCAGGTCACCATATTCTTCGTATACATGGGTATGATTATCTGGTTTTTGCTGTGCTTCTACCAACTCCGCGCATTCCTCTTGAACTTTATCCAACACCTCGACAGTGTCAGGCCAATCAAATCCGACCCGCGCAGCCCGTTTTTGTAGCTTCACTGCGCGCAACAAAGCAGGAAGAGAGCCAGCAATCCCGTCTAGAGCAGATGGCACCGCGCCTTGGGCCGATGCAACAGCTCTTCGCTCCTGCTCCTTTTGCAACTCCCATTCAGCGGTCTGAGCGTCAGCATCTTCAACGCTGGCACCGCCAAACACATGGGGTGTCGCCTTACCATTTTATCGCATATGGACCCGACGACATCATCAAAAGTGAAGTCACCGCCTTCTTCAGCAATACGCGCATGAAATACTGTCTGCAGCAACAAATCGCCCAACTCGTCCCTCAGTGCAGACATATCACCCGAACGGATGGCGTCATCCACCTCATAGGCTTCTTCGATGGTATAAGGGGCAATGGTTTCGAAGGTTTGCTCTAGGTCCCATGGGCAACCAGTTTTCGGCGTTCGTAATTTCTCCATGATATCCAGCAGGTCATTCATGGAATACTGATGTCGCGAATATTGTTGTTGCATCTGGACGTGGCTCACTTGCAATCTGTTGAAATACTCTTCTGGTATCATCGCACCGCAGCCGTTCGTCAAGGAGACAAAAACAAAATGTCCAAATTATTCGGCCTGTTTATACTGCTAGCAGGGCTGTCCTTGCCGGTTTTCAGTGAACAGGTTCCCAAGCCCCGTGACCCAAACGTCCGGCATTACCTGACAATCCCATCTGGCGGGCTTGCTGACTTCATGCAAAGACCAGCTTCCCCCATCCCCATGTTGAGTCATCATCGCGGCGGACCGGTGCCAGGCATGCCGGAAAATTCGCTGGAGGCCATGGATAACGCGCTGAGCTACGGCTACGGCCTAATGGAAGTGGATGTTGCCCAACTGAAGGACGGCACGCTTATATTGTTGCACGATGATACTCTGGACCGCACCAGCAACGGCAACGGTGGGTTACAAGATAAAACATGGGATGACATCAAAGACCTTCGGCTAAAAGACAACGATGGAACTTTAACCAATTTTCGTATTCCGACACTGGAAGCTGCTCTTAAATGGTCTATTGGGCGTACTGTCCTTACCTTGGACATAAAACGCGGTACTGACTTCAGGAAAGTAGCGCAGTTAGTGAAACAAACCGGGGCCGAAGATTACAGCATGTCAATCGCATACTCCATTGAGCAAGCACAGGCTTTCTACAATGTTGCCCCTGAGATGCCTATTTCAATTGGTCTATCCGACGATCAGGCCATTGAAAGACTGAATGCCAGCGGTATACCAAGCCGACTGGTGGTCGCCTGGACCGGTACGCGCCTGCTGGAACCTGCCTTTTATACAAAACTGCACCAACGTGGCTGGCGCACTATAGTCGGAACATTAGGCCGCGGCGCGAGCGCGTTGGACAACCAAATCAGAGACAAAAAAACCGGCGTTTCATACCGAGAAATTGTTGCCATGGGCGCAGACATTATCGCCACAGACCGTTTTTGGGCGGTGCAGCAGGAAATCCGTAATCCTAACCTGTTCATTTATACGCAACAAAGGCTGGCAAAATAGGGCCCCCACCGATAAGTTAACCAGGTGGGGAATAGGGGATTTAAATGACTAACCTGCGAAATCGTGCGCTACTTATATTGCCGGTAGGGCTATTTGTCTGTCTCGCATTCCTTGTTATGCAAGGCTATACCGCCAAATTTGACGAAAACGGCATTCTACTACTACGCGGAAATTCGCCAACGGTGATAGTTGGCGACTTCTGGCAAACATTGGTCGCTAGTCTAACCCATTTGGGAGATTCCATTGTTTTGGCAGTCATAAGCCTCATAACCATTGGTGTTTTATATTGGCGCAATGAAAAACAGGCTGCACATTGGTTTTTACTGGCAGCCGCAGGCTCTTTCATCATTACCGCGGTAGCCAAATGGACGTTCGGTCGGGACCGGCCGGAAATTGTCGAACAGATAGTTTCAGCCTCCAGCGCCAGTTTCCCCAGCGGACACACGTTGCGGTCAGCAGTAATTTATAGCTTGCTGGCATATCTATTGTTAAAAGTCTGTCCAAAAAAGTTGAATTATGTAATATTTTCAATAGCTTCTGGTGTAATTTTAATGAATGGGATAAGTCGTGTTTACTTGGGCGTGCATTGGCCGACTGACATCGTGGCTGCTTGGTTAATCGCCGGTTTTTGGTTGTTACTGTGCAAGGTGGGCTACGATAGAGTCCGCAATGCATAACCAGATCAAAAACACCCTCTGGCGCTAGTCTCGCTAGCTGACAGAAGCTTTCATTGCCTTTTATCCCTTGTCAGTCTAACTAAACAGGGCAAGCTATAACAATCTCGCGACACGCCAACAAACACAGTTGTTGATTGTTTTGCCACGTAATTGCGTTAAAGAGTATTTGAGGCCCGAACCAAATGACATTAAACCCGCCTGACACCAACGGGACAGCCGATGCTGCCGATACGTCAACCGCCAAGGTCATAGCCGGTTCTGACGTACAATTCACAGCGATTGTCTTGGCGGGAAAACGCAACGACAACGATCCTGTTGCATCGATTTTTGGTCATAAATACAAAGCGTTAGTTCCCCTGATGGGCCGCCCAATGATAGCTTATGCTGTCGATGCACTGAGGGTTTCACCTTCTGTCGGCGATATTCACGTGGTGTTTGATGGCCAGGAAGAACTATTTGCGTCATGCAGCAAACTCAAAGACGAACTAGACGCAGCCAACGTTAAAGTGGTGGCGACGGCCAAATCCATTTGCCAAAGTATTATCAAGGCTATCGAAGAAACCGGTAGCCAATTCCCCTATCTGGTAACAACTGCAGACCACGCATTGTTAATTCCCGAGGTGGTTGACTATTTCTGTGCCGAGGCCCAGCATTTAAAAGGTTTTGGCGCGGGATTTGTTGAGGAAAAATATATCAAGGCAATGCACCCGGAATCCAAACGCACATATCTTCCATTTAAAGACACCAAGCTTTCCGGCGCGAACCTGTTCGCCGTTATGTCCCAGGACAGCGTCAAAATTTTAGAATTCTGGAAAAATGTCGAAAACGAGCGCAAAAGCCCATTTAAACTGTTCAAGGCGTTCGGTTTTATCAATCTGCTTGGCCTGATGTTGCGTCGCTTTACCGTCAAAGACGCTTTCCAACGGGCATCAAAAGTGCTGGGTGCCGAGGGGGTGGCCATTAAGCTTCCCTATGCGGAAGCCGCAATCGATTTGGATTCACCGCGCGACTATATGCAAGTGACCAAAATCCTTGAAAGCCGCACTGAATAGCCGCTCTAGTATTTTTCAAAGCATTTATTGTTGATCATTTGATCTGGCTATTGAACCGACACGTAAAAAGCGGTTCACGAAGTTGGCACACACTTGCCGCCCAGCCAAATGAGTACCCATCGATGAAATCAACCTTTCTACTAATTGTCGCAATACTCGTACAATTCTGCATTTCCAACATATTGTCAGCGCAAGACCGACCAAAACAAGGCCCACTTAACGAAAAAGGCGGCCCTCCAAACTTTTTTGCGATTGGAGCAGCAGCATCTGCGGGGCAGGTAGAGTTCGAAGGCGGCTCGTTCCAAATCAACGCTTTCCCCTTCATTAACTTTCGCCAGGGTCGATTTTATTCGAACCAGGCAGGCCTCGGTTATGAGGTCATCAAAGACGATCGTTACCGCCTATCGTTTGTCGCAGAGGTGGGTATCAATGAACAAAACCGGAACGACGTCGGCCGGCTCAATGATATGGAAAACCTCGGGCTGCCAATATACGGCGGTGTAGCGCTTGATGTAGATGTCTCAGACATCGTCCTAACCGGCACGGTGCAGCGGGAACTGGGCTTCGCCAGCGAAGGCTGGCGGGCGACTGCTGCAATTAGCCGACCCTTTAGTATCAACCGAAAATTATCACTGGCCCCGTCAGTGACTCTGCAATGGTCCGACGATAAGCTGACCAACTACTTATACGGCGTGTCACTGGCAAACCAACGCGCGGGCCGAGCATTCTATCGAGCCGGCGATAGGCTTGCAGGGCAGGGCAGCACTTACCGGCATTTACCGGCTGTCTGAAAAGTTCACACTAATCAGCTCCGCCGCGCCAACTTTGTACAGCGATTCCATTGTCAATAGCCCCATCGTCGACCGACGAACAACATTGTCGATGTTTCTTGCCTTCGGGTATTCGTTTTAACCAAATTAACACATCGTTTAACGGCAAAAATTTATTTGGGTCGCAAAGCACAAATCGCGCCCTATAGTTACGTTGTGTCAACAACAGGAGAGCAAGCTGATGACTGCAGAAAAAACATATGATGTCGTTGTTTACGGCGCCAGTGGCTTTACCGGCCGCCTTGTTGCTGAATACTTTGCCAAGCAATATGGCGCTAGTTCAGGACTCAAGTGGGCTATGGCGGGCAGAAGCGCAGGAAAGCTAGCCGCAGTTCGCGATGAGATCGGCGCCCCTGCAAGCACGCCGTTGGTTATTGCCGATGCCGATGATCCCGATTCCATTCAAACCATGGTTGCGTCCACTAAAGTAGTGTTAACAACAGTTGGACCGTACCAGCTTTACGGGTCAGATCTGGTTGCCACCTGCGCCAAGGCTGGCACCGACTATGTCGACTTATGCGGCGAGCCACCCTGGATGCGCCAGATGATCGACGCGCACGAGGAAACCGCCAAAAAATCAGGCGCACGCATTGTTTTCTCTTGCGGCTTTGACAGTATTCCATTTGATTTAGGTGTGCATTTTTTACAATCCGCAGCGCACGAAAAATTCGGCAAACCAATGTCGCGGGTCCGCGGCAGAGTTCGTGGAATGCAGGGCACATTCTCTGGTGGAACTGCCGCCAGCCTGAAAGCCACCATGGCTGCGGCAGCCAAGGACCCATCCATTCTGGAATTACTGCGTGATCCATACTCATTGGCGCCGGGCGCGAAAGGGCCGGAGCAGCCGAGAGGTACCAAACCGATCTATGATGACTTGATCGAAAGCTGGTGTGCACCGTTCATTATGGCTCCGATCAACACTCGTAACGTTTTGCGGTCCAATTTCATTTCTGGCTACAGCTACGGAAACGACTTCGTTTATGACGAAATGTTTGTCACTGGACCTGGTGAAAAAGGCGAAGCAATCGCCAATGCAATTGCCAACGATGACAGCATGTCCAAGGACGGCGGCCCCAAGCCCGGTGAAGGCCCCGGCAAAGAAGAACGCGAGGCTGGTTTTTACGATGTAATTTTTGTGGGAACTGACGGCGACAATAGGATTACCGCTGTCGTTACTGGCGATAAAGACCCCGGTTACGGTTCAACATCAAAAATGATCAGTGAGAGTGCTGTTTGTCTGGTTCAAGATGATCTGAACACTGGCGGTGGCATATGGACAACAGCCCCTGCAATGGGTGACCAACTGATCAAACGGCTTGTAACAAACGCTGGCCTGACGTTCGATATTATCGACTAAACTGAAAAACCCGGGCAGGGGTCAAGTCTGCCCGGGCCTCTCCAGAGGCAGCGTTCATGGAGGAGCTAATCCACTTGAACGCCGGCAACAGGGTCCATCGCGGCTTTGATACCCCAGCCACCAAAACCTCACTAACCGCGAATATCAATTCGTTCTTGCCTCGTTTTAACGGCAAAAAGACACTGTCATAAAGGCCAATGGTTCCTAAGTGACGGTAATCACGTGTGACATATGTATCATCACCGTAAGCAATTGCCCTACCGTTGAGAAAGACGGTAACTCTATCACTGAAACCGTACTGAAATTGGATGGTTTTTGCGGTGTCAGCGGTCAGAGTTTTGCGTACCAGCAATGTATTTACGTCCCGTGTCCGGCCCGAAACGCGGGCCAAGTTGCCAACACCGGCTTCGTCAATTTCCAGAGTTTGCCATACCTGTCCTTACAGCAACTTTCTATCTAACTCAGCTTTGCCTTCCACTGAAGTTCCTAGAACAGCTGTGCTGGCCACGCTGAATTTTGTAATCAAATTATCTGGCAGCTCAGCGCGTGGTGCAGCCGTACCGACAGTCGCGACTGAATTGTCCGCGACAATTTTGACATTGCTGAAATAAAATTGTTGAAATCCTCCACCGAGGCGAATTCCTCCAGCGGCTTTTGGGCCCATTAGGTTATCAACGTGCAGAACGGGTTCAACACTGTCTATATAGACGTCCATTTTATTATCTTTGATGACGAGCTTTACAGGAAGCCACTGGTCGAATTTATATACAGTCGGCGCACTGAACCTCGGACTATGATACAATTGCCATCCGGAAACGCCGTTGAAATTAGGTGTGTATTGGTTGGAATCAGGATTACCGGACATGTGCGACCGCAAATAGAAATATTCTGCTGAATTGTCATTTCGCCTAAAATAAACGCCCGCAAATCCACGTTTTTCTGCCATGGCAATATCGAAGCTTATTGTGCCATTTTGAAAAGCCGTGTCTTTCAATTCAGCAATACCGTTATTTAGCTGAATACTTTGCCGGCCCAGATGATCAACTATCTGAGCACCATTTTCGGACAACTCCCAATTTGCCGCGTCGATATCCTGTGCCAACACCAGCCAGGCTGGCGCAGTGGTTATCACCGCAGCAGCATAAAGGGCGTTTTTTATAACTTTGATCATTTTTCTTCCTCGCAGTTTCATTGTCGGCGGTTATCTTGCCCACAGTTTTTCCGGACATAAAACTAAGCCAGAGGCACACTTAAGGATCCTTAAGAAACCTTAAATGTTGGCAATTCGCCTGTGAAATGTTTCTCAAGGCTGGCATTTGAGCTGCGTTCACCTGTAAGATTGAGCAGTAGAGATTTTATTAAAACCGATTCACCGGAGCCACGCCCACCGTGTCAGATAAATCAAAATCAGTGTCGTTTGTGATCGGACCATGGGCCTTCAAAACACCGGGAAACGAATTGGTTCACAGCGACGGCCACAAGCTGAAACTTGAGGATAAGATTGCTCATTTGCTGGAGGCGCTATGTACACGGCGCGGCGATATTGTATCGAAAGAACAGCTTATCGATCAGGTCTGGCAAGGAAGGGAGCTGAGCGAACAAACAATCCCTGTTGCCATATCCAAGTTGCGGAAAGCCCTTGGTGACGACATCAATAACCCAAAAATGTTGGCAACAATTCCACGACAAGGATATCAGTTACTGCCAGGACCCAACGCTCCAACCGCGTTGGAGAATAAACGAACGCCCCTAACTTCTGTTGGATTTATTGCGGTTTTCCTCGCCATTTTGGCCGTCATGTACCTTTGGAATGATGGCGTACCACAAGACGCAGAATCTGACCGAATTCAGTTCGCCAATAGCGAAAAACCTAACGTCATAGTTACCATCAACGATGTTCGCACCTCAGACGAAGACAAAGAAAAAATTCCCTTGGCAATCGCGATCAGCGAGATGTCGTCCTACTATCTTTCTCAAGTACCGGATATTCTGGTAATTCGTCATTGGTGGAATCTGGATGCGCCAGACCCAACCGGTGGCATTTATACCCGTTACGGGTCTGCCACGCCGGTATATTCACTTAAAGGAACCTTGATTAAGGACGGTGGCGACGACATTGTGTCCTTTGTCCTGTCAAACCCCAAGAACGATGAGGTAATTTGGTCAGGTATGCATCCGGTTACAGCAGGTAGCTTCGGGCTGTTTCCTCTATTCGGCACCATGTTGGATCGGCTTCAGGTGGATCCAATCACAGCCAACTACGCACCGGACGAAACCGTTAGTTATTGGCGCGCTCGCTATTTCATGCAGCTTTCAAACCCTGGAGCAGCGCGCATAGCGGTAGGCGAACTGTCCTCACTCCTGGCAAAAGAGGAAGTATCTCCGGCAATCCGAGTGTCGGCGGAGGCACTTGCAGCCCGGTGGAAAGACACCCCGAGCATGGCCGAACAGATAGCACAACTTATGACACGCCTTGACCGGATACCTGACGAGCAAGCCCCTGCGCAAAACCATTTTGCACTAGTCGACAAAGCATCTGCATTTTTATTTTCTGCTAACGACACCAAATCGGCAATCGTTTTGCTGGAAGCTGCACTGGAACAAGCACCTGGTGACCATTACGCTTTGTCCTTGCTCGCGGAAGCCAAGCTAATGCGGGGCGACCGAACAGCAGCAATCGAAGCATATAAAAAAGCTTTCCGGCTAGCACCCTACGCCAAGGCCTATGGCAGTCGGCTTTTAGAGTTAGAGAACACCCAGTAACGCATTGACATCCACCTCGGTTGTTTAGACAGCAGCAATTGTTTGCTGTCGCCTGTCTCGCCGGATACAGTTACCCTAATATCAATCAGGGGATGGGTTATGAAGTATCTTTTACGGACCACATTTGTGCTGTGGTTAACAATTGTAGTCGCGCCAGTATGGGCGGATGACGTTATTCTGGTGCCAGATGCCATTTTTGACGGAAGATCCTCAGAACTCATCACGGGCAAAGCAGTATTGGTGTCAAACGGGCGTATCGTTCAAATTGCTGCTCTTGACAGTTTGGAACAAAGTGCTGCCGAGATCGTGCAACTGCCCGGTCAAACGCTTATGCCTGGCTTGATCGAGCTTCACAGCCATGTACTGCTTCACCCCTACGACGAAACCAACTGGAATGATCAGGTTCTGAAGGAATCCTGGGCCGAACGCGCGTTAAGGGCAGGCAACCATTTAAAAGCTTCACTGGAAGCTGGATACACCACGCTACGCGACCTGGGTAGCGAAGGCGCTGGCTATGTGGACGTGGGCGTTAAACAGGCATTGCAGAAAGGTGTAATTGTAGGCCCTCGATTGATTGTTGCTGGTAAAGCAATTGTGGCTACCGGGTCATATGGCCGATACACCGTCGCGCACGCCTCCACACCGGAAGCTATGCGCAGAGCAATAATGGCAGGTGTAGAAACTATCGAACACGGCAATGCAGGTACCGTTGAAATTTTCAATTTGATGAAAGATAGAGGCGTTGCATGGTGTCCAACGCTAGCAGCTGGCGAAGCAATTGCCGGTTATCAAGGCTGGAAAAAAGGCGAGGGGGCTGAGCCCAAGCGCATCACCGCGCAAAAAGCATCTTTTGCGGCTGCACTGCAGACCGGTGTTATCATGTGCGCCGGGTCTGATGTTGGAGTATTTGATCACGGCGACAACGCCTGGGAACTCGAATTGATGGTTGAATATGGCATGAAGCCGGTTGACGTATTACGCAGTGCTACATCGATTAACGCCAGCTTGTTACATATGGCCGACCAGATTGGCCAAGTAAAAGTCGGTATGCTCGCAGAACTGATCGCGGTGAAAGGCAACCCGATCACCGATATTTCTGTTTTGCGCAAACCTACGCTGGTTATGCAGGGTGAGATTGTGCTGAATAAGAATTAGTGGGGGCTCGTCTATTCTCCCAATTTAGCTGCAACATAGTCTGCTATCGCCAAACACGAAGTCAGGCCTGGCGATTCGATACCAAACAGATTGACAATTCCGGGGATGCCGTGGTCTTTCGGACCAGATATGATAAAGTCATGATGGTCCGCATTTTTGGCATAAGTTTTGATCCGGATACCTGAGTAAGAAGCATGAAGACGCGATGGCTCGAGTTCGGGCCAATAGCTCTGGATCGACTTCACAAATTTGACTTGAGAATCCGGATCGACGGCATAGTCAATCTCATCGACCCATTCTACATCTGGACCAAACCTAGCCTGACCGGCCTGATCAAGCGTTAGGTGAATTCCCAGTCCGCCCGGCGTTGGCACCGGGTAAATCAGGCAATCAAATGGCACCTTACCGGAATAGGCGAAATAGCTACCTTTGGCATAAGCCACTCGAGGAATAGCTGACGCCCGCAAGCCCTTTGTATTGTTAGCAACAGTGACAGCACCTAAGCCTGCGCAATTTACGACAGTATGCGCTTGTATGATTGTTTCAGCGTCGTCATCAACCGTTACTCGAATTGCATCACCATACGGCGACATGCTCCTTACACCTGAATTCATGGCCAACGCGCCGCCACGCCGCTGCAGATCGCCAAGAAGCGAAAGCATTAGCTGGTGACTATCAACAATGCCGGTTGACGGCGACCATAAGGCGGCTGTGGCATTCAGGGCAGGGGCCATTTCCCGCACTTGCGGCTGTTCCAGCTTTATCAAATCTCTCACACCGTTGAGATGACCTGCTTTGAGGATATTATCCAGATTAGATATGTCATCTTGCCCGGTTGCCGCGATAAGTTTCCCACACCGTTTGAACGGCACACCTCTGTCCTCGCAATAACGGTAGAGAGCATTCCGGCCAGGCATGCAGAAAGCGGCTTTGAGGCTGGCTGGCGGATAATAAATTCCAGCATGAATCACTTCACTGTTTCTTGCCGATGTCTGGGTACCAATGGCGTTTTCGACTTCAAGGATCAAAACTTCCCGCCCTGTTGCCGCAAGCCTGCTGGCCACAGCCAAACCAACAACGCCAGCACCGATAACAATGCAATCAGTGGTTTCCATACCAGAATCCAGTTGGGCTTAAATCAAAAATTAATTGATAATGAGTCAGTTTCAATTTCACCAGAAGTTTCAGTTGAAAGCTGCTTTGCCCGCGATAGCAATCTCGCGGTCGGACTATGTAAAGTCCCGAAACCTGAACTAATCTTCGCAACTATGCCCCATAATCCCCGTTTCGCGTTCGGCAAATTAGCCATTTGACTGCCCAATTCTACGGCATCAATAGCCAACGAAAGGGCAATACGTCGACCCAGCAGGGAATTTTTTATTTCCGTTGATTCTCGCTCAAACCGAGATGTAGCAATGGTAAGTTTTTGCGCGGCCCGCTCATTATGCCCGTCCAACATCTCCAGTTTTATTCGGGTTAGCTCGCGGCGGTAGCCATAAAATCTATTGTGTGCGACTGGGTGGTCAAGCGCCAAAACCGCAGTTGAATCGCCGCAAACACTATTATTCGCCTTTTTTGCTTCCTCGGGCTTGCCATCTGCGATCAACACCTCCACCAACATTACCGAACTAACACAAGCCTGGTAACGAAAAGTCAGTTCATTAGGTTCAAAATCCAATAACTTCTTATGGACTATTATGGATTCTCTCAGATGGGTGGCTGCTTCGCCGAATTGGGCATTTGCGATTTCTGCCTCTGCCAACCACCGCAAGCTCCGAGCGTAATTTCCGCGAGCGCGTTGATCCAAGGGATCAGCAAGCGTCAGTTTTTTATAGGTTTTATTTGATATTAACGCATTTTTCAGCGCTTGTTCGTTCATGCCAAGGTATAATTCTGCCCATTGCATATGATAAAAACCACCGGCGAGGCTATTCAGCCAGCTGATGTCCTCGGGATAGCGGTCTGCATTAGCCTGACGCAAGTCTAGACCCTTTTTGAACTCGACATAGGCTTCTTCAACACGGCCTAACTCCATCAAAGACCAGCCTAAATGAACATAAATATCACCGAGTCCAGCCCATACTTTTGGCGAATGTTCCGGCTCTCGAAGCAAAACTTCGCCGTAATCTACCCGTTCCCTCCATATATTTTCTGCGGCGGTATAACGCCCGCGAAAAATATTACTCAAACCAACCCAGTAAAGACCCCGGACATGTGCGAAAACCGCCTCTTCAGAGTCTGGAAATCTTTCTGTTAGCGCAGCGGTTGTTCGATTGGCATATTCAAATAATTCGTCAGCGGATTCGTGCATATTTCCATTTAAATACAATTGTCCAAGCTTTTGATAAGCTTGTGCTGTTCTAGCCAACCCCAAAGGCCCGAGTTTGTCATCATCTTGCTGTGAATAGTGCGTCGCCACTTTGACAATAACAGCATCAATGACATCTAACCGTCCAAGTTGGACAAGTTTAATCCCGACCAAATCTTCAACCATAAAATGGATCAAGTCTTCGGCACGTTCGTTCTGAAGTTGAGCATCAAGAGTGGCTTGTTGCGCCGCACCTTCTGCCAAATTCGCTCGTACCAACAATCCTGTAGTTAAGAGGGCGAACCCAACCGAAATTGCCGCAACCATCACCAGCCGATTTTGGTGCCTCCGCGCATCTCGCTGTACTAGCTCATCCAGCCCAACCTCCAGCAAACCGGCAATTATCTTCTGGAGTGCCCGTGAAGGGCCATCGCCAATCTCGCGAGCATCCGCCGCCACTGGAATTTGACCCGACTGAATATACTGCTTGCGCAGTACCGGCGAAACACAATCTTGTGTTAGCTGTCCGGTTATCGGCCCAAACTCCGGTTCGCCTTCAACAATATAGCAAAGAACATTTCTACTATCGCGGTGTTTGATGAACTGAGTGATTTCTTCGTTAACCCGACGTGATCCCGCAGCATCAGGGGAGCACACAACAATCAGAAATTCAGATTGTTTGATTGCATCAAGAAGCTTCGAATCAAGACTAACAGATGCGGATAATTCTTCGCGGTCGCGAAACATTCTACCGAGGGTGTTGGGGGCCTTCTCAAACCGCCTACGGCTAGCATTTAAATGTGCGGGAACGCGGTAACCCTCGAGCTTTTTCAGAAGCCGAGCTGCAATTTGGCTGTTTTGATGACTATAACTGATAAACGCTTTGTAGCGAAACTCTGACAATAACTGGCGCCCCAACTTACCTAAGGTTACATAGTACAACCCTTGAATATGTAGTGTATCAATATGCGCTCAATTTTTGTACAATTGATTACAAAAAATAATCAAAAATCCTGATAGTGATGGTTAACGGTCCAACCACTGGCGAAAATCAGGCACCCGGTCACGGCTGACCAAGACAGGTGATGGATCTGCAGCCATCTTTATATGATAGCGCCCCTCATCAATACGAATGTCCTCGATTGCGTCGAAGGCCATCAGGCGCTGTCGGTTTATCCGAAAAAACCGACCAGATTCGAGCTTGCGTTCCAGCTCGTTTAACGTGTCATCTATATAGAAGTCCCGCCCATCAAAAGATCGCAGCGCAATATCTCTACCGCGAGTTTCAAACCATGCCACTTCATCAACCTGTATGCTGAACAGACGATTACCAGCCCGAATCAGAAACCGTTGTTTTGGGCCTGAGTTATATTCGATCTTTTTTGCTTTCGCGGCAATGCCTGCACTGCCTAATTGACCTTTCAAGGCATCATAGCGGTCGAACGCTCGGTCAATATCTTCGCCGCGTACAGGTTTCAAAAGATATTCAATTCCATTGGCTTTAAAGGCCTGAATTGCATAGTCGTCAAACGCAGTACAAAATATAACCGGGCAGGGTGGATCAACCGCTTCAAAAATATCGAAACACAAACCATCAGCCAACTGAATATCCATGAAGATAAGATCATAAACCTCTGTTGCTATTCGGTTTGCTGCTTTTTCTGCAGTGGCTTCAATGGCGCTGATCTTTGCACCTCTCCTGCGTTCTTCAATCAATGATTTCAGGCGCGCCGCCGCGACAGGTTCGTCTTCCACCACAAGAATATTCACGGTAAAACTCCAATCAATGGTGCCCGTACGATGAATTTACTGTCGGTCTTTTCCACATCCAGACCGCGCCTCAACATCAACTGGAATCGACGATCAAGATTTTTAAGCCCCGTGCCGAGAGAATGCCTGGTTCTACGCGGTTGCAACGTGTTTTCCACCACCAACGTGTCGTCCCGATCCACATGAATTTTAATAGCAAGCGGCTGTTCTGAGCTGATAATATTGTGCTTTAGCGCATTCTCCACCAACGTATATAGCGCCATCGGTAAAATCTGTTCGCCTCTCGCCTTGTCCGCAACGTCAATATTGACAACTAAACCACCGGGCACCCGTGCTTGATGAACCTGCAACAGTGCCTGTACAGCCCTCAACTCATCTGATAGAGCGACGGTTTCACTGTCTCGGTTTTGTAGCACATAACGAAACACGTCAGATAAGTCATCGACAAAGGCGGATGCGCGAACAGGATTGTCCTGTATAATTTGCGACAATGTCGCGAAACTATTGAATAAAAAATGCGGACTGACCTGATTTTTAAGCGCTTCAAACTCTGCTAGCAAAGCCTCCCTTGAGGCTGCCTCTCTCTCGAAGCGCTCAGCCTGCCAGGCGCCGTGATAATGAAAAGTTTCCAACAGCCCGTTAACAAATAGCGGCAGGGTAAGAGACAACACAGTTAGATCGATCAGAAAATCAGTCGACGTTGGGTAGCCGAAAAGCAGCGTAAACCAACCATAACTGGCGGCGAAAACACCGACGATACCAAAAACAGCACAAGCCACATAGCGAAGCGCCGCCAATTGCAACGTCGTAACTCGATCAATTAACGCACTTTCAGTGGCCCGGCCAATCAGTTCGCAGCCGAAAACCAGAATGGTAGCAACAATATAACCAAATACGGCATCTAGCGAAAACAGTGCAAAGACACTTGTCCAGGCGATATCACCAGAGAAAACAAATTTTGCTTTGTAATAAGCCATCATGCCGAGGGACACAAAAAGCCACACTGCAACCAAGGCGATACTACGGGGTGTCATAAACTGCTTTAGGATATTTGATATTTGCATGGTTAGTCTTTCAAGGCAGAAGGTTTATTGCCAGCCAACAGTATGGAAACAGTTCCGCCTTGAGCAATCACAGAACAAATATAGCCGGGATTATAATTTAACGAAACCAGTCGCCGATCCTTCTAAATAGGGGCTCGCCAGCCAATCGTTTCAACACATGCCCCCATTTTCAACAATTTCGATATCTGTATCAATACCAAGTGCCATGAACTGGGTATGGGCTTTTTTTGCTTCCCGCAACCAGTAGCCATCCCGCTCACCAACAATGAACCGAATTTTCATTCCCGCTAATGCTTCATATTCCCTGCGTTGCCTCGGGTGCCCCGGAATCGCTAACACACCGGCAAACCGGGCCGGCAAAGCCGCTGCGACACGAAATATCCCACCACTATTAGCGCTATAGCCCATGATATGGAACTGACCGCCGCGCGGCGTAACCATTACCGAAAGGTGGTCCAACACTGTTTCGACGTCTTTGGTCGTGAAACGGCGATCGCCTATACCTGCGCGAACTACCACCCACCCAAACGCCGCAGGGTCGTCTTGTAAAAAGAATGACCCTGGCGCCAGCATGACGGGATAAGGTTTTTGGGCCTCAAAACCGTTCGGCAGATAATAATCCAGTTCAATGGTTTTGCCGCCCGAAAATTCAAAGACCTCCGCCCTGTCTGGTGTAGCAGCTGGTCTGTCCTGAGCCGCTAACCGCGGTGTCAACAGAACTACAATTATCAATGTTGTCAGGCTTATCCAGGCTTTTTGCATCGTAATTTCCTATCAAAATTCAGATGCAATTATAAAATCAAAGACCAAAGAGTGTGCAGAGAAGGGGGCATCCGACAAAATCTGTGCGTGAGCCGTCGGTTGGGAACACCCAATCACCTATATTAGCGGACCAACCGAATAATCACAGCCCAACGAGTATACTGGCCAACGCGGCACTCATAAGATTTGACAAAGTGCCTGCAGCAACTGCGCGCAGACCAAAGCTGGCGATCAAATGCTTCTTGCTGGGTGCAATGCTACCAAGCCCACCCAACAAAATCGCCAGGGCAGAGAAGTTTGCAAAACCACATAGCGCAAAAGTAACCACGGAAACCGTATGATCACTGAGTGTCGACTGGATTTGCGCCAGGTTTGCAAAAGCAACAAACTCATTCAAAATCAATTTCTGCCCGACCATATTACCCGCAATCGAAGCTTCTTCCCACGGAATACCCAGTAAATACATAAAGGGCGCAAATATCGTTCCCAAGATGGAATCCAGGCTAAGCCCCGCGACACCAAACATATCGCCGGCACCGCCAATAATGCCATTCATCAATGCAATCAAAGCAACGAAGGCCAACAACATGCCGCCAATTGCCGCCGCCAGCTTCACTCCGTCAAGTGCGCCGTTGGCCGCTGCTTCAACGACATTGATCGCTGGCTCGCCCATATTATCTACCGAAGAGAGGTCAATGTCTTCGTTACGCTCCGCCGTCGGATCGTCAGGCATCATTATCTTGGCCATCAGCAGACCGCCCGGTGCCGCCATGAATGCCGCAGCAATCAGGAAATCCAGGCTGATGCCCATGCTGGCATACCCGCCTAATATTGCGCCCGAAATTGACGCTAGGCCGCATACCATTACGGTAAAAAACTGCGCATCGCTCATGCGATCAATATAGGGGCGCACCACAAGCGGTGACTGAGACTGATCGAAAAAGATATTCGCCGCAGCGCACAAGCTTTCAACCGGCGTTGTACCCACCAGCTTGCTCATCGCGCCACCAAATAACTTCACCAGCACCGGCATAATGCGCAAATGGTATAGAACTGACATCAGCGCCGAAACAAAGATGATTACCGGCAGCACCTGAATAAGGAACACAAAACCAAAACTATCGGATGCGAAGCCACCAAAAATAAAATTCGTGCCAGCCTTTGAAAACTCCAACAGTGCTGTCACACCGTTGGCTAAACCGCCCAAAACCGCCTTGCCAAACGTTACATAAAGCACGAATACTGCAAAAAATAGCTGCAGGCCAAATGCTGCGCCAACCACCCGCAGGTTAATTGCCTTTTTTCGGTTTGACAGCAAAAAAGCAATCAACAAAATAACCGCTACACCCAGCAGTGGTCTGAACATGATTGTGGCTCCCTAATCCCTAAGTCCCATTACCCAGTATCATTCAATCGGCGGGCTGTCATTGGCCAAGTACAAGTAGGAATATGCCATTGGCATGTGCTTGTTGCCATAACTGGGGGCGCCATCTAGTGTATTTTGATAACGAGAACATATCGCATGGGGCAAAAGAGTGGCCACTGACTCAAACCACAACACCCGCATCAATTGGGTTCATCGCAGCTGCAGGCTTTTAGCTGCGATCACCGAAGAATTTAAGATGACCCTGCCATTCGCAGGGCTGACCATTGGCACCGGCATTCATCTGGAGCCCAAAACAGTCGCGCTTTTGCTAACGCTGCGCGCTGGCGGCGCCCGTATTGTCGCTACTGGTAACCTGAACAGCACCCAAGCGACCACAGTTGATTTTCTTCAGGCCAATAATATCGATGTGTTCGCCGAGACCACCATGGACAGCGATGTCCACGACCAATCACCTGTGCGAATCTTGGCGGAAAAACCAGATCTGTTGCTGGATAACGGCGGGGACCTTTTCGCCGGTTATCTGAATAACCCCTATGACGGCCTTATAGGGGACAACCTCCGGCCGCATGCGGTTAAAACCGCTGCGCGAGCAGCTTGCCATGCCAATTCTGGTGATCAATGACAGCCCCATTAAACAGTTTGCCGAAAACAAGCATGCTGTCGGCCAAAGCATTTTTGAAAGCTACATGCGGCTGACAAACCGCGCCACCAACGGCAAACGAGTGACGGTGTTTGGCTACGGGGCCTGCGGGCAGGGGGTTGCTGCCTGTTTTCGCGCCGCCTATAGCACCGTCAGTGTCGTCGACACCAATCCTGTCACAACCCTCTCGGCCCACTTTGACGGCTTTGCCACGCCGCTGCGCCGCGATGCGATAAAAAGTGCCGACGTGATCGTTACCGAGACTGGTGCAGAGAATATCATCATTGCCGATGATATCCCCGATCTAAAAGACGGTGTAATCTTGATGAACGGCAGACATTTTCCAACTGAAATCGATGTGGCTGCAATTAAAGCGAGCCCCTCAGTCGTTCACTGCGCCGCATACTCGGAAGAGGGCATCGAAAGCCTGACTTTGAATGACGGACGAACGGTGCATATTCTCAGTGCCGGCCACATGGTCAATCTCTCCGGACCTCGACCGCTTGGCAATTCGATCGAATCCATGGACATCGGCTTTGCCCTTCAAGCCAGGTGTCTGGAACGCATAGCCCAGCAGAAAGGCCAAGGAATAGGGGGTGGTACTGGCGATTGTGTAGTGCCGGTACCAATAGACATTGATGCCCGCGTGGCCGAAGACTATCTGACATTGAACCGCTAAGCGCACCTAAGCAAACCTAACAGCATTAGCCCCAGTCGTTCGCTTGGCAACAGAGAGCGACATACACCCCAATGAAGGTAAACTAGATACCAGTATATTTGCCCTGACATCTCATCAACCACGCGAGAAAACTGGCGTAAATGCTGTTTCTTCTGCAGCCGCAGATACAACCTTTTCGCTAACTCTGTGAAATGATGACGGAAAATGCACAGTTGGATGCAAAGGCTCCAATATCTGATTCGCAGTTAGTTCTTTTTTCTGGGTATTCAGACAGATACAGCGATTCATGGACTGTTTCTGGTTGCAAAAAACTAAATATCACACACAAGAACAGAGCAGGAATATCTTTCTATTTACTATCGCCTAAATTGCACAATGCCAATTAAGCCCATTGTGTCAAAAAGGAATATAAAGTTAATTTAATTCAATGTCTTAGCATTAATAAACTTTTAAACTTTAGTCTATTATACTAGGTCACACGGGTCGAGTATTTCCAGTTCATTGCCGGTCTTTATACCGGATCAATGGACAATATATATTAGGAACACACCGCGCTGCTCAAGGCAGCCAAGTGTAACAGGGAAATACTATGAACTTCGACGGGCAGGAAGTCTTCTTTGATCGAAATGATCTAATCGTTAGCAAAACCGACCTCGATGGTCGCATCACATACGCCAATCACACATTTCTGGAGGTCTCCGACTTTCTGGAAGAGGATGTGGTTGGAAAGCAGCATAATGTTATCCGGCACAAAAATATGCCGCGGGCGGTTTTTGATATGCTTTGGGATAGCATTAAATCTGGCGAGGAAATTTTCGCCTATGTGGTGAACTCCACCAAGCACGGCGGCCATTACTGGGTTATGGCGCACGTTACGCCTAGTCGCTCTGGCGGCGACATCGTGGGCTACCACTCAACACGCAGAACCCCCAACCCCAACACAATCAAAAATGTTGTCATTCCTCTGTATGACAAGTTGTCATCCATTGAAAGCCGCAACCCAAGCAAGAAGGCGGGCCTCCAGGAATCGGTGGCGACATTCAAGTCAATGCTCGCGGAAAAGAACGTCAGCTATGATGAATTTATTGCCGATTTGAAGAAGGATGACTGACATGGATGGACTTCAAAATATTGATGCTGCAACTGATAATAGTGTTAACCCTGCAAAAATGAAGGATATTTTATCGGTCGTAACCGACGTGTGCGCAGGTAATTTTGAGTCGCGCATTGGCGGCATAACAATCGAAGATGGCATAGAGCGTGACTTATGTAATCGCATAAACGAAATGATAGACCGAGCCGATGCTTATGTGCGGGAAAGTACCGCCTCGCTCGGCTTTATTGCCAAAAACCAGTATTTCCGCCGAATTTCACCCCACGGACTACTTGGATCATACGGCACGGCTGCCAATGAAATAAATTTGGCAGCTAACGGCATTGAAAATAAAATGAACGAGTTTCAAGCCATTGTTGGCTCCATCGCCGAAGCGTCAAACGATCTTAATGCCAGTGCAGAGGGTCTCAATCAATCCGTCGGCCAAGCAACAGAAAAGACAACGATAGTCTCTGCCGCTGCTGAGGAAGCTGGCACAAATGCCCAAACTGTGGCCTCCGCCGCAGAGCAGCTAAACACATCGATTCAGGAAATCAATCAACAGGTAACGCGCTCAACTGACTTAGCCCAGGAGGCGATCGATGAGGCGCAAAAAACCAACGAACTGGTTAAAGGGCTATCTGACGCATCCAAGCAAATCGAAACCGTCGTGGGGCTGATCAATGACATCGCCAGCCAAACCAATCTACTTGCGCTAAACGCCACCATCGAAGCGGCACGGGCGGGTGATGCGGGGCGTGGTTTCTCGGTTGTTGCATCAGAAGTAAAAAGCCTGGCTGTACAAACCGCCAAGGCAACTGACGATATCCAGCAGCAAGTCACCGAAATCCAAAATGCAACAACCACGGCAGTGGGTTCGATTGGCGATATTGGAAAAACAATCAATTCCCTCAGCGAATTTTCCTCTTCGATCGCTGCAGCTGTGGAAGAGCAGGGCGCGGCAACCAAGGAAATTGCCCGTAATGTGGAAGAAGTGTCAGTCGGTGTCACCGATGTCACCAGTAATATCATTGATGTTAACGGCAATGTTGAGGAGGTAAAAGATGTGTCCGGAAACCTGCTTTCCGTGGCAGGCAACCTTGGTGACCAGGCACAAAAGCTTGAGGAAGTCCTCAACAGCTAGTTAAATACAGCAGGCATCCGCACATGGATGCCTGCCAGCTTTATGCTGAACTGACTGAAGTGATCCCGCCTCTGCACCAATATCCATTAATCTATTGGAAACCAAATCTCGTTACGGTTGTGTTACCAAACAACCGGAGAGAGGTGGTCGTACCGTGATTCTAACGGAAATCACAGATTATAAGCTTAAACTCAGGCTATACATCAATGGCCTTGGCGGGGCGTTTGCCGCCCTTTTTTCGGTTCTGCAATTTTCCACCGGACACCCACAGCTTGGCAGCATCAGTTTGCTATGTAGTTGTTACTTTGCCGGCATCGTACATTTTCTGCACAAGAAGCAGCATTACCTATGGCGTGGTCGTGGTGTTCTGTTAATTCTGCCGACGACAATTCTATATGCGATATACGCAAACCCCGCATACGGTGTTTACTGGATATATGTTACCGTTGCTGTTCTTTTCCTGCTGTTGACGCTGGTTGACGCCTCAATTGGTACTGCAGTATTTGCCCTGCTTTGTTTTTACCTTATTGCACCGCATTTCAATCAGGACGTTCTTTATCGCATCTATGGAACTGTCATTCTTTCAGGGCTGGTTTCAGGCATTTTTTCCCTCCTCATTGACCGGCTACTCGCACGGCTAAACGGCGTGGCAACGCGCGACCCGCTAACCAAGGCGCTTAACCGCCACACATTCCACACGGCGATCGAAATCGCACAAGAGGAACACCAGCGCTACCAGATCACCGCTATACTCTATCTTTTTGACTTGGATTTTTTCAAAAAGGTCAACGACGTTCATGGCCATTTGGCAGGCGACAAAATTCTGCAACAGGTGTCCGATCTCGTCCACGCCAGGGTGCGCAAAAGCGACCAGTTCTTTCGCTATGGCGGCGAAGAGTTTGCAATTTTACTACGTCACACGTCGCTGCAAAACGCGGTGCATCTAGCGGAGGATTTGCGCTCCCAAATTCAAGAATATAAATTCTATAATGATATTAAGGTCACTGTGAGCGGCGGCCTGTCTGAAGTACAACAGGGCGATGACGTCAATGCCTGGATCGACCGTAGTGACGCCGCACTTTACGAGGCCAAATCCGCGGGCCGAAATTGCAACAAGATTAATATTATAGATCTAGATTTACTGCGGGAATAGGGGCGTTCACCGAATAAATTCGTCGCAAACCGGAATTAGATCAACTGGCCGAAGGTTAAGCTATTCGAGCGTACAAGATAAACCCTGAACAAAGCGTATAAAATAAACGCATAATTTATATTATGGGAAATTACTATCTAGGACTTAAATGCACACCTGCGAGCATACAGCGCACTGAACCGCCTGCATACTCTATGGTTGGAACATCCAACGCCAATGTTTGCGCGCTGGCCTCAATGCGCGCAATCTGCTCCGACGTTAAAGCTTTAAGTGCGCGCGCCGACAACACAAGTATGCGGCTGCAATTACCGTAGAGCTCAATGGCATTGCCGGCAAAATTGGAAACTTGCTCATTACTAAGGCCAATGACATCGCGGCCAGAAGCTTCCAGTCGGCCAACAATTTCGCTGCGCCGCCCAACGTCTGCGATCATATCTAGTCCGATCAAGGCAAAGTCTGTAGCGATGCACATCAAAACATTGGTGTGATATACGGGCAGGCCGCCAGCATCGGCCGCGTCAAAAACCATGGGTTCATAGTTAAAATGCGTGCAAAAGCGCTCCAAAATCACAGGGTTAGTGCGATTGGAGCTCACCGCATAAGCCACGCGTTCAATATGGTCCAACACCATGGCTCCTGTTCCTTCCAGAAACAATTCATCGGCCTCAAGCCCGGAATAATCGATCACATCCTGCACGCGGTATGTAGATTTAAGCATATCAATAACATCCGAACGCCGCTCCTGGCGTCGATTGTGAGCAAACATCGGGTAAACCGCGACATGACCCCCTGAATGGGTTGAAAACCAATTGTTTGGGAAAACCGAATCTGGCGTTTGGGTTGTTTCATCCTCAAAAATATGGGTTTGAATGCCGGCAAAATTCAGCTGTTCTGCTGCACGGGTAACTTCACTGTAGGCCGCCCGCGCCACCATGTCCAAGTCCTGGCCCGCAACAGACTGCTGGAAAGCATTGTCGTTTGCAGTTTCCTGATTGGGCGAAAAATGATGCGGCCTGATCAATATAACGGCTGATGGGGTTTGTGCGCTGCGGTGGTCCATAGCTTAACTATTACCTTAAATATATTTACTAGGCCATTATTTTTATTATACTTTTACCACTGAAAAAGAATACAAAAGGCAATCTCAACAGTGCAAATTCAACATTACGAGAAACCTCTGCCATATGCCAATAACCAATTTATTGTTGAAATCATCAGATTAATCAATTCCGCTTAATAGATTGCTCAAACAGCCCGCAGCGCCTAAAAGCTTGTTGTGGAAAAAAGAGGCCATATGGCGACTTCAGCGACAAAATGTGATGTGGCGATTATAGGCGCTGGACCAGCTGGCCTGATGGCAGCTGAGCAGCTGGCGCATCAAGGCTATAAAGCCGTACTGTTTGAGCGAATGCCCACCCCTGCCCGCAAGTTTTTGATGGCTGGAAAATCAGGCCTCAATCTCACTCACAGCGAAAACTTAAACGCTTTTACAGCACGATACGGCGAAATGGCGGAACATTTGTCCGAGCCAGTACATGCCTTTCCTAATACTGCAATACGCCAATGGGCACAGGGCCTGGACATTGAGACATTCATCGGTTCGTCCGGCCGTGTTTTCCCCAAGGCCTTTAAAGCCTCACCCTTGTTACGCTCATGGTTACGGCGTTTGGACGATCTGGGCGTTAAGCTACATACGCGTTCACTATGGCAAGGCTGGAGCGAAAACGGCAAACACTTGATCTTCTCTGGCCCTGACGGTGTCTTCAGGGTGGACGCGCGCGCCACTATCCTGGCCCTGGGCGGCACAAGCTGGCCAAAGCTAGGTTCGGTCGGTGAGTGGCAGCAGCCGCTTGTCGCTAACGGTGTAACCCTAGACCCGTTTCGTTCCGTCAACTGCGGCTTTAACGTTAATTGGAGTGAGCATTTCCGAGACCGCTTTGCTGGCCAGCCCGTTAAAAACTGCGTGATAAAAACCGGACCCAAAACTGGGGAAAAAACCGCTAAGGGTGATGTCATGATCACCAAACACGTATTGAGGGTGGGACGGTTTACAAAATATCGGCGGCCCTAGCAGCAGCGATAGAAGGCAATGGCCAAGCTATGACTACCTTCGACCTTGCTCCAGATCAGCCTGTCGACCGCTTGAAAGCGCGACTGAGCGAAGCCCGGGGCAAACGGTCTCTTACAGACCATATACGCCGCAAAACCGGCCTGAAGGGCGTGCAATTGGGACTGCTGCGCGAATTCGCGTCTGGTGACGACCTAAACAGCCCGGAAAAAATCGCGACCAAAATAAAATGTCTTCAATTACCAATCAATTCTGCTCGTCCTATAGAAGAAGCAATCAGTGTGGCTGGGGGGGTGCCCTTTGGGGCAATGGACAAAAACCTGATGCTAACTGCCCTGCCCGGCACCTTCTGTGCTGGTGAAATGGTGGCGTGGGATGCACCAACCGGCGGTTACTTATTAACCGCGTGCCTTGCGCAAGGGCGGCAGGCTGCACTTGGTGCGGCGGCATGGCTTGACAAGACCGGTTCGCCCGCTAGATAGACATCTATATTAAAACCTGGGCAATGAATGGCTCTTATGACCGAAATGACAATCAATAGCCCTTGTATAAACATATGCCAGCTTGACGAAAGCGGTACGGTTTGTGTCGGTTGCTATCGAAGTAGCCAGGAAATCGGCGAGTGGGCGTTGGCGAACGATGCGCGCAAGCGCGAGATCGTATCGGCAGCTCGGCAAAGAGCAGAAGATATCGGCGGCGACTAAGGCCGCAAAATCAAGGTATCGCCGCGAAATTCGACACTGGCGAAACGGTCAAGCAACGTCATTCCAAGCAGTGAACCCTGCATTTCAGCGCCGTTGACTGTAACCGGCACATCAAAAAAAGTTTGGTCTCCAACGCCCACGCTGGTGACGGTGGCGCGTGCAAAAGACACCGAGCCATTGGCTGTGTCCGCGCGACCAGAAAAATCCAACTGATTGGATCGTAGACCGATTTTTTTTGCATCATCCGGGCTGAGAACGATGTTGGAGGCACCGGTATCCACCATCAGCAATAGCGGGACACCATCGAACGAGGCCCGCAACCAGAAATGGCCGTCTCGGTTACGCCGAACGATCAAACCTTCGCCCGTGGATACAACTCCCGCCGGGTCAAGCGCTGACATGAACCGATCACCAAAATCAGACCGATACAGATAAAAACCTGATATCACTACAACGATGACAACCCAAATGCCGGCGACCTTTGCCAACCGCATCAAACTCGAACGGCTCCAGAAGGCCGCAGCGCCGCCAAATATGAATAGAATGACCATTGCCCGCACCAAATTGGCGTCCAGCCAGCCGGTCGTGGGGAAAGCCAACGACAGCCCGAACAACAACAGTGCCATGCCGATAATAAAGGCAATAAACCTAGTTAGCGGCCGCGTGTGGCCACCATAATGCAGGTCCCTGGCGGACAGTTTCTTTGAGTCGTTATGCTGGTCATGAAGTTTGTCCTGCAAATGATCAGGATCATGATCCGGCACACGCCATGGCTCATTTGCCACAATTTTCTCCGTCGCGGTCTTGGTTTTCTGTCTTTTGTTAATATAGCGGCAATTAAGTCTCTATGACCATCCCGTCGTAGGCTGGCATCACGCCTGCAGGTAATTCGCGCGCCAGCGTTTCATAGTCCATATCCCAAGTCATATGAGTAAGAATAGCCCGTTCAGGCTGAACTTTCTCAATCCATTCAAGGGTTTGCGCCAAGTGAGAATGAGTAGGATGCGGCTTGTAGCGCAGTGCATCAACCACCCAAATTTTAACACCCTTTAACGCATCAAAAGCGGTTTCGGGCAGGCGGTTAAGGTCGGTAGAATAGGCAAAATCACCGAATCGATAGCCAAGACTAATACCGTTGCCGTGCCCCTGCTCGAAAGGACGCATCGTCAAAGCGCCAACTTTTTTGGGACCATCAAGCGTGTGCGCCGCGCAAATTGCCGGGTAACCCTCAACCTTTTTAAACACATACCCGAAGCGTTCGCGCAGCAATTCAATGGTCTGCAAGTCGCCGTATACCGGCACTTTCTCTCTATTCAGGTGATAAAAACCTCGAAGGTCATCAATGCCGTGGGTGTGGTCAGCGTGATCGTGCGTATAAAACACCGCGTCCAGTTGGTCGACGCACGCCGCCAGCATCTGTGCACGCAAGTCCGGGGTAGTGTCTATCAACACTTTTGTGTCGCCCTCTTCCACCAAAACGCTGGCGCGCAAACGGCGATTTTTGGGGTTATTGGGGTCGCATGCTCCCCAATACTCCGGCATTTTCGGAACCCCGCCTGAAGTGCCGCAGCCAAGGATAGTCATTTTCATGCAGTAACCTCTGCAGCTGGTAGGGTAACTTTATTGAAAAGCCTATAGAAATTTTCCGTAGTCGTTTGCTGCAACCGTTCAAATTCCGTGCCTCTCAATTGAGCGACAAACCGGGCGGTATCCATTACAAAGGCAGGTTCACAGGTCTTCCCCCGGTGCGGCACAGGTGCCAAAAAGGGTGCATCAGTTTCCACCAAAAGCCGGTTTTCGGGGATAGTTTTGACAGTTTCCTGTAATTCTTTGGCGTTTTTGAAGGTCGCAATGCCCGAAATGGAGATGTAAAAGCCCATTTTCAGAACTGAATCGGCCAAAAACTGACTTGCGGTGAAGCAATGAATCACGCCAGTGAAAGCACCCTTTTCCATTTCGTCTTCAATTATCGACACACAATCCTTATCGGCGTCGCGCGTGTGAACAATAACAGGTAAACCAGTTTCGCGAGCCGCAGCGATATGAGCCCTGAAGTTCACCTTTTGCATATACCGCGGGGCATTGTCGTAAAAATAATCTAGTCCGGTTTCGCCAATACCAACAATTTTAGGATGATCTGCCCGGCTCAAAAGCGCGTCCAACGCCACATCTGGTTCGTTTTCAGCCTCATGAGGGTGGATCCCCACTGTACCGAATACGTCCGCATGGTTTTCAACTATGTCGATAATCTCAGAATATTCTTTGAGTTTTGTGTTGATCGCCAGCATACAGCCAACACCCGCATCACGCGCGCGCTGGATCACAGCACCCTGCTCTTCCACTAAGCCTTTGTAATTCAAATGACAATGGCTATCTACAATGTAGCCATAGTCGCTCATTCGCTAGTGCCTTCAGTTACTGGCATTTCAAGGCGTGGGAAAATCACACCAGGCTTGGAAATAGTTGTGCCCGGCTTCAAACGATAGTCAGCCCCCAAATACTCATAAGAGCGCTCTTGGTCGCCAATACCCAGCCCGTTCAACAACTTATCCGCCGCATCAGGCATGATGGGCTGAATAAGAATCGCCAACTGGCGAATAACTTCCGCCAATACATACAGTACGGTTATCATGCGCTCGGGGTCGGTCTTCTTCAGTTTCCAGGGTTCCTGCACCGAAATATAGCTATCGGCGGCAGAAGCCTGTTGCCAGATTGTTTCAAACGCTTTGTGAAAAGCCTGATTGTCCATGTGGGCACGAACATCTTCAATTAAATTATCAATAGAAGACAATAACTCATTGTCTTCTTTGGTGAAGTCGTTTGGTTTAGGTACCGCGCCGTTGCAGTTTTTGACAATCAAACCCAGCGTCCGATTATTCAAATTACCAATGCCGTTGGCTAGGTCGGCATTGCAGCGCTGAACAAAAGACGTGCGGGAAAAATCACCATCGTTTCCGAATGGCACTTCGCGCAGCAGGTAAAACCGCACTGCATCTAGGCCGTAGCTTTCAATAAGTTCAAACGGATCAATTACATTGCCCAGCGACTTGGAAATTTTTTGCCCTTCATTCGTCCACCAACCGTGAGCAAACACGCGGTCCGGCAACGGCAGGTCGGCAGCCAGCAAAAAGGCAGGCCAATAAACTGCATGAAACCTCAGGATATCTTTGCCAATCATGTGGACATCAGCGGGCCAGAAAGCACTGTAAGCATCAGACCCCTCGTCCGGGTAACCAACAGCGGTCAGGTAGTTAGCCAGCGCATCAATCCAGACATACATAATATGACCGTCTGCACCCGGAACTGGAACACCCCAGCTAAAACTGGTTCTGGAGATCGACAGGTCCTGCAAGCCACCAGAGACAAAGCTGCGCACCTCATTAAGGCGTGACTTAGGCTTCACAAACTCTGGCTGATCCTCATAAAGGGCCAACAGCTTGTCCTGCATAGCTGACAGGCGGAAGAAATAGCTTGGCTCTTCCACCCATTCAACAGTAGCGCCAGACGGCGCCAGTTTCTCGCCGCCCTCGCCGTCACTCAATTCATCTTCGCTGTAAAAGGCTTCGTCTCGCACCGAATACCAGCCAGCATAGCTGTCCTCGTATATAAAACCCTTATCTTCCAAAACTTTCCACAAATGCTGCACAGAAACCCGGTGCCTCGTCTCGGTTGTCCTAATGAACTGGTCGTTGGAAAAATCCATTGCCTCCGCAAGCTCGCCAAAGCGGGCAGAAACCCGGTCACAAAACTCTTGCGGCGGCACACCTGCTTTTTCTGCTGATTTTTCGACCTTCTGACCATGCTCGTCGGTACCGGTCAAAAACATAACGTCGTAGCCGTCCAACCGTTTGAAGCGAGCGAGTACATCGCACGCAAGCGTGGTATAGGCGTGGCCGATATGAGGCACGTCGTTCACATAGTATATCGGCGTTGTAATGTAAAAAGCTGGCCGCTCGCTCATATCAATCCTGTCAGACAAAAACTTGAGCCATATGGGGCTCGATCTTAACTCAGTCAGGGCCTAACGGTCGCTTTCAAAGACGCAAACAGCGAGACAATCACTTGTTTACGGTCCAAATTCATCGCATCAGCCCGGCTAATCAAATGGCCCACCTTGTCCCACAGCTCCAGCCACTGATCAACCCTTGCCATTGCGGAAATTCGCGAAATTTGTTCGCTTTCGCCAGCCATCACATCTTGCGTTGCTTCACCAGTAACGCTTTGTCGGATCAGCCGTTGCAACCAGGCGGTAAACATTTCCGTAAACAGACGGTATTCTGCATCAGCTTTTATTGCGCCAAGTTTGCTGGCAAGTGCGTGAACCTGTGTCATGTCAACCGTCGGCAGCGCCACCAGCGTCGAAGCCATTTGGCGGTACAAGTCCGTACCCGCCTTAGATACCAGCTCAATCGCTTTACCTGGCGCGCCCGCCGCCATCGCAGCAGCAGCATCCAGTTCGGCCGTTTCAATCTCAGGAAACCGAGCCGCCAAAACGGCACGAACACTATCGTTCTTCAAAGGTGTCAGCGGCAATGCGCGACAGCGACTGCGAATTGTAGGCAATAACTTACCCGGCGAATGAGCAATCAATAGAATGATTGACTTTTCCGGTGGTTCTTCAAGAATTTTGAGAAGAGCGTTAGCAGCATTGGCATTCATTTCGTCGGCAGCGTCTATAATGGCTACCCGCCACCCACCTTCACTGGCGGTCTGGCTGAAAAACCGCGTCAGCTTGCGAACATCGCCGATAACAATATCTTTACGCATCTTGCCAGTGGTTTCATTCAGGCTTCTTTCCACTAACAACAACCCTCCGTGACCGCCAGCAGCTACCTGAGAGGCGACTACATCATCTTCATCAAGACTAAGGGTTTGATATTCTTCCGGCGCCTCACCGTCCCCAAACAATCCGGGGCCCTCTTCCGCGGCCATACCGGGGTTTCGCGACAACAAAAACTTGGCCAATCGCCACGCAAAAGTGGCTTTGCCGATACCTTTGGGCCCCGTTATCAGCCAACCGTGATGAATACGATCCTGATTCACCGCCTCGAGAAACAAGCGCTCGGCTGCGTCATGGCCAAACAATTGATCCGTATGACGCGGGTGATCCATATGTTCGGTGTCTGCGCTCACGCTTGTTCCAAAAGTCCAAACCGCTGGGCGATAATGCCTCTAAGGATATGTTGCAAATCATCTACCTCACGGTCTGCGTCAATAACAACGCAGCGGTCAGGCGCTTGCTCGGCAATTTCCAGAAATACCCGTCGAAATGTCTCGTGCAGGCTAACATCCATTCGCTCGAATCGATCTTCAGCTGCCGCTTTGTCTGTTTCCCTGGAAACTGCCCGGCCAAGACCAACCTGCACCGGCAGGTCCAAAATCAGGGTTAGATCCGGCCTCAGGTCGCCCAAGACCAACTTCTGCAAGTCTCTGACCTTTTCAACGCCCACGCCGCGTCCAGCGCCCTGGTATGCAATACTCGAATCGTAGAAACGATCACAGATTACCATCCGACCACTGTCTAATGCAGGCGTGATAACCCGTTCCACATGGTCTGAGCGCGCCGCCGTATAAAGCAATACCTCTGTCATCGGTGTCCAGCGGTCCACGTCGCCGGTTAATACGAGGCTGCGTATCTGCTCAGCGCCTGGGGCACCTCCCGGTTCGCGCGTGCAAACATGGTCAATACCCAAATCACCCAGCCACTGGGACAGAAGCTTAATCTGAGTCGATTTTCCCGAGCCTTCACCGCCTTCCAGCGTGATGAAAGGGCTCTTATTGGCAAGTGGTGGTGTCATTGCCCAGGTGTTTCCGCCCCGGCTGAGCCAAACAGCAAATATTCGAAAGCTGCACCAATTTTTCCAAAACCGCCAACACCATCAATTGCCTGTCCCGCCTGAAGGGGCAGCCGAATTGGTTCCCGCCCAAGCAGTGCCACCACCAGTTCGCCGATATTTTGGCCTTTGGCAATAGGTGCTGCAACCGGGGTGGT